>Ga0209376_1000135_pt1 | contig 78125 bp, 75 predicted proteins | sample GraSoiAngelo_134_FD_185891 | JGI IMG/M metagenome (GOLD analysis project Ga0209376, IMG submission 185891) | Grasslands soil microbial communities from the Angelo Coastal Reserve, California, USA - 14_0929_05_30cm (SPAdes) (version 2) | ecosystem: Environmental > Terrestrial > Soil > Grasslands ... | reverse complement strand
TACCGGAAGATGGTCCAGAATCTCTGGTGGGCCACCGGGTACAACGCGCTGGCCATCCCGGTGGCCGCAGGCGTGCTCTACCCGGTTGGCATCCTGCTCACGCCGGCGGTCGGTGCGGTGCTCATGTCCGTCTCGACCCTGATCGTGGCGTTCAACGCGCGTCTGCTCCAGCTCCGGCGATGACGCCCGCGACCCTTGGAATTGATCTCGCATCTGCAGCCTTCATGGAACTTCTCGAGCAGACAGCACGCGGCAGGAAGAAAGCATGGCGACTCGCGAGGAAGATCTCATCCGTCGCTACTGTTTGGGCTCTGGCGGTGTGGCGTTCGGCCAACGAAGAGCCGGGGGAGAGACCCCAGCGACTGGCCGCCTAGCGAATGCCCTTTTGGTGTTGTCACCGAAAATGTCACGGAACTGTCACCGAACGCGGGATCTAGAGGATAAGGCTCGGCGAGTGTTCGGTGTGTGAAGGGCAGTTGACTCTGTGACCACCGGTGACTACCATCGCTGTATGAAGTCCGTCGGCGTGAAGCAGCTCAAAGCCCGCCTCTCGGAGTATATCCGACTGGTCAGGACCGGCGAAACCGTACTGATCACGGACCGCGACGAAGTTGTTGCAGAGTTGCGCCCCGCGCACCGACACGGACGCGCTGGGCTGTCTGTCGAGGAACGACTGCAGGCCCTGGCCGACAAGGGGGAACTCGCCCGCCCGAGCCTGCCTAAGGGCGACTGGACCTGGACGGTCAAGGGGCTCGGGCTGCCCCCGGGTACAGCGGCCCGATTGCTCGACGAGGTTCGTGGCGATCGGCACTGACCCGGTTCCCGGCACACTGCTGTATCTCGACACGTCGGCGGTGCTTCGGGCAACACTCGAAAGCGGAACCGCGCCGGAAATCGAGCAGCGGATTCGATCGGCGCGCGTCCTCGTGTCGTCGCGTCTGTCCCTGGTGGAGTCGTGCCGCGTGCTCATCAGGCTGCGCGCGCTCGGTGTCGCGCAAGAGGACCGGCTCGCCGACGCCGAGAGAGATATCGCCGCGGTCTGGGCTCGGTGCGAGTTGTGGGAGATCACTCGGCGCGTCTGTGAGATGGCATGTGACGTCGCCCACGGCCGAGTGTTGCGTGCCCTGGACGCTATCCACCTCGCCACCTTTGTGCTCGCCCGACGCGAACTCGAGGGACTCGAGCTGGTGACGGAGCGCCTCCTGGCCGCAGTGGCGGGACACGGTGATGCCGGCCCATAGCATCCCGTCGCCCTGCTGCGGGCGAATTACGAGATCGATGTCCGCCATATCCTGCCGTCGATTCACCTGCCGACCCTGACCCTGATCCTCCACCGGATCGGCGACAACCTGATTCCAGTCGAGGCCGGCCGGTATCACTCACGCCGCGCAACAGCGTGCAACTGGCCGCTACTTCGCGCGACGTGGACTGCTTGATCTCGGGAGGGTTGCTCGTCGGGATCACTGCAGGAAGGGCGGGCGCCATGTGAGCCCGTCTAGCGTGCGCCCGGGCGTGGCGAAGCGATAGAGTTGCGTCAGGCCGCCCATCGGGTTGGCGATCGCCACAATCTCCGGAAATCGGACGAACAGCGACGCCCCTTTTCTAGCCGGGTCCGACCTCTCTTCTGGTTCGGTTCTTACCGCCCAGACGGTCCTCCCGAGGACACTGGCGAGTCAATTTCCGGTTATAAGCTCCCGATTTTACCGTCGCTCTTCGATCACGACGATGGTGTTGGTATTCCGCTTGCTCACCTCCATCTGCATGGCGAAGGAGGCGTCTGGACGGGACCTCAGAACGGCCTGGAAACTGGTCGTCGCGAGCTCGGACCTCTCCCTGCGGCGGCGGCTCGCCTTCGGCCTGCGGCACACCTACGGCATCGCCTCGGTCCATCAGGCGACAGAGAGACCCGAGCTGGAGCGCCGTCTCCTCGAACACCGAATTTCGATTGTTCTCCTGGCGCTGCCTTTGCGGGGATTCGTCGAGCTCGAAGCGCTCAGAACGATTCGGGAGCTTGCTCCGGAGAGTCGAACGATCGTCATGGCCGAAGCCCCGGCGGAGGCGGCCGCCGTCGACGTGCTGAAGCTGGGCGCGCGGGGCTACTGCGCGCTCACGACGGAGCTCGCTGTCATCGGCAAGGCGATCGAGCTCGTCCAACAGGGGGAAATCTGGGTCGCGCGCAACGTCATGTCTCAACTTGTCGACGAGCTGACGGAGCAGCACACCGCTCGAAGCGCAAAGCGTGACGCCGAGCTCCAGCTCCTCACACCGCGCGAGCAGCAGATCAGCGAGCTGATCGCCGTCGGCGTGAGCAACAAGGAAGTCGCAGACAAGCTGTCCATCGCCGAGCGGACGGTGAAAGCGCACCTGACCCACATCTTCCGCAAACTCGGTGTCTCCTCGCGCCTGCAGCTCGCCCTCCACGCCCTGCGTCCAAGCCCGGCGGCTACGACCGAAGTCCGATAGACCGAAGTCCAATAGATCGCACCCCACCAGTTGCGGCTAACTGGGAGTCCGCACCTTCACATCGGGGCGGAGGAGCAGGGAGCCATGGGGCGTCTGACCACTGTAGTCGTCGGGAGCGCGCGGCAGCGTGCCCTCGGCCGAAGCCTCCTGGCTTCGCCCGACGGCGGCTCGATCGTGGGCGAGGCACGTACCGTCGTCGAGGCCCTCGAGCTGACTGCCAGTCGTCAGCCCTCCGTCCTGCTCCTCGGGAGTCTCCAAGGTCGCGCGACCCCGCCGCTCGCGTTGTCGCTGTTCCGCAGTCGGAGCCCACGCACGCGGATCATTCTGTTCACGCCGGGCTCGATCTCCGACGCGGCGATGCAATCGAGAGCGGGGCCCGTGGCTGGTTGGATGAAACAGTCGCTCCTCGGGTCCTCGGCAAGGCCGTTCGCGCGGTCGCTCGAGGCGAAGCCTGGGTCCCGCGGAGGTTAGCGCCCCAGATCCTTCAGCGCCTCGCCGCCGTCGATGCAGTGGCCCCGAAGTCGGTTCAGCCTTTCGCTCCGCGAGCAGAGGCGGTGCGACCCGTCGCACTTCCCCTGGCGCAGCGGCCGGGCCTCGTCGCTCGGCCCACTTCCACGACGTGCCGGGAACCCGGGGCACGAGACTCGAAGGAATACCTGTGATCGAACGCGCAGACTCTGCGCAAAGAGGGAGCAAGATGAGAAGGACCTGGCTCATGGTGTCTGCACTGGCGTTGGTTCTCTGTGCGACCTCCGGCGTCGCCTTCGCCACACACTCGCCGGCCGCGCAACGAGAGGCCGTCGTCGAATACGACCACGCGCAGTATGCGCTCTTCCTCCCCTACCGCTGGAACGGGGATTTGGTCGTCTACGCCCACGGCTTCGTCGATCCCGCGGCGCCGGTCGCATTGCCGGATGTCGCGCCGATCGACGTCGCGCCGTGGGTCGTGGAGCTCCGGGAGCGCCTGCTGCAGGCGGGATACGCGGTCGCCTATTCGAGCTATTCCGAAAACGGCTGGGCGGTGGACGACGGCGCGCAGCGGACGCGGCTCCTGCGGCCGCTCTTCTCCTGGTACTTCGCCAAGCCCGACCGGACCTACGTCATCGGCCGGTCGCTCGGCGCGCTGACCACGATGCTGCTCGTCGAGAAGTACGCGATCGAGTCCAGCTTCAGCATCTCGCTCCTCGGAATCTCGCTTAGCGGAAGCAGCGACCGCGCGATCGACGGCGCCCTCGCGCTGTGCGGGCCCGTGGGCGGAGGGCGCAAGCAAACGGACTACGTCGCCCACACGCGCGTCCTCTTCGACTTCTTCTACCCGATTGGCGTCGACGGGAAACCGGTCATCCCGGGAGACGTCCTGCACGTCCCGGCGGGGCTGGACTACTCGAGCACGAGCCCACAGGTTCAATCCATCGTCGGAGCGATCCTGGCGAACCCGCAGGCGGCGGTAGCCCTGGCCTCGGTCGATCAGGTCGAGCTGCCGTGGACGAGCTTCCCCGAGCTGATCAACACGATCGTCCGGGTGCTCGGCTACAACATCCTGGGGACGAATGATCTGCTGGCGCGAACGGGCGGCACCTCACCCTTCGAGAACCGGAGCACCGCCTACACGGGGCTCGGAGCCTACGACGCCGTGGTCAACGCCAGCGTCGACCGGTTCGCGGGAAGCACGCAAGCCTTCAACTACCTCAAGGCGTACTACCAGCCTACGGGGAACCTGAAGGCCAACGTCCTGACCCTGCACACGACGCTGGACCCGGACGTGCCGTTCACCCATGAACAGGCGCTGAAGGACATCGTCGTCAAGTACACGAAGGATTCGACTCCGAACAAGCTCGCGCAGCAGCACTACAACCGATACGGCCACTGCAACTTCACCCCGGCCGAGACGGTCGACGCCTTCGTCCGGCTCGTTAACTGGGTCGAGCGCGGCGTGAAGCCCGTAAACGGCGCCCTGGCGCCGTAAGGCCCCGCACGTCAATGCCCGAGTCGATCAATATCGCCCGCGAAAGCCAGAGCGCTCGCTTCGAGCGCTCAGAGGGAGAACAATACACATGAACGGGCCACGAAAGGCGGTATGGCCGCTGCTGCTCCTGCTCGCCTTGGCGATCGGGCCGAGGCCGGCCGCCGCCGCCGACGCAAGACTGTACGAGTTGTTCGAGAACATGTCGATCGTCCAGGAGGACGGCCGCACCTATCGGCAGGCCTGGGCGGCGCTCGACGGGACAGCGCGTCCCGGTACGCTGCTCTGCCCCTTCCCGGCGACGTGCACGCTCCACGGCTGGGGCTTTTCACACGTGGACATGGCCACCGGGAAGGGAACCTTCAGCGGCTACATCTCGGTGGTGGTCGATGGCGATAACGCCGTTGATGGGCCTGAGGCCGTGGTCCAGTCGGGCCGGTTCAGCGGGACGATGGATTTCACTCCCGCCTTCCGGGTCGACCAGCCCCTGCCGTACGGCACCGTCGTCGGCAAGGCGACCGTAGGCAACGGTAAGACGGCTCAAGACTCCGCGTTCACGGGCACCTTCTACCTGCCGTTCGTGTTTCCGGGGGACCCGTCCAATACCCCGTACTATCTGAGTTTCACCGACGCGAGCGGGGTTGCGCCGGTCGGCGATGAGGAGCGAGCATTGAAGCGACCGACCGTGAAGTTTGAGATCTGCCTCGGATCCAGCTCGTGTTGATTTGAGCGACATCTGGGAGGCCCGGGTCCGCGTCGGCCCGGGCCTTCTGGGTGGAGCTCCGCGCCGTCCCGTCGAGCCCGCCATACATCAAGAACTTCGGTGACGGCCCTCGTGGGCTGTCACCGAAATGTCCCCTGAATCGTCACTGAGGGAGTGAAGGCTGCACGCTATCGAGATTGAGTCGTGTCTCGCGGCGTGAACCGTACAACCGTGTAGCCGAGCGAAGAGACCTCGCCTTGCCGAAGCCGCCGCGTTCTCAATAGTCGGCGTTCGTCGCTCACGGGACCCTGCGCCCAGCGGCGGTCAGCCACCCGACGGTCCATGACTACGCTGACGCCAGACACGCGGGCGAACGACCGCTGGCGCTCGTAGAGCGCTGTGTCGTTTCGGCGCACGACGATGAGCGACTCGGCATCCGGAAATGACTTCGATGGAAGGAGTTCGAGGAGCCGTTCTCGGTGACGTGCGCAGATGCAGTGGGTCGGCGCGGGATTCTCCAACGGCTCGCGCTCGCCTAGATTGCCAGGCCGACCCTCGCTCTCGCACCACGCGCAGATTGCTTTCATGCTATCGATGCGACTGTGCCGACAGTCCTCCCTGGCTCTCGCTAGATGTACTGTCCGGTGTTGACGACTTTCTCGACGCTGCGAAGCGTTTCCGTCGTCTCGCCCATGAGGGGCTTGACGTACACGATCCGCTCCCCCTTCTTGCCGGCGATCTTCGCCCAGTCGTCGGGGTTGCTGGTGTTGGGCAGGTCCTCGTTCTCCTGGAACTCCTCGCGGACGGCGGTGAGCAGGTCGTCGACCATGATGCCCTTTGGGCCGCCGGCGATGTAGCGCTTCAGAGCGAGCTTCTTGGCCCGACGCACCACGGACTCGATCATGGCGCCGGACGAGAAGTCCTTGAAGTAGAGCACCTCCTTGTCGCCGTTGGCGTAGGTGACCTCGAGGAAGCGGTTTTCCTCGCTGAGGCTATACATCGTCTCCACCGTGGTCGTGATCATGGACGGGATCGCCGCGGCGACGTCGCCGCCGCGGGTCTCGGACTCGGCGAACGGAATGTCGGCCGTGAGGTACTTGGCGAAGATGTCGGCGGCGGCGCCGCGGTCCGGCCGCTCGATCTTGATTTTCACGTCGAGCCGCCCCGGTCTCAGTATGGCCGGGTCGATGAGGTCCTGCCGGTTGGAGGCGCCGATGACGATGACGTTCTTCAGGCCCTCGACGCCGTCGATCTCGGCGAGGAGCTGCGGCACGATCGTCGTCTCGACGTCGGAGGAGATGCCGGTGCCGCGCGTGCGGAAGAGGGCGTCCATCTCGTCGAAGAAGACGATGACCGGGACGTCCTCGGCGGCCTTTTCCTTGGCCTTGACGAAGATCTCGCGGATCTTGCGCTCGGTCTCGCCGACGTACTTGTTCAAGAGCTCGGGGCCCTTGATGTTGAGGAAGAAGCCCTTGATCTTCTCGCCGCGTTTCTCGGAGATCTTCTCGGCGAGATTGTTGGCGACGGCTTTGGCGATCATGGTCTTGCCGCAGCCGGGCGGGCCGTAGAGGAGCACGCCCTTGGGCGGGGTGAGCTTGTGCTCCTTGTAGTAATCGGCGTAGAGGTACGGCAGCTCGACGGCGTCCTTGATGGCCTCGATCTGATCGCCGAGACCTCCGATATGGTCGTAACCGATGTCGGGAACTTCCTCCAGGGTCAAGTCCTCCACTTCAGTCTTTGGGAGTTTCTCCAGGAGGTATCCGCTTTTCGTGTCGAGCAGCAGATGGTCGCCCGGCTTCATCCGTACCGCGCGCAGGGGCTCGGCGATGATGCCGACGCGCTCCTCGTCGGCGCGGAGGGTGATGAGGGCGCGCTCGGGGTCGAGCTGCTCTTTGAGGATGACGACCTCGCCCTGGATTTCGTAGGCGACGGCCTCGATGACGTTGAGGCCCTCGTTGAGGATGAGCTCCTGGCCGGGCTTGAGGGTCTCGGGCTTGATCGAGGGGTGGAGGTTGACCTTCACCTTGCGGCCCTGGGAGAGGATGGTGACGGTGTTGTTCTCGTTGGCGGCGAGGTAGACGCCGTAGGTCGAGGGCGGCGCGCAGAGCTTGTCGACCTCTTCCTTGAGCGCCGTGATCTGCTCGCGCGCCTCGTAGAGCGCGTTGACGAGCTTCTCGTTCTGGTTGAACGCCTGCACGAGCTGCCGGTTCGCCTCGCGCCGCTTGTCCTCCTCGAGGGCCGGGGAGTGGTTCCCGTTCCCGTCGAGGTCGGGGTCGAGCGTGGGGGATCGCCATTTCATGGCTGTTGCCTCCGGACGCTGCGATGCAACCATGCGCACCAGGGGCGGTTCGTCTCGGCAATGGCTTCGCCAGCCGAGCTCCAAGCGGTCCGATCGACGCTCGCCCTCGCGTCCTCGGCGCCCTCACACGTGGGCCGGTGTTCGTCACACCAGCAGATTGTCAAAATCTCGCGAAGGGGATCACGCTCAGGGGCGCAGCCAGGACAGTACGATGAGGCGAGGTTGGGGGTGTCGACGAGCTCGCTACCCATGGCCGCCTCAGCTCCAGGGAGACTCGATCGTGCCGTCAGCAACCGCCGGGCGCACGAGCGCGCAGAGCGGGAGCCACACTGACTCGGCGCACGTGAGGCAGTAGCACTGCAGTTCCTCCGTGCTGCGGCCTTGCGCCATCAGTCGCCGGCCACACCGCGCGTGGTGAAGGCTGCCGTCGACTAGCCGATACACGGTCGCGATCTCAGCGGAGACCGTGATGGCCATCGCCGTCCCCCTTCTTTCAGCGGGCAACGACTCCAGCGAGCTGCGCCCTGACGTCGTTGCCGAAACGCCTGCCACCCTGCCGCGGGCCTTCACCATCGCTGTTCCCTCCGAGATGGTCTGAAGTCTAGCTGTTGTGAGCGGAGCGGGAATTGGGTAAACGCCGCTTCTGGGGCCAGTAAATCCCTGCTTGCGGGTTCTCGAGACTCTAATGCCGATTCCGGAAATTCTGGCCGGGCGCTGAGTCCACGCGCTGCTCCACATCCCGGCGGGAAAACCCTTCAGGTTCGGCGGAGGAGGAAGTTATTGAGAACACGGGCAACGCGGGCGGTCCGGTGGCTTCGGTCACCGCCTTCACGTTGCCCAAACGTGGGTGGGTTAGCGGAGAGGCCCTCGGACCGTCTGCACGCTCGATGGCCTCATGGCCTGCAGATGAAGTTCGATGTTCACGAGTGACTTCGCGATCTGCTTCATGGCCGACACAAGGTCGCCGGTGTCCGCGAAGGTTTTGCTCAAGTTCTGGATCGCTGTTTCAGTCTCCGCGTTCATGTGCGCTCCTTCAGCGAGATCCTCAGCGATTCAGTCTCCGTGGAGGGCAATCGAGCCCTCGGCGTTTGGGGCCGATCCCCCTCGGTGCGGGGCCACCATCATCAACACGCCGGTCTCGTCCGGCGAGAACACCTGCAGGCAACGAGGCCACTTCGGCTCGGTCGTCATCTCAACGGCTGGAAGCGCTGCAGGATAGCATAGGGCGGCACGACGTCGTGAGCCCGAGTTCCCCGTTGTTCGTTCTCCCTTTTTCCTGCAGAAACCCGATGGCGATTCCGTACTGGCCGACGCAAACGAACGGTCGCGAGAAGCCGGCGAAGACCGTCGAAGCCGTCATCGCGGTGATCGCGCCGGCGTAGATCATCGCGGGCACGGTCAGCTGACCCAATCCGGGTGCCAGTGCCAGCAGCTCGTCACCACCCGACTGTAGATCAGGACCAGCGCAATGAGGATCAGCTGGCGGCCGGTGGGAGGTTGCTGACGATCGAGAGCAGCAGCAGCCCTCCGTCGAGCCGCCTGAAGTTCCGCAGACGGCCGAACGTCAGGCGGTGCAGAGTCGACTCGCGGTTGCGCGAAACATGTTCACCGAGCCCGCGGACGCTACCCGACCTTTCTTCATAGCGTGTAACTCTCTCCGGTGATATCTGCCGCGTCGGCTTGCCCTCGCCCCTCGCGACCCTCGCGTATTCGCACCTTTCCCGCGTTGCCCGTCTTGGCAGGAGCCTTGCTCGCGCCCCTCGCAGGCAACTCACAAGGAGGGTCATCAATGAAGAAGCTCCTTCTCGCGGGTCTGGTCATCGTCATGGGTCTCGCGCCGGCATTCGCCGCGGCTCAGTCACCGTCGGGCAGTGGCCCACGCACCCCGTCCGGGACGGGTGGCACGGATTCCGGCACCGGGACGCCGGGTACCATCAGCCCGTCGCCCGCGCCGTCCATGCCGTCGGCCCCGTTGGACCGCGGCGCCACGCCGCCGGCCGCGAGCCCGTCGACCTCGGACATCACCAACAAAGCCGACTGTGATCGCGCAGGGGGCAAGTGGTTGGCGTCCACGATGAAGTGCGACTTGACCAAGTAGCCTCGTAAGGCCTCAGCGGTCTGGTGCATTGGCGCCAGACCGCTGAGCTGTCCACGGCGCCGCGTCGACACGCGCGGGAAGGCGCGTGTGCGCGAACCCGCGTGGGCCATCAGCGAGTCCCGGCACCGAGGAGTCCTGTCTTTGCGTACTTCAGGTCGCGATAGTCGCCCGAGAGAACCGACGCGTGCCGAGCCTGGCCCTGCGAGGGCAGACACTCGATCAGCGTGTCGTAGTTGGGATGGCTGAAGAACGCGATCGAAAGGCGCGCGGCCCCCGAGCCGGCGGCGGCCGGAGGATTCACGACGCGGTGCATGTTCGAGAGCCACCGATCGTTGGTCCAGCGCATGAGCAGATCGCCGATGTTCACGACGAAGGTCGTGGGTGACGTGGGCACGTCGATCCAGCGGCCGTCGCGCGCCCGGACCTGCAAGCCGCCCGGCACGTCCTCGCCGCTCAGCACTGTGAAGGCGCCGTAGTCGGTATGCGCGCCGGCGCGCAGCTGGCCCGGCCGCGGGGCCGTCGCCTGGGCCGGGTAGTAGTTCAGGCGCATCGTACCGATGGACCGGTCGACCTTGTCGTCGAAGAACGCTTCGTCCACGTCGAGGGCCAGGGCGGCCAACCGCATGAGCGACACGACCAGGCGGCTCATCGTGCGGTAGTACGATGTCGCGGCTTCCTCGAACCCGGCGGGCGCCCCCGGCCAGAAGTTCGGCTCGAAGTGCCGCCGCCCGGCGGGCGCCGTGTAGTAGGCCGCGCCGGTGACGTCGACGGGGCCGACGTGGAAGAACTCCTTCAGATCCGGCGGCGCAACGTCGTCGTTCGCCGTCGCGAGCGCTTCGCCGCCGACGGGATGATAGCCGCGGTTGGTGCCGGCGACCGGATGACGAGCCTTCAGCTTGTCGGGGAGCGGGAGCGCGAAGAACTCGTGGGCACGCCGCCGCAAGCCTTCCACGAGACCATCGGGCACGCCGTGGCCTCTGACGGCGAAGAAGCCGATCTCACGACAGGCTTCGTCGATGGCGCGCGCGACGGTCAACCGCGCGGTTCGATCGCCGTGCCGCGCCGGCGCTAGATCGATCAGCGGGACCTCACCGACCGGACGCATCTATCGCGCGAGCATAGACGACGCTCCGGAGGGCGTCAACGCGACCGGTATCCAACCTCTTGACGGCGCGCGGGTCGTGGGCGCACGATCCGTCAACGTGTGTTCCCCGGTGCGGGGGCGAAGTTCCCGGAACGTGGAGGCCAGGGAGAGAGAGCGAATGTTACTGACCCGCGATCAGATCCGCCAGGACAAGTCGTTCGACCTGCTCACCGACGCCATCCTCGAGCGCGACCAGCCGCGCACGGCGGATCTGTTTTTCCGGATGGTCGCCCGCCACGGCCGCTCGATGGGCGACGCGCTCAGCGTGGTGACGGCGGCCGAGGCTCCGTTCGTCCAGGTCCCGAGCCACATCAACGTACGGGACGGACAGATCACGCTGGTGAACAACGACCACACGATCCTGGGGCTCCGGACGTCGATGAGCCTGGTGCCGTACGTGCCCCAGGAGTATCGCCTGCTCCCGATGCTCCAGAGCGTCTGGTACATCCCGGCCGGCCTCGATATCTGGAACCAGCTGCTCGGCAAATACCCCGGCCGCTACGCGACGATGAAGGGCATGAACGTGCCGCCGCCCAGCTACGGGCCGGCGTTGTGGAACCAGGACCAGCCGCCCATCATGCCGGAAGGCTCGACCGACGAGAAGCTTCAGGCGCACATGGTCGCCACGATCAGCGGCGACGCGCGGCAGTCGTACGGCCTCTTCCTCGGGCTGGCGGCCGACGAGACGATTCGCCAACGCCTGGCCGATCACCTGTTGTTCCTGGGGCTCATCGACTTGCAAGACACGGTCGTCGGCCGCAAGGCCCGTAACACCGGCCACAAGGCGCTCCGCGCGCGCGCCGTCATCGAGCTCGCGGACTTCATCGGCTGGGAACGGGCGCACGGCGTCTACTATATCGGCGTGCCGGACATGGCCATCGGTCCGCTCTACTACTCGCTCTATGACGCGGCCTGCGTGACGGTGAGCGCCGATCTGCCCGACGCCGGGAAGCAGCTCAGGCAGACGAACCAGACGCCGCTGACGCCGGCCGAAGTCGAGGAGATGATCCAGCGGCTGATGACGGCCGACGGGCCGTCCGTCTGGTCCCAGCTCACGACGCACCTGCGCAACGGCAAGTCGCTGACGAGCCTCGGCGACACCATCCAGATCGCGGCCGCCGAGCTGATTTTGCGGACCACGGTGCCGCGGAACTTCACCGACGGTCAGCATCCGTTCGACTACTGCAACACGGCGAACTACTGGATGCGGCGGACGCAGAGTCCCTATCAGGCACGCGTGCTGTACCTGATGGCGAACTTCGTCAACGACGTGGCGCGCTCCAACAAGCTCTTCACGTCGCTGATCGAGAAGGAGTGCGCCGGGTTCAGCCTGGACGATCGGACGCCGCAGTCGCTCCTCATCGAACTGGACGAGGCCATCCTGGCGTACGACGTCCCGCGCACCACCGCGATCGCCGACGCCTACCTGCGCTCGGGCGCCGACCGCAAGGCCTACCAGGCCACGGTCGCGATCGCGGCGTGCAAGTTCCAGGACGATCCGCACAATCAGAAGATCACGCACTCGACGTTCGAGGAGTACGCGCACAACTCGACGCACCTGCGGGATCGTCTGCTGCTCGCCACCGTGCGGCTGCTCGCCGGCTGGCCAAGATGCCGGGCGAGCGCGACTGCTACGCCCGCTTCATGAGCGACTGGATCAACTCGTAGAGTCCGGGGAGGGACCTCCCTCCCCGGAGTTGTTGCGCTTGCCCCGGCGCTCCCAGGATTTTGGGGGATTTGAGGCGACCGTGAAGCCATTCATGTTTGGTGCACTGCTCGTGGCGGCATTGGCGGGTCCCGTCGCCGCGCAAGTGCGGATCGATATCGGCGTGCAACTGCCCGGTCCGCCACTCCTAATCGTCATCCCGGGAACGCCGGTCTACTACGCTCCACGGGCCCCGGCGAACGTCTTCTTCTACGCGCATCAGTACTGGATCTTCGCCGACACCGGGTGGTACGTCGGGCCCGGCTGGAATGGTCCATGGGCGGTGGTTCAGCCGGTGTACGTTCCCGTACCCCTCCTGCAGATTTCCATCGCCCACTACCCCGTGCCCCCGCCGCCCTGGCGCGGACGTCGTCGCCCCAACGAGCGGCCGCCCTGGGACGCCCACTACGGGCGTGAGTGGCGCGAGGCGACCCACGAGCGCGACTGGCGCGAAAACGAGGAGCGGTGGGACAAGGGCAAAGGGAAGAGTAAGGGCTGCCCGCCGGGACTCGCCAAGCAGGGACGCTGCTGACGCCGTCCGCCGGCGGGCCTGCCGCCGCCGCCTGTGGCGCCATCCTCGGTCCGCGTCCCGATCAGCGCAGCGCCTCGGCACGATCGCGGGAGACGTGCACCACGCGCATCCCCGCGTGCGTAACGGTCACGTTCCTGTCGGTCACGTTCCTTGACCCCCGCCGAGACGAGGCGCTACGCTCGGCGCGGACTCGCGCCCTGCCCGGGAACCATCCACGACGGGTTGGAGGAGGCTCGCCATGATCGTTCCTCTCACGCTGGCTGATTTCATTGATCGCGCCGAGCTCGTCTACGGAGGTCGCGAGGCGATCGTCGACGAGCCGAATCCTCCGGGCGGCGGGCTTGGCCGGCTCACGTACGCGGAGTTCGCGGCCATGTCACGGAGCCTCGCGGTCGCGCTCGACGAGCTCGGCGTCGGCGAGAGCGCGCGGATCGCGATCATCTCGCCCAACGCGGCGCGCTTCCTGGTGAGCCTCTTCGGCGTCAGCGTCTACGGCCGGGTCCTGGTGCCGGTGAACTTTCGGCTCAACGCCGAGGAGATCCGCTACATCATCGAGCACTCGGGATCGACGGTGGCGCTGATCGATCCCGAGCTCGACGAGCCCCTGCGGCATCTCGCCGTCAAGCATCGCGTCGTGCTGGGCGCCGCGACCGATGGGCAGCTCTTCGGCCGGCGCGGGGCGCGGCCGCGGTGGACGGTGAGCGACGAGAATGCGACGGTCTCGATCAACTACACCTCGGGCACGACGGCGCGCCCGAAGGGAGTCCAGCTGACCCACCGCGGATGCTGGCTGAACGCGGTGACCTTCGGCTGGCATCTCGGCCTCTCGGACCGTGACGTCTACCTGCACACGCTGCCCACCTTCCACTGCAACGGCTGGGGCATGCCGTACGCGGTGACCGCCATCGGCGCGCGCCAGGTGATCGTCCGAAAGATCGACGGCGAGGAGATCCTGCAGCGCGTGGAGCGGGAAGGGGTGACGATCCTCAACTGCGCCCCGGCGGTCATCGCGGCCGTACTCGACGCAGGCGCCGCGCGACGCCAGCGCGGCCAGGCCATTCCCGGGCGCGGCCGGGTGCGCGTCGTGGTGGCGGGCGCGCCGCCGCCGTCGAAGACCATCGAGCGCATCGAGGCCGAGCTCGGCTGGGAGTTCATCCAGATCTACGGCCTCACCGAGACCTCGCCGCTCCTCACCATCAACCGGGCGCCGGGCGAGTGGGACGGGCTGGACGGGGCCGAGCGGGCCCGGCGGCTCTCGCGAGCGGGCGTGCCGGCCGTCGGCGTGAAGATGGCGGTCGACGGCGGCGGCGAGATCCTGGCGCGCTCGAACAACGTCTTCGAGGGGTACTGGGCGCAGCCAGCGGAGACGGCCAAGGCCGTCGTCGACGGCTGGTTCCACACCGGCGACGGCGGGCACGAGGAGGGGCCCTACGTCGTGATCGCCGACCGCAAGAAGGACGTCATCATCACCGGCGGCGAGAACGTCTCGTCGATCGAGGTCGAGGACTGCCTGTTCCAGCATCCGGCGGTCGCCGAGACGGCGGTCATCGGCGTGCCGGACGAGAAGTGGGGCGAGACGATCAAAGCGCTCGTCGTGCTGCGCCCGGGCTCGGCGTCCACGGAGCGTGAGCTGATCGACTTCTGTCGGGGCCGGCTCGCGCACTTCAAGTGCCCGACCTCGATCGAGTTCCGCGACGCGCTCACGCGCACCGCGACCGGCAAGCTGCAGAAGTTCAAGCTCCGCGAGCCGTACTGGGCCGGCCGCGAGCGCCGCGTGAACTGACGCGCGTCCCCCGTTCTTGACCGTGCCGCGCTCGCGTGCTACTTCTCGGCCGAGATGCACGGTCGAGAACATCGGCTCGCGGTTCGTCACAAAGTCTGGCTCGATGCCGGCGGTCGCTTCGCCCTGGGCGACGGCGGCACCGAGCTGCTGCGCGCCATCGAGACGACCGGCTCGGTACGGGCAGCGGCCCGGAGCGTCGGCTGGTCGTACCGGCACGCCCTGGCCTACCTGGACAACGCCGAGCGCGGCTTGCGGTGCGCGCTGGTTGAGCGTACCCGCGGCGGTCACGAGCGCGGCGGCGCGCGCCTGAGCGCCGACGGACGCGACTTCCTGCAGCGCTACTCGCGGTTCCGGCGCCGCGCCCGGTCGGCGGTGCTCGCGTTGTACCGCGTGGCGTTCGGCGGCCGGCCGGCGGCGCCGCGTGCCCGCCACCGCGGTTGATGCGTCGCCACGGCTTCACGGCGCCGACCAGGCGATAAGCAAGAGGCGATCTCATGCTCCGAGCGCTGGTGCTCACGATGCTGCTGCTGGCGACGCTCGTTCCGTCGAGCGGGGCGGCGCAGAGCGCGCCGGTCATCCTGTCGACGACGACGAGCACCCAGGACTCGGGGCTGCTCGAGGTGCTCGTCCCGATGTTCGAGCGACAGACGGGCTACGCCGTCAAGACGATCGCGGTCGGCACCGGCCAGGCGCTCACGCTGGCGGCGCGCGGCGAGGCCGACGTCGTGCTCGCCCACGCCCCCGCGCTCGAGAAGAAATACGTCGCCGAGGGCAAGATGCTCAACCGGCGGCTCGTCATGTACAACGACTTCGTCGTCATCGGCCCGGCCGAGGACCCGGCGAGGGTCAAAGGCACGAAGAAGGCCGCCGACGCGCTGAAGGCCATCGCCGACGCCGGCGCGCGCTTCGTCTCGCGAGGCGACAACTCGGGCACGCACGTCCTCGAGAAGTCGCTCTGGAAGCGTGCCGGAGTCGAGCCCGGCGGCGGCTGGTATATCGAGTCGGGGCAGGGGATGGGCGCGACGCTGGGCATCGCCGACGACCGGAAGGCCTACACGCTCACGGACCGCGCGACCTTTCTGGCGTTTCAGAAGCGAGTGCGGCTGCCGATTCTCCTGGAGGGCGACCGCCCGCTGTTCAACATCTATTCCGTGATGGAGGTCAACCCGGGCAACGGCCCCAAGGTCAACACGTCGGGCGGCAAGGCCTTCGCCGACTTCATGCTGTCGGCCGACATCCAGAAGGTGATCAAGACGTTCGGCGTCGACAAGTACGGCCAGGCCCTCTTCGTGCCCGTCGCCGGGATGAGCGAGGAGCAGGTCGGGAGCTCGCCGCGCCGCGCGCCCGGGCGCGGGCCTACTTCTCGAACGCCCGCTTGATCTCGTTCTCCGCCCAGAGGATCGCCTCCTTGGGCTTCGACGTGTTCGTGACGACCTTGGCGAACATGTTCGGGATGATGTAGCTGTTCGTGATGAGCTGAATCCGCTCGTCCGGCGGCGCCGGCCACCCGTAGAGATGCGAGTACCGGGCGATGGACTTGAGCGGCTTGTACTTCTTGTCGATGTCCCACACCGGGTGGTTTTCCATGTCGCGCCACATCGGGTGGTTGTAGTTGTCACCCGACATCACCCACTCGTGATACTGCTGCGGCTCGAAGAACCACTTCAGGAACTCCTTCGCGGGCTCGACGTTCTTGCTGAACTTCCAGATCCCGAGGCTCCGTGGAACGCCGACGGTGTGCCGCCCGGCGGGACCGGCCGGCGAGGGGTGAAAGCCGGTGAGCTCGGCGACCGGCAGCTTCTGCTCCTTCGCGACCACATAGTGGCTGATCGGGTTCTGGATCCACGAGCCCTTGCCGGAATTCAGCCACTGGTTGTTGGCGGCGTTGTCCCATGAGAGCACCGCCGGATCCATCGCGTCGTCGTAGAGCACCTTCACGTAGTCGACGGCGGCCTCGGTCGCCTTGGAGTTGATGGCCACGGTCTTGCCGTCCTCGGCGATGTCCTTGGCGCCGTAGGACCAGAGGATGGAGTAGAGGGACGAGACCGAGTCGGTGGTTTGGCTGATCGCAAAGCCCACCGGATGGCCGAGCTTCTTCAGCTTCCGCCCGGCGCGCAGCAGGTCGTCCCACGTGTCCGGCTCACGCTCGCCGACCTTCTCGAACAGGTCGATACGATGGCTCCCCGGGAACGAGATGAACAGGTAGGGAACGCCGAGCCACTGGCCCTTGACCAGCGCGTGCTCCTTGGCAAAGGGATACCAGTCGCCGTGCTTCCGGGCCAGGTCGTTACAGACGTCGGACACGTCGAGCAGCCCCGGCTGAAAGAGCCACGGATAGTGCATCTCGAGGCTCACGATGTCGTGGCCTGACCGGCCCATGATCTCGGCCGAGAGCTTGGCCGGCATCTGCACGGACTGGATGTGGTCGATGCGCACGTTCATGCCGGACTGCTTGGTGAAGCGCTTGGCGAGCTCGGCCAGCTTGGCGTCCGAGGTGGGCGCGTAGTTGACCGCGGTCAGAAGGCTTACCTCGCGCGCGGCCCAGCTGGCCGGCGGCTGCCCGGCCGCGAGGATTCCCGCGACCCCGGCGAGCGACCGCCCGCCCGTCCTCAGAAACGCGCGTCGGCTCTTGTCAGCCCGGTGAGCTGCGCGGGTGCTCCCTCGTCGCGTCTCGCGCATCGCAGATCTCCTCGCGTGGACAGACCGACCTCGTGGCGGTGCGCGCCGCAGGCCGTTGCGGGGCTGGGGCTCCGCCGGCCGAGGCGCGGTGATAAAATGCGCGTGGACTGTAGCCGCCGCTCCAGCCGGCTGTCAAACAATCCGTAGGCCGAGAGGCGCTAGCGCGGCTGGCTCAGATCGCGGCCGGCTTCGAGGTAGGCGATCTCCAGATCGATCGAGGTGAGGATGCTCTCGAGTTTCATGACCCACTCGGGATAGCCCGCTTTCGCGAGCTCACCCTCGGCGTGGCACAGGTGGGCGGCGGCGCGCAGGAGCCGTTGAACCTGCTCGGGACTGTCCATGCCGGATCCGACGGCGGCAAACTCCGTGCCGAACTCCTAACCCCGTGATTCTCGGGCCGGGGGCCGAACCGGTAACCGAGCACCACTGTCCGGCTCGACGTCGGCCGGCCTACAGAGCGTCAGAGCTTCGACACTCCCGATAGCCCGGAATGTTACGATTCACGGTCATCGTGAAGACCCAGCCCTCCAGCGTCGTACCTGCCGTGACCAGCGCGTGACCGACCGCTTCGGCTGGACCACCCCTGAATGGCGGGCGTTGCGGGCGCTCCGGACGCCCGTCGGGATCCAACGGGCGCTCGAGGCGATGCCGTATCACGTCGCCGCCACGGCCTGGTCTCCGCGCCGAGTGCTGCGCGAGAGAACCGCCCACTGTCTCGAGGGCGCCGTGTTCGCGGCCGCGGCGCTTCGCGCGCTGGGCTTTCTGCCGTTGCTGCTCGATCTGGAGGCCGTGCAGGACACCGATCACGTGATCGCGGTGTATCGGCAGCGCGGCCACTGGGGTGCCGTCGGCAAGTCGAACTTCTCGGGCCTGCGCTATCGGGAGCCAGTCTACCGGAGCGTGCGCGAGCTGGTGCTGAGCTATTTCGAGAGCTACGTGAATTTGCGGGGCGAGCGGACTCTGCGCGCTTACTCTCGTCCGATCAACCTGGCCCGCTTCGATCGGACGTATCCGGGCTGGATGACGTCGGCGGACGACCTCTGGTGGATCCCGGAGCACCTGGCCGGCGTGCCTCACACCCGGCTACTCACCGGGGTGATGACCCGGAGCCTTTCGCGCGTCGATCGGCGCTCGCTGGCCGCCGGGCTGGTCGGGTACCGGGCGCATTGAAGGAGCGACCGGTTTGATTTGTCCGTGGCGATTCGGGTATAACCCGAATGTGATCCGCGTCGTCACGCGGGTGTTGTTCATCGCGGCTCTCGTCCTGGTTTCGAGCCATGGGTCGGTCGCGCTCGCCCAGACCACCGAAGCTGACGTCTACGTGGCACAAGCCGTGCTGGACTTCGACGAGAAGCGGTACGACCAGGCGCTCGCGAACCTGCGCCGCGCCCTCGAGCTCGAACCCGATCACGTCGAGGCGCTCTATTTCACCGGCGCCGTCTACGCGGCGCAGCGGCGGCCCGATCTGGCCGCGCCGTTCCTGGAGCGGGCGCGGGCGAAGTCGCCGCAGGACACGTCGATCGCCTTCCAGCTCGGTCTGGTCTACTTCGCCCAGCAGGAATTCGAGAAGGCCGAGAAGATCTTCGAGCCGCTGTTCAAGACGAGCCCCGAGCTCGACGGCCTCGGCTATTACGTCGGATTCCTGCGCTACCGGAAGAAGGACTATCGCGGCGCGCTCGCCGCCTTCCGCGGCGGTCGCTCGGCCGACCCCGAGCTCCAGCAGCTGACCCGGTTCTACACGGGCCTGGCGCTCGGCGTCCTCGGCCTGCCGGGGCAGGCGGCGGCCGAGGTCGAGCAGGCGCTCCGGCTGGCGCCCGGCTCCCAGCTCACCGGGCCGGCCGAGCGGTTGCGCGACACGATCGTGGCGTCGCGACAGAAGGAGCGGCGGTTCTTCCTCGAGACGCGCCTCGGTGCCACCCACGACGACAACGTGATCGTGCGTCCCACCGAGAACTTCCGCGAGACGCTGGTGCCGGACCTGCGGCGCCACAAGCACGAGTCGGTCGGCGAGCTGTTCGGCCTGACCACGAACTACGTCTGGTGGCGCACCACCGATTGGGAATCGTCGATCGGCTACTCGTTCTTCACGACGTACGTCAACGAGATTCCGAAGTTCAACGTCATCAGCAACCTGTTCAGCGCCGACGTCACCAGCAAGACGACGGTCTTCCAGCTGCCGCTGCAGACCAATCTACAGTACGCGTGGGACATCCTGCTGCTCGGCGACGAGGAGCTGCTCACGCGCCACAACGTCGCGCTGTCGTCGGTGCTCGTCGAGAGCGCGCATCACTTCACGCAAGGCTTCGTGCGCTACCAGGCGAAGAACTTCGCCGAGCCCGTCAATCCGCGGCCGGTGCCGGACGAGCTCCGGGACGCCGACAACTACATGGCCGGCTTCCTGCATTTCATCCGGTTCGCGGAGGACAAGCACTTCATCAAGGCGGGCTATCAGTTCGACTGGGAGGACACCGAGGGACGGAACTACTCGTACCAGGGCAGCCGGTACAGCCTCGGCGGCCAGTACACGCTCCCCTGGCACGCCATCCGGTTGAAGTACGACGTGGACCTGCACCTGCGCTCGTACACGTACAAGAACACGATCCTGCCTTCGTACGCGCCTGGCTCGAAGTGGCGTGAGGACCAGGAGATCACGAACATCGTCCGCGCCGAGCTGCCCTTGCCCGGCAACTTCACGCTTTCAGCGGAGTATCAGAACTCGCGGGTGTTCTCGAACGTCGAGCTCTTCGACTATACCCGGAACGTGGTCTCGCTGATCCTGTCCTGGTCGTACTGATCCGCGGCCGCGCTCACTGGCCGATCTTCACCACGCCACCGGTCTGCACGTCGACGAAGCTGACCCGAACGGGCCATTGATCGGCGGCCTCATCAGGGGCCCGTTGAGATTGCCCCCTACTCCTCCATGGACCGGAGGCCCGTTGGGATTGTTCACTGGCAGCTGCGGCAGTGTCGGCAGTGTCTGCAGTGATGGCAACGACTGCGCGCCGCCCGGGAGAATCAGGTTCTGGGCATTCGTGTTCGGGCCGGGCGGCGGCGGAATCGCCGGCGGCGTGAAGTTGGGCAAGCCCGTGCTGAACGTCGCGACCGTCGCGCCCATCACCGTGTCGCGGGCGCCGTCCTGACCGCCGTTGACCGCTTGCACGCCGGAGATCGTCAGGCCGCCCCAGGCACCGTTGTGCATGGCCTGCGTCATCGGCCCCGAGTTCACCAGGGCGCCGGTAGCGGTCGCGAAGGTGTTGGGGCCTATGTTGAGGAGCTGCGTGCCGACGGTGAAGAGGACCTGGCCGGAGAACGTGAAGATGTTGGTCGTGGTGCCGCCTTGGGCGCCGCTCGCGTCCGCGGTCGACCGAATGACCTCGACCACGAAGACGGTGCCGCGGACCGCGGCGACCGCGTTCGGTGTCTTGACCTCGATCTGATCGCCCGGCTGCATCCGATCCTTGGCGACAGCGACGGCGATCTTCCCGGAGTCGAGATCGATGGTCGTGCGGCCGGGAATCTGGGTGATGGTCAGCGCCGAGCGCTCACGGACGGTGACGACGGCCCGGCCACCCAGGAACAGACGCGCGAGGGAGCGGTCGCCGGTGACGACGCGGTCGTTCAGCAAGACATCGTCCTTGAACTTGAGGGGTACCGGCTGAGGCTGGGTCGTGCGGGCAGCGGTGACGTTGCCCTGGAGATTGGTGACGACGCCGGCTTTCGTTGCCTGACCGAGTGCGAGCGAGGGCCAGATCGTGGCGAGCAGAGACACTGCGAGAACGTTTCGATAGACACCAGCCATGCTGCGGCTCCCCTCAGCGTCGGGCGTCCGGGAATTCCCGGAGTCGGGATGCATCGAATTAGACCAATGGCCGAACTATTGCCTCTGGACAAAGGCTTGTCAAGTGCGTATCAAATCAGCGATTTCCTGAATGAGTGGATAGTCATTCGGCCGCCGCTTGGGGGTTTGCCCGGAATGCTAACGGTGGCGTAGAGTTGCGGATGATGGGGCGGCGGCTCAGACGCTTTTGGAACCTGACGCGCAGGCATCTCGGCGGCATCGGCGCCGCTGTTCTTACTGTCGGTCTGGTTTACAGCGGGTCGGTCGAATGGCTCGAGCTCCGGTCGCTCGACAAGCGCTTCGAGCTCCGCCCCAGGCGCGCTCCCAGCGCGCCGATCGTCATCGTCTCGATCGACGAGGCATCGGTGAGAGAGCTGAACGAGCCCTGGCCCTTCCCGCGGCGTCTGCACGGCCAGCTCATCGATCGCATCAGCGCCTGGAAGCCGCTCGTCATCGGCTTCGACGTCATCTTTCCCGAGCCCTCGTCACGCGGCAGGAAGGACGACGAGGTGCTCGGCGCCGCGGTCGCGCGTGCCGGCAACGTCGTCCTCGCCGCCTCGTGCATCAAGGAGATGCAGGCGTTGACCGACATCCAGATAGGTTACGTCGTCGTCGATTGCAACTTGCCCATCCTCGAGGTTGGCCGCGGCGCTGTCGCCGCCGCCCCGGTCGATTTGTATCAGGATGCCGACAGCCATGTCCGCCGTGCACCGCTGAACGTACTGGTCGGCGACAAGATGGAGCCCGGCTTCGACCACCAGATCTATCGCCAGGCCGTTGCCGCCGGACTGCCGGCGAAGGCGTTGCCGGATGCCGACACGATCCTGGTCAATTTCCGGGGCGGCCGTGACTCGTTCCCATCGATTCCGTACTACCGGATCGTCAAGGGCGAGGTGACGCCCGAGGAGTTCCCCGGGGAGCTCACCGGCAAGATCGTCCTGATCGGCTCGACCACCCAGGCGGAACACGACGTCTTTCCGACGGTGTTCAGCGGCGGCGTGGGCATGTCGGGCGTCGAGATCCACGCCAACGTGCTGGAGACACTCATTCGCGGCGATCCGATTCGCGAAGTGCCGCGGACGGTGTCGACCGCGCTCGCGCTGATCGCCGCATTGGCCGGATCGGGACTCGTCGTGCGCTTCCGTGCGCTCCGAGCGCTCGTGGTGACGGCGCTGGTGTGGGTCGTCGTCGCGGGACTCTCGTACGCCATCTTCGCGACGGCCGACGTCTGGCTGCGTGATGCGGCGTTCACGGTCGGCCTGATGCTCGGCTACGGCTCGACCGCGACCGAGCACTTCATCCGCACGCAGCGGGAGCGGCGGCGGATGTCCCTCTTCTTCTCCCAGGAGGTCGTCCGCACGCTGATGCGGGAGCGCGACGAGGGAAGCCTCACGTCGAGCCGCCGTGTCGTGACCGTGCTCTTCTCCGACATCCGCGATTTCACCTCGCTCTCGGAGAAGCTCGCGCCCGAGCAGGTCAACGAGATGGTGCTCGATTACCTCACCGAGATGACCGAGATCGTCGAGAAGAACGGCGGCGTGGTCGACAAGTATATCGGCGACTGCGTGATGGCACTCTACAACGCGCCGCTGCCGAACGCGGACCACGCCGCGAACGCGGTCCGCACCGGGCTCGAGCTCCAGGAGCGCGTGCTCAGCGTGTCGGCCAAGTGGCACGCCAAGATCGGCGTACCGATCCGCTGCGGCGTCGGCATCAACACCGGCGAGGCGGTCGTGGGCTTCCTGGGCTCACGGAAGCGCCCGGCGTACACGGCGATCGGCGACGCCGTCAACCTCGCGGCGCGGCTCGAGCCCCTCACCAAGGACCACGGCGCCTCGATCATCATCAGCGAGTACACCCACGAGCTCGTGCAGGGACGCTTCCCGACGCGCCCGCTGGGCGAAGTGACGGTCAAAGGCAAGCTGCTGCCGGTGAAGATCTACGGCGTGGTGCCGGCCAGCGTGCGCCAGCACACTCGCGTCGCGCTCGACGCGGCCGCCATGCTCACCACGATCGGCGACGGGCAGAGCTGGCGGGCCCGAACCGCCGACATCAGCGAAGGCGGGCTGGCGCTCACCGGCCTGCCGCCCGACTGGGACGTCGGCCGCAAGATCCAGATTCGACTCGACGGCGGCGGGCTCTCGCGGCAGGTCTACGCCCAGGGCACGATCGTCTCGCGCCGCGGCGACGCCGCCGGGGTGCAGTTCACGACGGTGGAGGGCGACTCGAAGCCCGCGATCGCCGATTGCGTGGCGCGCGGGCGCGAGACCGCGCTGGACGACGATCAGTAGCGGCGGCGCGCTGCGCCTCTCACGCCCCGGTCGAGCCGAAGCCGGCGGCGCCGCGCTCGCTCGGCGGTAACTCGCTCATCTCGGCCAGCTTCACCTGCTCGACGCGCTGAATGACGAGCTGCGCCACGCGTTGACCGCGCTGCACGGTGACGGACTTCGCGTCGTGGTTCACGAGCAGGATCTTCACCTCGCCCCGGTAGCCAGAGTCGACCAGCCCCGGCGTATTGAGGATCGTCAGCCCCTGCGTCAGCGCGAGGCCCGAGCGGGGTAGCACGAGCCCGGCGTAACCGGCGGGAATGGCGACGGCGAGGCCGGTGCCGACGACGCCGCGGGCGCCCGGCTCGAGCGTCAGGTCGTGGGCGGCATGCAGATCGAGTCCCGCGTCGCCCTCGCGCGCGTAGGCCGGCAGCGGCACCGACGGGTCGAGCCGCTTCACCGCGAGCGTGATCACGGGATCACCACGACCTTGCCGTGGCTCTCGCGTGCCGCGATCGCGGCCAGCGCCTGCGGCGCCCGCCGGAGCGGGAACGTCTTCCAGACGATGGGCTTGAGCTGACCGGCCTCCGCGAGGTTCAGGAGCTCGACCATCCAGCGCCGCACCATGGTGGGCTCGCGCTGGCGGTAGAGCCCCCAGTGGACGCCGACCACGCTGATGTTCTTGAGGAGCACGCGGTTGGCGGCGACCTCACCGATGCGGCCGCTGGTGAAGCCGATCAGCAGCAGCCGGCCCTCGAACGCGATGCAGCGGGTCGAGCCCTCGAACACGTCGCCGCCGACCGGATCGAAGACGACGTTCGCGCCCTGGCCGTGCGTCTCCCGGCTCACTCGCTCGACCCACGCTTCGGTCTGGTAGTCGATGCCCACGTCGGCGCCGGCGGCGCCCGCGATCTCGAGCTTCTCTCGCGAACCGGCGGTGGCGATGACGCGCGCGCCCAGCGCACGCCCGAGCTGCACTGCCGCGAGGCCGGTGGAGCCCGCGGCCGCGTGGACGAGCAGCGTCTCACCGCGGCGCAGCGCGGCGCGATGGACGAGCGCGCACCATGCGGTCAGATACGCGAGGCCGAAGGCCGCGCCCTCCTCGTAGGTCATGAACTCCGGCAGGGCGTAGACGTGGCGCTGATCCACCGCGACCGCCTCCGCGTAGCCGCCCCACGCGAGGGTTGCGAACACGCGCTCCCCGAGGCCGACCTCGGTCACGCCGGCGCCCACGTCGCGCACGACCCCCGCCACTTCGAAGCCCGGGCTGAAGGGGAACTGCGGCCGGTGCTGATAGGTGCCCCGCACGAGGAGGATGTCGGGAAAGGTGCAGCCGATCGCGCGGACGTCGATGACGACCTCGCCCGCTTGCGGCCGGGGCATCGGCACGTCCGCGTACTCGAGCGTCGACGGCTCGCCCCACCCGCGCGCCAGCATCGCTTTCATCGTCTCGACCCGCGCGAATCCTAGCACGAGGCGGGTAAGATGAGCGCGTGCCCGACTCCCCCGCGAGGCTCGCCGGCGTCACCGTGCTCGACCTCGCGACGTATCTGGCCGCGCCGCTCTGCGCGACGTTCTTCGGCGAATTCGGCGCCGAGGTGATCGAGGTCGAGCCGCCGCGCGTCGGCGACGATCTGCGCCGCCTCGGCCGCAGCACCGACGGGGCGGGCGGCGGCTCCTCCTGGTGGTTCGTGGAGGCGCGCAACAAGAAGTCGATCACCGGCGAGGAGATCTACGGACAGCCGCTCGGCCTCGGGCGCGCGGAGCTGGAGCGGCTCCGCGCCCGCGGCGTCATCTGACGCTCGGCGCCTGCGCGCGCTCCTGGTCGGTGGCGACGACGAGGTTCGAGAGGCGCCTGAGCAGCTCGATGGCCAGCTGGGGACGGTTCCGGACGAGCCACTCGAGCCGCTCGTCCTTGATCACGAGCAGCTCGACGTCCTCGGCGGCGACGGCGGTGGCCGAGCGCGGTCCCTTGCGGAAGAGCCCGATCTCGCCGAGGGGCTCGCCCTCACCGATCCGGTTCAAGACCTTTTCTACACCGTCGAAGCTCCGGCGGATCTCGACGGTTCCGGAGTGGATGACGAAGGCCTCGTCGCGGGCGTCGTCGCCCTCTTTGAAGATGATCTCGCCGCGCTTGAACGTCCGCCGCTCGATGTCGCCCAGCGACAGGTTCTTGTAGATTTCGAGGCCGATCGACGGCAGCGCCGACTTGCCCTCGACCGGCAGCCGCGCGTTGGTCCACCCGCCGAGGCCGCCCTTGAGGATCCGCACGTGCTTGTAGCCCCGCTGGCGGAGCAGGGCGGCGACCCGCTCGCTGGTCGCCTCCTCGGGGCTCGTGCAGTAGGTGACGATCATCTGCGTGGGCTCGATGTTGAGCGGAGCCTTGTCCGCCTCCTCGGGCGCGAGCCGGATCGAGCCCGGCAGCCGGAGCGGGCTCGTCTCGAAGTCGGCCTTGGTCCGCACGTCGAGCAAGACCGGATTGAGCCCTCGCTCGATGAACCCGATGACCTGAGTCGGCACGACCCGGAAGCGATTCTTCCACCAGCGCTTGCCCCACATGCCGCCGTAGACGCCGACACTCGCCAGCGTCACGCCCAGCGTCGCCAGCGCCCACGGGAACGGCTGCGGCGGCGGGTTCTTCGCGAGCCGGTCGGCCTTCTCCAGCGTGTGCTTGACGTCGACCAGGTTCGGCACCAGCTTGTCGGCCTCGGTGAGCTTCGCGACGGACGCTTTGTAGTGCCCGTCGAAGAAGAGCTCGATCGCGGCGGCCCACACGGCGTTGAACTTGCTGTCGCCGGGCTTCTTGACCTCGGTGCCCTGCAGGAAGTTGGCGACGTCCCTCGCCGGAATCAGGAAGTTGAACCCTTGCACGGGCGCGCCCGACGCCGAGAGCGTGACGGCCACCATCACGCCGACCAGCGTGGCCTCGTCGCCGATCGCGGGCCCGCCGCTGTTGCCGTGGGACGCGGAGGCGTCCGTCTGCACGAGATCCTGACCGATCTGGTCCTGCTTGATCCCGGACACGGCGCCGTTGGTGACCGACGCCTCGAGCGTGGCGCTCTGGTTGAGCAGCTCGTGGGACAGGACGACGCCCGGAAAGCCCAGGATGTGGACGGCATCGCCGATCTGCGGCTCGCGCTTGGCGAGACCGATCGCCGGGTACTCGCCCTCCGGCACGCGCAGGAGCGCCAGGTCGCGCCCCGAGCCGGGCAGCGGCTTGCCGGCGTTGTCGAGCAGGAGCAGTGGGCTGAACTTCTTGACCTCTGCCTTGAGCTTGGCGCCGTTCGAGAGCAGGACGGTGATCTGTGGCTGCGCCTCGACCTTGGCGCCGGCGAGCGCGCGGCCGATGGCCTCCCGGCGGATTTCTTCCTCGACTTCCGGCCGCGCCCCGACCATGAATCCTCGAGCGCGGAGCTGCGGCACGACGCACGCTTCGTCGATCGCCTTTTTCTTCAGCTCGTGTATGACCCACGCCGGCAGCCGGAACGCCGGGTCGATGACGTGCGCGTTGGTGATGATGAAGCCGCGGCCGTCGACGAACCAGCCGGTGCCCGTCTCCCGAAACGGCGGTGGGGTCACCGTCGTCGGCCCGCGCCCGCAGTTCAGCGTCACGTCGGCGCCCACCTCGGCGGTGATGAGCACGACGGCCGGCTTCACCCGGAGGATGGCTTCCTGGACGGACAGCGCCTCGATCGGCGTGGGAGCGGCGAGCCAGGCGCTCGCGAACAGGAGCCCGACGATCAAGGCTCTCATCGGCTGGCAACGTATCACGGAGCGCGCGCAGCGTACAATGACGGCCCATGACGTCCAACGACACGTTGCGACTGTGCGAGGACGCGCTGCCCTCCGACGGCCGACTCGCGCTGCCACCGCGCGCGCGTGTGATCTACGTGAAGCGCGGCGGCGTCGTGGTGGCGAGCGCGGGCCGCGACTCGCGCGTCGCGGAGGACCAGGCGTGGCACGGCGCCGTCGCGTGCTCGGTGACGGCCGGAAGCGGCGGCGCCACGCTGTGGCGGTGGGAGCTGATCCGCGGCGCCGGCGCGGCCGAGGACTCACACGCCGGAACGACGCGGGTGTTGCTCGAGCACGCCATCGACCTCGACCAGGGCGGGGAATATCTGATGCGCGCCGACCGGGTGGACTTCGCGCCGGGCGGCGTCGCGCTGCCGCATCGCCACCGCGGCGGCGGCATCCGGTGCCTGGTCGCCGGCACGCTCGACGTCACGGTCGGCGACCGGCCGGCGCGACGGATCACGCCCGGCGGCGCCTGGTTCGAGAGCGGCCGCGAGCCGGTGCTGGCGGTCGCGTCGAAGGACGACGCGACGAGCTTCATCCGCGTCGCGATCCTGCCGCGCGAGATCCGCGGCCGGACGTCGATCATCTACGTGAACCCGAGCGACGCCGAGCGCGGACGCCCGCGCACGTACACGGTCTTCGTCGACGAGCCGATCGCGCTCGACTGATTCGACGGCGATTCGAGGAGGAGGAGGGACGTGGTGGAGCGCTTCCTCTTGATCTGCGCCGGCGGCGCGATCGGCACCGGGCTCCGATATCTGACCGCCGGGCTCGCCGCGCGCTGGCTCGGCGCCGACTTCCCCTACGGCACGCTGATCGTCAACGTCGTCGGCTCGTTCCTGATCGGCCTGATCCAGCAGGTCGGCTTGACGACGCTGCTCATCCCGGACACGGCGCGCCTGTTCTTGACGGTCGGCATCATGGGCGGGCTCACGACGTACTCGTCCTTCACCTACGAGACGCTGCGGCTGGTCGAGGGCGGCGCGTGGGGTCAGGCGTGGATCAACGTCCTGGTGACGACGGCGCTCTGCCTGGCGGTGTGCTTTCTCGGCATCGCGGCCGGGCGCCTGCTCGTCGAGGCCCGCGCCTAGCGCACACGCCCGCCACGCTCAGCGGCCGCCCCAGCGCGCCTCCTGATAAATGCGCCGCTGCGCGTCGGTCAGGAGGTCGCGCGTCTTGAGGTGCGTGAGGAGATGGACCAATCGGACCTCGCTCCGCGCGCGCTCGACCTCGGTGACCGCCGCCCGCACCGACGCCTCGCCGGCCACGCGGTCGGCGAAGAGGCGGCGCAGCCTGGCCTCCGCCTCGAGCAGGCGCGCGCTCTTGGGCTTCGACTCCGCGGACATCGCGTGCAGGAGCGCCCGCACTTTCGTCGCCTGGTCGGCGGTGAGGCCCAGAGGCTCTTGCAGCTCCAGCACGTGCAGCGGCCCAGGGTAGCCGTTCTGGTCGGCCGCGAACGCCAGGCCGAACCCTCGGCCGTCTCCGACCACCTTCTCGAACTCGGTCTCGCACGCCTGGGCGACCTGATGGCCGCGCGCCGGGCTCCCGTCGTGCGCGTGCTGGGCCCACGCCAACGACGCGACGAGCCCGATCGCGGCGAGCGTCATGACCATGGTTCGCATTCCGGCACCTCCTTCGATGTCTGACCAGCAGGGTGAGGCCGGCGCGGCGGGACGGCCGCCCCTGGACAGCCGGCGGCGCGTCCTACCGTGCTAGGCGAAGCGCGCCAGGTATCGCGCGAGCGCGGCGGATTCGCGCTCGCGCAGGCGCACCGCGATGCGGAGCTGCTCGAGGTACTGCTCGAGCACCTTGCCGCCGAAGTCGACGTTCCGCCCGCGGAAGAACGCGTGCACGTCGCGCTCCTGCTCGGGCGAGGCCAGGCCGATCACACCCTCGGCCATGCGCCGGAGGCCGGCCTTGGGGTATTGCCGGTCCATGGTGTCCCAGTTCGACTTCACGAAGTCCCAGGCCAGCTCCCGCCCGTAGACCGACATCAAGAGCGACCGGGCCACGAACGGCGCGTCCTGGGTCCGGATCTCGCCGTTGATCGTGCGCTCGAGCGTCTGGGTCAAGAGCTCGCGCTGCCGAAACGCGGTCAGCGCGTAGAGATACCGCTGCTCCTCCTGCGGCGTGGACGCGGACTTGAACCGCTTCAGGAAGTCGTCATAGCGTGCCGCGTCGCCCGCGTGCGCCAGCACGCCGATGAGGGCTGGGAGCACGTTGGGATCGACGTCGCCCGCCGCGCGTGCGTAGAGCTCGGCGGCCCGGCCCTGGACGCCGCGGTCGTCGCCGAGCACGGCGAGGGCGCGCACCAGATCGCCGCGGAGCTGGCGCGTCAGCTCGTCCTCGCCGGGCCGAGCCGTCCAGCCCAACTCCGCGAACGCGGGGGCCACGCGATCGCGCACGAGCGCGGCCAGCGGTGGGCGGCTCTTCCCCTCGATGATTCGATTCAACGTGCCGAACGAGGCGATCAGGATCGACCACACGTTGCGGTCGCGCTCGGCGCGGAAGCGCGCCGTCAGGTCGAGATAGTCGGTGAGCTGCATGAGGCCGGCGACCGTCACCGCCCACGCGTCATTGACAAGGTTGAAGCGCTCGATGGCGGCCAACGTGGGCAGCGTCTTCAGGAGACGCTCCAGTAGCTCGCCGCTGTAGCGCACGCGATAGAACCCGTGGCCACCCTCGTTGACGAGCACCGCCTCGAGGCGCTCGGGCGCCGCCAGCCGCGTCTCGCTCTGGGCCAAGAGCCGCCGCTCGCTCGCCGCGCGGCCGGAGGCGCTGATCCGCACCTGGACGGGCACCTGCCAGCGCTGCTCGGTCGCGGGCGCCGGCCCCGCGAGGGGCTCGGGCAGGTACGTGAAGCGCTGCTGGCTCAGCACGAGCTCGCCACCCTCGAGCCGCGCGCTCACGAGCGGGTACCCGGGTTTGAAGATCCAGCCGTCCATGACCTCGGGGATCGGCTGGCGCGCGGCGAGGCCGAGCGCGGCCCAGAGGTCGCCGGTGTCGGCGTTGGCGTAGGCGTGCTTCCCTAGATAATCGCGGACGCCGTCGCGGAACACTGTCGGCCCCAGGTATTGCTCGAGCATCCGGAGGACGGAGGCGCCCTTCTCGTAGGTCAGCACGTCGAACATCGCGTCGGCGTCCCGCGGCGCCCCGACATGGAACTCGATCGGCCGCGTCGAGTGGAGCCCGTCCACCGAGAGCGCCGCCGCGCGCGAGACGCCGAACGTCGTCCACCGCTGCCACTCCGGCTTCCACGCGTCGACCGCCAGAATCTCCATGAACGTGGCGAAGGCCTCGTTGAGCCAGATACCGTTCCACCACGTCATGGTCACCAGGTCGCCGAACCACATGTGGGCGTTCTCGTGGGCGACCACGTCGGCGACGCGCTCGAGCTCGGCGTGCGAGGCGGCGCGCTCGTCCACCAGCAGCGCGGTCTCCCGGAAGGTGATCGCGCCGAGGTTCTCCATCGCCCCGGCGGCGAAGTCCGGGATCGCGAGCAGATCGAGCTTGTCGCTCGGGTAGGGCAGGCCGTAGTAGTCCTCGAAGAAGCGGAGCGAGGCGACCCCGATCTCGTGACCGAACGCGGCGAGCCGTCGCTTGCCCGGCACACACCAGACGCGCACGGGTGTTGGGCCGACGTGGACCGGGTCCGTCGCCTCCAGCTCGCCGACGACGAAGGCCACCAGGTAGGTGGACATCTTCATCGTGTCGGCGAAGGTGACGGCCTTGCGGCGGCCCTCGACGCGCTCGGACGCCACCGCCGTATTCGACACGGCCGTGAGCGTCGAGTCGATCACCAGCGTCACCGCGAACACGGCCTTGAACGCCGGCTCGTCCCAGCACGGGAACGCGCGACGCGCGTCCGTCGCCTCGAACTGCGTGGCGGCCATGAGCCGCGTGACGCCGCTCGGGTCCTTGTAGCTCGACCGGTAGAAGCCGCGCAGCTTGTCGTTCAGCGTTCCGGTGAAGGCCAGCCGGAGCCGCCAGCGCCCGGGCGCGAGCGGCGACGGAAACGTGATCCGGCAGCGTTCCGCCGCCTCGTCCACGACGGGCGTCCCGCGCCGGGAGTCGCCGCGCTCGTTCACGACCGTGGCATCGCCGATCGCCAGCTCGACCGCGTTGAGGACGATCTCCGACGTCGCCTCCGCGACGTCGAGCGTGATCGTCTCGTCGCCCGTGAAGGTGAGCGTCGTCAGATCGGGTTCGAGCCGAAGCTCGTAGCGAATCGGTGTCACGTGCCTCGGCAACCGGTGCTGATCCAAGCAAGATCTCCGAAAGCGATCAGGATGACTGCGGGCCTTACTGTACTCCAGGACTCCATCGGTCACGCTATCATGCGACGTCGATGCGACCGCACCTTCGCGCGGCGTGCGCCGCCATGCTGATCGTGCTGCTCGGCGCCTCCGCCCTCGGCGCCGACGCGATCCAGGATTTCCTCCGGCGCCACTGGAGCCGACCGCTCGCGCCCCAGGGGCCGCCGCCCGCGCGGTACTCTCCGCTCGAAGCCTCGCTCCACCCGGACGCGTGCGGCTCCTGTCATCCCGCGCAGCTGGCCGACTGGCGCGAGAGCCTGCATGCCGCCGCGATGGGCCCGGGCGTCGCCGGACAGCTGATCGAGATGCGGGAGAGCGACCCGTCATCGGCGCTCTCGTGCTTCACCTGCCACGCGCCGCTCGCCGAGCAGGCGCCGATCGTCGCGCAGGGGAACACGGCGGTCGCCAACCCGGAGTACGACGCGGTGCTAGGCGGCCAGGGGCTGCCGTGCGCCGGCTGCCACGTGCGCCGTCACGAGCGCTTCGGCCCACCGCGGCGCGACGGCTCGCTGGCGAGCGGCGCCCCGCGCGAGACGCTGCCCCACGGCGGCGTCACCCGCACGCCGGCGTTCCTCAAGTCGGAGTTCTGCCGCGACTGTCACCAGTTCACATCCGACGGCTTTGCGCTGAACGGCAAGCTCCTCGAGAACACCTACAACGAATGGAAGGCGAGCCGCTTCGCGCGCGAGGGCGTGCAGTGCCAGGACTGCCACATGCCGGTGCGTCGCCATCGATGGCGCGGGATCCACGACGCGGAGATGGTGCGCTCCGGGCTCACGATCAGCGCGAAGGCGGATGCGCCACGCTATCAACCTGGCGACGTCGCGGTCGTCCGGCTGCGCGTGACCAGCACGCGCGTCGGCCACGCGTTTCCGACCTACGTCACGCCGCGAGTCGTCCTGAGCGCCGAGCTGGTGGACGGCGCCGGCCAATCGATTGCCGGCAGCCGCCAGGAGAAGATCATCGGTCGCGAGGTCGCCCTCGATCTCTCGCGCGAAGCGTTCGACACGCGGCTCGGGCCGGGCCGGAGCGCGACGCTCGAGTACCGGATCAAGGTGCCGGCGCGCGGAGCGCGCGCGCGCCTGGCCGTGGTCGTCGAGCCCGACGCCTTCTACGCCGCGTTCTTCGGGGTGCTGCTGCGGCAGGGCGCCGGGCGCGGCGAGGCGCAGATTCGACAGGCGCTCGACGCCGCGCGCCGCTCGCCCTTCACCGTGTTCGAGCGCGAGCTGCCGCTGTAGCTGACCGAAGCGCTAGCGCCGGGGGGGTGGGGGCCATCTCGGGGCCCCCAACTCTGTAAATCTACCAGCCGAGCGCGGCGCCGTCGGCGCGCGGATCGGAGCCGCCGGTCAGTCCGTCGGACTCGATTCTGATCACCTGCGCGTGGCCCATGAGGTCGCTCCATTCCTCGACGACCTCCACGTCGTGTCCGCGGGCTCGCAGTGACTCGGTGACGCCGTCGCCGAAGCGCGTCTCGAGCCGCAGCGCCCCGGTGGCCTCGCCCCACGTGCGCCCGTAGAGCCAACGGGGCGCCTCGACCGCCGCCTGCGGCCCGAGGCGCCGATCGAGGATGCGCGTGACCAGCGCCGCTTGCGTCTGCGGTTGGCCTTCGCCGCCCATCGTGCCGTAGACCAGGCGCGGACGCCCATCCACCAGATACATGGACGGGATCAGCGTGTGGGCGGTCTGCTTGCGCGGCGCCAGGCGGTTCACGTGCGCGGGGTCCAGCGAGAAGGACGCGCCGCGGTTCTGCAAGAGGATCCCGGTGTCTCCGGCGATCACGCCCGAGCCGAACTCCCAATAGAGGCTCTGGATCAGGGACACCGCGTTGGCGTCCGCGTCGGCGGTGACGATCGCGATCGTGTCGCCGTCGAGCGCGGCGCCGGGCGCGGGTCGGGCCGCGCGTCGCGAGATCATCCGGCGTCGGTCGGCCAGGCGCGCCCCATCGAGGCAGTGCGCGACCGGCACCTCGACGAACGTCGGGTCGGCCAGGTAGCGATCACGATCCTCGAACGCGAGCTTCGTCGCCTCGACGACCAGATGCACGTAGTCGGCCTCGTCCAGCGCGGCGAGATCGAAGGCTTCGAGGAGCGACAGGATCGCGAGGGCCGCGAAGCCCTGCGTCGGCGGCGGAAAGCTCGCAGCCTCGCCGCCACGATAGGAAACGCGCAGCGGCTCGACCCACTGGGCCCGGTGCGCCGCCAGGTCGTCGGGGGTCAGCGGGCTACCGGCGGCCGCCGCGCCCTGCGCGATCCGCCGGCCGAGCGCGCCGCGATAGAACGTCTCGGCGCCGCCGCGCGCGATCTCCTCCAGTGTCGCCGCGAGCTCCGACTGCACGAAGCGCTCTCGCGCCAGGAGCGCCGGATGATAGACCCGCCAGAGGGGGGCGCGCAGCTCGGCCGGCGCGGCGGCGCCGAACAGGTCGTCGGCGTCCGCGGTCTCGCGCCGCTGCCCCCGTGAGGGCGCGAAGCCGTCGCGGGCGCAGGTGATCCCGCTCGTGAAGAGCTCGGGCCATGCGATCGGCGACCCCAGCGCGTCGCGGCTCAGCGCGTGAGCTTCCGACCATCCCGACACGACGCCGGGGACCGTCAGCGCCGCCGCGCCGCCGCGTACCGGGATCGCGGCGCCGAAGCGCCGCCGGTAGGTCTCGAGGTCGGCGGCCGCCGCCGAGCGGCCGGCGGCGTTCAGCGCGCGCAGCGTGCCGCGCCGCCCGTCGTGGATCAGCCAGAAGCTGTCGCCCCCCACGCCGTTCATGTGCGGATAGACGACCGCGACGGTTGTCGCGGCGGCGATGGCGGCATCGACGGCGTTGCCGCCCTGCCGGAGGATCGCCACGCCCGCTTCGGCGGCCAGCGCGTGCGGCGCGGCGACGACCCCGCGCGGCCATCGGCGTTCAGCCCAGCGGGTGGTGGCGCTCACGCGGCCATGATAGCGAGAGGACTCCGCCTACGCGGGCCTCGATTCGGAAGGAGCGGGCAGTTCGTTACCATCTGTTCCGAATTGTCCAACGGCCACGACGCCAATGCGACACCGCTCACCCGTCCAGCCTGATCTCATCGCGAGTTGAGAATCGCGCGCCGGTGGCACCGCCCTTGCGTGTGACTCATGACGATGAGCGGCAAAGCGCGGGCGCTCGATGCTTTGAAGACTGCTCGGGCCAGGGTGATGCTGTTCTTTCTATCAGAGCCAGTGCGCCGGCTGATCGCCACGCTCATCTGAGTACTGCTGCTTCCTTTCCGGAGCATGGCCACCCGGCGACGTCGAGTCCCTCGACTCGCTAGCCGAGCTCGAGCAGACCGACCAGATCGCGCTCCGCGCCGGATCCCACCAGGAGAATGCGATCGCCGATCTTCAAGAATCGTTCGTCCAGCGCCAGCTCCCATGGCATGAGGACGCGACGGAATCACCGGAGCGATCGCCGAGGGAAGCGCGAGGGCCGCTCCCTTGATTTCATCCGGTGAATGTGAAAGATTCGGTGCGAGAAATGGCGCCGATGAGCAGGCCCACCCTGGCGTCTCGAGTCACCCTCAACTCGGACATCGCATTCCGTGAGCTGGACGGCGAGCTGGTAATCCTCAACCTCGAGACCGGCATCTATTTCGGACTCGACCCGGTGGGTGCGCGGACCTGGACGCTCATCGAACACCACGGATCCCTCGGCGCGGTGTTGGAGGTGCTCTGCTCCGAATACGACGCCCCTCCTGCCGTGCTCGAGCGCGACCTGCTCGAGCTCGTCGACCAGCTGTGCGCGAAAGGACTGACGCGTGTCGCCGCGAGCTCCGCGTAGCGCAGTCCTGGGGCGCGCGCTCCACCGCGCCGCGGCGCTTTCCCGAGACGACTGGGCCGTCTTCGCTCGTGCGCTGGGGCTCCTGTCGCTCGTGAGCCTCGGTCTCAAGGTCGCCGGGCTCCGGCGCACGCTCGCCCTGGTCGATTCGCGAGCCGAGGCGAGGCGTCGCTGCGCCGGCGTCGATCCTCGCGGCGCGACGCGCATCGCCTGGCTCGTGGAGATCGCCGCTCGCTGCTGCCTGCCACGGCCCACGTGTCTCACGAAGGCGCTCGTCGTCTTCTCGCTCCTCAAGCGCCGCGGGCTGCCGGCGGAAGTGGTTCTCGGGGTCACGAAGGCCCGAGGGCCGCTCGAGGGGCACGCCTGGGTTCAGCTCGGGGAGGGCGCCGTCGTCGGCGATCCGGAGCCCGTGAGGTACACCACGCTCTGCCGCATCCCCGCCTTGCCGCCCTCTCCCACGACCACCGCCGCGCCCGAGCGCGCGCCGTGAGCGGTCTCGCCGGCGTGTACGGCCTCGACGCTCGTCCACTCGACCGCGCGCTGCTCAGGAGGATGACCGAGGCGGTCGCGCACCGCGGCCCGGACGGCGAGGGCTTCTGGAGCGACGGGCCGATCGGCCTCGGGCATCGCAGCTCGCGCACGACGCCGGAGTCGTTGGATGAGAAGCAGCCGCTGCTCGACGAGAGCGGAACGCTGTGCCTCGTGCTCGACGGACGGGTCGACAACCGCGCGGAGCTTGCCGCATGGCTGCGAGCGGCCGGCGTCCATCTTCGAACCGACACCGACGCGGAGCTGGTGCTGCAGTCGTATGCCCTGTGGGTCGACGGCTGCGCCTCGCGGATCGTCGGCGATTTCGCGTTTGCGATCTGGGATCGCCGGCGCCGCCGGCTCTTCTGCGCGCGGGACCCGCTGGGGATCCGGCCGTTTTACTACCGAGATGACGGACGGACCTTCATCTGGGGCTCGGAGCTGCGCCAGCTTCTCGATACCTTGCCGCTCGGCCCCGAGCCGAACGAAGGAGTCGTGGGCGAGTACCTGAGCAGTCGCCTGGTCGACATCCACGAGACCCTCTACCGCGGCATCCTGCGTTTGCCGCCGGGCCACGCGCTGACCGTCGAGGAGGGTCGCGTTCGCACGACGCGCTACTTCGACGTGGATCCGCGCCGCGAGATCCGGTATCGCTCCGACGGCGAGTACGCGGAGCACTTCCTCGAGATCTTCCGCGAGGCGGTGCGCTGTCGGCTCCGGAGCGTCACCCCCGTCGCCGTGTTCCTGAGCGGAGGGCTCGACTCCTCGTCGATCGTCGGCGTCGCCGCCCGGCTCGCTCGCGACGGGCACGTACCTGGAGGGGGATTCGAGGCGTACTCCCTCGACTTCACGCAAGCCGAGGCGGACGAGAGGGGCTGGGTCGACGACGTCGCGAGGATGTGGAAATTGCCGGTGCGTCACGTGAGCGCCGACGACGCCGTCCCGCCCTCGCTGGCCGAGCAGGTCGCCGATCTTCGGGACTTTCCGGATCTCCCCAACACGCACCCCTGGGGACTCCTGCTTGCCGAGGCGCGTCGACGTGGCGCTCGCACCGCGCTCTGGGGCTACGGCGGTGACGAGTGGCTCACCGGCGACACTGCGCACTGCGCCGATCTGCTCCGCCGGATGCGTCTGGTCGCGCTCGCGCGTCGGGTCCAGGACGATATTCGCTCCTTGACTTCGCTGGGCGGCCCGCCAGTCGGCCTGGCAGATCCAATCAGATGGTCGGTGATGCCGCTGCTTCCGCGCCCGGCCAAACGGCTCGTGCGGCGCTTCCGACGCTGGGACGTCCCGGACTGGATCGCGCCCGACTTCGCCCGACGCGTCGGACTCCAGGAAAGGCTCGCGCCGGACGTCCCCACACCTCGGTTCCCGACGTTCGCCCAGCGCGCCATCCACCGCCAGCTGCAGAGCGGCTGGAGCGCGGCCGAGTACGAAATGGTGGACCGGTTCGAGACGCGCCGGTCCATGGAGAGCCGGTTTCCCTTCAACGATCGGCGGCTCATCGAATTCGCCCTGGCGCTGCCCGAGGCGCAGCGCTGGCGAGGCACCGAGACGAAGTTCATCCTGCGCCGGGCGGCGGGGGATCTGCTTCCCTCCTCCATGGCACGCCGGAAGACCAAAGGTGACTTCACGTACCTCTTCGCTGCGTCGCTCGAGCGCGAGGACGTCGACGAGACGTTCGCCCGGCTCCGCCTGGAGGCCGACGGGTTCGTGCGCGGCGACCGGGTGCGGGAGATGTATCGGCGTTTCCGCGGCGGCGATCTCGGATGCCTGGGTATCCTCTGGATGATCCTCGCGACGGAGTGGTGGTATCGAACCATGTTTCCCGCGTCACGCGTGGCGCGGGCCGACGGGGAGACACGATGAACGAGGAGCCGACTCCGGACGCGACGCTCGGACCTTCGAAGAAGCCCTACGCGAAGCCCCAATTGATCGAGTACGGACCCGTCGAGAAGCTGACGCACTCGGGCACGCAGACCCTCGGCGACGCGGGCCCCATGATGATGCCGGGGTGCCTATGATGGACCGCCGCGCCAGCATGCCAATGGCGTCGGTCTGATGTCACTCGTCCTCGACGAGCATCGTCTGTACCTCGCTGACACGGCCCGGGTGTCCGCCTTCCGGCGGGCTATCGAGGAGGTCGTCACGCCCGGCGACGTGGTGCTGGACCTCGGTGCGGGCACCGGGATCCTCGGACTGATGGCCTGTCGCGCCGGCGCCAAGCGGGTCTATGCGGTCGACGAGGGGCCGATCATCGGTCTGGCGCACGAGGTCGCCGCGGCCAACGGGTTCCAGGACCGGATCACCCACGTCAAGGGGCTCTCCACCCGAGTGGAGCTGCCGGAGCGAGTCGACGTGGTTCTCGCCGACCAGATCGGGCGGTTCGGATTCGAGTCAGGCATTCTCGAGTACTTCGGGGACGCTCGGGCGCGCTTCCTGAAGTCGGCCGGCGTCATGGTGCCGAGCGAGATCGGGCTCGTCGTGGCGCCGGTCGAGTGTCCCGACCTCTTCGGGCAGGTCGAGTTCTGGGGGCGGATGCCCGCTGGCTACGACTTCCGCCCGGCGCTCGCGATCGCCGCGAACACCGGTTACCCGGCCAGGTTCGACCCGGCTCACCTGCTCGGAGCTCCTGCGCGGGCCATCTCGCTCACGCTCTCGACGGCGGCGCCGGCCGCCGCTCTGAGCTCCGAGGTTGTCCTCGTGGCAGAGCGGCCAGGGACCCTTCACGGGATCGGCGGCTGGTTCGACGCGAAGCTCTCACCGGGTGTCACACTCACCAACTCCCCGCTCGCGGCGCGGCCGATCCTCCGGAGACAGGTTTTCTTTCCGATTGCCCGCCCGGTCGCGCTCGACGAGCACGACCAGATCCGCGTAAGGCTGCGGATCCTCCCCGCCGCGGCGATCGTGACCTGGACCGTCGACGTCAAGGCCGGGCGCGACGGGCGCGGACCCGCCCCGGAGAGCAAGGGCCGGTTCGCGCATTCCACCTTCCAGGGCCTGCTCCTCTGCAAAGAAGACCTGGAGCGGACCGATCTCCACTTCGTGCCGCGACTGTCCCCTTGGGGCGAAGCGCGGCGGTCCGTTCTCGAGTTGTGCGATGGCCGGCGGGCCCTCGGCGAAATCGAGCGCGAGGTCCACGGTCGCCACCCAACCCTCTTCCGCTCGCATGCGGAAGCGGCCGCTTTCGTCACCGAGGTCGTCACGCGCTACGCGGTGTAGTTGGGCGTGGCCTCGTATTCCGCCTTTGGGCTTGTCGTCTCCAGTAACGTGCCGCTGCCGGGACTCCCTCGAGTCCCCGACGAGCCGCCCGATTGCGTGTTCGAATCGCGTCGCGGCCCGATCAGCGAGCGTGCGACCGGTCGCCGCCATGCGCTTCGCCTGCCGAATGGCGCGATTTCTCTGGTCATCGGACGCTGCCGATCGGGATTCCTCGTTCGGTTTCCCGGTCTCGCCCTCTTCCTCGTGTCGCGCGCCGGAGACCGTGTGCGCGGTGCACCGTCGCGAGGCGCGCGCCCGGCGATCGTCGCGCATCTCTTCCTGTCCCAGGTGCTGCCTCTGGCGCTGAGCCGCCAGGGCCGGCTCGTCATGCACGCGAGCGCCGTGGCGACCCCGCACGGTGCCGTCGCGTTTCTCGGAGCCGCCGGCCAGGGAAAGTCGACGCTGAGCGCGAGCTTTGTGCGTCGATCGTTCCCCCTCCTCACGGACGATGCGCTCCTGCTCATCGAGAACGGGACGACGCTGACGGGCGTGCCTAGCTACCCCGAGATTCGGCTGCAGCCCGACGTGCTGGCGGTGCTCGGGAACGGTGGCCTCGAGGTGCACGACGTCGAGCATCGGGCTGGCAAGAAGCGGCTCAGGCTCGATCGCGGATCACGGTTATTCAGTCGAGAGCCCGTGCCGGTTCGGCGCATCTACGTCCTTGGCCGCGCGGAGCCGTCCGCACGCTCTGGTGCCGCGACCATCTCTGCGGTCACGCCGCGCGAGGCGTTCATCGAGCTCGTCAAGCACACCTATCGGCTGGATCTCGACGACCGAAGCCGTTTGCGCCACGAGTTTGACTCGATCGGCCGCATTGCGGCGCGCCCGGCTCTCGTCTACCGGCTCGCCGTCCCGCGCGATCTGTCGGAGTTACCCGCGGTCCACGCGGTGATCCTGGATCATTGCGGCTCGTGAGGGGAGCGGGCCTGCCCTCGACGGATATCGCGCTGTCGCGCGAGACGCGCGTGCTCGTCGGCGCAGTCCGCTGGTTCGTCGGCGCCGCCACCGAGGACGATCTCGTCGGGCTGCTCGGCGGCGGCGGCCTGGACTGGTCCAGGCTCTTCGAGCAGGCGGAGCGAGAGGGGATCACTGGAATCGTCGCCCGAGCCCTCGATAGCCTTTCGCCGCGTGAGGGTTTGGCCCTGCCCCTCGATCGCTGGCGTGCCGCGACGCGGGCCGTCGCCGTCAGCAACATGACGTCGCTGTCCGAGCTGGCGGCGCTCCGAGCGATGCTGCGCCGGGGCCACCGCCCGATGATTTTGTTGAAGGGCGCGGCCCTGCTCGACGACGAGTATCGAGGGCATCTGGGCCTGCGACCCCTGGGCGATATCGATCTGCTGTTGCGCCCATCGGACCTGCCTGCGGTCACCGGATGGCTGCGGGACCGGGGCTACAAACCCGTCTCGTCGTCATCCCCGTTCTTCTCCCGAGGCGTGGTCTCGTTCGACCTCCACACGGAGATCGTCGGGAGCGAGTGGGTCGGCCTCAAAGGGCGCGCCTTTCGCCTGGATCCTGCGGCCCTCTGGCGCGAAGCCATACGACTCGAGCCACACGATCCGACTACGCTCGTCCTCTCGCGTGTCCACCTGCGGCTCCACCTGGCCGTGCACGCCCTCAAGCACTCGTACTCCCGTTTGATCTGGCTGGTCGACCTTGCGCTCGTGCTGCGAGACGCCCCCTGGGCGTCTCTGCTGGGGGAGGCTCGAGCCGCAGGGGCCATGCGACCGCTCGCCTACGCCGTCTCCGCCCTCGACACGCTGCTGGGTCGGCTGGAGATGCCGGACGCAGTGCGCGGAGAGCTGCCAGCCCTCAGCGCGCTCGAGCGGGCGTTCATCCGCCTCGTCGCGAGTCGGAGGGGGATGGAGACTCCTGGTGAGCTGTTGGTGGCGTTCTCGATCCCGGGCGCGATCGGGAAGGCCGCGTACCTGGCGGAGCTCGTCTTCCCCAAGCGACCAGTCCTGGCGCGCCACTACCCCATGACTCCGTCGTGGCTTCTCTATCCGCGCCGCGTGCTACGCCTAGTGAGCCTCAGCCTTCAGGAGGGCACGAAGCTCTGGCACCGGCGCGGAGGGTGATCCGGGCCGCCATGCAGTGGCTCGTCGACGGCTACAACGTGATCCGGCGCGATCCCGACCTGCGCGCCCGCGAGGCCGAGAGCCTCGAGGCCGGTCGAAAGGCGTTGCTCCACCTGCTGGCGCAGGCGCGCGGCGCGGCCGGCGACCAGTTCACGGTCGTCTTCGACGGCGCGCGAGTCTCGGGCGGGAACCCGTCGGAGGGACGGATCCGAACGATCTTTTCCCGGCCGCCGCGCACGGCGGACGACGAGCTGATGCGCCTGGCCCGGCAATGGCGCGAGGGCGGGGTGGTCGTGAGCTCCGACCGCAAGATCCAGGACGCGGCCCGCCGCGCGGGATGTCCGGTGCTGACCGCGGAGCAGTTTCTGGATGGGCTGACCGCGTCCTCGGACGACGAACGCGAGGAGCCCGAGGACGACCGTCCCCGCGAAAAACGAGGCAATCCGCGCCGCCTTTCGCGAGAGGCGCGGGCCGCTCAGCGCGCGCTCCGTCGCCTACGTGAACCTTGATTTTGGGCCGGATTCGTGGAATAAAACTATCGTCCCATGGCCCGACATTATTTCATCGTCGCGCGCGACCAGACGAGCCTCTGCGAGTACCTCTCGCGGCAGTTCGCATCGGAGGAAAACGTCGAAGTGTTCCTGGATCGCCGGAGCCCTCACGACCGCCGGAAACCCGGGGAGCGCTCTCTGGCCGGCGCCAACGGGAAGGTCGTCGTCGACCGCCGAGCCACCGATCGGCGCCAGCAGCCCTTCGTCGACAGCCAGTTGCGCTCGCTCGGCTACGCGATGCTCCGGGTAGACTAGGCCGATAGGCCCTCCTCTCCGCCGGGTTCTTTTCACTATTTCCGTTCGCGTTTAGCGCTCTCGTCGCCCGAAGTGTCTCCATTTGTTGACACCTGGGGAGGGTGGGTGACACCGTGACGGCGTGCTGCCGCGCTCGCTGCTCTTGCTGCCCCTCCTGCTCCTCACGGCGCCAGCCGCGTTGGCCGCTCCACTCGAGGGGGCCGTCGTCCGGGTCGTGGACGGCGACACGATCCACGTAAAGATCGGTGAGCGCGTCGAGAAGGTCCGCTACATCGGCGTGAACACCCCGGAAGTCCACCACCCCACCAAGGGAGAGGAACCGGGAGGCCGCGAGGCGACCGACGCGAACCGGCGTCTGGTCGCCGGCAAGCGCGTGCGGCTCGAGACCGACGTGCAGGCGCGCGATCGATACGGCCGGCTGCTGGCGTACGTCTGGGTAGGTGACGTGATGGTGAACGCGGAGTTGGTGCGCCAGGGCTACGCGCAGGTCATGACCGTCCCGCCGAACGTTCGGCACCAGGAGCTCTTCGTCAAGCTGCAGCGCGAGGCCCGCGAGGCCGGCCGCGGTCTTTGGCGAAAGGCCTAGCCGTTGACGTTCTTGATGTAGCGCAGCATCCGTTCGTCGCGGCGCCAGCCCTGATCGGTGAGCGAATCCCAGAAGCCGACGGCGTGGGCTTCGTGGCGCTCGACGAGGGCCGAGATCCGATGGGCGCCCCTGGCTCTCAGCACGCGCACCGCATCGTCGACGAGCCGGCGCGCGAGCCCGTGACGCCGCGCCTCCGGGGCGACCGCCAGGCGGTAGATGTTTCCCCGCCACCCGTCCCATCCCCCGATGACGCTGCCCACGATGACGCCGTCCTCGACGGCGACGAGCAGTCCGTCGTCCTGGTGGGCGATGAGCTGCTCGAGCTCGACCCGCGTATCGGTTGGACTCGGAATGGCGCCGGCGCGCTGCCACAGCGCCAGCACGGCCGGACACTCCGCGACACGACAAGGCCTGATCACGATCATCCGCGTGCTCCTGGCGATTGGGGTTTGCGCCTGTCCGATGCCCCCCGTATCATACGAACAGCCGCTTCGAGAGGAGACTCATGGCGATCAAGCGCGACTTCACCCTGGACGCCAAATATCGTCTGGACGAGGGGCAGATCTTCCTCTCGGGCATCCAGGCGCTGGTGCGCTTGCCGCTCGACCAGCACAAAGCCGACAAGCGTCGCGGGCTCAACACCGCCACGCTGATCTCCGGATATCGCGGCTCGCCGCTCGGCGGCCTCGATCTCACGCTCGAGCGCAATCCCGAGCTGCTGCGCGAGCACAACGTCGTCTTCATCTCGGGCGTCAACGAAGACCTCGGCGCGACGGCGGTGTACGGCAGCCAGCTCGCCAACCTGTTTCCGAAGCCCAAGTACGACGGCGTCCTCGGCATGTGGTACGGCAAGGGGCCCGGCGTGGACCGGACGGGCGACGTATTCAAGCACGCGAACTACGCGGGGGTCTCGCGCAACGGCGGCGTGCTGGCGCTCGGCGGCGACGACCCGCTGTCCAAGTCGTCCACGATCCCGTCGCACTCCGAGGTGGCGTTCTACGACGCGCTGTTCCCGGTGCTCTTCCCCGGCAACACGCAGGAGATCCTCGACCTGGGCCGGCTCGGCTTCGAGCTCTCGCGCTACTCCGGGCTCTGGGTGGGTTTCAAGATCGTGACCAACGTCGCCGACGAGATCGGCACCGCCGAGGTCGCGCCCGATCGCCTCGTGATCGCCGATCCCGGCTTCCTCTACGAGGGCAAGCCGTGGCACCAGAAACAGAACCCGTTGCTGATGCCGCCGTGGGGGCTCGAGACCGAGCGCGAGATCCACTACGGCCGGCTCGAGGCGGCGAAGGCCTTCGCGGCGACGCACAAGCTGAACCGGATCACCGTCCCGACGCCGAACGCCTGGCTCGGCATCGCGGCGCCCGGCAAGACCTACTACGACCTCCGCGAGGCGCTCGCCGAGCTCGGCCTCGACGACGCCGCGCTCGGCCATCACGGGATCCGCCTGCTGAAGATCGGGATGCTGTTCCCGATGGAGCCGACGATCGTCCGCGAGTTCGCCGCGGGCCTCGAGGAGCTCCTGGTGATCGAGGAGAAGCGCGCGTTCTGCGAGCTGTTCATCCGCGACGTCCTCTACAACCAGGCCGTGCGCCCGCTCGTGTTCGGCAAGCGCGACGAGCGCGAGCGCCCGCTGGTGCCCGCCGACAGCGAGCTCGACGCTGATCGCATCGCTCAGATCGTGGCCTCGCGCCTCGGGCGACGTCTCCACCTCGAGTCGATCACCGCGCGCGTGGCGCTCCTCGAGGCGCTGCGCCAGCGGCCCGCGTCCCTCACGCTCGCGCGCCAGCCCTACTTCTGCTCGGGCTGCCCGCACAACCGCTCGACCGTGCTGCCGGAAGGCTCGATGGCCAGCGCCGGCATCGGCTGCCACGGGATGGCGTTGCTGATGGATCGCCGGACGATGGGGCTGACGCACATGGGCGGCGAGGGTGTCCAGTGGGTCGGCATCGCGCCGTTCACCGAGACGAACCATCTCTTCCAGAACCTGGGCGACGGCACCTTCTTCCACTCGGGCTCGCTGGCGATCCGCCAGGCGATCGCGGCCGGCACCAACGTCACCTACAAGATCCTCTACAACTCCGCGGTGGCGATGACGGGCGGCCAGGACGCCGCCGGCGCGATGCCGGTGCCCGAGCTGACGCGCTCGCTGACGGCCGAAGGCGTCAAGCGCATCGTCGTGATGACCGACGAGCCGGACAAGTATCCGGCCGGCACCGTGTGGGATTCGGGCGTCGAGGTGTGGCACCGCGACCGGCTCGACGAGGCGCAGCGCCTGCTGCGCGACATTCCGGGCGTCACCGCGCTCGTCTACGACCAGCGGTGCGCCGCGGAAAAACGCCGGCTGCGCAAGCGGGACCGGCTGCCCGACCCATCGAGGCGGGTGTTCATCAACGAAGCCGTCTGCGAAGGGTGCGGCGACTGCGGCGTGAAGAGCAACTGCCTCTCCGTGCACCCGGTCGAAACGGAATTCGGGCGGAAGACGCACATTCATCAGTCATCCTGCAACAAGGACTACTCGTGCCTGAAGGGCGATTGTCCATCGTTCGTCACGATCGTGCCGCTGGGTCCACCGCAGAAGAAGGCGCGTCGCGTCTTCAAGGTCGACCAGACGCTGCCCGAGCCCGCGCTCAAGGTCCCGCGAGACGCTAATATTTTCATGATGGGCATCGGCGGCACCGGCGTCGTCACCGTGAACCAGGTGCTGGGCACCGCCGCGCTGCTGGACGGCAAGCACGTGCGCGGCCTCGACCAGACCGGGCTCAGCCAGAAGGGCGGGCCGGTCGTCTCGCACCTGAAGATTTTCGAGCACGCCCCGGAAGGTTCCAACAAGATCTCGGCCGGCTCCGCCGACTGCTATCTCGGCTTCGACATCCTCGTCGCGACCTCGCCACAAAACCTCGATCACGCGCGCTCCGATCGCACGATCGCGGTGATCTCGACCAGCGAGGTGCCGACCGGCGCGATGGTGACGTCGACGACCGTGGAGTTCCCGGAGACGAACGGGCTCGTCATGTCGATCGACCGCGTCACGCGCAAGGACGAGAACGTCTACCTCGACGCGCTCGGCTTGGCCGAGATGCTCTTCGACGACCACATGGCCGCCAACATGATCGTGCTCGGCGCCGCCTGGCAGGCCGGCGCGATCCCGGTCAGCGCCACCGCGATCGAGGAGGCGATCGTGCTCAACGGCGTCTCGGTGCCGATGAACAGCCACGCGTTCCGGGTCGGCCGCCGGCTCGTCGCCGATCCGGCGTGGGCGCAGAGTCTCACCCGGCGCCGCGTGGGCGCGATCGAGGACGCGCCGGCGCTCTCCGCGGAGGCGCGGCAGGTGGTGGACGCCGCCGGCGCCGCCGGCGAGCTGAAGCGGCTGCTCGAGGTCCGGGTGCCCGAGCTGATCGCGTATCAGAACGGGTCGTACGCGCGGGAGTACGTGAGCTTCGTCACGCGCGTCCGTCAGGCGGAGGCCGCCGGCGTGCCCGGTGAGTCGCGCCTCTCCGAAGCGGTGGCGCGCTATCTGTTCAAGCTCATGGCGTACAAGGACGAGTACGAGGTGGCGCGCCTGCACCTCAAGAACGACATCGCCCACGCGCTGGCCGCGGAGTACCCGGGCGGCGTGAAGCTCAGCTACAACCTGCACCCGCCGTTCCTCCGCGCGCTCGGCCTGACGCAGAAGATCAAGCTGGGCACGTGGTTCGACCCGATCTTCGGCCTCCTCGCCCGCCTGAAGGGGTTGCGCGGCACCGCGCTCGACCCGTTCGGGCGCGCCGAGGTGCGGCGCGTCGAGCGCCAACTCGCCGGCGAGTACCGCGGGCTCGTCGAGAAGTCACTGGTCGGCCTCTCGCCCGAGACGCACGCGCGGGCGGTGAAGCTGGCCGAGCTGCCCGACCTGATCCGCGGCTACGAAGACATCAAGCTCCGCAACGTCCAGCGCTTCCGGGACGAGGTTCGCGCGCTCGGCTTCTGAGCGCGGCGCGGCCGAGGAGAGGGACGCAATGGCCGATCTCGACAAGCAGATGAAGAAGCTCCAGAAGCACCTCAAGAAGCTGAAGGGGCAGGCCAACAAGGCGAGTGGTCAGGCGCGCCGGCGCATGAAGCGGATCGAGCGGCGCACCCGCGTCGAGGTCGAGCGCGCGCTGCGCCGGGCCGAGCCACGCGTCCGCGAGGCCGTCGCCCAGGCGACGCTCATCAGCCGCAGCCTCCGCGTCGGCGTCCGCGCCGGCGCCGCCGCCTATCGCGCGGGTCGCGCCCCCAAGCGCTGAATCCCCTCAATCGTCGTCGCGGGTGCGCTCGCGCTTGAGCGCGCTCCGCCGCTTCTTTGCGTCGATCCGTTGCTGGCGGGCGCCGGCCGACGGTCGCGACGCCTTCCGCGGGCGCGGCTCGCGAAGCGCCTGCGCGACGAGCGCCCGCACCCGCTCGCGCGCATCCTCGACGTTCCGCGCCTGATTGCGGGTGACCTGGCTGGTGACCATGAGCCGGCCGTCGGCGTCGAGCCGGTGACGGCACAGGGCGAGCAGACGGGCGCGCGCCGCCTCCGACAGCCCCTCGATCGCCGCGAGGTCCACGCGCAGATCGACCTTGGTCGCGACCTTGTTGACGTTCTGGCCGCCCGGCCCGGAGGCGCGCACGGCGCGGACCTGCAGCGCTCCCTCCGGCACCCGCACGGTGTCGCCGACGACGATCGCGGGGCTCACGCCCCGATTGTAGCGTCTATAATTCCACCGTGACCATCGCTGAGCGTCGGCGTCTCACCGACGTCGCGCGTGGCGGCGCGCACGCCGATCTCTACGTGCGCGGCGGATCGCTGCTCAACGTCTACACCGGGGAGCTCTATCCGGCCGGCGTCGCCGTCCGCGGCGAACGCATCGCGTACGTCGGCGCCCGCGACGACATGATCGGCCCGCGCACGCGCGTCGTGGACGCGAGCGGGCAGGTGATCGTGCCGGGCTACATCGACCCGCACGTGCATCCGGCGACCCTCACGACGCCGGCGGCGCTGGCCCGCTTCGTGCTGCCGCTCGGCACGACCGCAGTCGTCGCCGACACGCTGCAGTTCTGGGAGCTGGGGGGCCTGGCCGCGTTCCGCGCCGCGGCCGACGCGCTGATGGCGACGCCGCTCCGTTTCTATTGGATGATCCGCCCGCACGCCCAGAGCCGTACGCGCGACGAGCTGAAGATGTTCGGCCTCCCCGCGCTCGTGCGCGCCCTGCGCCACCCGCGCGCCGTGGCGGTCGGCGAGGTGACGCGCTGGCCCGACGCCTGGAGCGGTGACGCCGAGCTCCTGCGGCGGCTGGCGCAGGCCCCCCGCGGGCGTGTGGAGGGCCACACCGCCGGCGCGTCGGCGGAGAAGATCGCCGCGATCGCGGCGGCCGGATTCACCTCGGACCACGAGCCGATCACCGCCCAGGAGGTCCTCGACCGGGCGCGGCAGGGCATCGCGGTGATGTTGCGCGAGTCGTCGCTCCGTCCCGACCTGGTCGGGCTGCTCGACGCGCTCAAGACGGCGCCGGCGCTGGCCTCGCGGCTCATGCTCACCAGCGACGGCTCGATGCCGGCGTTCATGCGGACCCACGGCTTCGTCGATCACCTGATCCGGGTCGCGCTCGAGCGCGGCGTGGCGCCGATCGACGCGTACCGGATGGCGACGCTGAACCCCGCGACCTACTACGGGCTCGACGCCGATCTCGGCGGCGTGGCCCCCGGGCGCTACGCCGACATCGGCCTGCTCGACGACCTCGCCGACCCGCGCCCGGCGACGGTGATCGCCCGCGGCACGATCGTCGCCACCGGCGGCCGGCTGCTGGCGCGGATCCCCGAGCCGTCGTGGCGACGCGTGTTCACGTCCGCGACGGCGCGTCTCGACGTGCGATGGCGCGCGCGGCCGCGGGACTTCGCGCTGCCCGCGCGCGAGCGTTATCCGGTCCTCAAGCTGACCAGCGCGGTGATCAGCCGGCTGGAGGAGCGGCCGATGGCGCCGGGCGATCTGCACGCGGCCCTCCTGGACCGCGCGGGCCGCTGGGTCGCGCCCGGCGTCGTCGCCGGCTTCGCCGAGCGGATCGACGGCTTCGCGACCACCACCAGCACCGACTTCAACGTGCTCGCGCTCGGCCGGCGGCCGGCGGCGATGGCGCAGGCGGTCAACCGGGTCCTCGACCTGCACGGCGGCATCGTCCTCGTCGACGGCGACCGCGTCGCGTACGAGCTGCCGCTGCCGATCGGCGGCATCATGACGCCGGGATCCGTCGAGGAGGCCGCGGGGCGCGAGGACGAGCTGCGGGGCCTGCTGGTCGAGCGCGGCTACCCACACCACGAGCCGCTCTACACCCTCTTCTTCCTGGCGGCGGACTTTCTGCCGGCCGTGCGCCTGTCGCCCCGCGGCGTCTGGGACGTCAAGCGGAGCCGGGTCCTGCTGCCCTCGCGCCCGCGGCGATGAGCACGCGCCTCGTCGCGCTGGCCGTCGTCGGCGCGGCGCTGATCGCCGCCGTCGCGGTCCACGGGGCGCCGAAGAAGGACGAGCCGTTCAAGCGCGGTGCCCTCGGTCGCCGCGCCTATCGCCTGTACGTGCCCCTGAAGGCGTCCGTTGAGCCGCGCACGCTGGTCGTCGCGCTGCACGGATGCTGGCAGACGCCCGAGGACTTCGCGCGAGGCACGCGACTCAACGACGCGGCCGAGCGCCGCGGGCTGCTCGTGCTGTACCCGGCGCAGAGCCGCTGGGACAACGTGAACCGATGCTGGAACTGGTTCGATCCCGCCAACCAATCTCGCCAGGCGGGCGAAACCGCGGAGCTCGCGGCACTGGTCCAGGCGGTGGCGCGCGAGCAGGGGACCGCGCCCGGCCGCGCGATCACGATCGGATTCTCGGCTGGCGGATTCATGGCCGTGAACCTCCTCTGCGCGGCACCCGAGCTGGTCTCGGCGGTCGCGGTCGTGGCCGGCGGGCCGTATCGCTGCGGCCTCGGGCTCGACGGCGCGCTCGAGTGCATGCGCGGGCTCCGGCTCGACGGCGCCGCGTCGGCCGCCGCCTGCCAGGCCGCCGCGGGGCGGCGCACGCTGGCGGTGCGCGCCTCGCTGTGGCAGGGCGATCAGGACACCGTCGTGGCGCCCGCCAACCTCCGGGCGCTCGCGACGATGTTCAGTCGGCTCGTCGGGGCGGAGGCGCGGGTCACCGAGACCCGCGACCGAGCCATGCGCGTGCTCCATCACGACGGCCGCGGTGATCCGCTGATCGAGGCGTGGTTCGTGCCGGGCCTCGGCCACGCCTGGAGCGGCGGCGATCCACGCGCCACCCACACCTGGCCGCCGGGTCCGAACGCCACCGATCTGATCCTGGATTTCCTGCTCGAGCCGCGTGTGAAGTGAGCGCCCGCGCGGCGCGCGGCGAGCGCTCGACGTGACCGACGGCGTCCCGCGACGCCAGCGGCAGCTCGCGCTCGGCGTGCTGGTCGCCGCGGCCGTCGTCGCGGTCCTCGCGTTTCCGCTTCGCGCGACGTGGTGGGGCGGCTGGATCCTGGCGATCGCCGAGGCCGGGATCGTCGGCGGACTCGCCGACTGGTTCGCCGTCACCGCGCTGTTCCGCCGGCCGCTCGGCCTGCCGATTCCCCACACCGCGCTCATCCCGGCCAACTGGGAGCTGATGGCGGCGCGCGTCGGCACGATGGTCGGCAGCCGCGTGCTCACCAAGGAGTACGTGGCGCGCGAGATCGCGCGCGTGGACGTCTCCGCGCTGATCGCGCGCGCCGCCGAGCGCATCACCGCGCGCGACCTCGACGTGGCCACCCGCGAGCTGGCGCGCTGGCTCTCGGCCGAGCTGTCGGCGAAGGCGGCGGGGGATGCGGTGACGCGACTGCGCGACCTGCTGCTGGCTCACCCGTTGAGCCCGACGCTCGCCCGCGCGCTCGAGCTGGCGCGCCGCTACGGATGGGACGAGCGGATGCTGACCGCGCTGGCCGGCGCGCTCGCGGAGGCGCTCGAGCGACCCGCGCTGCGCGAGACCGTCGGCGATCTGGTCGACGACGTCCTCGGTCGCTATCGCGAGCGCATGGGCGCGTACCCCCGCTTCTGGATGGGGGTGGCGAGCCTGCTCGGGCTCCTCGATCGGGATCGCGCCGTCGCCGCCATCCAGTCGGGGCTGCGCGAGGTCGTCCGGGATCCCGACCATCCGCTGCGTCGCCGCATCACCGACACGCTCGGCGAGCTGCCCGAGCGGCTACGCCGCGACACGCGGCTGGCGGCGCGCGTCGAGAAGGCGAAGGTCGAGCTCCTGGCCGCGCCGGCCGCGACGCGCGTGCTGGAAGACACGGCGGCGGCGCTGCGCGGCGCGCTGCTCAGCGGCCTCGAGCGCCCCGGCTCCGAGCTGCGCGCGTGGATCGTCGAGCGGCTCGACCGTGCGCGCCGTGCGCTCATCGAGGACGAGGAGCTCCGCCGGCAGCTCGACGGCTGGGTGAAGGCGCGGGTGATCGAGACCGTCGAGCGCTACCACCAGCGGCTCGCGGGGTTCATCGAGAACGGCGTGCTCGCGCTCGGTCCCGAAGGCGCGGTGCGGCTCATCGAGGAGCACGCCGGCGACGACCTGCAGTTCATCCGCGTCAACGGCACCGTCGTCGGCGGGCTCGCCGGCGGATTGCTCTACCTCGTGCATCTCCTGCTTCGCTTGGTCTAGCGCGACCTCGGGCCTGCTCGCGCGTGGGGGCGGAGCCCAGGACCTGTCGCGACCACGACGGCTGCCCAGCCCGCCACGCCGGATCCCTTCGCGGGGCCCACGGGCAACGCTGACTACACGGGTCGCGACAGGTCCCGGGCTCCGCCCCCGCGCGCGAGCACGCGCGGCGACTTCTCGACCACAACGGCTGTGGCTGCATCACGGCCAATCGCGCCGGTCATCCGCCATCGCATCGACGTGGGCGGCCGCCTCGGGCCAACGCGTCAGCTGCTGGTCGCCTTGGCGCGAGCGTGAAACGCTCGGTCGCCTCGCGAGCGGTGGGTGGAACGGGTTTGTGGGGTGGGGGGTTTTCACGTAGACTTCGACACGCGAAATCTTGCGGGAGGTCTCCATGTCGCGTGCGCGCATCGCGCCGTTTCCGGCGCTTCTGATCGCGTTCCTCGTCGGTGCTGGTCTGATCAGTCCGGCCGCGAGTCAGACGTCCTCGGCGCCGACGCCGAAATCGGGCGGCGTCCTCAACATGATGCTGCGCGAAGACCTCTCGCAGGGCTTCGCGATCCACGAGACGTCCACGATCTCGACGGTCTGGCCGGCGATGCCCTGCTTCAACAACCTCGTGCTCTTCGATCCTCTGAAGAAGACGGAGAGCGTCGAGACGATCATCGGTGAGCTCGCTGAAAAGTGGTCGTGGCAGGACAATTTCCGGAACCTGGTGTTCTTCCTCCGCAAGAACGTCAAGTGGCACGACGGCCAGCCGTTCACCTCGAAGGACGTGAAGTTCACCTTCGACATGCTCCGCGAGGCGCCCGACGCGCCGGCGAAGCTCCGGATCAACCCGCGCAAGGACTGGTACGCGAACATCGAGGCGATCGAGGCGGCCGACCCGCACACCGCGGTGTTCCGCCTCAAGAAGCCGCAGCCGTCGCTGCTGCTGATGCTCGCGTCCGGCTACACGCCGATCTACGCCGCCCACGTGCCGCCGGCGACCTACCGGACGGCCTGCGTCGGCACCGGACCGTTCAAGGTCAAGGAGTGGCGGAAGGGCGAATTCATCGAGATGGTCCGGAACCCGGACTACTTCGTCAAGGGCCGGCCGTACCTCGACGGGCTCAAGTACTTCGTGATCGTCGAGCGTGGCACGCGGCAGGCGGCGATCCAGGCCGGCAAGCTCGACGCCTCGTTCCCCGGCGAGACCACCAAGACCGCGGCCGAGCAGCTCAAGAAGGCGGTGCCGCAGCTGGTGATCACGCCGTTCAGCCAGAACGTCAGCGACAACATCATCATGAACGTGAAGAAGCCGCCCTTCGACAACCCGAAGGTGCGGCTGGCCGTCAGCCACGCGATCGATCGCCGGGCGCTCATCCAGGCGGTGCACCAGGGCGGCGCCGTCGTCGGGGCCGCCTCGGCGCCCAAGCCCCTCGGCTTCTGGGGGCTCTCCGAGAAGGACCTCATGGGCCTGCCCGGCTACGCCGCGCGCCCGGCCGACGAGAAGGCGCTGGCCAAGAAGCTGATGGGCGAGGTTGGCTTCTCCCCGGAGAAGCCGCTGCGGGTCGAGATCGTCACCCGCGCGATCGCCGTCTACGTCGACATGGCGTCGTTCGTCATCAACGAGCTGAAGCAGATCGGCATCGACGCCTCGCTGAAGCAGATCGAGACTGCGCAGTGGCACGCGATGGCGACGCGCGGCGACTACCAGATCGGCGCGAACCTCACCGGGATCGGCCCGGACGACCCGGACGCCAACCTCTACGAGAACTACGCCTGCGGCTCGCCCCGCAACTACAGCCAGTACTGCAGCGAAGAAGTCATGAAGATGATCGACGCGCAGTCGCAGGAGCTCGATCCGAAGAAGCGCCTGACGCTCAACTACGCGATCCAGCGCAAGCTCGAGGCCGACGCCGCGCGGCCCATCCTGGACTGGAAGCTCGATTACTTCACCGTGTGGCCGCACGTGAAGAACCTGATCCCGCACCAGTCCATCTACAACTTCGGCCGGATGCAGGAAGTGTGGAGCGACAAGTAGACCCGCGGGCGACGGCGGGCGCGTGAAGACGTACCTCGCGCAGCGCCTCGTCGTCGCCCTTCTGACGTTGCTCGGCATGTCGGCGGTGATCTTCGCCCTGCTGCGCCTCGCCCCCGGCGACATCGTCGACATCCTGTTCTCGACCGCCGGCTACGTCAGCCCAGCCGAGAAGCAGGCGATCATGAAAGAGCTGGGGATCGACCACCCGTACTGGGTCCAGTACCTCGACTGGCTCCGGCAGATCGCGGTCGGCGACCTCGGCAAGTCCTACCGGTACGATCTGCCGGCCTGGCAGCTCATCAAGCCCCTGGTGCCGGTGACGCTCGAGCTGGCCGCGCTCTCGATCCTGTTCGCGGTGCTCATCGGCGTGCCCTCCGGCGTCGTCAGCGCCGTGCGGCAGGACACCGCGCTCGACTATGCGCTGCGGGTGTTCAGCCTGGCCGGGCTCTCGATGCCGGCGTTCTGGCTCGGCATGGTGATCATCCTGGGGCTGGTCACGTGGTTCGCCTGGATCCCACCGCTCAGCTACGTCTCGCCGACGGAAAATTTCAAACTGCACGCCGTCCAGTTCCTGCTGCCGGCGCTGGCGGTCGGCTATCGCTCCTCGGCGCTGATCATGCGCATCACGCGCTCGTCGCTGCTGGAGGTGATGCGCGAAGACTACATCCGCACCGCGTGGGCCAAGGGGCAGACCGGCCGCGTCGTCATCTGGCGTCACGCGCTCAAGAACGCGATGTTGCCGGTGGTCACCATCATCGGGATCGAGTTCGCCTTCCTGATCGGCGGCCTGGTGGTCACCGAGACCGTCTTCAACCTGCCCGGCGTCGCCCGGTTCCTGGTGCAGTCGATCCTCTGGCGGGACTATCCGGTCGTGCAGAACCTCGTGATGTTCATCGCCATCGTGGTGATCCTCTCCAACCTGCTGGTCGACATGCTGTACGGCGTGCTCGACCCGCGCGTGCGCTATGGCGGTTAGGCCGACCGCCATCGCGGTGCCGGTCGGACGGGCGTCGCGCGACGGCCTCGTGGCGGCCGTGGTCCGCTTCGCCCGCAAGAAGCCGCTCGGCGCCGCCGGCGGCGTGCTGATGCTCGTCATGCTGGTGACCGCGGTCTTCGCCGACGTGCTGCAAACCCACGATCCCATCGCCACCAACGCCGCCTACACCTGGGCGCGCCGAACGCCGAGCACTGGCTCGGCACCGATCATCTCGGCCGCGACATCTACTCGCGCATCGTCCATGGCGCGCGCGTCTCGCTCGTCGTGGGCGTGGCCTCGACACTCCTGGGTTCGGTGCTCGGCGGGATCATCGGGCTCCTGTCCGGCTACGTCGGCGGCAAGAGCGATCTCGTGACCCAGCGGGTCCTCGATATATTACAAGGGCTGCCGCTGCTCGTGCTGGCGCTGGTGATGTCGGCGGCGCTCGGCCCCGCGGTCCACAACGTGATCATCGCGATCTCGATCCCGATCGTTCCGCGGGCGGCCCGCGTGATCCGCGCGAGCGTGCTGTCGATCCGCGAGATGCAGTACGTCGAGGCGGCGCGCGCGCTCGGCGTGCGGCACGTCCGCATCGCGTTCCGGCACATCCTGCCCAACACCATCGGACCGTTCATCGTGCTGTGCACCGCGCAGCTCGGGAGCGCGATCCTCGTCGAGGCGACGCTGTCGTTCCTCACGCTCGGCGTCCCCGAGCCGTATCCGTCGTGGGGCCGCATGCTGTCCGTCTCGGCCGCCGAGTACGCGCAGAAGGCGCCGCATCTCGTGCTGTTTCCGGGCGTGGCCATCAGCCTCGTGGTCTTCGGCTCGAACTTGCTGGGCGACGCCCTCCGGGACACGCTCGATCCCCGGCTCCGCGGCTCGTGAGTCGATCCTCGAGCACGCGGTGCGGCTATAGAACAAGGAGGCTGGCCGATGGCTGACGTGAACCTCTCCTGGCTGCCCGCGACCGAGCTCGCGGCCCTCATCCGGAGGAAGAAGGTGTCGCCGGTGGAGGTGGTCGACGCGGTTCTCGATCGCGTCGCCCGGATCAACCCGCGGCTGAACGCCTTCGTGACGCTCACCGAAGAGCCGGCGCGTCGCGACGCCAAGGCCGCCGAGCGCGCGGTCGGCAAGCGCTCCGCCAAGCTCGGCCCGCTGCACGGCGTGCCGTTCTCGGTGAAGGACCTGGTGATCACCCGCGGCGTGCGCACGACGTTCGGCACCCCGCTCTACCGGGACAACGTGCCGGCCGAGGACGCGCCGATGGTGGAGCGGTTGAAGGCGGCCGGCGGCATCATGCTCGGCAAGACGAACACGCCGACCTTCGGCTGGATCGGTGCGACCCACAACCTCGTCTTCGGGATCACGCGAAACCCGTGGAACCTCGAGCGCACGCCCGGCGGCTCGAGCGGCGGCGCCTCGGCGGCCGCGGCCGCCGGACTCGGGCCGCTGCACGTCGGCACCGACGGCGGCGGCTCGATCCGCATTCCCGCGTCGTGCGCCGGCGTCTTCGGCCACAAGCCGTCCTACGGGCGCATTCCCACCTATCCGGTGAGCGGCGCGTGGAGCCTCTCGCACATCGGGCCGCTGACGCGCACGGTGGCCGATGCCGCACTGGTCATGACGGTATGCGCCGGTCCGGACGAGCGCGACCAGTACTCGCTGCCCGGGCCCGCCGTCGACTACGTGAAGGCGCTGCGCGGCAGCGTCAAGGGCCTGCGCGTCGCGTACGCCGACGACCTCGGCTTCGCCGACGCCGTCGATCCCGAAGTGCGCGCCGTGTGCGCGAAGGCGGCCCGGACGTTCCGCGAGCTCGGCTGTCAGCTCGACGAGGTCAAGCCGGCCTGGCCGTCGCCGCGCGAGTGCTGGGGCGAGATCTTCTGCGGGGGCATCGCGACGCGGCTGGCGCCCTACGTCGATCGCCGCACCGAGATCGAGCCCGGGCTCCACCGCATCATCGAGACCACGCTCAAGAACGGGCCCACGAAGTACGTGCAGGCGTGGTTCGATCGGCTCGCGTGGTGGCAACATCCCCGCGCGTTCTTCGAGAAGTACGATCTCCTGCTGACGCCCACGATCGCGTGCCCGCCGTTCGCGGTGGGCCTCGACAACCCGACCGAGATCGCCGGCAAGCCGGTCGAGCCGTACGCGTGGATCCCGTTCACGTATCCGTTCAATTTGACGGGCCAGCCGGCCGCGTCGGTGCCGTGCGGGTTCAGCAGGGACGGACTGCCGATCGGTCTCCAGATCGTCGGCCGCCGCTTCGACGACGTGCTGGTGCTGCGGGCCTCCGCCGCCTTCGAGCGTGCGCGCCCGTGGGCCCAGCATCGTCCGCCGGTGGACTGAGTCGCGCGGCTATAATCTGGGGACGACGTCATGGACCGACTTCTCTTCATCGTCTCGCAGGGCCGGCGGCAGCTGTACGACTCGCTCAAGCAGGTGCTCTCGCTCGAGAAGGACGTCGAGGTCATCCTCGACCGGCGCGAGGTGAAGCGCCGGCGTCACGAGGCGCCGCACGCGATGGAGCGACGCCGCTACGGCCGGCGCGGCCGGCCGCGCGAGGACACCGAGATCCAGTCCCGCGGCTGGACGGTGGTGCGACTGCCGTAACGCCGAGCGCTGTCCGAAATACTGGACATTGACGGCGCCAGCGTCGGGGGCGACGCTGCGCTGGTGCACCTCGCCGATCTCCTCGTCGCCATCGCCGTGTTCGGCCTGATCGCGGCCGCCACGTTCACCACGCTCCAGGAAGGGCTGCGTGCGTACACGACCGGCGCGGCGCGCGCCGAATCGCAGCAGAGCGCGCGCGTCGCGCTCGAGCGTCTCGCCGGCGACCTTCGCATCGCCGGCCTCGGCCCTCAAGACGCCGCGTTCGCCGCGATCTCGCTCGCCGAGCCGACGCGGGTCGTGCTCCATCGCGACCTCGACGGCGACGGCGCCGTCACCGCGAGCGGCGAGACGATCACCTGGAGCCTCACCGGCCGGACGCTGCGCCGCGACGCGGGCGGCGGCGCGCAGCCGATCATCGATGGCGTGCGGAGCTTCGTCCTCGAGTATCTCGACGCCGCCGGCGCGCCCACCGCGAGCGCGAGCGACGTCCGCACCGTCGTGATCACGCTGGTGACCGAGGCCGAGTCGGTGGTGGCCGGCCGCGACGTCACGACGACATTCGCGACGCGCGTACGACTGCGCAATCGGTGACCGGCGCGTTACACTCGCGGCATGAGCAAACGCGTACCTCGTGTCCCCACGACAGTTCTCGCACTGGCTCTTGGCGTCGTCGTCGCGTGCACCACCGTGCCGCTCACCGGGCGCACGCAAATCATGCTCATGCCGGAGAGCACCGAGCAGGAGATGGGCGTCACCGCCTTTCGTCAGGCCCTCACCAAATCCAAGGTCTCCACCGATCCGGCGCTCAACGCGCAGCTGACACGCGTCGGTGCCCGGATCGCCGCAGCGACCGGCCGCACCGACTATCAGTGGGAGTTCAAGGTCTTCGAGGACAAGCAGGTGAACGCGTTCTGCCTCCCGGGCGGCAAGGTCGTCGTCTATACCGGCATCCTGCCAGTGACCCGCGACGACGCCGGCCTGGCGGCGGTCGTCGGCCACGAGGTCGCTCACGCGATAGCCCGTCACGGCGGCGAGCGCGTGAGCCAGAACTACATTGCCCAGCTCGGGCTCGCCGGAACCCAGCTCGCGCTATCGGGACAGGACCCGCTTCTGGCTCAAGGCGTCATCACGGCGCTCGGTGCCGGAGCGACAGTCGGCTATCTGTTGCCCTACAGCCGCTTGCAAGAGTCAGAGGCGGATCATCTCGGCCTCATCTACATGGCGAAGGCCGGGTATCATCCGTCGGCCGCTCGTGACCTATGGGTGAGGATGGCCGAAATGTCGAAAGCCCAGCAGAAACCGCCCGAGTTCCTCTCGACGCACCCGGCGGACGCCACCCGGATCAGGCAGATCGAGGCTTGGCTGCCCGAGGCCGTGAAGTACTACCAGCCCGGCTCGTAGGGTAAGGTCCCGACCCTAAAAACCACCATCCGGGGGGCTGAAGTGGGATTGGCCCCCCCACCCGTCGCTCGTTAGCTCGCGACCCCTAATCCCCATAAAAATCTTCAGTTTTCCCCTTGACACCACCTTGTGGGTGACGCTAATGTCGCTATCTAAGTGGGACAGAGTGGGATGAATTACAGAGTCGTACGGCTCGGCCGTGTTTAGGGGGCGCTATCAGCACACGCTCGACCCGAAGGGGCGCCTGAGCGTGCCGGCGAAATTTCGGGACGCCCTGGCGCATTACGAGGGCGGGCTGATCGTCGTGCCCGATGGCCAGTGCCTCGAGGTGCATCCGCTCGAGGAGTGGCAACGGATCGAGACGAAGCTGCGCGAGCAGCCCTCGTTCAACCCGGAGGTGCGCGAGGTGAGCCGGCTCTACGTCTCGCGCGCCAAGGACGTGTCGCTCGACTCGGCGGGGCGCATCCTCCTCCCGCCGGACGTGCGGGAGCTGGCGGGGCTCCACAAGGAAGTGACGCTGGTGGGCGGAGGGCTGCCGCGATTCGAGATCTGGGATCGCACCCGGTTCGACGAGTACGAGCGCAACCGCTCCGAGCGGCTGCCCTCGTTGTTCGACCGGCTGTCGGGCATGGGAGTGTAGCGGTTCACGTTCCGGTGCTCGCCGACGAGGTCGCGTTCTTCCTGCGACCACGGGGCGGGGGATGGGTGATCGATGGGACGGTGGGGATGGGCGGTCACGCCGAGGTCATGTTGAGCGGCACCGACGCCTCGGTGCGCCTCCTCGGCCTCGACGTGGATCCCGAGGCGCTGGCCCGGGCAGGCGCGCGGCTGGCCGTGTTCGGCGACCGCGTGAGTCTCGCGCGCTCGAGCTTCCGGCACATCGGGCGCGCCGCCGCTGCCCAGGGGATCGACCGGGCCGGCGCGATCCTGCTGGACCTGGGCGTCTCCTCCTGGCAGCTCGAGGAGTCGGGCCGGGGCTTCTCCTTCCAGCGTGACGACGAGCCCCTCGACATGCGCCTGGATCCCTCGGCCGCGCAGACGGCGGCCACGCTCCTGAACCACCTGCCGGAGGCCGAGCTCGCGCGGATCATCTTCGAGTACGGGGAGGAGCCCCACGCCCGGCGCATCGCGCGGGCGATCGTCCGTCGCCGACCCCTGGCGCGCACCGGCGACCTCGTCGCCGCCGTCCGCGCCGCGGTGCCCCGCGCGGCGTGGCCGAGGCGCCTTCACGTCGCCACGCGCACCTTCCAGGCCCTGCGCATCGCCGTCAACGACGAAACCGGCGCCCTCAACGAGGCGCTGGCGGACGCGCCCCCGCTGCTGGCCCCCGGCGGCCGGATGGGCGTCATCTCGTTCCACTCGGGCGAAGATCGCATCGTGAAGCGCACGTTCCGAGCTCTCGAGCCGGCGGGATTCGCCGAGCTCGAGCCGTCGCCCCGGCAGCCCACGGACGACGAGGTGCGGAGTAATCCCCGCGCCCGGAGCGCGAAGCTGCGAGTGCTGGAGCGGCTCCCATGAAAAAGGCCCAGCGACTGCATCGCGAACCCGACCCCCGCGTCCGGCGTGTGCTGGGGGTGGCGCTCGCCACCTCGGCATTGCTCGTCGCCGGCGCCCTCACCGTCGTCGGCGTCCGCCTCGAGCAGGTTCACCTCGCGTACCGGCTCGACGCCCTCCGGGGCGACCGGACGCGGGCGGCGGAGACGATCCGCCAGCTCGAGATCGAGGTGGCCACGCTCCGGTCGCCCAGCCGGCTCGAGGCGCGCGCGCGCCAGATCGGCCTCGTCGCGCCCGGGCGCGATCAGGTCCGGCTCGCGCGCGAGTACGTGAGCGCGGGCACCGGTCTCGCGGCGGAGCGCAACCGCGCCGCCGCGCTGACGGCGCCGGGCGCTCGGTGAAGGACGCCGCCGTCCGGACGCGGGTCCTCCTGTTCGCGGCGGTCCTGGCGGTCGTGTTCGGCGGCCTCACGGGCCGCCTGGCGTGGCTGATGATCATCAAGCACGGGGACCTGGCCCAGATCGCCGAGCGCCAGTACTCCCGCACCGTGGTCCTTCGCGCCCAGCGCGGTCCGATCGTCGACCGCCAGGGCGCTCCGCTGGCTACCTCGACCGCGACCGAGTCGCTCTTCGTCCAGCCTCGCAGCGTCGGCGACCCGGTTCGCGTCGCCGCGCGCGTCGCGCCGCTGGTCGGCGTCCCCGAGGCGGAGGTGCACGCGGCGTTGACGGGCTCCCGCTCCTTCGTCTGGCTGCGGCGGAAGCTGCCGCCGGCGGTCACCGACCGGGTCAAGGCGCTGCGCGAGCCCGGGCTCGGCTTCCTCCCCGAGCCGCTCCGGCTCTATCCGAACCGGGAGCTGGCGGCGCACGTCCTCGGCTTCGAGGGCGCCGCGGGCGGGCTCGAGGGCATCGAGCGGGCTTGGAACACGGAGCTCGCCGGCGTGCCGGGCAAGGCGATCGTGGGTCGCGATGCGCTCGGCCGCGAGATCGAGGCGCCGCACACGCTCCAGGCCCCGCAGCCGGGCCAGGGGATCATGCTGACGATCGACCGCACGATCCAGTACGTGGCCGAGCGCGAGATCGACGCCGCCTACCGGCGTACGCGCGCCAAGGCCGCGATGGCGGTCGTGCTCGACCCGCGCACCGGCGACATCCTGGCGATCGCGATCCGGCCGACGTTCAACCCGAACACGTTCCTCGACGTCACGTCGGCCGATCTGTGGCGCAACCGCGCGGTGACCGATCCCTTCGAGCCCGGCTCGACGTTCAAGGCGATCCTCGCCGCCGCCGCCCTCGAGGAGGGTGCGATCCGGCCCGACGACCGGGTCTACGCCGAGAACGGCTCGATCACCGTCGCCGGGACGACGATCCGCGACTGGAAGAAGTACGGCTGGCTCACGTTCGCCGAGGTGCTGCAGAACTCGTCGAACGTCGGATCGATCAAGGTGGGGCTCGCCCTGGGCCGCGAGCGGTATCACCGCTACATGAAGGCGTTCGGCTTCGGCGCGGTCACCGGTGTCGGGCTGGCCGGCGAGAGCCGCGGGCTCCTGCGCGACCCGCAGCGCTGGTCGGCCCTGTCGCTGCCGACGATGTCGATCGGCCAGGAGATCTCGGTCACCGCCCTGCAGCTCGCCGCGGCGTTCGGCGCCATCGCGAACGGCGGCACGCTGATGCAGCCCCGGCTCGTCCGGGCGACCTTCGACGCCGAGGGGCGCGAGGTGCGCCGCTTCGAGCCCAGGACGGTCCGCCAGGTGATCTCGCCCGAGACCGCGCGGACGCTCACCGGCCTGCTCGTGCGGGTCGTGGACGGCGGCACCGGGCGCTTCGCGGCGATCCCCGGGTACGCGGTCGCGGGCAAGACCGGCACGGCGCAGAAGCTCGATCCGGCGACCAAGCGCTACTCGCACGCGCCCGGTGTCCTCTCGTTCGTCGGCTTCGCGCCGGCCGACGATCCGCGGTTCGTCATCTTCGCGATGCTCGACGAGCCGAAGACCGAGCGGTGGGGCAGCGAGGCGGCGGCGCCGATCTTCAGCGCGATCGGTCGGGAAGCCCTCCGCTATCTCGAGATCGCGCCACACGACGTGCCGCCGGTCCAGATCGTCACCGGCCCCGCGACGGAGACCGGCGCGCCAGCGCGGGTGCGGCTCGTGAGCACGGCGGCGGAGATCGTGGACGCGGACGGGACGCGCCGGATGCCGGACCTGACCGGGCAGACGCTGCGCCAGGCCCTCGGCGTCCTCGAACCGCTCCACGTCGAAGTCCGCCTGGCCGGCCAGGGCCGCGTCGTGCGTCAGGCGCCCGCGCCGGGAGAGGCGCTCGAGGCCGGAACCGTCGCGCGGCTCACGCTGGCGCACGCCTCGGGGCGCGAGCGGTGAGGTGGCGGTGCGAGCGACGCCCATGAACGACCTGCTCGCGGCGCTCCCCGAGAAGCGCGTGATCGGCACGCTGCCGGCCTCGGTGTCGTCGATCGCGGGCGACTCGCGCCGCGTCGAGCCGGGCGCCTGCTTCGTGGCGGTGCCGGGCTTCAAGCAGGACGGCCGTCGCTTCATCCCCGACGCGGTCCGGCGCGGCGCGGCCGTCGTCGTCACCGAGGGCGAGCCGATCGCCGACCTCGCCGTCGCTCAGGTGCTCGTGCCGTCGACGCGGGTGTCGCTGGCGCGGCTCGCCGGCGCCTACTACGGGCATCCGTCGCGCCAGCTCACGCTGGTCGGAATCACCGGGACCAACGGCAAGACCACGACCTCGTATCTGGTCGAGGCGCTGCTGCGCGCGCGCGGCCTGGCCACCGGCGTGATCGGCACCATCCAGTACGTGCTCGGCGACGAGACGCGGCCCGCCAACCAGACGACGCCGGAGGCGCTGGAGCTGCAGTCGATGCTGGCGCACATGCGCGATCGTAGAGTCGGGGGTGTGGCGATGGAGGTGTCGTCCCACGCGCTGGCACTCGCGCGCGCCGATGGTCTGGCGTTCGACGTCGGGGTCTTCACGAACCTCACGCAGGATCATCTGGACTTCCACGGGACCCTCGACGCCTATCGGCTCGCCAAGCGCCGGCTGTTCGAGCTGCTGGCCGAGTCGCCGAAGTCCGCACGCGCGGCCGCCATCAACGGTGACGATCCGTCGGCAGACGCGATGGTCCGCGGCCTCGACCTGAACGTCTACACCTTCGGGCTCGGTCCCAGCGCGCGAGTCCGGGCGGTGGAGCACAGGTCGTCGCTCGACGGGATCCGCATGACGGTCGCGACCGATGGAGGGCGCGTCGAGCTCACGTCGCCGCTGATCGGCGAGCACAACGTGATGAACCTGTTGGGCGCCGTCGCCACCGGACTGGCGCTGGGTCTCGAGCCGGCGGCGAGCGCGCTCGCGCTCTCGACGGTCGGCACGGTCCCCGGGCGCTTCGAGCAGGTGCGGGCCGGTCAGCCGTTCCTGGTCGTCGTCGACTACGCCCACACGCCGGACGCTCTCGAGCGCGCGCTGACCACGGCCCGCAAGCTCACGCGCGGGCGCCTCGCCGCCGTGTTCGGCTGCGGCGGCGACCGCGACCGCGGCAAGCGGCCGATCATGGGCGAGATCGCCGCGCGCCTGTGCGACTGGGTGTGGGTGACCTCCGACAACCCGCGCTCGGAGCGACCGGAGGCGATCATCGACGAAATCGTCGTGGGCGTACGTCGAACGGGCATGGGGTCCGACCGCTACGCCATCCAGCCCGACCGCGCCGCCGCGATTCGGGCGGCCCTGCGCTGGGCCGACGCTTCTGATACGGTGGTCATAGCGGGCAAAGGCCACGAGACATACCAGCTCATTGGGGCCGAAATACTCCCGTTCGACGACCGAGAAATCGCGCGAAGAGTCCTGTCGGAGTCCCGGACCTAGGAGCGCCTGTGCCACCCTTTACGGTCCAAGACATCGTCCGCGCCACCCAGGGCGCCCTGGTCGCGGGCGACCTCGTCGTGCCCGTCACGGGCGTGTCGATCGACTCCCGCGGGCTGGGGGTCGGCGAGGCCTTCTTCGCGATCCGCGGGTACCGTCTGGACGGCCACGCGTTCCTGGGCGAGGCGGCCTCACGCGGCGCGGCATGCCTCGTGGTGCACGCGCTCCACGACGACGTGCCCGCCAACGTGCCGTTAGTGCTGGTCGAAGACACCACCAAGGCGCTCGGCGCCCTGGCGGCGTACCACCGCGCGCGGTTCTCCATGCCGGTCGTTGCCGTCACCGGCTCGAACGGCAAGACGACCACCAAGGAGCTGATCGCTGGGGTCCTCGGGACGCGCTGGCAGGTGCTCAAGCCGACCGCCAGTTTCAACAACCAGTGGGGGCTCCCCCTGACACTCCTGCGGCTCGGCGCCGAGCACGAGGCGCTCGTGATCGAGATCGGCAGCCAGCATCCGGGCGAGATCGCCGCGCTGGCGGCCCTCGCCAAGCCGACCGTCGCAGTCGTCACGACCGTCGCGCACGCGCACACCGAATTCCTCGGCTCCCTCGACGACGTCCGCACCGAGAAATCGGCGCTCGTCCGGGCGGTCGGCGCCGATGGGCGGGTCGCGCTCAACGCCGACGATCCGCGGGTGGCCGGGATGGCGCGCGATTCCCGGGCGCCCGTGATCACGTACGGACTCTCGCCGACCGCCCAGGTGCGGGCGACCGGTGACGTCGTCGAAGAGGGCCGCGGCCTCACGTTCACGCTCGAGAGCGGGGGCGTGCGCGCGCCAGTGAGGCTCGCGTTCGCCGGCCGCCACAACGTGACGAACGCCCTCGCCGCCGCCGCGGCGGGCGTGGCCCTGGGTTGGCCGCTCGACGAGATCGCCCGCGGGCTCGGCGAGGCGCGGCCGGTCGCGGGACGCTGCGTGTGGCGCGACGCGGGCGGTGTGCGGATCCTCGACGACACCTACAACGCCAACCCGGTGTCGGTCCGCGCCGCCCTCGACACGGTGGCCACGCGCCGCGGCGCCGACGGGTCGGCCGGCCGCCTCGTGGTCGTGCTGGGCGATATGCTCGAGCTCGGCGCCATCACCGACGAGGCGCACCAGGAGATGGGGCGGGCGGTGAGGGCGGCCGGCGCCGACGAGTTCGTCGGCGTGGGACGCCATGCGCGGTTGGCGGTGGAAACGGCCCGCGCGGCGGGCCTCGGCCACGCGCATCACGCCACGACGTTCGAGGACACGGTGGCCCACTTGCTGAAGCGGCTGGCCCCCGGAGACGTCGTGCTCGTCAAGGGCTCGCGGGGGATGCGCATGGAGCGGGTCGTGGATGCCCTGGTGGCGCGTCTGGCCCGATGAGGGACATCGATGCTCTACTACTTCCTCGTCCCCCTCGCGAAGGACCACATCGTCTTCAACGTCTTTCGGTATCTCACGTTCCGCTCGTTCATGGCCCTGATCTCGGCGCTGATCATCTCGCTGCTGATCGCGCCGTGGCTGATCCGCCGGCTGCGCGTGCTGCAGCACGGCGGCGAGACGATTCGCGAGGACACGCCGGAGCGGCATCGCACGAAGAAGGGCACGCCGACGATGGGCGGCATCGTCATCCTCACGGCGATCATCGCGACGACCTTGGTGTGGGCCAATCTCACCAACCGGTACGTGTGGGTGGCGGTCCTCGCGACGGGCGGCTTCGGGCTGATCGGCGTCTGGGACGACCTGACCAAGGTGCGCACGCGCAAGGGGCTGCCGACCCGCGTGAAGTTCACCGCCCAGCTCGTGGTGGCGTTCTCGGTGCTGCAGCTGATCTTCTGGCAGCCGCCCAGCGCGTGGCTCCCGGTGCTGGCGATTCCGTTCTTCAAGGGCTGGTTCGTGAATCTTGGCTGGCTCTGGATCCCGTTCGCGATGCTCGTGATCGTCGGCGCCTCGAACGCCGTGAACCTCACGGACGGGCTCGACGGGCTGGCGATCGGCCCGATCGTCATGGCCGGCGCCGCCTTCGGTGTCATCGCGTACCTGACGGGCAACTTCCGGGCCGCCGACTATCTGAAGATCCTCAACGTGCGGGGGGCGGGCGAGCTGACGGTGTTCTGCGGGGCGCTGATCGGCGCGGCGATCGGGTTCCTGTGGTTCAACTGCCATCCGGCCGAGATCTTCATGGGCGACGCGGGCTCGCTGGCCCTCGGCGGGGCGATCGGCACGCTCGCGGTGCTGACGAAGGCCGAGCTCTTGCTGCCGCTGATCGGCGGCCTGTACGTGGTCGAGGCGCTGTCGGTCATCATCCAGGTCGCGAGCTTCAAGCTGACGGGGCGGCGCGTCTTCCGCATGGCGCCGTTGCACCATCACTACGAGCTCTCGGGCTGGGCCGAGCCGAAGATCGTGGTGCGATTCTGGATCGTGTCGTTCGCGCTGGCGCTGCTGGCGATCACGACGCTGAAGCTCCGGTGACGGGCGCATGAGCCCGCTGGACGGGCTGGACGAGGTGGACACGGTGGCTCGAGGACGCGCGTACCTTCGCTCGCTGGGCGGCCGGCGCGTGGCGGTGGTCGGCCTGGCGCGCAGCGGCGTCGCCGCGGCTCGCCTGCTGCGCGCCGCCGACGCGGACGTCGTCGGCGTCGACGCCAAGCCGCTCGGCGCGCTGGGGCGCGAGGTGGCCGCGCTCGCCGAGATCGGCGTGCGCCTGCACACCGGAGCCGAGGGCGGCGCCGCGGCGCTCGCCGGCGCCGAGCTCGTGGTGGTGAGCCCTGGTGTCCCGCTCGACGGCGATCAGCTCGCTTCGGCCCGCGCGCGGCAGGTCCCGATCATCGGCGAGCTCGAGCTCGGCTGGCGGGCGACCGAGGCCGACACGATCGCGATCACCGGGACGAACGGCAAGACCACCACCACGACGCTCGTCGGCGCCGTGCTGGCCCAGCAGCCGCGTCCGGTCCTGGTCGCCGGCAACATCGGCACGCCGCTGGCGGGGCACGCGCTCGCGTTCCCGGCCGACGGGCTCGTCGTGTGCGAGGCGTCGAGCTTCCAGCTCGAGGCCACCGAGCTCTTTCAACCGCGGGTGGCGGTGGTGCTGAACCTGGCGCCCGACCACCTCGATCGCCACGGAAGCTTCGAGGCGTACGTCGACGCGAAGGCGCGGATCTTCGCGAATCAGACGCCGGCCGACTGCGCGGTGCTCAACTTCGACGACGAGCCGACGCGGGCCCTGGCCGACCGGACGGCGGCGCCGGTGCTGTGGTTCAGCCGGCGGTCGCCGATGGCGCACGGCGTGTTCGTGCGCGATGGCTGGATCGCCGCCAAGCTCAACGGTCACGTCGAGGAGATCTGCCCGCTGTCGGAGATCTTCCTGCGCGGCCAGCACAACGTCGAAAACGTCCTCGCCGCCACCGCCTGCGCATTGTGGACGGGCATGGCCCCGGCCGCGATCCGCTCGGCGGTCGGCCGCTTCCGCGGGGTCGCGCACCGGATCGAATGGGTCCGCGATCTCCGGGGCGTCCAGTACTTCAACGACTCCAAGGGCACCAACGTCGCGTCGACGCTCAAGGCTCTCGAGAGCTTCCCGGGCCGGATCGTGTTGATTGCGGGGGGCAAGGGCAAGGGCCAGGCGTGGGAGCCGCTCGCCGACGCGGCGCGCGGACGGGTCGTCCACACCGTGCTGATCGGGGAGGACGCGAAGAAGATCGGCGCCGCGCTCGCGGCCGCCTCGATCCCACTGACGTACTGCGACTCCATGCCGGCGGCCCTCGAGCGCGCCAAGACCGTCGCGACGCCCGGCGACGTGGTGCTGCTCTCGCCCGCGTGCGCCTCCTTCGACATGTTCGACAACTTCGAACATCGCGGCGACGTCTTCAAAAAGCTCGTGGAGCGCCTCGACTGATGAGACAGCGATACGCGTGGCTCGAAACGGTGGGGGGGTGTGGGGGAGGAGCGGCGCTCGCTCCCCCCCACGTGGAATAATGCCACGCAAGCTCGTGCCCGACATGTGGCTGTTTGGCGTCGCGGTCGTGCTGCTCTCCGCCGGCGTCGTGATGGTCTACTCCGCGAGCGCGATCGTGGCCGCCGACCGGTTCCACGACCCGTACTTTTTCCTCAAGAAGCAGCTCTTCTGGGCCGTGCTCGGCGCCGCATGCCTGTGGGGCGCGCTCCGCCTCGACTATCGCCGGCTCGAGGGGCTCGTGCTGCCGCTGCTGATCTTCGCGGGCGCGCTGCTCGTGCTGGTCCTGGTCTCGCCCTTCGGCCAGGCCATCAACGGCACGCGCCGCTGGATCCGGCTCGGGCCCATCTCGTTCCAGCCGGCGGAGCTGGCGAAGCTGGCGCTCGTCCTCTATCTCGCGGCGTTCCTGGCGCGTACGGGCGAGGCGGTCAACGACTTCCGCCGGGGCCTTCTGCCGCCACTGGCGGTGGCCGGGCTCCTGGCCGCGCTCGTCCTGGCCCAGCCGGACCTCGGCAACTGCCTCACGCTGATCACGCTGACGTTCACGCTGCTGTTCATCGCGGGCGGGCGTGCCCGTCACCTCGCGTTCATCCTCGCCGCGGCGCTGCCGCCGCTCGTGTTCGCCGTGTGGGCGGCGCCGTACCGGCTCCGCCGCATCTTTGCGTTCATCGACCCGTGGTCGGATCCGCGGGGCAGCGGGTTCCAGATCATCCAGTCGTGGCTGGCGTTCGGCAACGGCGGGCTCGTGGGCCAGGGCATCGGGGGCTCGCGGCAGAAGCTCTTCTACCTGCCGGAGTCGCACACCGACTTCATCTTCGCGATCATCGGCGAGGAGCTGGGCTTCGTCGGTGCTACCGCGATCGTCGGGCTCTTCGTCGTGCTCATCTGGCGCGGGCTGCGGATCGGCCTGCGGGCGCCCGACGCCTTCAGCGGGTATCTGGCGCTGGGGATCACCGTGCTGATCGCGACGCAGACGCTCGTGAACCTGGGCGTCGTGACGGGCCTGTTGCCGACGAAGGGGCTCCCGCTGCCGTTCATCTCGTTCGGCGGCTCGGCCTTGCTCGTCACGATGCTCTCGACGGGCTTGCTCCTGAACATCTCACAGCACGCCCATGTTTAAGCGCTACCAGCAGATCCACTTCGTGGGAATCGGCGGCAGCGGCATGTCGGGGATCGCCGAGATCCTCGTGAACCTCGGCTATCGGGTGACCGGCTCCGACCAGCGACGCAACGACGCGGTCGAGCGGCTGGCCACGCTCGGGGCGAAGGTCTTCATCGGCCACCGCGCCGAGCACGTCGAGGGCGCTCACGTGGTCGTCTATTCGTCCGCGGTCTCGCGCGACAACGTCGAGGTCCAGGCAGCGCGCCAGCACCAGATCCCGACCATTCCGCGGGCCGAGATGCTGGCCGAGCTGATGCGGCTCAAGTACGGGATCGCGGTGGCCGGCACCCACGGCAAGACCACGACCACGTCGATGATCGGGGCCGTGCTCGCGGAGGGTCGCTTCGACCCGACGATCGTGGTCGGCGGTCGCGTGTCGAACCTCGGCTCGAACGCCCGCCTCGGCGGGGGCGAGTTCCTGGTGGCCGAAGCCGACGAGTCCGACGGCTCGTTCTTGAAGCTGGCGCCGACGATCGCCGTCGTCACGACCGTGGACGCCGAGCACCTCGATCACTACGGCAACCTCGACGCGATCCGCGACGCCTTCGTGGCGTTCGTCAACAAGGTGCCGTTCTACGGCTCGGCGGTCCTGTGCCTGGACCAGCCGAACATCCAGTTGCTGATCCCGCGCATCGAGAAGCGCATCATCACGTACGGGCTCGAGTCGGCGGCGGATCTGGTGGCGCGGCGGGCGCACCTGCAGGGGATGACGAGCCGCTTCGAGGTCGTCCAGCGCGGCGCCGTCGTCGGCGAGTGCCGGCTGCAGATTCCCGGGCGCCACAACGTGCTCAACGCCCTCGCCACGATCGGCGTGGCGTTGGATCTCGAGATTCCGTTCGCCACCATTCAGCGTGCGCTGGAGGGGTTCTCGGGCGTCCAGCGCCGCTTCCAGATCCTGGGCCGCGCCCGCGGCGTGACCGTGGTCGACGACTACGGCCACCACCCAGCGGAGATCCGCGCGACCCTGGCTGCCGCCAAGGCCGGGTTCGACTGCCGGATCGTGACCGTGTTCCAGCCGCACCGCTACACGCGGACGCTGCACCTGCGGCAGGAGTTCCTCACCGCGTTCAACCAGGCCGACGCACTCGTCGTGATGGACATCTACGCGGCCGGTGAGCCCGCGATCCCCGGCGTGAGCGCCGAGGACCTCGCCGAGGGCATCCGATCGCACGGGCACCGTGACGTCACTTACCTCGGCAGCGACCGCGCCCGCATCGTCCAGCACCTCGCCGACACCGTCCGCTCGGGCGATCTCGTGATCACGCTCGGCGCCGGGGACGTGAGCCAGCTGGGCTCGGAGCTGCTGAAATATCTCGATAGGGATCCGCAGACTGGGAGGGCCAAATGCTAGGAGAAATCCGGGGGGAAGTCCGGTTCAAAGAGCCCCTGAGCTTCCACACCTCGCTCCGCATCGGCGGCCCCGCCGACATCTTCGTCGTGCCGCAGGACGTCGACGACATTCGTCACGCCCTGATGTTCGCCGAGCGCGAGCAGCTGCCCGTCTCGGTCATCGGGGGCGGCAACAACATGCTCGTCAAAGACCGCGGCGTCCGCGGTGTGGTCCTGCGGCTCGAGGGGTGCCTCGGGCGCGCGGAGTTCCACGGTGAAGAGGCGATCGCCGGCGCGGGCGTCAGCCTGTCGGCGTTCATCCGCGAGGCCGCCGCCATCAATCTGGGCGGGATCGAGTGCCTGGTGGGTATTCCGGCCACCATCGGCGGGGCCTTGGCCATGAACGCCGGCACGACCGACGGCTGGATCGGTGACTTCGTGAGCGCCGTGTACTTCCTGCACCCGGACGGCACGCTCGGTGAGTTCAAGCCGGGCACGGCGGCGTTCACCTACCGGCACTTCAACATGCCGGTCGGCGCCGTGCTGATCGGTTGCCGCATGCGCCTGCACCGGCGGGCGATGGCCGAGATCCAGAAGGAGATGAAGCAGCGGCTCAAGGTCAAGAAGTCGGCCCAGCCGCTGGCGCTGGCCTCGGCCGGCTGCGTGTGGAAGAACCCGCCCGGCGACGTCGCCACGCGGATGATCGAGAAGTGCGGCCTCAAGGGCAAGCGAATCAACGGCGCCGAGATCTCCTCCAAGCACGCGAACTTCATCGTGAACCGCGGCGGCGCGAGCTCGTCGGACATCGTCGCGCTCATGGACCTGACGCGCGAGCGCGTCCAGGCGCAGTTCTCGGTCACCCTCGAGCACGAGATCAGGATCATCGGAGAGTAGATGCCGAACGGACTCGGCTCGCCGCGCAGCCGCGCGTCCGTGCTCGCCGACATGGGCGAGCGCTCGGCGTTCGTCGCGCGGCAGCGCGTCGGCCGGCCGCGCCGCGCGCGCGCGGACCGGCGGCGCCGCTGGCGTCGGCTCGGCTGGATCGCCCTCACCCTGGCCGTCGTCCCCCTGGTCGCCGGCGGCGCCATGCACTGGCTCTTGACGACTCCGCGCTTCGGCGTCGCGAGCGTGGAAGTGCGCGGCGCTTCCCGCCTCGCGCCCGAGACGATCCTCACGGTGGCCGCGATTCCACGCGGTACGAACATCTTCCGCCTCGACACCACCGGCGTGACCGGCCGCGTGGAGTCGTTGGCTGAAATACGAAGAGCCGACGTCGTGCGCGAGCTGCCGAACCGAGTGGTGATCAGCGTCGAGGAGCGGCGGCCGTTCACGCTCGTGCACGGCGGCCGCCTGCACTGGATGGACGAGGAGGGGCGGCTGCTCGGCGCCCCGGCCGAGGCGGTGACCTCCCCGCTGCCCGTCATCAGCGGCCTGTCGGCCGACGAGCTCGCGTCGATGCGCACCGCGCCGGGGCCGAAGGCCCGCGCGGCGATCGCGTTGATCCGGGCCATCGCCCGCAGCGGCAGCGAGCTGACCGCCGAGATCTCGGAGATCGACATGAGCCGCCGGGAGGGGCCCGTCCTGTACACGGTCGACGGCGTCGAGGTGCGATTGGGCAGCGAGGACTGGGAGGAGCGGCTCGCGCGACTCGAGGGCGTGCTGGCCCAGGTCGCGACGCAGGACGTGCGCGCGGTCGACCTGCGCTTCCGCGACCAGGTGGTGTTCCGTCGGGGCGAGGCCCGGTGAGGCGTGCCAAGCCGCGCGACCTCGTCGTCGGCCTGGACGTCGGCACCACCAAGATCTGCGCGGTCATCACCGAGCCCGGCCCCCTCGGTGTCCTGAGCGTCATCGGGGTCGGCACCGCGCCCTCGCGCGGGCTTCGGCGGGGCGTCGTGGTCAACATCGAGTCGACGGTCGAGGCGATCAAGACCGCCGTCGGCGAGGCCGAGCAAATGGCCGGCGTCGACGTCTCGGGCGTCTTCGCCGGCATCGCCGGCGGCCACATCCGCGGCGTGAACAGCCGCGGCGTCGTGCCGATCACCGGCCGCGACCGCGAGGTGAGCGACGCCGACGTCGAGCGCGTGGTCGAGGCGGCGCGGGCGATCAACCTGCCCCAGGACCGCGAGATCATCCACGTGCTGCCGCAGAACTTCATCGTCGATGACGGCGAGGGGGTCCGCGAGCCGATCGGCATGTCCGGCGTGCGCCTCGAGGCCGAGGTGCACATCGTGACCGGCGCCGTCACCTCGGTCCAGAACGTCATCCGCTCGGTGAATCGCGCCGGCCTGACCGTGCAGGACATCGTGCTCGAGCCGCTCGCCTCCGCCGAGGCGGTGCTGCACGACGACGAGCGCGAGCTCGGCGTCCTGGCGATCGACATCGGCGGCGGCACGACCGACGTGGCGCTCATCCGCAACGGTGCGGTCTGGCACACCGCGGTGCTGCCGCTCGGCGGCGATCACATCTCCAATGACATCGCGATCGGTCTGCGCACGCCGACGGCCGACGCCGAGGACATCAAGAAGCGGTACGGGTGCGCGCTGACGGCGCTGGTGCCGGCCGAGGAGACCGTCGATGTACCGTCGGTCGGCGGCCGCAAGCCACGGCAGTTCTCACGGCAGCTGCTCTCGGAAATCATCCAGCCGCGCGTGGAAGAGATCTTCACGCTGGTGGCGCGGGATCTCGCGCGCGCGGGCTTTCAGGATGCGGCCACCGCCGGGGTCGTCGTCACCGGCGGCACTTCGATCATGGAAGGCGTCCCCGAGCTCGCCGAGGGCATCTTCGATCAGCCGGTACGCCGCGGCGTGCCGATCGGCATCGGTGGGATGGCCGACGTGATCCAGAGCCCGATCTACGCGACCGGCGCCGGCCTGGCGATCTACGGCTCTCGTTCGCGAGCTCCAGGCGAGTTGTCGGGCGCAGCGGGCGGAACTCCGGTCGGGCGGTTGGCCCGGCTGGTGACAGGATTCCTGGGTGACATCTTCTAGGCCGGGTCGGGACGGGCGACAGCCGACGCTCTTCGTGCCAGACGTGGACCGTTCAAGCGGTCGGAGGCGCGCCTCCGGCGACGAACACACACAGGAGGACATGATGGAAAAGGATCGCGGACGCCGCCCACTCTTCGAGCTCGAGCAGCAGCAGCATGTGCAGGCCGCGAAGATCAAGGTGATCGGGCTCGGCGGAGGCGGTGGCAATGCGGTGGGCCGGATGATGGCGGCGCAGTTCACGGGCGTCGAGTTCATCGTCGCCAACACCGATCTCCAGGCGCTCCACGCCTCGCCGGCGCCGGTCAAGATCCAGCTCGGCACCAAGCTCACCGCGGGCCTGGGCGCGGGCTCGAATCCGGAGGTCGGGCGCGGCGCGGCCCAGGAAGACCCGGATCAGATCACGCGGCTGCTGAGCGGCTCCGACATGGTGTTCATCACCGCGGGGCTCGGCGGCGGCACCGGCACCGGGGCGGCGCCGGTGGTCGCGTCGCTCGCGAAGGACCTCGGCATCCTGACCGTCGCGGTCGTCACCAAGCCCTTCACCTTCGAGGGCCGGAAGCGGATGGTCCAGGCCGAGGCCGGGCTCGAGGCGTTGCGCGCGGTCGTGGACACGCTCATCACGATTCCGAACCAGCGACTGCTGTCGGTCGTGGACCGCGGCACCCCGCTGATCGCCGCGTTCCGCGTCGCCGATTCGGTCCTGCAGCAGGCGGTGCAAGGGATCTCGGATTTGATCCTGGTCCCCGGGCTCGTCAACCTCGACTTCGCCGACGTCCGCACGATCATGTCGGGCATGGGGCTGGCGATGATGGGCACCGGCACCGGGAAGGGCGAAAACCGCGCCCTGGACGCCGCGCAGAAGGCGGTCGCGAGCCCGCTGCTCGACGAGACCTCGATCCAGGGCGCCCGCGGCATCCTGATCAACTTCACGGGCGGCGCCGACCTGTCGATTCACGAGGTCGAGGAAGCGGCGCGCATCGTCCAGGAGGCCGCGCACGAGGAGGCGCACATCATCTTCGGCGCCGTCATCGACCCGCAGCTTCAGGACGAGGTGCGCATGACGGTCATCGCGACCGGGTTCGCCGACAAGAAGGAAGCGACGGGCGTCAGCGGCAAGGTCGTCGATCTGCCCCGTGCGCGTCCCTCCATCCCGGCGGCCAGCCCTGCGCCGTGGCGGCGTCACGTTGCCGTCCCGCGTGCTGAGGGAGAGGCCGCGCTTGGCGACGCGGACCTGGAGGTTCCGGCGTTCTTGCGGCGCCAGGCCGACTAGCTCGGCGTCGGGCGGTTGGGGGGCGGGCCGGGGGAGGCCATGCGGGACCACGCTAGCCTCCGCCCGCCACCTCGCTGTCGAATGCTGGTCTTCGGGCCGATCCTGATTACACGGGTCCCGCATGACCTCCCCCGGCCCGCCCCCCAACCGCCCGTCATCGCGGTACGACCTGGACGCCAGGGCCGTATGCCCCCCCGGCCCACGCACAGTGCTCGCGCTCATCGGCGCGAGTCTCGCGACGCCACTGCCGCAACACCTGCTCCGGCCTCTGGCGCCCTCGCCCGGGCGCCGCAATTGCCTTGCCGGTGCGCTGGGCTGGCATAGTTGAGGGATGAGGTCGGGGTTGAGGGGGCATGGGGAGCCGACGGCGTATTTCACGGTGGGGTCGCTCGAGGGGCTTGGGTTGCCGCATGCGTTGACGACGCGGCATTGTCCGGGGGTGACGTCGTTTGCTGAGCCGATTTCGCCCGAGGCGCCGCGGGCGCCGTTTCGGTCGGAGGCCGCGGCGGTTCTCGGTGGGGCGGGGCTCGAGATGGGCCGTGTGACTTATGCGCGCCAGGTGCACGGCGCCGGGACGGCGCGCGCGCCGATCGGTGGCGGATTCGCCGGCTCGGTCGACGTTCTCGTCACGGCCGAGCGTCGGGTGCCGCTCGCGATCTTCACCGCCGATTGTCTGGCGCTCGTCCTCTACGATCCCAACGCGCGCGTGCTCGGCGTCGCCCACGTCGGGTGGCGCGGGACCGTGCGCGGGGCGACGCCGGCGGCCGTGCGCGCGGTCGCCGAGCTCGGTGCGCGCGCGGCCGCGCTCTACGTCGCGATCGCGCCGTCGATCGGCCCGTGTTGCTACGAAGTGGACGAGCCGGTCACCGCGGAGCTCGAGCGCGCGCTGGGTGATCGCTGGAGGGCGTGGGCCAAGCCCTCACGCGCCGGCCACGTGATGCTCGACCTGTGGGCAGCCAACGAGACGCTGCTGTGCGAGGCCGGCGTGTCGCCCGACCACATCGACAACCCGCGGCTCTGCACGGCGTGCCATCCCGACCTCCTGTACTCGTACCGCAAGGGCAATCGCGGCCGCCTCGTGACAGTGGCCGCGCTCCCGTGAGCGCCGCGGGCTCCGTCGCGCTGATCCCACTCCCAGCCGCGGTCCCCTGCTAGAATCACCCTGGCCATGAGCGAGATCGAGGCGAACCTCCAGCGCGTGCGCGAGCGGATCGCGCGTGCGGCCGAGCGCGCGGGCCGGCGGGCCCAGGACGTGCTGCTGGTCGGCGTCTCCAAGACCGTGGACGTCGAGCGAATCCGCCAGGCGATCGCGGCGGGCATCCCGGCGCTCGGCGAGAACCGCGTGCAGGAAGCCCGCGGCAAGGTCGACGAGCTCGGCCGCCCGGTTCCGTGGCATCTGGTGGGACATCTCCAGACCAACAAGGCGCGGGACGCTGTCGACCTCTTCGACGTCATCCACTCGCTCGATCGGCTCGACCTGGCCCGCGAGCTGGACAAGCGCGCGCACGCCCGAGGCCGCCCGGTGAGCGCGCTGGTCGAGGTGAACGTCGGCGGTGAGGCGTCCAAGGGCGGCGTGGCGCCCGACGAGCTCGGCCGGCTGCTCGAGGCCGTCGCCGCCCTCACGCACGTGAAGGTGCGCGGCCTCATGGCGATCCCGCCCGAAGCGAAGGACCCCGAGGATGCGCGCGTCTGGTTCCGCGCGCTGCGGAAGCTCGGCGAGCAGCACGGGCTCCCGGAGCTCTCGATGGGGATGAGCGGCGACTTCGAGGTGGCGATCGAGGAGGGCGCGACGCTGGTGCGGGTCGGCACGGCGATCTTCGGTGCCCGACCGCCGCGGCCGCAGACGGGGCCGGAGGGACGATGACGATCAAGGGCCGCACCGTCGGCTTCGTGGGCGCCGGCAACATGGGCGAGGCGCTCATCAAGGGGCTGGTCGTGGCGAACGTGGTGCCGGCCAAGTCGATCTACTCGGCGGACGTGCGCGGCGAACGTCTGACCGAGCTCGCGAAGCAGTTCGGTATCCAGGCCGCGGCGGACAACTCCGACCTGGTCAGCCGCTGCGACGTCGTGATCCTGGCCGTGAAGCCGCAGATCATGGAGCCGGTGCTGCGGGAGATCGCGCCCGCGGTGACGCGCCAGAAGCTCCTGATCTCGATCGCGGCCGGCGTGTCGACCGCGAAGATCCGGGCGATGCTGAACCGGGACGCGCGCCTCATCCGCGTGATGCCGAACACGCCGGCCCTCGTTCTGGAAGGCGTGACCGCGATCGCGAAGGGGCAGCATCTCGAGCCCGGTGATCTCGACACCGCCGGCGAGATCTTCAAGGCCGTCGGACGCGTGGTGATCCTCGACGAGGACCTGATGGACGCGGTGACCGGCCTGTCGGGCTCGGGCCCCGCCTACGTCGCGGTCGTGATCGAGTCGCTCGCCGACGGCGGCGTGCGCATGGGCCTGGACCGGATCACCGCGATGACCCTCGCGACCCAGACCGTCCTGGGCGCCGCGAAGCTCCTGCTGGAGACCGGTCTGCACCCGGGCGCGCTCAAGGACATGGTCAGCTCGCCCGGTGGTACGTCGATCGCCGGTGTCGCCGCGCTCGAGGAGGGCGGCATCCGCACGACCTTCATCAAGGCCGTGGAACGAGCCACGCTGCGCTCCCGCGAGCTCGGGCAAGGACCCACATAATGTTCGTCCTGAGTAATATCGTCCTCGCGATCGCGAGGGTGCTCGAAATCGCCCTCTGGGTATACTTCTGGATCATCATCGCCCGCGCGCTGGTCTCCTGGGTGAACCCGGACCCCTACAACCCGATCGTGCGCTTTTTGTACCGCGTGACCGAGCCCGTCCTGCGCCCGATCCGCCACCGGTTGCCGGTGACCCTGAACCTGGACCTGTCTCCGCTGGTCGTACTGCTCGCCCTCAAGATCGTCGAATGGGTGGTCGTCGAGTCCCTGCGAGACTTCGCGATCAGCATAAGATAGGAGCCGGAGGCCTCGATGCGCATCAGCCCGCTCGATATCCGTCAACAGCAGTTCACGGTCAAGTGGCTCCGCGGCTTCGACATCCACGAGGTCGACGCCTTCCTGGACGACATCGCCGAAGACTACGAGGCGGTGCTCAAGGAGAACGCGCAGCTCAAGGAGCAGGTGGGAACGTTCGAGGAGCGCTCCCGCGGCCTCGCCGAGCGGGAGCGCGCGCTGCAGGACACGCTGGTCACCACGCATCGGCTGGGCGACGAGATGAAGGCGACGGCGCGTCGAGAGGCCGACATCCTGATGCGGGAAGCCGAGCTCCGCAGCGAGAAGATCATCGAGGAGGGGCGGGCCGAGGAGGCGCGGATCCGCAGCGAGATCCAGACGCTCCGGCGCCTGCGCCGCCAGCTCATCGAGGACTTCCGCGCCACGCTCGAGAGCTACTACCGGATGATGTCGTCGGAGTTCGGTGAAGACACGGACGCCAAGGCCTGAGGGCGTCCTGCTGCCGCTGCGCGTGCAACCGCGGGCCTCCCGCGACGAGATCGTCGGCTGGCAGAACGGCGCCCTCCGCGTGCGCGTCACGGCGCCGCCCGTCGACGGCGCCGCGAACGCGGCGATCAGCGCCCTGCTGGCCGGAGCGCTCCGCGTCCCCCCATCCTCCATCAGCGTGGTCCGCGGCACCCGCGGCCGCGACAAGCTCGTGAGCATCGCCGGCCTCGACGAAGCCACCGTGAAGAGCCGCTTGCCTCGACTCGTGCCGGGTTCCCAGACGG
>Ga0209376_1000134_pt1 | contig 78153 bp, 72 predicted proteins | sample GraSoiAngelo_134_FD_185891 | JGI IMG/M metagenome (GOLD analysis project Ga0209376, IMG submission 185891) | Grasslands soil microbial communities from the Angelo Coastal Reserve, California, USA - 14_0929_05_30cm (SPAdes) (version 2) | ecosystem: Environmental > Terrestrial > Soil > Grasslands ... | reverse complement strand
CGGCATCCGGATGGCGATCGACGCCGGCTACTTCCCCGGCCCGCGCATGTTCGTCACGGTCAGCGCCCTCAGCCAGACCGGCGGCCACACCGACTCTCATTTCATGTGCGGCGCGGACCTCGACATCCCGCTCCCCGACCGGCCGTACATGGTCGTGGACGGCGTCGAGGCGATGCGCTTACGCGTGCGCGAAGTCATCCGGGCCGGGGCGGACTGGATCAAGCTCTGCACCTCAGGCGGCGTGCTCTCGCCGGGCGACCAGCCGCATCACTCCGCGCTGACGCTCGAGGAGATCAAGGCCGCGGTCGACGAGGCCGCAACGCAGGGCCGCAAGGTCATGGCGCACGCGCAAGCCAACGCGGGGATCAAGAACGCGTTGAAGGCGGGCGTGGCGACGATCGAGCACGGAATCTGGCTCGACGGGGACGCAATCGAGATGATGCTCGACGCCGGCAACGCGCTGATCCCCACCCTCGTCGCGCCTCACTGGGTCATCCGGCACGCCGAGGCGGGGAAGATGCCCGCGTACGCGATCGACAACGCTCGCGCCGTGATCGACGACCACAAGGCGAGCATCCGCCAGGCGATCGAGTCCGGCGTGAAGATCGCGTTCGGGACCGACACAGGCGTCGGCCCGCATGGCTCCAACGGCGAGGAGTTTCTGTTGATGCGCGACCTGGGCATGGAGCCGATCGACTGCATCCGCTCCGCAACCAGCGTGGCGGCGGACACCATCGGCATGCAAGGTGTGGGAAGGCTCGAGCCAGGCTCGTGGGGTGACCTTATCGGCGTGCCCGGCGACCCGGTGGCGGATCTTTCACTGCTGGCCAAGCCCAAGAACGTTCATCTCGTGCTCAAAGGCGGGGAAGTCATCAAGTCATCGCAGAGGGTCATGGCGTGAGACTCGACTGGGCGCTGCTCGCGAATGCCGCCGAAGCCCCGCCCAACGGGCTCGTCTACATCCTTGGCGCGGGCTTCGACACGCTCATCCGCGACCAATACCCGACACCGTTCGGAGGCGTGATCGTGCTTCGCCTCCAGACGACGCGCCTGGAGACCGAACGTCCGCACAAGGTCGAGGTCCATGGCAGCGACGAAGACGGCAAGCCCGTGCTACAGCAGCCGATCGTCCTCCACCTACCCGCGCGACAGGTCCCGGCCGAGTATCCGCATGGGTGGGACCTGTCCGCGAGCATCGTCATCAACCTCACGACGGTGCCCATCGAGCGGCCCGGCTTCTACAACTTCGAGATTCTCATCGACGACCAGCAGGTCCGCACCCTGCCCTTCCGCGCGGTGAAAGCGGCCACGGTCCAGACTGTTTGACCCAGGCGCTCAGCAACTTCGTCGCGTCATACGGGCTGGTCGCGGTGTTCGTCCTCATGGCCGCCGAAAGCTGCGGCCTGCCCTTTCCGAGCGAGGTCATCATGCCCACCGCGGGACTCCTCGCCGCGACCGGGCACATGAACCTCGCGGCGGCGATCGTCGTCGGCGCGTTCGCCAACCTTGTGGGCTCACTTGTCGCGTACGTACTCGCCGCGCGATTCGGGGAACCGCTGCTTCTCGGGCCGGGCCGCTACGTCGGCATCCGGCGACACCACCTCGAGCTGGCGGATGGATGGTTCCAACGCTGGGGTCTGCTGGCGGTGTTCGTCGGCCGTGTGCTGCCCGTGATTCGCACGTATATCTCATTTCCGGCGGGGCTTGCGCGCGTCGAGCTGACGCGGTTCTCAATCTTCACGTTTGTCGGCGCGCTGCCCTGGTGCGCCGCCCTCGCGTACGTCGGCTACGCGTTGGGCCGCAACTACGAGCGAATCAGCGGACCCGTCGAAAAGTCGGCCATCGTCATCGCTCTGCTAGTGGCGCTGGGCCTGGTCGTCTGGTACGTGCGAGGACGGCGCGAATCGAGCCGCTGAGAAACGCGAGATGTCGCGTTTCGTCTTGCCATGGCAAACAAGGTCGGCCGCTATGTCGCCGATCACCGGAGCGAACTTGAAACCATGGCCCGAGCACGGGCTTAGAACCACAACTCGCTTGTTATGCGGGCTGAAGTCGATCACGAAGTCATGGTCGGGGGTGTTGCTGTACATGCACGTGATGGTCCGCGTGACGTGACCGCTCACGCCGCGCATGAAGGTAGCCGTCATCAGTCGCAGGGGGTCGACGTCGCCCTCATCCACGCGGCGCCGGATGTGGTCGGGGTCGGTGAAATCGCCGGCGTGGTGCCGCCCGACCTTGACCGAAACTCCGTCGAGGGTCGGAAATCCATACACGTCGCCGAACTGCTCTGACTGGCGAATGAAGACCGGAAATCGGTCCGGGGCAAACCAATCCGCGTCACGCGAGATCGAGAACCACGCGTGGACCTGGCGCTCGATACGCAACGGCATCCAGTCGAGCAGCTCGGGTGTCCACGGCCCCGCGGCGACGACGACTGAATCGAACTCCGCAAGCAGCTTTTCGACCGAGCCGATTCGGTGGTCGCGGCGGACATCCGGTGCCAGCCGCAACATCGCCGTGATGACGCCCTCCGGATTGAGAAAGCCTGCCTGGCGATCCAGAACCGCCACCTCATCGTCACGGAGAACATGGCCGGGATACCGCCGGCGCATGGCTGCGGCGTCGAGCATCTCCACGTCGAGCCCATGCGCTTTCGCCGAAGCCTCCGCGCCGACGACCGCTTCGGCCGACGGTTGGCCGATATACAGCGCTCCGGTCATCGTGAGAAGGCGCATGCCGCTGAGCGTTTCGAGCTCGCGCCACATCGGAAACACCTCTTGCAGCAAGGGCACGTAGTAGGAGCCTTCGAAATACGCGCTGCGGATGATCCGCGACTCGCCGTGTGACGAGCCCAGGGCGTGGGGTGGGGAGTGGCGATCGAAGCAGACGACGTCGACGCCGCGCTTGGCCAGCCGCCAGGATGTCGCCGCGCCCATGACGCCGCCCCCGATGACCGCGACGCGCATCAAAGTGTGGCCCTATTCAGGTGCGATTCGCGCGATCGCCTGTCCTGGCTTGACGGGGTCGCCGACCTGGAGGAGAAGCTCCTCGACGGTTCCCGCGACGGGGGATGGGATCTCAGCGTTGACCTTGTCGGTGTGGACCTCCATCAAGGTCTCGCCCTCGGCGATGTGCTCCCCGAGCTGCTTGCTCCAGGCGCCGACGGTGATCGCTTCGGCCCCTTGCAGCTCCGGCATGACGACCTCGTGAACCTCGATGCTCACGAAAAGAGCTTAAGCCGAGACGTGCTCACGCCATTGCAACGACGTCGAGGAGGTCTTCCTCCCAGTAGTCGACCCGTCCCTCCGGCATGAACAAGACCCGTCCGGGTTGCAGTGCCTCCACGAACTCCGGATCGTGGCTCACGATCACCATCGTTCCCGGCCAGGCGGCCAGTGCCCGCGCCACGCCTGTCCGCGACGGCGGGTCCAGGTTGTTCGTCGGCTCGTCGAGCAGGAGCAGGTTGTGCCGTCCCGCCACCAGCTGCGCAAGGGCCAGCTTCGTCTTCTCGCCGCCCGACAGCGTGCCCGCGTCCTGGCGCGCGACGTCCCCCGTCAGGCTGAACATCCCAAGCAACGCGCGCAGGACGCGCTCCTCCGCGTCGGGCGCCTGCTCCCGCATGTGCGCGAGCACCGGAACGCCGGGGCGGATGCCCTCGTGCTCCTGCGCGTAGTAGCCCAATGAGACCCCGTGCCCCAGGCGGAAAGACCCCTCATCGGCGGCGCTCTCGCCCGCCAGGATCCGCAGCAGGCTCGTCTTGCCCGCTCCGTTCAGGCCCATCACGAGCAACCGATCGTGCCGCTCGACCTCGAAGGTCACGTCGCGAAACACCAAAGGCCCTCCGTACCCTTTTGCCAGTCCCGAGCAGTGCATCACGATGCGGCCGCTGTGCGGAGGCGCGGGAAAGCTGATCTTCACCTTGCGCTCGCGACGCGGAGCGACCACCCGCGCCGCCTTCATCCTCTCCACGCGGGTGAAGATCGACTTCGCATGCTTCGCCCGCTTGGCCGTCTGTCGCCGCATCACCTCGGCCAGCAAGCTCAACCTCTCGATCTCCGCCTCCTGGCGGTGCGCCAGCGAGGTCAGGCGCTTCTCCTCGAGCCGGCGCGCGGCCTGGTACTGCGAGTAGGTGCCGCGGTATTCGACCAGGCGGCCGGCGTCCAGGTGCAAAACCCTCGTGATCGATGCGTCCAGCAGGGCCAGGTCGTGGCTGACGACGATTACCGCGCCCCTGTAGTCGCGTAGGAAGTCCATGAGCCAGGACTTGGCGTCGCTGTCCAGGTGGTTCGTCGGCTCGTCCAGCAGCAGCAGGTCCGGGTCCGCGAAGAGCACGCGCGCGATCTCAACCCGCCGGCGCTCGCCTCCGGACAGGACACCGAGCGCAAGGTCAACGCGGTCGAGGCGAAGCCCGAGCCCGGTCACGATGCGCCGCGCCTCCGACTCGCCCGAGTAGCCGCCGTCGAGCCGGTACCGCTCCTCCGCCTCGGAGTACTTCTCGATCGCGCTCAGCGAGTGGTCCTGCTCCAGTGTCTGATGAAGCTCGACGAGCCGCGCCGCTGCCCGGTCCAGGCCGCGCCCCGACAGGATGTGCGACAGCGCTGAATGCGCAGCTTCCGCGCGGGGTCGCGGGTTCTGCGGCACGTAACCCAGGGTCCCCCGACGCAGCACGAGGCCGGCCGCCGCGTCGTCCTCGCCAGCCAGCACCTTGAGCAGGCTCGTCTTGCCAACCCCGTTGCGGCCGACGAGGCCGACCTTGTCGCCTGTGTTGACCGTGAAGCTTGCATCGCTGAGCACGCGTCGTGCCGCGACATCGATGGCAAGTCCTCGCGACTGGATCATGGCGGGGCCAAATGTTACGTACGGATGCCATCGGCGTTTCGTCCCACATCACACTCGCCCAAGGAGGCGGCTCTCAAATGAAGAAGGTCCTGGTCGTGGTTGCATTCCTCGTTCTGGCGGCCGCCTGCGGCGGCGGCAACTCCGGCGGCAGCCCAACCAGCAAGGAGGGGCCGGCCCAACCCGTCGCCCAAGGTGACGGTTCACGCGGCACCGGCGTGCCAGGTGAAACATCGAATGGCGGCGGGACGACGACCCTGCCCAGCCAGCCGGTGCCCGCGCTGCAGGGCCCGCCGGTGATCCGACAGGCGCAGCTGAGCATCACCGTCGGATCGGGAAAGTTCACGTCCAAGCTGTCCGAGGTCCGCACGCTCGTTGAGGGCCAAGGCGGCTACATCGCCGGCACCGACGCCCAGGCGACGCCGCTAGGCACTGACCAGACCGGCCCGATCCGGACCGGCGTCATCAACTTCATGGTCCCGGCGGCCCACTTCGACGCCACGATCGACGCGCTGGCGAAGATCGGGGACGTCCAGGGCGAGCACATCACCGGGACCGACGTCAGCGCGCAGTACGTCGACTTGCGCGCACGCCTGGCCAACGCCGAGGCGCAGCTGAACGCGATGCGCGCGCTGCTCACGAACGCGAAGTCGATCAACGACATCATCGCCGTGCAGAACCAGATCGGCCAGATCACCGGCCAGATCGAGCAGCTCAAGGGCCAGATCAAGTACCTGGACGACAACACTTCGTACAGCTCGGTTGCGGTCACCCTCAGCGAGGCCGGGGCGCCGGCGCAGACTGCCTCGAACGACAGCTGGGGTTTCGCGACAGCGCTGAACGACGCCGCGCACAACTTCGTCGCGACCATCAACTACGTCGTCACCGCGCTCGGCGCGATCGGACCGCTGGTCGTGCTCGCGGGCCTTGGCTTTCTCCTCTGGCGTCGCCGGCGCGCGACGTCTCCAGTGACGCGGCACGCGTAATCGATTAGGTCCTCGTCCCGACCCGGCCGGGCCACCCCGGCCGGGCCACCATCTCCAGCCAGTGGGGAGGGGAGGCCGGGATCAAATCCCAGCCTCCTCAAGTAACCTGCACCGGTATGCCAGGTACACGGTGCAAAACCGCGTTCGGGTGCGCCATCACGTCGCTTGCAATCGCCGCGATCGCAACATGCGCGGCGGCGTGCGGCGGCGAGGCCGGTTCCACTCCGTCGCCGACGCCCACCCAGGCGACATCGCCCGGCCACTTGCCCTCACCCAGCCCCAAGGCCTTCTCCTTCCAGCTCAACCCGGTCAACACCGCCAGAGCAACCGGAACCATCGCGGTCTCCGCCGGCCAGCGTTCGACGACCGTCGAGCTGAAGATCACCGGCCTGCAGCCGAACTCTTCGCACGTGTCGCACATCCATATCGGTGGATGCCCGCAAACGTCGCGGGGCGTCATCGCGTTCGCGCTGAATCAGGTCGTCGCCGACGGTCTGGGAACGGCGGACACCAGGACGACCCTCAACATCACCTATCCGCCCGCGAGCGGCAAGTGGTACGTCGTCGTCCACGCGGGACCCGACATGCAGGGCACGAGCGCGAGCTACCTGATGTGCGGCAACCTCTTCTAGGCAAGGCATGACGCCCGACGAAAGGGCAAGCGAACCTGCCGATGTCGTCGAGCTGCCGGCAGCTTCTCGGGCGACCGACATCGCGCTCGACGAGCTAGAGATCGTGTACGCGTTCATCTACGCGCGTGTCGGCAACCGCGCCGACGCCGAGGATCTCACCCAGCAGGTCGCGATGAAGGCGATCCCAAGACTTCGCCAGGGCGCCCCCGCCAGCGCGATCCGAGGCTACCTTTTCGCGACCGCGCGCTCGGTGCTGGGCGGGTTCTGGAGCACCCGTCTCGGGCTTTCCGAGGCCGAGCTCCATGAGGATCTCGCGCTTGCGTTGCCGACATCGCCGCCGTCGGAAGAGAGCGCCGACACCGTGCAGCAGATCCTGGCGCACCTTTCCGACAACTACCGCCGCGTGCTGGAGCTGCGTTTCCTGCATGGGTATTCCTTGAAGGAAGTAGCCGCGGAAATGAACTCGACGGTAGGTGCAATCAAGGTCATGCAGCTGCGTGCCTTGCGCGCGGCGGCGAAGGTCAGGCCGCTCGAATGAACGGCAGGCCCGAGAATCGCGTCGAAAAGATCGTCGCCGACCTTTTGCGAGGGCGGCGGCTGAAGCTGCGCGGCGGCGACGCCGAGGAGAAAGCCGCGATCACGGCCGCGGCGCGACTCGCGGGCGCGCGCCAGGGTCCGCAGCGCATGCAACCCGCGTTTCGCAAGCGTCTCGCCCAGTCGCTCGAGCACGCGCCGAGTGAAGGATGGATCACGCGTCGTAGCGCGCTGGTCGCCGGCATCGGTCTGGCCGCGGGCGCTGCGGGCGGGGTCTTGCTCGGCAGGACAGCCGGCCCGGAACCGGTCAAGGCGAGCGAGACGATCGAACCGGTCGACGGCCGCTGGATCGACGTCGGCGCGGCGAACGACCTCGTCGAAGGCCAGGGGAAGCGCGTGGTGGCAGGCGGAATCGGCGCCTACCTCTTCCGTCGCGGCGACCAGGTCACGGCTGTCTCTTCGATCTGCTCCCACCTGCCGTGCGAGCTGTGGTGGGACGGGGCAGGCGGTCATCTCGCGTGCCCATGCCATCCGGCGAAGTTCATGTCGGACGGCCGCCCGACAGACCCTTACGCCCTGCCCACCTTGAACAAGGTCCACGTCCGCGTCACTCCATCGGGCCGCGTCGAGGTGCTGGGCACCGCATGAACCTGAGAGCCCACAGGACGAAGCAGCTCGCGCTCGATCGGTGCCTCCAGCTTCTCGAGGAAGCGCAGATCCGAGGTCAGACCAGGATCGATGGACCGTTGGGGGCCGCGCTCCGCAGCCATCTCGAGCACGCAGGTGTGATCGCGGACCACCGGCTCGAGGGGCGGCGGGTCGATCGCGTGCTCGACGACATCTTTGCGCTCCAGGCCCAGCTGCTCGGGCAAGATCCAGAGGACAGCCGGCACCACAACGGGGCTTAGCCCGTCAGCCCCATCCTCCGGCTGCGCAGGGGACTTCCCCACAAGTGGGGAAGAGTTCCGCAGGTATCATCTGCGTTCGTGACCACATCGTTCAGTTCGTCGCGGTCGTTCCTGCTGACGTCTGAATCAGTCACCGAGGGACATCCCGACAAGATCTGCGACCAGGTATCGGACGCGGTCCTCGATGGGATGCTCGGGCAGGATCCCGCGGCACGCGTCGCCTGCGAGACGGCGATCACCAAAGGCCTCTGCGTCGTCATCGGCGAAGTCACGACCCACGCTGAGCTCGACATCCAGCGCACGATCCGCGAAACGATCCGCTCGATTGGCTACAACGACGAGCAGATCGGTTTCGACGCGGACCACGCCCTCATCCAGGTGTATCTGAAAGAGCAGTCACCGGACATCGCGGCGGGCGTCAATCACTCGCTCGAAGAGCGCGGGGGTGCCACGGGGCACGATCCGTTCGAGCTGCAGGGTGCGGGGGACCAGGGCATGATGATCGGCTTCGCGTGCAAGGAGACCCCCGAGCTGATGCCGCTCACGATCTCGCTCGCCAACCGCCTCGCCAAGAAGCTCGCCGAAGTTCGCAAGAACGGTTCGCTTCCTTTCCTCCGGCCCGACGGCAAGACGCAGGTCACCGTCGAGTATTCGCTCGGCAAACCCAGGCGGATCGAGGCGGTGGTCGTCTCGACCCACCACGCCGCGAGTGCGACGCAAAAGGAGATCGCCGACGGCGTGCTGGAGCTCGTCATCAACCCCGTTTTGAAGGGCCAGGTCGTCGACGCGGCGACCAAGATCATGGTCAACCCAAGCGGGTCGTTCGTGCTGGGAGGGCCCGCGGCCGACGCGGGGCTCACCGGACGCAAGATCATCGTCGATACGTACGGGGGAGTCGCCCGCCACGGCGGCGGCGCCTTCAGCGGCAAAGACCCGAGCAAGGTCGACAGGTCCGCCGCATACGCGGCACGCCACGTGGCCAAGAACCTCGTCGCAGCCGGCCTTGCTGAACGGTGCGAGGTCCAGGTCTCGTACGCGATCGGGCGTGCGCATCCAACCTCGATCGCGGTCGAGACGTTCGGCACCGGCTCGAAGTCTGAGGAGGAATTGCTGGGGCTGATCCGGCGGCATTTCGACCTGCGCCCCGGGGCGATCATCGCGAACATGGACCTGCTGCGGCCGATCTACCGGCCGACCGCCGCATACGGCCATTTCGGGCGCGACGACCTCGGCGTGCCGTGGGAGATGACGAACAAGGTCGACGCGCTGCGTGCCGACGCGACCGTCGCCGCGCGCCAGAGCTGACGCCCTGGCCCGTCTCCGTCTTCGTGACACGCTGACCCAACGAAACGTCGCGCTCGCCCCTCGCGGGCGCAAACCTCTCACGCTTTACGTCTGCGGCGTCACTCCGTACGACTCAGGTCACATGGGCCACGCCTTCACCTTCTCGATGTTCGACGTGCTCGTCCGGTTTATCGAGTCGACCGGGGTGCGCGTGAAATATGTTCAGAACGTGACCGACATCGACGATCCACTGTTCGAGCGCGCGCGCCGGGATGACATCGACTGGCGTGACCTCGCCGAACGGGAGACCCAGGTCCATATCCGCGACATGACGGTGCTCGGCTGGCGTCCGCCTGACGTGATGCCGCGGGCGTCAGACGAGATCAAGCGCATCACCGCCGCGGCATCGCGCCTCAAGGCCTCCGGATACGCCTACCGCACGGACGCACTCTACTTCGACATTAGCAAGTACCGCGGCTACGGTCGACTTTCCCACCGCACACGCCGCTCGATGCTCCGCAAGCTTCGAGACGAATCTCTGCTGGGCACGGTCGGGCCCGAAGCGAAGCGTGACCTGCTCGACTTCCCACTCTGGCGGGCCTCTGCGCCAGATGAGCCCGCGTGGCCGTCGAAGTTCGGCGAAGGGCGGCCGGGCTGGCACATCGAGTGCTCGGTGATGGCGCAGCACTACCTCGGACCCCAGGTCGACATCCACGGTGGCGGCCGCGACCTGGTGTTCAGCCATCACGAGTCCGAGCGTGCGCAATCCGAATCCTTGACGCACAAGGCGCCTTTTGCGCGGGCCTGGGTCCACACCGGGATGGTCCGTTACAACGGCCGCAAGATGAGCAAGTCGCTCGGCAACCTGGTCAAGGTCAGCCAGGCGCTGCAGCGTGCACCGGCCGCCGCGGTACGCCTGTATCTCATCTCGCATCGCTACCGGCGGGACTGGGACTTCGAGTGGACGGGGCTCTTGCGGTCGGCGCGGTTTGTCGAGCGGATGCGTAAGTTCCTCGCCGACGACGCTCGTACCTCGAAACATGGCGTCAAACCGAAGCCCGGGACAAAGCTGATGGCCGAGTTCAACGCGGCGCTGGCGGACGACCTCGACACTCCGCGCGCGGTCCGGGCGCTCCGATCGGCCGTGCGTCAGCGCGACGCAGCGGCGGTGCGGGCGATGAAGAGCATCCTGATCGGGTCGGCGGCGCTCAGCTAGGGGAGCCTAGGCACCTCGAGCGGAGAGCCGCAGTTCGGGCACTCCATGTTCGCGTCGAGCTGGACCATCGTCTCGCAGACGGGGCAGAGGATATCGGCGGTGACAGACGCCGCCGCTTCCTCAGCCTGCGCCTCCGCTTCGAGCTCGCCAGGGACCTGGGCGAGGTCAAGCGCCGGCGCACCGCAGTTGAGGCATATGTAACCAGGCTGCGTCACCCGGTGGTCCTGGTACTCGCCGGCAGAGTCGACATCGACCTCTGCGAACACAGCGCGAAACAGCGTCCCGCCGCATTTCCGCGAACAGACAAGCATCATTTCCTACCCGAGCCTACGACGAAGCGTCGCGGTGCCGGCCACGATCAGCAGGACGCAGAATCCCGCGACCACAGCGGCGTCCAACTGCAGCGCTGACCAAGTGAGGTCCGCGCCCTTGACCATGATGTCGCGCATGCCGTTCACGGCGTAGGTGAGGGGCAGCACGTTCGACAGGTACTGCAGAGCGGTCGGCTCGCTCGAGACTGGAAAGATGATTCCCGAGAGCAGCATCTGCGGCACGACGACAAGGGGGATGAACTGCACCGCCTGGAATTCCGAGCGGGCGAACATGCTGAGGAAGATCCCGAGGTTTACCGCGGCGATCGCCATCAGGGCTTCCATGCCGAAGATCAGCAGCACGTTGCCGTGGTTCTGGATCTTCAGTATCGCCAGCGCGAAAACCAGCACCTCGGCCGCCTGGACCAGGGCCAGCACCGTGAAGCCGAGCATGTAGCCAAGCACGATCTCGCCTCGCCGCAGCGGGCTCGCCATCAGGCGTTCGAGCGTGCCCTGTGACCGCTCGTTGAGGAACGAAACGATCGTGATCACGAAGACGAGGAAGAACACCACGAGCCCGACGAATGCGGCCCCGAAGTAATCGAGCGTGTCGTAGTTCGAGCCTCCGTACAGGTAATTGATGTGCGGCTGAAAGCTGACGTTGCGCCCGGCGACCTGAGACGCAAGTGAGGTCATCGCCTGCTGCAGCGCCTGGATCACCGGGGAGTCCTCACCAGGCTGCGACCCTTCGAGGTGCACCTCCGGTGAGACCGTTCCGGCCGCGACCTTCTGAGTGAAGTCTTGAGGAAAAACAACGTATGCGACGAGCGAACCATCCCGGAGCTTCGCGTCGCCCTCTGACGCATCGATGTCGCTTGTCTCGATGTGGCTTGAGTGCCTGAGCACGTCGGCGACAACGGCGCTCGCCGGTCCGGAGTCCTCATTGGCGATCCCGACCGCCGGCACGCTGGACGACCCGCGCATGAGGTAACCGAGCAGGCCGAGGATGACGATCGGCGCCACAAAGAGAAGCGCCAGCGTCCTTCGGTCGCGCCGGAATCCCTGCAGCAACCGACGGGTGATCGCCCTGACGCGGTGGCCGCTCACGACTCCCTCCGCCGGGCGAGGGCGAGGAAAGCTTCTTCGAGATTCTGCGATCCTCCCTGGACTCGGATGTCGGCAGGCGATCCCTCGGCGAGAAGGCGTCCGTACTGGATCAAGCCGAGTCGCTGGCACCGGTCGGCCTCGTCCATCACGTGGCTGGAAACGATGAGCGTCGTTCCTGCGGCCGCCATGCGGCGGAAGTACTCCCAGAACTGGACGCGGAGCTGTGGATCGATGCCGACGGTCGGCTCATCGAGGAGGAGCAGCTCCGGACGGTGCACGAGCGCGCACGCGAGCGAGCAGCGCTGGCGCATCCCGCCGCTCAGCGTGGCGACGACCGAGGCGCGCCGGTCGTAGAGCTGCACCAGCTCGAGCGCCTCCTTCACCCCGTCCTCGGCGCCGTTGATGGACGCGAAGAAGGCGACGTTCTCCTCCACTGAGAGCCCGGGATAGAGCGCGGCCTGCTGCGTCATGTAGCCGATGTGGCGGAGGACGGCGACGTTGGGCATTCGCTGGCCCAGCACCGTGACCGTGCCTGGGTGTGCCTCGAGAAGGCCGCAGATCAGACGGATCAGGGTCGTCTTGCCGGCGCCGTTGGGACCCAGCAAGCCATAGATCTCGCCCTGGCGCACGCGAAGGGTCACGCCGTTCAGAGCTTTGAACGCCCCGAACGATTTGGAAACGTCGTCGACGTTCACCGCGTACGAGTCATGCATCGCCGTCCTCCTCGGTGGCCATGGCGCGAAGCCAGGTTTCGGCGAGCAGCGTCACAGCGGCTTCGCCCTCGATATCGAGTCGCAAGACCCGCTCCGCGATGGGTCGGGTCAGGATGTGAAAAAGGATCGGTCCGATGAACGACTGCAGCGCGAGCAACGGATGCATCCGCCGCAGCCGGCCCTCGGCCATCTGCGTCATCAGATACGCGACGAGCAGACCCACGACCCTGGTGATCGTGTCAGTCACCGCCTCCTCCGTCTCGGGCCTCAGACCGCTGACCTCGAAAAACAGGGAGCGGATCAGGCCGGCGCGGTTCTCGCCGCCCGCGTAGACGGCGCGATAGGCCGTGCGCGCGAGCTCGGGCATGAGCACCATGGGCGGCTCCTGCTGGTGGGCGAGGATGACGCGGCTGACCGGCTCGAGCGGCGAGTAGGTCTCGATCAAGCCTGTCAGCAGCGCGGACTTGCCGGAAAAGACCCGATAGAGCGTGGCCCGCGAAACCTCCGCGCGATCCGCGAGATCGTCCATCGAGAGCGCGGTAAGGCCCTGCGCGCCTACCAGCTCGACGGCGGCGGCCAGGATCCGTTCCCGGGTGCCCGGTTCGGGCGCGACGTCGAGCGCGTCGAGCAGCGCCTCGCGGGACTTGAAGTGGCGGTAAAAGGTCGCCCGGGACGTCCCGGCCGCCCGGGCAAAATCCGCCACTGTCGGCTTGCCCCCTCGCGCGAGCACCGCCGGCGCCCGCTCCAGAATCCGCTGGTTGATCGCGATCTAGTGAGACTATGCGAGACGGGGAGTCTCGTCAAGTGTCATTGAGAGGATTGCCTTAGGACGGCGCCTCCGGGGACCATCCGGAGATGCGGTCGATCGAGATTGCGACCACCGGACCTCCCGGTCGGGCGCGCCGATATTGCGGGTACCTTGCGGCCAGCAGGTCTGTTGCGCGAACAGCTTGCGCACCGTCGGCCAGCAGTCGCGCTGTGCCGTCGACGCGCACCCACCACAGCCTGGCCCAGTCGTCTTCGTAGTGGTCGACGAGCACCGACACCGACGGGTTGGCGGCGATGTTGCGCAGGCGTTTGAGATCTGTGGTTCGCTTCGGCTTGGCGTCGACGGCGAAGTAGATGGTGTCGCCGTCCACCGCAAAAGTGATCGGCACCACGTGTGGTTTGCCGCCGGCGCCGACGGTGGCGAGGCGTGCGACCTTTGCGTCTGCGATGCGCCTTCGCATCGCCGTCGCATCCATTCAAGGAAGTATCGTTGAGCGGTGCAAAGGCTCCGGACGTACACGGTCGAGGAAGCGAATCGCGAGCTTCCTCGCGTGCGTCCGATCGTCGCCCAGATCGCCGAGCTGTCAGCCCTCCGGCCAGACCTCGAGGAGCAGCTGCGCATGGCCGAATACGCGACCCAGCGTCCCGGGGCCAACGGCGAGACACGGGAACGCGAGCAGCAAGCTCGGGACGCCGTTCAGGGCGCCGAGGAGGAGCTGCTGAAAGCCGTGCTGAACCTCAACAGCATGGGCATCCAGCTCAAAGGACCGCTCGAGGGCCTGATCGACTTTCCCTCCTATCGCGACGACGAGCTCGTCGAGCTGTGCTGGAAGCTGGGCGAGGAGCGCGTCGAGTACTGGCACCGGGTCGGCGAAGGCTTCGCCGGCCGCAAGAAGCTCTAGAGGCCTCTAGCTCTTCTCTGGAACCCGGCCTCTGATCGCCTCGTAGACCGCCTTCGCGATACCGGCCGCGTCGAGACCGTGCTCCTTGAGGATCTCAGCCGCCTTGCCCTGCGGCAGGAACTCGTCGGGCAGCGCAAGCACACGGACCCGGCCGGCCAGCCCATGAGGCGCGAGCGCTTCGAGCACAGCGCCGCCGAACCCGCCCGACCCGACGTTGTCCTCCGCCGTCAAGACGACCGGGTGAGACCGCGCCCAGTCGACGATGCGCGGGTCGACCGGCTTGATCCATCGCGCGTTGACGACCGCGCATGAGATGCCCTGCATCTCGAGTCTGGCCGCCGCCTCGCCCGCGACCTCCACCATGCGTCCGACGGCGAAGATGACGGCGTCGTCGCCCTTGCGGATCTCCTCCCATCGGCCGACGGGCAGTGGTTCGACTGGAAGATCCGGCGTATCCGGGACGGGTCCCTTCGGATAGCGGATCGCCACCGGGCCGTCGGTCGCGAGCGCCGTTTCGAGCAGGGCGCACAACTCGGTGGCGTCCTTGGGCGCGGCGACCTTGAGGTCGGGGATCATCCGCAGGTACGACAGGTCGAAGATCCCGTGGTGGGAGGCGCCGTCCGGGCCGGTCACGCCCGCGCGGTCGATCACGAACACGACGGGCAGCTTGTGGAGCGCGACGTCCATGATCGTCTGGTCGAAGGCGCGGGCCAGGAACGTCGAATAGATGCATACCACGGGGTGCATGCCCGCCATGGCCAGCCCCGCCGCAAAGGTGACGGCGTGCTGTTCGCAGATGCCGACGTCGAAGAAGCGGTCTGGAAATTCTTTGGCGAAGTTGAGCAGCCCGGTCGATGAGGCCATTGCCGCGGTGATCGCGCAGACCTCAGGCCGTCTTGCCGCCGCGCTCATCAGCGCCTCGCCGAACACGTCGGTATAGGTCACCTCTGTCGTGCGAGGCCGGCCGGTCAGCGGGTCGAACGCGCTCACGCCGTGCAGCTTGTCGACGTCGTCGTCAACCGCCGGGCTGTAGCCGTGACCTTTCTCGGTGACGACGTGGACCACCACCGGTTCGCGCAACTTCTTGGCGCGCGTCAACACTTCCTCGAGCGCGGGCTCGTCGTGGCCGTCGACCAGACCCGCGTACTTGATGCCCAGGCTCTCGAACATCGTCGACGGCTGAAGCAGCTGCTTCAGTCCTTCCTTCACGCGATACGCGGCCTGGTCCGCAGTCGAACCAACGAGCGGCAGGTCGCGCAGCAGGCGCGAGATGTCGTCTTTGATCCTTTCGTAGCGAGGGTCGACGCGCAACTGGGACAGGTGTCGGGCCAGGCCACCGACGGTCGGCGCGTAGGAACGGCCGTTGTCGTTGATGACGATGATCAGATTCGGCGGCTGCAGGTGCGCGATCTGGTTCAGCGCTTCGTAGGCCATGCCCCCGGTCAGGGCACCATCGCCGATCACTGCAACCACAAATCCTCCGATGTGCTTACGCAGCCGCGCCTCGGCGATACCGAGCGCGTAGCTCAGCGAGGTCGAGGCGTGGCTGTTTTCGACGAGGTCGTGCACGGACTCCTTCCGAGACGGATACCCCGACAGCCCGCCGGCCTGGCGCAGCCGCGAGAAATCGGATGCCCGTCCGGTGATGAGCTTGTGCACGTAAGACTGGTGTCCGGTGTCCCAGACGATCGCGTCCTTCGGGCTGTCGAAGACGCGATGCAGGGCGAAGGTGAGCTCGACCACACCGAGGTTGGGTGAGAGGTGGCCGCCGGTGCGGGAGGTCTGCTCGACCAGGAAGGCACGCACCTCGCCTGCGAGTGCGGAGAGTTTGGGCTGATCCAGCGCCTTGAGGTCGGCGGGGGAGTGGATCGCCTCGAGGAGTCCCACTCTGTCGTTAACGGGCCGGCCGCGTCATGCGTTCCGGGGGGTGGGCGGCCAGGAGTCGGTTCCCCCCCGGGCCATCAACTCGGCCAGCTCGATACAGAGTCGCGTGCCGGCGCCACTTGGGCCATGGAGCACCGTGGTCAGCTCGAGGTTGGTGTTCCAGGCGGAGGCCGCGATGTCGATGTGAGCCCACGGCTTGCCACCCGCGAACTCGGCGATGAACATTCCACCCATGATCGTGCCAGCCTCACCGTACTCGGAGTTGCGTAGATCGGCGATCTGGCTGCGGAGCAAGATGCGGTAGTCGGCGTAGATCGGCAGCCGCCAGACACGGTCACCTGCCTCGCGCGACGCTCGCTCCACCACCGCCCAGAACTCGTCGTCGTTGCTGATGGCCGCGCTCGCGGCGTGACCGATCGCCACGGTCGCGGCACCCGTGAGCGTCGCAAGGTCGATCATATGGGTCGCGCCGTTGCGAAGCGCGTGGGTCAGCGCGTCCGCGAGGACCAGCCTCCCTTCGGCGTCGGTGTTGACGATCTCGACGGTCTTGCCGTCGGCGCTGACCAACACGTCTCCCGGACGCTGGGCCGACGGGCCGGGCATGTTCTCCGCGGTCGCGATCACGGCCATCACGTCGAGCGGCACGTTGCGCGAGGCAATGACGTCTATCGCGGAGAGCACGGCGGCGGCTCCGCTCATGTCGCCCTTCATCCGGCTCATGTTTTCCGGCTGTTTGAGTGAGATGCCTCCGGAGTCGAACGTGATGCCCTTGCCGATCAACGCGAGGACCGCACCGTTCGCTTGAGCCAACCCATGGTTGCCGTGGTGACGGAGTCGGATCATTCGTGGCGGTTTGGCGGAGCCGGTGCCGACCCCGAGCAGCAGGTTGTAGCCGCCGGACTTCAGCTCGCCAGGCCCGAGGATCTCGATCTCGAGGTTGTGACGTTGCGCGATGCGGTTGGCTTCCTGTGCGAACGCGTCGGGGGTGAGCTCGTTGGCAGGGGCGTTCTGCCATTCGCGCGCTCGGTTGGTCGCCTCTCCGTTCTCTTGCGCCGCGAGCACCTCCGCCTCGCGGCTGCCGCCAAAACCCGCCAGCACGATCTCGTCGATCTCGCGTCGCTCTGGCGCCTGGCCGGTCTGCCGGGATCGGCGCTCGAAGGTGCCCAGCACGCAACCCTCGACGACGGCCTTGAGGGTGTCCTCACCGAGTGCGTCGCTGCGCATCACGGCCATGCGCTTGTAGCCCCACGTGCGCGAAGCCCGGACCAGCTCGTGATGGGCGGAGCGCAGGCGCTGGCCGTCGAGGTCATGGTGGGCGCCGAGCCCGAAGAGGATCACGCGACGGGGCGCGATCTTGCCCTGGGCCGGCATGGGCAGCACCTCGTGGATCCGGCCGCGGAACTCGGCGTTGACGATCATCTCCGAAAGCACGCCCCCCATCGCCCGATCGAGCTCGAGCGCGGCACCCGCCAGCTTCTGGCCGGTGACGACCGGGACCGCGAGGGCGTCGACGTTCAGCTCGGCTGCCGGGACCGAGACCAACGAGATCTTCACGGCGCGTTAAGCGTAAATCCCCGGCCTCAGGCCAGATGCTCCGCAACGAGCTCCAAAACGTGCGCCACGCGGAGCTCCATCCCGCGCTTGCGCGCCGCGGCTGCGATGTGCATCAGGCAGCCTGGGTTGTCCGAGGCGACGACTGCACAACCCGTTTTGGCGATCGCGTCGAGCTTCCACTCCGCCAGCCGCTCCGCGACGCGCGGCCACTCGAGGCTGAAGCTCCCGCCGAAGCCGCAGCAGTTGGCGATGTCAGGCAAGTCGACGACCTCATAGCCGGCGAGCTCGAGGACCCTGCGCGGCTCGCTCTTCAGGCCCAGCTGGCGCAACGTCTGGCACGAGTCGTGGTAGGCGATCTTCAGGCTCATCCGTTCGCCTTCGACAAGGCGGGGGTTGCGCTCGAGCACCTGGAGGACGAAACGCGTCGAGTCGCGCAGGCGCGAGCGCACGCCGGCGTCGGGCGGCGTGCCCCAGTCCGGGCTGTCGATCGTGAACGCGCCAAAGCACGAGGCCGAAGGCGTCACGATCAGCCCCTTGGAATCTCGAAGACTCTGGGCCAGCTTTGTCGTCAATTTGTGGGCGGTCTTGAAGTCGCCGGCGTTGGCGGCGATGAGCCCACAACACCACTGGTCCTTGGGAAACCCAACCTTGAAACCGGCCGCCGCCGCGACGCGCTCGAGGGCGACGGCCGATTGCGGCCACGCTCGATCCGCCAGGCAGGAGGCGAAGATCGTCAGCGGCTCACCGTCGACGTCCGCCTCGCGCACCTGGTCGCGATACGGAGTACGGGCCAGCTTCGGTGTACCGGGGACGAGGCCGCTGAGGGGCGCGGCCGTCCGCATCACGGCATCGGCGAGCCGCGGCCGTTTCCACAGCCCGATCACGGCGCGTTTCCGCAGCGACTTCCGGCCCGCCCGCCGGTGTTCGAGGATCTGGCGCGGCAGCGGGATGTCGACAGGGCAGATCTCCTGGCAGGCGTTGCACTGGGCGCAGAGCGTGTTCGCAAGGTCGGCGTCCTGCAGCCCGTGATGGAAAGGCGACAGGACCAAGCCGATCGGCCCGTTGTAGGCATGGCCTCCGAACTGGTGACCGCTGACGGCCATGAAAGGCGGGCACGCGTTGGAGCACGCGCCACAACGGATGCACGTCAGGGCGTCGCGAAAGATCGGGTCTTCGAGCATCTTCCCGCGGCCGTTGTCGAGGATCACGCAGTGCATCTCGCGCGGGCCGTGGACACCGATCGTCAGCGACTGCTCGATGTCCGCAGAGCGCGACGGACCGGTGATCCAGTTCACGTAGCTGGTGATCAACTGGCCGGTGCCGCTGCGCGGAAGCATCCGCAGCACCGCCACCGCGTCATCGAGCGTCGCCACGAGCTTGTCGACGCCGAACAGCGCGATGTGCACGGGCGGAAGGGTCGTCGTGAGGTCGGCGTTGCCTTCGTTGGTCACAAGCACGATCGTGCCCGTCTCGGCGATCGCCATGTTCGCGCCGGAGATCCCGACTGTCGCCTCGATGAACTTCTCGCGCAGCGATTCGCGCGCGTGGCGCTGGATCGCTTCGACCGTCGGCTCGGTTCTGAAAACCGCCGCGGCATCCTCCTTGGTGAGGTGGATCGCGGGCGCGATGAGGTGCGACGGATGCGTGTGGGTCAGCTGGACCATGCGCTCACCAAGGTCGGTCTCCACAACTTCCATCTCGTGCTTTTCGAGATATTCGTTCAGACCAATCTCCTCGGTGGCCATGGACTTGCTCTTGGTGACGACCATTCGCCGGCCGGGTGGAAGACCGCTGCCGGCGTTCCAGCAGATCTGGAGGATGATGTCTCGTGCTTCTTGCGCATCGTTGGCGATGTGCACGACGCCGCCAACCGCGGCCAGGCGGTGCGTGAACTGCTCCAGCAGCTCCGGTAGTCGGTCGAGGTTGGCCTGGCGCCTGCTTTTCAGATCTGCCCGACCTTTCGCGAAGTCGAAGCTCTCGAACGCGGCATTGCGACGGCCGCGGAGACCAGTCATGGCGTGGGTCAGCGCGCTCTGGAGCTTGGGGTCGTCGAGCGCGCGATTTACGCGGTGCGCAAAGTGGCTTCGACTTTCAGGCACGCGTTTGGGAGGCTTCTCGAATCGCTTCCTTCACCGCGTCGGGCGATGACACCGGCGCCAAGCATATGGTCCCGACGCATACAACAGCGCGCTCGTCACCTGAAGGATCGACAACCGCGTACGGATGGGCGGTAAGCGCCGCATGCGCCAGCTCGGCATTCTTCGTCGTGACCTTGATCGCGTGGCCCAGACGATCGAGCGCGCGGGCGAACACCGCCGCCATCAAACCGTACTGGCGCGGCAGCGCCGCGACGGACTCCAGAGCGCGCCGGGCACGCTCGCGATAGGGAGACGCCGGATCGCCTGTCAGGATGTCCAGCTCGATCAACGCCATCGCGGTGACCGAGTTTTCGGCCAGTGGCTTTATGCGCTCGCCGAGGCGACCCAGCTCGTCACCTCCGGCGTGGTCGAGGTAGCCGCCGAGCTCCGGATCGCCGTAGCGCTCCTCGATGTGCGCGGCCAGGTCGAGCGCCACGTCCATCCACTTTTGGCCGAAGCCGTGCTGATAAGCGCGCAGGGACGCCCACAGCGACCAGACCTGGTCCGCGAGCTGGCCCCCGACGCCCTCGGCGTGGGTCATGCCCTCGCCCTTCCGGTACGCGTGCTTGAAGAGGGAATCGAGCAGCTTCGACCCCCCTCCGGCGCTTCGCGCCACCTCCCCATGAGATGGGGAGGACAGGTACGCGATGGCCAGCGCGGCGTTCCACGACGTGTAGACGCGGCGGTCGACATAAGGTGCTGTACTTCGTGCCCGCTCTTCGGCGTCCATCGAGTAGTAGTGCTCGTCGGCGTCCTGGCTGCCGGCGTACAGGCCTGTCTTCGGATCGCGCAGCACGCGGTCTAGGTAGCCGGTGGTCATCTCGAGCGCTTCCGGCATTCCCGCCAAGACAAGCCCGTAGACAAGGCCGGCGTGGTCCTCGAGCATCTTCTCGAAGTGGGGGACGCTCCAATCCTGGGTCGTCGAATAGCGGAAGAATCCACCCTCGACGTGGTCGTACGTTCCGCCGCCGACCATCTTCTCCAGCGTATGCACGGCCATCTGGCGAAGGTTCTCGTCTGACCGGATTGTTGACTGCTCGAGCAAGAGAAGGATGGCGTCGGTCTGCGGGAACTTCGGGGCGTTGCCGAAACCGCCGTACTCAGGATCGTAGGCCGCTTTGACGGAGTCGAGAATGTCGTCGACCAGGCGGCCTTCGAGCTCGCCCGCGCTGCGCGCGACGCCTGACGCCGCACGTTTGCGGGCATCGAGCACGCGGCTTGCGATCTCGGTCTGGTTGGCGCGGTAGTAGTCGGAGACCTGCATCAAAGCGCCGGCCATCTGGTCGGGCGGTATGTATGTCCCGCCGGTAAGGATGTCGCCCGACGCCGTGAGAAACGCAGTCGTCGGCCAGCCGCCCATGTTGTAGCGCTGGTTGATGTCCGGCCGCACGTCGTTGTCGACACGGATGGGCACGTAGTCGCGGTTGATGAGCTCGATCACGCTCGGATGCGAGTAGGTCGTTTCGTCCATGACGTGGCACCAGTGGCACCACACGGCGGAGATGGAAAGAAGGATCGGCCGGCGGGTCTGTCTGGCCGCGTCGAAAGCCTCGGGCGACCACGCGTGCCAGTTGATCTCCGAGGCACGGTTCGGCCGGGGCGAGAAGTGAAACTCCTGTGCGGCCTCGCTCATCGGGACAAGGTTACGATTTGACAGTGATCTCAACGAGCGCGGTCGACGCGTACGTCGAGAAAAACGCCCGCCGCTTCATCGATGACCTGAAGGAGCTCTGCTCCTTTCCGAGCATCTCGAACCACGGTCGTGAGGCGGTCCAGCCCGCCTGCGACTGGATCGCGGATCGCCTCTCCCGTTTCACGGATCGCGTGGAGACGCTGGAAGCTGGCGGGATGCCGGCCCTCTACGCCGAGGTGAAGGGCGCCGGCCGCCGCAAGCTGCTGCTGTACGAGCACTACGACGTCCAGCCCGTCGATCCGATCGAGCTGTGGCAGACGCCGCCCTTCGAGCCGGCGGAACGCGAGGGGCGGATCTTCGCGCGGGGCGTCGCCGACGACAAAGCCGATGTGATGGCGCGCATCCACGCGTTGGAGACGCTGAAGGAGCTGGGCGAGGTGCCGGTCACGCTGCGGTTCCTCATCGAGGGCGAGGAGGAGATCGGCTCCAAGTCGTTCGAGAAGATCGCGCACGACCACGCCGACAAATTGCGCGCCGACGGTTGTCTGTGGGAGTCGGGCACATCCTTTGACGACGCCAGCCGGCCGACGCTGCAGTTCGGCTGCCGCGGCCTCCTGTACGTCAACCTCCGCGTCAAGATGCTGGACTTCGACCAGCACTCCGGCTTCGCGTCGGTCTATCCCTCGGCCGCGATGTACCTGGTCGGCGCGCTGGCGAGCCTGCGCGATCAGGACATGAACATCAAGATCGAGGGGTTCTACGACAAGGTCGTCAAGCCCACGGACGCCGACCGCCGCATGATGGCGACCATCGACCCGGAGATCGAGAAGCGGCGCAAGCTCGTCGGTTTCGAAAAACTGGTCCGCGACCCCAAGCCGGAGCAGGTCATCGAGCAGATGCTGTTCCTGCCGACGTGCAACATCGCGGGCGTCACGACCGGTTACCAAGGCCCCGGTTCCAAGACCGTGCTGCCGGCCGAGGCGACGGCGAAGCTGGACTTCAGGCTGATCCCGAACCAGGACCCCGATGACGTGCTCGACCAGCTGCGCAAGCACCTCGATCGCCACGGTTTCGAGCGCGTCGAGATCCTGGCCGGCGAGGGCGAAAAGCCGGCGCGGTCGGATCCCTCGTCGGCGGTTGCCCGGACGGTGATCGACTGCGTGCGCGAGATGTACGGCGAGCCCGTGCTGTGGCCGTTCATGCCCGCTACAGGGCCGATGCATCCGGTGGTCGCCGACCTCGGCGTGCCGACCGTCTTGCCGGTCGGAGTCGGCCGTCCGGACAACCGGATCCACGCGCCCAACGAGAACATCCGCGCCCAGGATTACGTCAACACCGTGCGGCTGATGTGCCGCATCTGGGAGAGGTTCGGAGCCGCCTGATGGAAAAGCTGACCGACAAGCTCTTCACCGTGAAGTACAACGAGGACACGGGCAAACCGCACATCGAGATCGTCGACCAGAACGTCTGCCTGAAGAAGTGCACCGGCAAGTACTGCAACCACTTCTGCCCGGCGGGGGTCTACGAATGGAACCAGGAGCAGCAGAAGAACCTGGTCAGCTTCGGCAACTGCATCGAGTGCGGCGCCTGCTCCATCGGCTGCCCCTTCGACAACATCTCGTGCCACGCCCCACGGGGCGGCTACGGCGTCCGCTTCCAGCACGGCTAGGGTGCCGCGGCGCGGCACCGTTAGGAATACACCCCCGTTCGGGAACAATTCCTATTAGCGCAGTGAGCGAATACGACGTGATCATCGTTGGCGGAGGCCCGGCCGGTCTGGCGGCCGCGCTGTACACGGCTCGCATGGACTTGAAGACGGCGGTGCTCGACCGCGGTCCCCTCGGCGGCCAGCTGCTGAACACCGAGCTGGTCGAGGATTACCCCGGCTTTGAGTCGATCCTCGGCTCCGACCTGGCCATGAGGATGGGCGAGCACGCCCGCAAGTTCGGCGTCGACATCCGGGACTTCGAACCGGTCAAGGAGATCGACCTGGAAGCCGACACACAGATCAAGGTGGTCCGGCTCGAGTCCGGCGAGGAGCTACGAGCCCCGGCGCTGATCATGGCCGCGGGCGGCTTGCCCCGCTACCTGGAGGTACCTGGCGAGAAGGAGTTCTGGGGCCGCGGCGTCAGCTACTGCGCTGTGTGTGACGGGGCCTTTTTCAAAGGCCAGGAGCTCGCCGTCATCGGAGGCGGCGACGCCGCGGTCGAGGAAGGCGACTTTCTGACCCGCTACGCGTCGAAGGTCTACATCATCCACAGGCGGGGAGGGCTGCGGGCGCAGCCGATCCTCGTCGACCGCGCGGAGGCGAACCCAAAGATCCAGTTCATCCTCGACGCTCACGTCAAGGAGATCGTCGGCGGCGAGAAGGTGCAGACCGTTCGCTACGAGCAGCACGGGGAGACGAAGCAGCTGGAGGTCGGCGGGGTTTTCATCTTCATCGGTTTCGTCCCCAACTCCAAGCTGTTCAAGGTCCACGTCGACCACGACGAGGGTGGATACATCGTCACCGACCGCAACATGCAGACCTCGATCGAAGGCGTCTGGGCCGTCGGCGACGTGCGCGCGCAGCTGACCAAGCAGATCGCGACCGCGGTCGGCGACGGGACGACCGCCGCGGTGGCCGCCTCTTTGTACATCACGGCCTTGAAGGACGGCGCCCGAACTTAACAAGAAAGCCGTTCTGATACGGCTGAAGTGGGTGTCCAGCGATGGGCGCTACTGGGAGCAGGGCCGCTGGGGCAACCTCCCGGAAGGCGAGACGTTCACGTGCCCAGCCTCGGTCGATGGCGTGATCGCGGTCGAGGAGATTGGCGACTGGTTCACGGAGAAATACGGGATGTTGTCCCCGGCGGTCCGTTTTGTGATGAAAGCCGGCCGCATCGTCTCCGTTGAGACGGCTGAACGCACCTGGACGCCGACATTCGCGCCTACATGGCGCAGGATCCGAATTCCAGCCGGGTTGGTGAGTTTGCGATCGTGCACCAACGTCGGGCTTTCCGAGATCGTAGGCAACTTCTTGCAAGACGAGAAGTTTCCTGGCGTCCACATCGCGTTCGGCGACCCTTATGGCTTCGAGACTGGAGCCGACTGGGACTGCCCGTCGCATGTCGACGTGCTCGCCTCGCACGCGACGATCTCGGTGGACGGACGGAACATCATGGAGAACGGACGCTTCCTCGTCTGAGCTCGATAATTCAGGCTGCTGGGCGGTTGCGCGCGCATGGCGGAGCAGGCTTACCTCTTCGATCTGACCGTGCCCCCGCGAGGAACGGCCTGCGAGCCGGACTACCCGTATTGCGGCGGGTCCTGGGCGGCCGGTTCCAGGCCCGCCAGTAGTTTCTTCAGGAGGGAGACCAGGCCAAGCCTGTCGTTCCTGGTGAGTCCCGCCAGCAACTGACGCTCGGCTGTGGCGTCTGCCGAGACCGCCTGATGGAGAACCTTGCGCCCCGCATCCGTCAGCGAAACCAGCACTCCACGCCTGTCCGTCGGGTGTCGGCTTCGCTTGACGTAGCCCCTGCGCTCGAGGCGGTCCAGGCGGCTGGTGATTCCGGCAGACGACAACATCAGGCCTTGGAACAGCTGGGTTGGCGATAGCTTCCGATCGGAGCCGGCGAGGAGAAGAGCGGCGAGGACGCCGACCTCTCCCCGGTTGAGCTTGAATCGCCCAAAGGCTTCCTCCTGGCTCCGAACAAGGTGCTGAGCGATTCGCGACAGGCGAGCGGTCACCTGGTAGGGCTCGATCTCTTTCCGGGAGTGACTGCCGGCCAAGCTGTCGAGGAGCGAATCGGTCCAATCCTGCTGCGCCACAGCAGCAAGTATATGGAATAACTCTCTCGTGAGCGAGATTCTTTGGTCAATGTATCTCGCTGGCAAGTATTTTAAACGGAGAGGCAACACTCATGCGCTCGAAGATCGTTGTCATAGGAGGCCTTGCCGCCGCGGCGTTGCTCGCCACGGCCTGCGGAGCAGGCACTCCGTACGCGTCGTCGCCCAGCACGTCACCCAGTCCTTCGCAGAGTGTGGCGCCGGTCGCAGCGTCGCCCACGGCGAACGCAAGCGCCCAGCCGACCGGGACTACCATCGCCGTCGCGAACACGCGACTCGGCCGCATCCTCGTCGACTCGAACGGCAGGACGGTGTACCTGTTCCTGGCCGATTCCGGTTCCACCTCGAACTGCAACAGCGCCGCCTGCGTCCAGGCGTGGCCGCCGGTTCTCACCAAGGGCACCCCTCAAGCAGGGTCAGGCGCGAACGCTGCGCTGCTTGGTACGACAACGCGCAGGGACGGTAAGACCGAGGTCACCTACGCGGGCCACCCGCTCTACTACTTCGTCTCGGACAAGAAGTCCGGCGACGTCACGGGCCAGAACATCAACGCTTTCGGCGCGCCCTGGTACGTCGTCTCCCCGTCTGGGAGGCAAATTCGCTAGCGCGTGACGTCGATCCAGACCAAGCCCGGAGGCAGGGAGACCGGCTGGCCGTTGTTGAGCGCGAAGGTCAGCGGGCCGTTTCTGTCTGTCGACTTCCACGACGCGCCGTACTGCACGCCCTTGTAGAGGATGGTCGCGTATCCGCTCGAATCCAGGTCGTAGTCATGGATGTACGCCGCGTGGCCGTCACCGATGTCGAGCAGCTGCTCGGTGGTGTGAAGCACGATCACCATCTCGATACGAATCGGTTGGTGCAGCGTCGCATCCGAATAAAGGTGGCCCTGCTCCGTCTTGGTGTAGGTCCCGGTTGCCGCGTCGTACTTGTAAGTCGAGTAGTGCTCGGCGACGCTGGCACTCGGTACGGGCGAGCCACCGGTGAGTACCGGCCTCGCTTTTGGCAACGTGAACGAACCGATCCCTTTGAAGTAGTTGCTCTGCGCCGCGAGTACTTTGTCGCCGTTGATCATCAAGTTGTCCGGTGCGTATCGAGCGCTCGTCCGGTACTGGTAGCCGATCACGTCGAAGAACTGCGGCACCGGGTCTCGAGCCGCCCTGGCTCGCGTGGCCGGCGACTCGCCGGACTGGAACAGAAGACCTCGATAGTGACGCGCGATCTTCAGCGAGATGAAGCGCGCGGAGCGCATCGGGCCAACCACGTTCGGCACGTTCTGGTACATCGCGGTCAGTCGCGTGATGCCGCCCTCGGCGAGGTACTCGAAGATGACGCTGGCTGCCTGCAGGCCGTTCTGATCCCGCGCGAACGAGTCGTTCGGGATCTGGATCAGCGCCGGGTAGCGCAGCGCGACCGTGTGCTCGTGGTCATGCCAGTAGACGCCCGTTTTCAGCGTGAACGAGCCTGCGACGAGGTGTCCCGTCTGGTCGCGGCCGCCCGGCGCGATCTGGACCTCGACCGGACCAGAGGGCAAGCCCGCGGTCGAGAAGGTAGCGCTCTTGAGATCGTCCGCCCACTTGAGCGTTGCCTGCCGCGTGCCGACGGTGACATTGATCGTCACGGGTTCCATCGCGTCGTTGAACGTGAGCCTTAGCGTCGACGCGAGGTCGGTCTCCATGCCGTCCTTGAGTGGAGTGCCGTCGGGAGCGGTGATCGCGATGACGCGCGGGATGATGATCGTCGTGAACGTCCAGTGAGCGCCGCTGACGCGACGGTGGCCGACGTCAACGATCGGTTTAAGGTCGACCGTGTACGTCGTCAGCTCGGCGAGCGGCTTGCTCGGAACCCACGCGTACTGCGTGCCGCCTGAGATGGCCGTCACCTCACCGTCGGTCGCGGGCGCGATCGAAAAGGCCGACTTCACCGCGTCGAGAGCAACGGGCCGGGAATAATTCAGCAGCAAGCTCCCGTCGGTCGGTATGTCCTTCTGGCCGTTGCCGACGTTGGCGCTCACGGTGGTCGGCAGCGTGTTCTCGTAAGCGAGAAAGGCGCCCGCGCCGGCGATGACGACGATCAGCGCGATGATCGCAGCGAACAACCCGCGCCGCCCGAAACGCTTGCGGCGACGAAGAGGTCGCCGGAGCGGCAGGGCAGGAGACGTTGGCTCCAGTTCTGGGTGTGGCGTATTGATCGACAACTGGCGGCGGGAATTATTACATCAAGCGCCGGCGGAGGTAGCTGAACGTATAGATGCCCGTCGCGTGTCCGCTCTCGAACGCGATCTGCAGGGCGTACTGGCCGACCAGCGTGACGTCGCGGATCTTGAGCTCGTCATCGTTCAGCGTCTTCACCCGCGCCAGCCGGCCCGTCGCGCCCGCCTCACCGCGACACTCGGCGCACGGACAGGCCCAACGCAGCTGCTCGCCGGTGTAGCTGCTATGGGCCCCGTCCTCCCACGTGATCTCCACCACCTGGCGCGCGCGGTCGACGTCGACGTTGGTCGGAAACGGATCGGGGTCTTGCGTCAGCTAATCCCTAGTGGACGTTGATGACGGGCAGCTGGCGGAACGACTGGATCGACGTCCGCGCGGCGACCTGGGAAGCGATCTCGACGAAGGCCTTGGCTCCGGCGGATTCCGGCCTCGAGATGACGACCGGCGTTCCGCTGTCGGCGTCCTCACGGATGCCCTCCTCGAGCGGGACCGCGCCGAGGAATGGCACGCCCAGGCGCCTGGCCGCGGATTCGGCCCCGCCGTGGCTGAAGATCTCGTGGCGGTGCCCGCAGCTAGGGCACACATACCAGCTCATGTTCTCGATCAGCCCGAGCGGCGTTACGTTCAGCTTGCGGAACATCTGCAGCGCCTTGACGGCGATGTCGGTGGCCACGTCCTGCGGCGTGCAGACGATCGCGACGCCGGTAAGCGGCACGGCCTGGGCCAACGTCAGAGACGCGTCGCCGGTGCCGGGCGGCAGGTCGATGACCAGATAATCCAGAACGCCCCAGTCGACCTGGACCATCATGGCCTCGATCGCCTTGCCCACCATCGGGCCGCGGTAGATGGTCGGCTCCGACCCAGGGTTGATGTGGCCGAACGACATCACCTTCATGCCGTGCGCCTCGATCGGAAGAAGACGGCCGTTCGCCTGCTGCGGCACGCTGTGCGAGCCGGTCATCACGGGCACCGACGGGCCGTAGATGTCGGCGTCCAGCAGCCCGACCGAAGCCCCGCTCTTGCGCAGGGCCGCCGCCAGGTTGACCGCGACGGTCGACTTGCCGACCCCGCCCTTGCCCGACGCTATGGCGATGGTCTGCTTGACGCCAGGCAGGATCTCGGAGGGCTTGGGGCGCAGGAACGCCGGCCGCACGTTGGCCGTCATTCGGATGTCGACCCCGGTCACTCCCGGTAGCTCCCCGATCGCGTCTTCGGCCTGCGACTTGAAGCGGTCGCGCACCGGACACGCCGGCGTCGTGAGCTCGAAGGTGAAGCTGACGCGGCCCTGCGGGCTCACCTCGATCTCCTTGATCATGCCCAGGCTGACCACGTCGCGACCCAGGTCGGGGTCCTTGATGGTCGCCAGCGCGTCTAGCACCTGTTGTGAACTTGGCCCGCTCATCGCCACCCGGATGTTACCGAGGCTGCTAACTTCATTGCGCCATGAAGCAGGCCGGGCGCGCGCAGGTCGCACTTCAGACAGTGACGGCCGCCAGCCCTGCTGCAGACCTCATCGCCTACTACGGCGGTCCGGCCTCTGACGTTTACTTCCAGCGGGCGCGCACGACTCTGGCTGGTGCCCACGTTGACGCGGTCGTCGCGATGGACTTCTTCTCCAGCCAAGCCGGTGTCCTGTGCGGAGTCGCCGAGGCCGTCCGGTTGCTGTCTGGAATCCTCCAGGAAGGCGACCAGGCGTGGGCCATCGCCGAAGGCGCGGCCATGGAGAAAAAGGAAACCGTGCTCCGGGTTCGAGCCCCCTACTCACGCTTCGGGGTCTACGAGACAGCCCTCCTCGGCATGCTCTCGAGCTGCTCCGGCTGGGCGACCGCCGCACGCGAGATCGTCGAAGCCGCGGGCGGCAAGCGCGTGATCAGCTTCGGCGCCCGCCACGTCCACCCGCTGATCGCTCCGACTATGGAGTACTCCGCGGTGGTCGGCGGCTGCGCCGGCTGCGCCACCCCACTCGGAGCGCAGCTCGCCGGACTGCAGGGGGCCTCCGGCACCATGCCGCACGCAATGATCCTTCTGTTCGGCGACACGGTCAAAGCGGCCCTCGCCTTCGACGAGCAAATGGGCGATGACGTGCTTCGAATCGTGCTCGTCGACACGTTCAAGGACGAGGCCGAAGAGGCGCTCCGGGTCGCCGAAGCCCTCGGCAAACGGCTGCGCGGCGTGCGGCTGGACACGCCGGGTGAGCGCGGCGGGGTGACGGTCGATCTCGTCCAAGAAGTCCGGGCTCGGCTCGACCAGGCCGGGTTCAGCCACGTCGGGATATTCATCTCGGGCGGGCTGGACGCGGCGCGGATCCGTGAGTTCGAGGCCGCCAAGTGCCCGATCCACTCCTATGGCGTCGGGATGGCGATCAGCTCCGCGCCTCCGATCGCGTTCACCGCCGACATCAAGGAGATCTCGGGCAAACCGACGACCAAGCGCGGCCGCATTCCAGGCATCGCGAACAACCCCGGCCTCGTCCGAGTCATCTGAAAACCCGCGCGGCCCTTCTCGCGCACCAGGTCGCCTGCCGCGCGTGCACGGTGTGCGCGCAACAGGGGATCATCGCCGAGGCCAACCCGACGTTCGAAGGCCGATGGGGCGCGCCGTTCTTCCTGGTGGGCCAGGCGCCCGGTCCGGCCGAGCGCGAGACGAGGCGCCCGTTTGCAGGTCGCGCCGGCAAGGAGCTCGATCGCTGGATGCTGCGCGCGGGCTTCCGCGATCCCGAGGAATTCCGCCGCCTGACGTACATCGCTGCCTTGATGCGCTGCTTCCCCGGCCGCAACGCAAAGAACACCGGCGACCTGCGTCCACCTCCGGCCGGCATCGCGAACTGCGCCCACTGGCTTGACGCCGAGCTGCGGATGCTCGGACCGAAGGTGCTGATCCTGGTCGGACAGATGGCGATCGCACGCTTCCTCGGCCCCGGCGCGCTCGAGGATCGCGTCGGAAAGAGCTTTGGCGAGCGACCCGTGATGATCCCTCTGCCGCACCCATCGGGGCAGAATCGCTGGCTCAACGTACCCGCCAACCGCGACCGGCTTGCTTCCGCTCTCGCCCTGATTAGCGAGCTGCGTGCAAACTTGGCGCGGTGAGATATCTCCTTATCTATTACGGGGGCCGCATGCCGGAGAGTCCGGCGCAACAGGCGCGGATCATGAAACAGTGGACGAGCTGGTTCGACAAGCTGGGTCCCGCGATCATCGACCCGGGCAATCCGTTTTCGGGATCGGTGAACAAGGTCAAGCCCGACGGCTCGGTCGCGAAGGGCCCAGTCGGTCAGCGAGCGACGGGGTACAGCATCATTGAGGCGCCTTCGCTCGACAAGGCGACGAAGCTGGCCAAGGGATGCCCCGTGATCAAGGGCGGCGCCCATGTGGCCGTCTACGAAACCTTCAACGTGATGTAGTTTGCCCGCGTTCTTCGGCCGCCGCGTGCGCGACCGCGTGGTGATAGAGGGAGACGACGCGCACCATCTCGCGCGTTCGCTGCGTGCGAGGCCGGGCGAAGAGATCGAGGTCGTCGACCCCGAGGGGTTCATGCTCACGGTGCGGCTCGAGCTCGTGACGCCTGCTCGCGTCGAGGGTGCGGTCACAGCGGAGCGTGTGCACCAACCCGAGCCTGCGGCGCGAATCACGATCGCGGTCGCGAACCTTCCCGCGCCGTCCCTCGAGCTCGTGCTGTCCCGCTGCACGGAGGCTGGTGCGTACGCGTTCGTCGTGTTCCAGGCCGGCCGCAGCGTCGGTCGCGCGGAGAAGGTCGGACGCTGGTCTGCCATCTGTCGCGAGGCTGCGATGCTGGCAGGGAGGCTACGAGTGCCTGAGGTTTCGGCCGCGACGTCGCTGGACACGGCGATCGCGGCATTCGACTTTCCGGTGATGCTGGTCCGGGACGCGCCCCGCCGGCTGGCCGACCTCACCGAGCCGCGCGACCTGACCCTGCTGGTCGGGCCGGAGGGCGGTTGGACCGAGCGCGAGCTGGCGCTGGCAGAAGAGACGGCTAGCCTTGGCCCGCGCAACCTGAGGGTGGACACGGCGGCGCTGGTCGGGCTCGCCGTCGCGCTGGCCGCGAGACGCGACTAGGTCGACTTAGCTAGCTTTTCTTGCCTCTCGCGGTGGCGACCTCGCCGCGGATCGCCAGCACCGATGTGATGGCAAAGGCCGTCAGGCCAACCCCGATCAGAACAATCCCCGCGGTCACGGCCGTCGCCGCGGCGCCGAGGCCAAGAAAGATCAGGCCGATCCCGAGGACGAGGAGCGCGTAGACCTGGAAGCCCTCTTTCGATGCCGCGAAACCTGGCGGCAGCGTGCCAAGCGATCTCGAGGTGAGATGCCGGATGGCGTAATCCGCCGCCCCGCCGAGGTTGACCAGCAGAACGACGCCGGCCACGCTCACGAGGGCGCCTATCACGAGCACTGCGTTCACGATCCCTAGCATTCTGACCGTGGCCGTCACGACAAAGCAGGCTTTAGTGCGGAATTTCTGCATCATCGCCCACATCGATCACGGCAAGTCGACGCTGGCCGATCGGTTGCTCGAGCGCACCGGGTCGATCAGCCAGCGCGACATGCAGGACCAGGTCCTCGACACGATGGACCTCGAGCGGGAGCGCGGGATCACGATCAAGCTCCAGGCGGTCCGCATGACATACCCGGCCCGCGACGGCCAGAGCTACGAGCTCAACCTCATCGACACCCCCGGCCACGTCGACTTCGCTTATGAGGTCTCTCGGTCGCTCGCCGCGTGCGAGGGCGCGATCCTCGTCGTCGACGCCGCGCAGGGGATCGAGGCCCAGACCCTCGCCAACCTCTACCAGGCGGTCGAGGCGGGCCTCACCATCGTGCCTGTCGTCAACAAGATCGACCTCGACGCCGCCCAACCCGAGATGGTGGCCGAGGAGATCGCCGACGTCACGGGCATCGCGCGCGAGCAGGTCATCTTCGCCTCGGCCAAGCTCGGAACAGGAACCGACGAGATCCTCGAAGCGGTCGTCAACCGTGTGCCGCCGCCGCGGGGCGACCCGTCAAAACCCCTGCGCGCCCTGATCTTCGACTCCCATTACGACACGTACCGCGGCGTCATCACATACGTGCGAGTGGTCGATGGCGAGATAGTCCCCCGCACCAAGATCCGGATGATGAACACGGGCAAGGTCCATGACGTGGACGAGGTCGGCTGGTTCGCGCCGCGCCCGCGGCCTGCGGAGAAGCTGACCGCCGGCGAGGTGGGCTACGTCACCGCCGCGATCAAGAACGTGGTCGACGCCCGGGTAGGCGACACCATCACGACCTCCGAGCACGGGGCGACGGCACCGCTGCCCGGTTACCGGCAGGTCAAGCCGATGGTCTTCGCGGGCCTGTTTCCGTCGAACTCAGAGCAGTTCGGCGACCTCAAAGAGGCGTTGGAGAAGCTGCAGCTCAACGACGGGGCACTTTCTTTCGAGCCGGAGAACTCGGCCGCCCTCGGATTTGGTTTTCGCTGTGGCTTCCTCGGCCTTCTTCATCTCGAGATCGTCCAGGAGCGATTGGAGCGCGAGTTCGAGCTCGACCTGATCACAACCGCTCCCACCGTCGAGTATCGCGTCAAGCTGAAACGTGGCGGGGTAATCGAGGTTGACAACCCGGCGCTGCTGCCGGATCCCACGATGATCGAATCCATCGCAGAGCCCTACGTGAAGCTGTCCATCATCGCTCCATCCACTTATGTGGGGCCGATGATGGAGCTCTGCCAGGAGCGCCGAGGGACGTTCAAGCACCTCGAACACCGGCCAGGCGACCGGGTCGTGATCGAGTACGAGATCCCGCTGGGCGAGATCATCCACGACTTCTACGACCAGCTGAAATCGCGCTCCAAGGGTTACTCGTCGATGGACTACGAGATGACCGGCTTTCGCGAAGGGGACCTCGTCAAGCTCGACGTGCTCGTGGCCGGGGAGCCGGTCGACGCGCTCTCTCTCATCACCGATCGGAGCAAGGCGCAGGCGCAGGGCAGGCGCCTGGTGGAAAAGCTGAAATCGATCATCCCGCGCCAGCTTTACGAGGTCCCGCTGCAGGCCGCGATCGGGGGCAAGGTCGTCGCGCGCGAGACGATCTCCGCAATGAGAAAAGATGTCCTTGCAAAGTGCTACGGCGGGGACGTGACCCGGAAACGCAAACTCTTGGAGAGGCAGAAGGAAGGCAAGCGACGGATGAAGCGAGTAGGCGCGATCGAGATCCCGCAAGAGGCTTTCATGGCGGTGTTGAAGCTTGATTAGGCTGCCGCGACTTCTTGCGCTGCTCGCGCTGGGCGCGATCGCCGCGAGCGCTTGTGCGAAGCCCTTCCAGTCAGCGCCGCCGGCCAACATCATGGACGTCTACGCGACAAGCCCGAGCGCGTCCGACGCGGCCTCGCTGCTCGGCGGCGATTGGTGGCCGTCGGCGCCGACGTTCGGTGTCCGGCCACTCGACGACGCGAACTTCTCCGCGCAGGTCAAGTACGCGGTGGTGCGCCGCTACGCGAACGTCGGCACGTCGGAGAGCTGGAGGATCCGCTACATCCAGTTCGACAAGGCGAGCTCCGCCACGTCGCTCATGACCACTCTCGAGAGCAGCCTGGGCAGCGGCGACACCGGAAAGAACGTTGGCGACAAGGCGCTTTACTACCGGGAAAAGCTGACGGGCGGCGGAGCGCCGTACGAAACGCTGACCTTCATCCGCGTGGGATCCGTGGTCATCGAGAGCACGTGGTTGAAAAACGATGGTTTTCCAAGCTCCGACCAGCTCGGACGCGTCTCATCGAAGCTGGTCTCGGGCGTGAAAGACGCGATCGCCGGCAAGGTCCATGTCGCGCAGCCCTCAGGGAACGACCTGGCGAGCCTGCCTCCGCCGAACGCGTACATCACGCTGCTCGGTGCGGCGAAGCTCCCGATCGAAGCGGTCCCGCTGATGCTGAACTTCAGCGCACCGACCCAGCTGGTGACGCTGTTCAAGGCCGAGAACGTGAGCGATTTCCTGTTCGGCGACTACGTTCTCGACACCGACACCCATATGGAGGTTCAGGCGGCGGTGTTCACCCTGACATCAGCGACTGCCGCGAGTGAGCTGTTCGACGCTTTCAAAGGCAGCTCGACCGTCGACGCCAACGGCGTGCTGAAGCTCTACAACGACGTGACGGGGCCCGGGCAGTACGACTACTTCGTCCTGTCCGGCAGCCACATCGGGCTGCTCATCTGCCGCTCGACAGCGGAGCTCAGTGCCAATGAGGCTGCGTCGCGTGCTTGCGAGTCTCCGCTGGAAACCGTAGCGACCGCCTGGCCCACAGCGTTCCGCGGCTAGAGCGTCAGGGGTAGCCCGACAGCGCCGGGCTTCGACCGCGCCGCAAGGCGGGCTTCCGCCTAACACATCGATCGCGCTCCGGCCCGGGTCTCCTGAAACCACTGCCACTGCTTCGCCAGGCCTTCGCGAAGCGCGACGCGCGGCTCCCAGCCCAGGCGCTCGCGCGCCACGTTGATCGAGGCGCCGGTATGCCGGGGGTCGCCGGGGGCCGCGGGAAGGAACTTCCGGTGTGCTTCGAGCCGGCTGATGTCCTCCAGCGTCGCCAGCACGCGGTTGATTGTGACCCGGCTGCCGCCGCCCAGGTTGACGATCTGGCCGACCACGTCCGCCGATGCGGCCTTGACGGTTCCATCCACAGCGTCCGAAACGAATGTGAACTCCCGCGTCTGCTCACCGTCGCCGTAGATCTCGATCTCATGACCCTCGACCAACGCGTCCATGAATCGCACGAAGGCCATGTCGGGCCGCTGGCGCGGTCCATAGACGGTGAAGTAGCGCAGCGAGGTCGCGGGGATGCCGAAGTTCCTCAGGTAGACGAAGGTGAGGTGCTCGGCCGCAAGCTTGGTCATTCCGTAGGGGGAGACCGGCCGAGGCAATGCGGTCTCCTTGGTCGGGAACATCTCGGCGTCGCCGTAGACCGACGAGCTGGACGCAAAGACCAGGCGCTCGACCGCCACCTCGCGCAAGGCCTCGAGCAGGCGTTGCGTCGCGACGATGTTGTCCTGCACGTAGCGGTCGAAGTGGCCGCCCCAGCTCGGGCGAACCCCGGGTTGGCCCGCGAGGTGAAAGACGACCTTCGCTCCCCGAAGCGGTTTCGAGAGGTCGGCCGCCACGAGGTCGAGCTCCTCGAGCGTGAAGCGCCCGTCGCGGCGCAGAGTCTCTAGGTTCTGCTCCTTGCGGCCGCGCTCGTAGTAGTCGCTGAACGAGTCGATGCCGATCACCTCGTGCCCATCTGCCAGCAGCCGCTCGCAGAGGTGGGAGCCGATGAATCCGGCCGCGCCTGTCACCACGACACGCGTCGGATCTTTCAGCATGCGACAACCCTATCTTCTTAGATGCGATGAACCGATTCGAGGCGTGGCTTGCCACGACTGACTTCGGCGTGACGGTGAAAGAGTTTCCGCAAGGCACTCGGACTGCGTCCGACGCGGCCAGGGCCGTCGGCTGCGAGCTCGGTCAGATCGTCAAATCGCTCGTCTTCATGGCCGGCGCCAGCCCGGTCATCGCGCTGATGAGCGGACCGAACCGGCTCGACGAGGCAAGCCTCGCGGCGCTCGTCGGCGGACCGGTCAGCAAGGCGGACGCCGAGACGGCCCGCGTCGCGACCGGCTACTCAATTGGAGGCGTCCCCCCTTTCGGCCACGCGACCGAGGTGCCGGTGTTCATGGACAGCGACCTGCTTGCATACCCGGCCGTCTGGGCGGCAGCGGGGCGGCCCGACGCGGTATTCGAGATTGCACCCGAGCGATTGCGGGAATTGAGTAAGGCGGTGATTGCTGATCTGAAGACCTCAGGCAAATCCGCGCCCCCACCCACGCTTCGTCCGACCTCCTCACGAGGCGGGAACCCATGAGCGCGCTTCTGATCTTTTGCCATGACTGCGGCAAGCAGGTGCCGAGCTCCCAGACGAAGGGAGGCTACTGCGTCGACTGCCAGGTGCGTCGTTCGGTCACCGACCTGCGCGACGAGCACGCACGCCTGTGGCGTAAGCGCGAGCGATATCGCGCTACCAACGCGAACGTGGATCAGATCGCGCGGCAGATCGCCCGCGTCGAAGACCGCATCGCCCAGCGGATCAAGGAGCTCGTGCCCAACGATCGGGAGGCGGTTGAGCACCTGCGTCGCGAGCTGGAGGCGGCGCGCGGCCAGCGCTACACGCTAAAGAAGTGACGAGCCCCACCCGCTCGGGCTCGCTGCGCGAACCGGGCCGACCTCCCCATGAATGGGGAGGAGACATGCACGCATTCCGACATCTATACGTCCATATCCCGTTTTGCCGGCACAAGTGCGGTTACTGCGACTTCAACGCGTATGCCGGGATGGACCGCCTCATGCCTGATTACGTCGACGCCCTCGAGCAGGAGCTTGTCTTCGCCCGCGAGCGTTATCCGTTTCAGCAGCTCGACACGGTCTACATCGGAGGGGGGACGCCGAGCTTGCTTCCCGCCGCGGAGGTATCGCGGCTGCTCGAGTTCATCCGCCGCAACTTCAACATCGCGCCGGACGCCGAGGTCACCCTGGAGGCGAATCCAGCAAGCACCGACGAGACGAAGATCGCGGCCTGGCTGGAGGGCGGTGTCAACCGGCTGAGCCTCGGCGTGCAGGGGTTTGACCAGCGGGCTCTGGCGGTGCTCGAACGCAAGACCGATGCTGCGCAGGCGGTCCGTGCTTTCAGTCTCGCGCGCGAGATGGGGATGTCTAACGTGAGCATCGACCTCATCTACGCCGTTCCCTTCCAGAGCCTGGAGACATGGCTCGAAACGTTGCGTCGAGCGATCGCCCTCAGCCCAGACCACGTCTCCACCTACTGCCTTTCTTTCGAGGAGGGCACACTCCTTCACCGCCGGCGCGCGGAGGGCAAGGTGCCCGAGGTCGAAACCGACCTTCAGTGGGACCAGCTCGACGCCGCGTGCGCGGAGCTGGAGGCCGCCGGTTTCCGCCGCTACGAGGTGTCGAACTGGTCCCATCCCGGCTTCGAGTCGCGCCACAACCACGCGTACTGGCGCTGCCGGCCCGTGTATGGGGCTGGCGCTGGCGCGCACTCGTACGCCACCGATGGTCGCCGCGCGTCGCGGTGGTGGAACGTCGCGCGACCACGCGAGTACGTCGCCGCCGCGCGATCGCCCAGGGCCGACGGCGAGGAGCTGGAATCGCGCAAGGCGACCGCCGAATCGCTGATGCTCGGGCTGCGGACGGCGGATGGCATGGTCGCCCCAGGTGGCTTCGACTCCGAGCTGCGGGGCCTGCAGAGGGCAGGGCTCATCCGACGCGTCGAGGGCCGGATCGTGCCTACCAGGCGCGGGATGGACATGCACAACCAGATCGCGCTGGCCGTCCTCTGACCGACTGTTTTCGAAGCCGGCTCCGTTAGGTAGGGTAGACAGATGGCGCAAACAGGGCTGGGACGGCTCGGCGGCACGATCACCGCGTTGGTGGTCATCATCGCGTTGCTCGTCCTCGCCGATCTGGTGTACGCGGGCGCCCTGATCACCAGGCAGACGTCGGTCCACCTCGCGCCGGCCGCCGCCCAGTCCAGCCCGAAGGCCAAACCCGACAAGCAGGCCAAGGCCGCGCACCCCTGCAACCACGGGTTCTACGTTTCGCAGGCCGCCCATTCCAAGAAGGGCGGCGGATACGTGAGCGGCATCGCCCAGAGCGACCTTGGCAAGGACGGCAACTGCTCGGCGCCGCTCCCTGCCCAGGCGCCGGCCGCGACTCCCAAATCGAAGAAGACCTAGCTACAAGCGCCTTGTCGGCGCTGTAACCTGATTTGGCACTCTCGCTCCGAGAGTGCTGAAACGAGATGGAAAACAGAAAGCAGGCGATCCTCCGGGCGGTCGTGCACGAGTTCACGACCAGCGCTGTGCCGGTCGGATCCCAGGCGCTGCAGTCGCGTTACTTCGTCAATCTTTCCTCGGCCACCATCCGCAGCGAGCTCGCCGAGCTGGCGGACCTCGGCTATCTGGCCCAGCCGCACACCTCGGCCGGGCGGGTGCCCACCGACTCCGGGTATCGCTACTTCGTCGACTTCCTGATGGACCTGGAACCGATTCCAGACCGCGTCCAGACCTACATCCGCGACGAGCTGAAGGCCGCGCCGGGGGACGTCGAGGGAATGGTCGAGCGAGTCGCCATGACGGTGGCGGCCGTCACCCAGAACGCCTCTGTCGCGAGCGCGCCGCAGGGCACGCTGGCGCGCATCAAACACCTGGACCTTGTCTCTCTCGAGCCCAAGGAGGTACTCCTGATCCTCCTGCTTGAGGGCAATCTCCTGCGCCAGCAGGTCGTCAACACAAGCGAGCCTGCGACGCAGGCCGATCTGACGCGCCTGACCGCGCAGTTCAACGCATCGCTGAGCGGCCGTGCCAGCGACGAAGCGCGCAGACACTACGACGGCGCGCCTCTGGGGCTGGAAAAGGAGCTGCTCGGCCGAGTCATCGCGGTCCTCGACATGTACGAGAAGGGGACCGAGAACCTCGTCGTCCACGACGGCGTGCGCAACCTGCTGAGGCAGCCTGAGTTCGCCGAGTCTTCCCGTGTCCACCAGGTGCTCGAGGTGCTGGAGGAGACCCGGTACCTGACCGTGCTCCTGCGCCAGCTCATCGGGGAGTCCGACCTGCAGATCGTGATCGGGTCGGAAAACACGTCCAGCCAGCTCCAGGGATGCGCCGTCGTCCTCACGACTTACGGCCCCTCCGACCGCCTCAAGGGAGTGGTCGGCGTGATCGGCCCGACACGGATGGCGTACAGCCAGACGGTGGCGCGCTTGCAGGCCGTTGCTCGCGGCGCCAGCGATCGCATGGCCGAGCTGGGGGTTTGAGCAGGTCGGCCAGCACGGTATCTAGGGTTCGATGACCACCCGCAAGCATCCACACGAGCCTCACGAAAGCGAACCGGAGGAGCCCGCGACTGCCATGCTCGAAAGCAGGCTGGCGGAGCTCGAGTCGGCGCTCGCCGAAGCGAAGGATCGTCACCTCCGATTGGCCGCCGATTTTGACAACTACAAGAAGCGGATGCGCCAGGAGCAACTGGAGACCATCCAGCACGCGTCCGCCGAGCTGATCAACCGGTTGCTCCCGGTGCTCGACGACCTCCACAACGTTCTCGACCACAAACCCAAGGGCATCGACGAGTCATGGCTGAAAGGGATCGAGCTCAGCGTGCGCAAGCTCGAGGAGGCGCTCGGCACGCATGGCTTGCAGCCGATTGAGTCGGTCGGCTCCCGGTTCGACCCGAAGCTCCACGAGGCGGTGGGGGAGGAGGAGTCCGCCGAGCACCCGGAGGACACAGTCGTCTCGGAGCTGCGGCGCGGTTACCGGCTTCGCGATCGCGTCGTCAGGCCCGCGCTCGTCAAGGTCGCGCGCGCGCCACAAAATCAAACTGATTAGTTCCTAGTGGCCGTCAAGCGCGACTACTACGAGGTCCTGGGCGTCGGACGGCAGGCGTCTCCCGAGGATCTGAAGCGGGCGTTTCGCAAGATCGCGATGGACTCGCACCCCGACCGCAACCCTGACGACGCCGTCGCGCACGAACGCTTCAAGGAGGCAAGCGAGGCCTACACCGTGCTGTCCGATCCCGACCGCCGGCGCAGCTACGACCTTTTCGGACATGCCGCGGTCGGTTCCGGCGGACCTGCCGTCGATTTCTCGGACATGCCTTTCGCCGACATCTTCGACACGTTCTTCGGCGGCGGGTTTGGCGCCCGCGCGCGACGCGAGCGGTCGAACCGCGGTGATGACCTCCGCTACGACCTGACGGTCACATTCGAGGAGTCGTTCAGCGGGGTGGAGAGGCAGATCGACGTGCCGCGCCTCGCCACCTGCGAGCACTGCTCCGGGAGTGGGGCCGAGCCTGGGACCGGGCAAGAGACTTGTCCCGGATGCGGCGGCTCCGGCCAGATCCGGCGCACCGCGCAATCTTTCTTCGGCCAGGTCATGACGACCGCCAGCTGCCCGACGTGCGGCGGGGCCGGCCGGATCCTCAAGAACCCGTGTGCCGAGTGCCGCGGGCAGGGACGGTTGCAGAAGACCAAGCGGTTGGTCGTGAGGATTCCGGCCGGCGTCGACACGGGGTCGCAAATCCGGATCAGCGGCGAAGGCGAGGCCGGCGTGCGTGGCGGTCCGCCGGGTGATCTGTACGTCGTGCTGCGGGTCAAGGCGCATGCCCAGCTTGCCCGCCACGAGCAGGACATCGTGTACGAGCTTCGCGTCAACATGGTCCAGGCGGCGCTCGGCGACCGGATCGAGATCCCGACACTGGAGGGGCCGGTGGAGATCGCCATCCCGGCCGGGACCCAGCACGGGCAGTCCTTCCGGTTGCGGGGAAAGGGCATGCCGGACGTGCGAGGCGGTCGCCGCGGCGACCAGTACGTCGTGGTCCAGCTGGTCATTCCGAAGGATCTCGACCCCGAGCAGAAGGCGTTGCTCAGAAAGGTTGGCGGGCTGACGGGCAAGCCCGAAAAAGTGGCCAAAGGATTCTTCGACAAGCTGCGCGACGCGATCTCGCTTGATTAGCCTCGACTGACTGAAAATTCGCTGACCCGGCTTACGCTTCGCGTCGCAGTTCGTGCGTAGCGAAGTGGTGTGTGGAAGGTGGGCCGCCGCGATGGCGGCTTTTTTGGTCCTCCTTGCTGCTTGCGCACCGCCGCCCAAAACCATCGCCGTCCGGCAATCGCCAACGCCTTCGCCATCGCCGACCCCGACCGCCTCTTTTGCCGCGTCAGGACCAGGCTTCCACGCCGGCGAGGTCGGTCTGGCGTATCCGGCCGTCTCGCTCAGCGCCGTAGGCGGCGTCCAGCCTTACAAGTGGTCGGTCGCCGGCGGCGCGCTCCCCGGCGGGTTGAGCCTCGGGACGGACGGCACGGTTGCTGGGACGCCAACGGGCGCCGGGCACTACGGTTCATTGCACGTCTGTCGCGACTGTCAACGTGAATTGAGAGCGGTTAACGCATAACTTGGCCCCTTGCGGGGTAGTTATCTGGTTCAGTAGCGTGGAGCGGTAGAGAAGAAGGAAAAGTGTCAAAAACCATCGATCTCGAACTGACAAGGGCTGAAGTAGAGGTCCTCGAGCTGGAGGCCCGGCTCCGGGTCGTCCCCATGAACGATACCCAGCTGTCGGACGCCCTCAAGACCGCCCTCGCGGCCAAAAAGGAGCGCCTGGCGAAGCTGCGCACTCTCCACGCGACCGCCGGTCGTGCCAGCCGCGCCGGCAAGGATGGCGACGGCGAGAAGGTCAACCCGCTTCACGCCGGACGGCGCCCGCCGCTGAAGCGGACCGTCCCGCAAAGGCCCCAGGCCAAAACCGGCAAGTAAGCCGGGCTCCGGCGACCGCGCCGGGCCGCGGGGTCCCTGGAGACCAGTTTCGGGTCCCGAACGTTATCGTTCTTCGAACTTGGCCAACGAGATGATCGCGTCCCGGCCGCCGGCAGCCGATCCTTTGTTCGGGGCCGCTTGGGCCGCTGCCGGACTGCCCCAGGCGTCCCGGCCGTGGAACCTGCCGGTGATCAACGCGATCGCGGCTGCGGCGGTCATCGCCGGGGTGGCCTACCGGATCTGGGAGGCCAACCTTCCGGCCACCGTGTTGCGCCAGGAGGCGGTGCTCATCGCCCTCGGCGTCGTCCTGGCGGCGGTCGCAGTGGCGGTGAGGATTTCGAAGCTGGCCACCAGCCTGGTCGCGCAGCTGGCGATCATGGCCGGCGCGGCAACCCTGGCCGTCCTCGTCCTGGGGGTGGCCGGCAAGTGGCTGGGCAATGACCTGCCTCCGCTGGCCGCCGTGAGCTTCGCGGTCGTGCTGCTGCAGTTCGACGCCGGGCTCCATTCGCGTCATTTCGGCTACGTGTTCGGGGTCGCGATCGTCGCCCTGAGTCTGCTCTGGGCGTACGCGGTGACGCAGCTGATGGTGTCGCTCAGCACGGTCGTGATCTGGACCCTGCTCCTGGTCGGGATCGGGCTTCTGGCGCTGCTCACAAGCCGCGCCGTGCAGCGAGACCTCGGAGCCCAGGTGGCGCGCCAGAGCTCGCTGCTGGCTACCCTCAGCGACCTTGGCGAAGGCTTGCTGATCACCGAAGGCGGCCGCTTCGTCGCGGGCAATGACGCCTACGTCAAGCTCACCGGCTACACGCGTGCGGAGCTCGAGTCGATGCAGTCACTGATCGACCTGGCTCCCGAAGAAGAACGCGAGCAGCTCGCCGCCAACCTGGCCAAAAGGCTGTCGGGCGGAGACGTCCCCGCGCGGTACACGTCGGCTGTCATCACCAAGTCAGGCAGGCGGATCCAGGTCGAGGTCGCGATCCACCGCGTGACGACCAGGCGCAACCAGCTTCTGACATTGGTGAGCGACATCAGCGAGCGATTACGCGCCGAAGAGGCGGAGCGGGATATGGAGACGCGATTCCGAACGCTGTTTCACCAAGCCCAGGCCGGCATGGCGTTCACCACATTGGACGGACACATCACAACGGTCAACCCCGCGTTCTGCGACCTGGTCGGTTACGGCGACGGCGAGCTGCGGACGCTCTCGTTGCTCGACATCACACACCCCGATGACGTAGCCGCGCTGCAAGAGGCGATGCAGGGCATGCTCGCGGGGGAAGACGAAGGACGCCGGATCGAGAAGCGCTACACACGTAAGGACGGCGAGCACGTCTGGGCGGACCTCACGATGCGCTTGGTGCGCGGTGCGGACCAGCGGCCGATGTACTTCCAGACCGTCACCGTCGACATCCGCGACCGCAAGCGAGCCGAGGTCCTGCAGGCGGCGAGGTTCGCGGTCACACAGGCGCTCGTCACCTCGCCTGGCTGGGAGAAGGCGGCGCCAGGACTGCTCGAGGGCCTGTGCCGCACGCTCGACTGGGAGCTTGCCGAGTACTGGGAGGTGGACGCCGAACGCGAGGCCATGCATTTCGTCACGTCGTGGAAGCGCCCCGGCCGTGACACGACCGCATTCGAGGCGACGGCCGCGAGCGCCGCCTATCGCCGCGGCGAAGGGCTCGCCGGTCGGGTCTGGGAGGCGGGGGCCCCGATCGCCATGCCCGATCTCGGAGGCGACAATTCGGCGCGTGCCGCGGCCGCGGTCGCGGCCGGGCTGCATGGGATCGTCGGCTTCCCGGTGCGCAGCGGGCGGCGCGTGGTCGGGATGATCTCCCTTCACACATGGGCGGCGCGGGACCTCGACGACGGTCTCGTCGCGGTAATGAACGACGTGGGCTCGCAGGTTGGCGAGTTCGTCGAGCGTAAACGCGCCGAGGTCGCACTTCAGGAAAGCGAGAAGCGCATGCGCTCGGTCCTCGACAACGTGTCCGACGGCCTGGCGACGATTGACCCCGGCGGGATCATCGAGTCCACCAACCCCGCGGTGGTCAAGCTCTTCGGCTACTCGGAGCAGGAGCTGATGGGACAGCGCGCCGACATCGTGATCGCGACCACGCATCGCAGCGCGTTCGACAACTACCTCCAGCGCCGGCTCACGCTCGACATCCCGGTCAGCGGTGCGCACGAGACAATGGGCAAGCGCAAGAACGGGAGCCTGTTCCCGCTCGAGTTCATCGTCAGCTCGATGCAGATCGGGTCGCGCCACCTGTTCATCGCGACGCTGCGAGACATCTCGGAACGCAAGGCGCACACCGACGCGCTCGAGTACCAGGCCCTCCACGACGCGCTCACCGGGCTGCCAAACCGCAGCCTGTTCGGCGACCGCTTGCGCCAGGCGCTGCTCGCCGCGCGTCGCAATCAGAAGATGTTTGGCGTCCTGCTGCTCGACCTCGATCGTTTCAAGGACATCAACGACGCGCTGGGCCACGACCGCGGTGACAGCCTGCTGCAGGAGGTCACGGCTCGGCTGCGCGGCGTGCTGCGGGCGACCGACACGATCGCGCGACTCGGCGGAGACGAGTTCGCGGTGCTGACGACGGACGCCAAGCATCCGGAGGACGTCGTTGCGACCGCGCGCAAGATCCTCGCGTCGCTCGAGGGTCCCTTTGCGATTGGCGACCAGATGGTTGAGACAGGAGCATCAATCGGCATCGCCATGTACCCGGTGCACGGCGACGATCCGAGCACGCTGCTTCGACGCGCCGACGTCGCGATGTATGTGGCCAAGCGTTCCGGTGGCGGCTGCAGGCTGTACCAGCCGGAGCAGGAGGCGCAGACCTTGCGGCGCTCAGGCCTCGCCGGCGAGCTGCGCCGTTCGATTCCTCAAGGCGAGCTCATGCTCCATTACCAGCCGCAGGTGACGCTAGCGACGGGTGCGATCCAGACCGTCGAGGCGCTTGTGAGATGGAACCACCCGCGCGAAGGACTCATGCCGCCGGACAGGTTCATCCCCATGGCGGAGGAGACCGGCATCATCCATCCGCTCACCGCGTGGGTCATCGATGCAGCGCTGACACAGCTCTGCCAATGGCTCGCGGACGGGATCGACGTCTCGATCTCGCTCAACGTCTCGCCACGCAGCATCGAGGACCACTCACTCGAGGAGATGGTCGCGCGGGCGCTGGGCAACTTCAAGGTCGAGCCGAGCCGCCTCACGCTCGAGATCACCGAAGGTGTGGCGATGGCCGCGGCCGCCGCCAAAGCGTTGCACCGCCTGCACGAGATCGGCGTTCGCCTTGCGCTCGACCATTTCGGCACCGGCTATTCCTCCCTGCTTTACCTGATGCGGCTGCCGGTCAACGAGATCAAGATCGACCGCTCCTTCGTCTCGGCGCTGGCGTCAGATGAGGATTCCGCCGCGATCGTCCGGTCGGCGGTTGGACTCGGTCACAACCTCGGGCTGCGCGTGGTTGCCGAGGGCTTGCAGGACCGGATCGCGGAGACGATCCTGGTCGAAGTGGGATGCGACGCCGCGCAGGGCTTTCTCGTTGGCCGGCCGGCCGAGGAAGGCGAAATCACCGCCCTGCTGCTGCAGCATTCCAACGCTGCTCCGCAGGCTGATCAAGCCTCGCTCTGAAAGCACTCGTCTTCGGCGCTGGAGGTCAGCTCGGCACAGAGCTCGTGCGTCTGCTGGGAAATGAAAGCGGGGTGCCGCACGAGCGGCTGTCGATTACCGACGCTCCAGCTGTCGAAGCGCTCATCGCCGCGGGCAGACCGGACGTCGTCTTCAACTGCGCGGCCTACAACGAGGTGGATCGAGCCGAGTCTGCGTCGGAGCTCGCCCACGCCGTCAATGCGGCCGCCCCCCACAACGTCGCTCTCGCGTGCAACCGGCATGGCGCAGCGCTCGTCCACTTCTCGACCAACTTTGTTTTCGACGGCCGCAAGGAAGAGCCGTACGTCGAGGTGGACGAGCCTTCTCCGCTTTCCGTGTACGGCAGATCGAAGCTCGAGGGTGAGCGCCAGGTGCTGCAGTCAGGCGCGACTGCCTTGATCATCAGAACGGCCGCGGTTTTCGGCGGCGGCGTCAATTTCCCTATGCGCGTCCTGGGCCGTGCGCGGTCCGGCGAGCGGTTGCGCATCGTCGCGGACCAGAAGGTGAACCCGACCTACGCCAAAGATCTGGCGGCCGCCGCGGTCGAGTTGTGGGAGAGCGGGGTCACCGGCATCGTCCACGCCGCAGCCGATGGTTGCGTCTCGTGGGATGAGTTCGCGCGTGCCGTGCTCGCGGACTTTGGAGTCTCCGCGGAAGTGGAGTCAGTCGCCACCACAGCTTTCGCGTCAGCAGCACGGCGGCCGGCGAACGGGTGCCTCGCGACGACGCGTTACCGGTTGCTCCGGCCATGGCGGCAGGCGCTCAAGGAGTGGTCTGAGGAGACTCGTCGCCACTAAGTTCACCAGACCCCTCCCCATTCATGGGGAGGGCAAGGGAGGGGCTAAAGAAGGCTCGGGCCGGGCGATTTCTCGACACCGGCTCCGAGCTTGGCTGCGGGGGGTGAGGTTCTAACTAAAGATGAGTTCCTGATTCCTTTCTGAAGGCCCGCGCGCACTTTGCGCGGTGAAAAGTTTGGCACGAAATCGGGGAGGCGGTTGGTTGATCTCTGCACATTTTCAACGACGAAATGCCTACGCCACTCTTGAAATCACAAGCCATCCTCGGCCAAGGTGGCTGAAATCCGACTGCTTTTTGATATGGGTTCGTTAGTCCCAGCACAACGTCTTGCAGAGATTGATCAGTTCGAAGGATGTGGCCACTCGCCTTGGCGTCAGCCAGGCGACTGTGGCGCGCGCCGTGGGAAGGGGTCTCCTGCGTGCCGCCATGATCACCCCCGGCGGCCACCGGCGGTTCAGCGAGGCGGACGTCGAGGCGTATGCCTTGAGCCTCCAGGACGAGCCCGACGGCGCCCGGCTGATCACCACCGGCGAGGCCGCCCGTCTGTTAGGCGTTAGCCAGCCGACCTTGAATCGCGCCGTCCGCCGAGGCTTGCTCCAGCCAACCCTCACGACTCCAGGCGGACACCGCCGTTTCGACAGCGCCGAGCTGAGCGCGGCTCTCTATTTCGAGGACGAGATCTGAGCGTGGCGGGAGAAGATCCGGCTCATCTCACGGGCGCGTCGCAGGCGCCCGTTCACGGATTCCGCGGAATCGCCTGGAGCGTCCTCCTCAACGCCGTGCTCATCGGCGCGTTTGTCATCGGCGCGATCCCGATCGTCGCCATTGCACACGGTTTTCTCGACCTGGTCCAGCAATCGGAGATCCAAAGCGGTGCCGACTGGATCGCTTATGGATTCGCTTTCGCGGGACTCTTCCTGGGCGCGATCTTCTTCGCCTACGCGATCAAGTACTACCTGAGCACCGCGATGGTGCTGCTGACAACCCTTGTCGGCACGCCGCGAAACGGCAACGGCGCGGGCAAGGCCAACGGCAACGGGTTGAACCGGATCAACGGCAACGGCAACGGCTATCACCTCGACCTCGGATATCAACCCTTCGTCTCGATTCATGTCGCGGCGTACAACGAGAAACGTGTCATCGAGCGGTTGCTGACCGCGCTCTCGCAGCTCGACTACCCCGAGTACGAGGTGGTCGTCGTCGACGACTCCACCGACGAATCGATCCAGATCCTGCAGCGCTGGGTGAACCGTCCCCGATTCAAGATCCTGCACCGCACGAGTCGCGCCGGTTACAAGGGAGGGGCGCTGCGCGAGGCGCTCAATGTCATGGACCCTCGCACCGAGTACGTCGTGGTGTTCGACGCCGACTCGGTGCCTTTCCCGGACTCGATCGAGCGCCTGCTGCCCCTCTTCTATCGGGTCAGCGACGGCGCCTCCAGCAAGCGGTTCGAAGCCGCCTTCGGCCGTACGGAGCCTCCATCGGAACCTGGCCAGGTCAAGCGCCGGCCCGAGGTCGCCGCCGTGCAGAGCTACCAGTGGCACGTGCTCAACAAGTCGGAGAGCTGGCTGACCGAGGCCGTGCGCGCTGAATACGCCGGCAGCTACATGATCGAGCGGCCCTTCCAGGACGCGATCGGCTCTTTGAAGATGATCGCGGGCACGGCTAACATGATCCGCGCCGACGTTCTGCGCCAGGTCGGTTGGGGCACCAGCATCACCGAGGACTGGGAGCTCACTCTCAAGCTCTACACGCGCGGCTATAAGGTGATCTATACGCCATGGGCCGAGACGCCGGCCGAATGCGTAAGCACTTTCTCGCGGCTGGCGCGGCAGCGGATGCGTTGGGCGGAAGGACACACGCACAACGTCCGCAAGTGGTTCTTGCCGATCATCACCTCACCGCTCGTCACGCCAATCGAAAAGCTCGAGTTCCTGTACGACGCGTCCTATTACCTGCAGGCCGGGCTGTTCGTCATCGGCTCGCTGAGCTGGCTCATCTCTGAAGTCATCTTCCAGACCCACGTTCCCGGCTGGACGGCGCTCCTCGGATGGTCGCTCCTGTTCTCCAACATTTTCGCGCTCCCGCTGATGAACCTCGGCGGCTTGATCCTCGAAGAGGCGCCGGCCCGTGACGTGCAGGGCGTATTCGGGGCACTCGTGCTGTCATTCGCGCTCGTTCCATTCCAGGGTTGGGCGGCATTCAAAGGACTGATCAGTCGCGACGAAGGCCCGTGGTTCCGCACGCCGAAGACGGGCCGGGTCACCGACGAGGTGCGCCACCTTCGGAGGCTGTACATGCTTGGCCGCTGGCTGCGCGGGCGCCGCGGTGCGCCGCGCTGGACGTCGGCGACCACGCCCATTGCCAAGCCATCGCCCCTCCGCGCGACGCCGCACAAGCGGTGGGTTGGCTGGTTTGTCATCGGATTGCTCGTCCTCCTTTTCGGCAGCCTGGTCGCGGCCTCGATGCGTGCCCCGACCGTGAGCGCCGCCGGTAATCCGCTTTATCTCCACGGCACCGGCACGGCTCCGGGATGCGTCGCCAGCACCGTCGACCAGGCGGTCGGGACGCGGGCCACCGCGTGCCAGGTCCAGTCGGGCGGCGGATCGACGACCTGGTCGTTCAGCGGCATCCCGGCGCAGACAGTCGCGGCAGGCGTGTGGACTTTCACAATGAACTGGACGGGCGGCACCGGCGCGACCAGCGACACTGTCGCCATCGCGGCTGGTGTCTCGGCGACCGCTAGCTGCGCAGGCTTCCTGGCCACGGTCCCCAACGTCGGCTCGACGTGGACGACGACCTACGGGGCGAACGGTGTCAACCCAACCAGCCCGTTCACGGTAAGCACCAGCGCGAGCCAGCTCGCGATGGTCATCCCGCCCGGCGGGTCGCTGTGCATCCAGGTGACACTGACGCACAACACGGGCGGCAAGCCGTCCATGGTCTATGACGGGACGGCGGGCGTGGGCGACACCAATGTCGTGCCGCCGAGCATCGTCGTGCCCGAGTCGCTGCTCGGCCTCGTCGGACTGGTGGTGGTGGTCCCGCCGTTGGTGAGGCGGTTGGTGAGGAGACCGAGGTGAGGACGCGGGAGAGCGACAACGTCAACCTCACTCTGATCGCGCTGACGTGCGCGCTGCTGATGGTGCTGCCGTTGGTCACGACGTTCGATGACCTCCTCACCTCATTGGCCATGGGCCTCGGCGCGAACAATCCGCTGCAAGCGATCGTGCCCGTCGAGTCGCGCATAGTCGTGAGGATGCTCGGCCTCCTCGGCGTCCACGCCGCCGCGTCGGGAAGCCACATGGTCGTGTGGGACGGCTCGGGCTCGATGCACACGCTCTTCATCTCGTGGAACTGCATCGGGTGGCAGAGCCTCATCCTCTTCGGGGTCAGCCTCATCTCAGGACTGCGTGGCGGTCACGGTTTGGAGATGCGCGTCCAGGTGATCCTCATCGGGGTCGCCGGCACGATGCTGCTCAACCTCGTGCGAGTCGCCCTCGTCGCGTTGATTGCCGCCACGGTAGGTGTTGGGCCGGCCATCTTCCTTCACGATTACGGCGGCACCGTGCTGTTCGTAGGCTTCCTGTTCGCGTTCTGGGCTTTCGCCCAACGCTGGATCCTCGCCCCGGTCCTTTTGGAGGGCGAAGCCACCGTATGAACCGGTGGATCCGCCTCGGCGTGCAGACCGCCTTTGGGCTCGCCCTGTTGTGGCTGTGGCTGCGCACCGTTTCGCTGCCTGAGATCCTTGCGCATGCGCACGTCCATAGCTGGTGGGCCGTCGCCCTGATGGTCGTGCTGTTCCTCGTCACCAGCATGATCCGCGCCCGGCGCTGGCTGCTCCTGCTGCGCCCGCTCGCACCGGTCGGCATGGTCCGCGCCTTCGCCATGAACGCAGCCGGCGGATTGCTCAACTACGTGCTGCCGATCCGCTCCGGCGACGCGGCGCGGGCGTGGTGGCTGTGGCGAAGGCACCGGATCCCGGCCGGATCCGCGCTGGCGACGATCGTCATCGACAAGGCATGCGACCTCGCGGCGGTGGCCCTGTTCCTTGCCGGCCTCGAGGTGGTGGCACTCAGCGGAGCCGTCAACGCGCCGCGTGGTCTAGCGGGCGCCGCGGCCCTGGCGATCGCGCTGCTGGCGGCGGTGCTCGGCACCGCGCTCGCCGGCCCCCGGATCGCTCGGTCGAGTCTCGCCCGGCGGCTCATTCCAGCGCGGTTCGCCTCGGCGATCGCCGGCCAGGCTTTCGCGTTCCGGGCCGGAGCGCGGGGGCTCTGGACGCCTCAGCTGACAGCGCGCCTCGCGGGTCTCACCGTGCTGGCACTCGTGATCGACGCATTCAACTTCACGCTGCTGTTCATAGCGGTCGGCATCTCGGTCCCGCCGCTGAAAGCGATGGCCGCCTATCCCGCTCTGCTCCTCAGTTTCGCGGTGCCGGCAGGTCCCGGCTATCTGGGCAACCTCGAGGTCGCGGGGGCGCTGGTGCTTGGCGGCGGACTCGGACTCGCCGCGGGCGTCGCCGCCGGGGCGATCGTCCTCTACCACGCCCTCACCGCCGCCTACGCCCTGACGCTCGGGGTGCTGAGCTTTTTCCTCGTCGGCGGCAGGCGCGACGTGCGGAAGAAAGGCACGCGCCGGATCGCGGTCTTCCACTGTGGCTTCACTTACTCGGGCGGCGGCGAGCGGATTGTCATCGAAGAGGTGATTGGCCTGCGCAGGCGGGGCTACGACGTCGAGTGCTACGCGCCGACGGTCAACGCGTCTCGCTGTTATCCGGACCTCATCGGCGAGGTCAGGGTGAAGACGTTCCTGCCCCAGCTGCCCCGCTGGTTCCCCTTCCGCGAGGCGGTGCAGATGGCCGCGACCTCGCTCCTGATGCCCCTCTACGCGTGGCGGTTCCGTGGTGTCGACGCCATCGTCGGCTGCAACCAGCCGAGCGCATGGATCGCATGGTGGGCGGCGCGCCTGATGGATGTGCCGTACGTCGTCTACTTGAACCAGCCGAACCGGCTCGTCTACCCGCGCAACATCGACCGCCAGACGGGCTGGGTCTCCAACGCCGACTACCGGCTGCTCGCCGCGATCGTCCTGCGCGCGACGCGCTTTGTCGCGTGGGCCGACCGCCGCTCGATCCAGGAGGCAAATCAGCTGCTGGTCAATGGCGACTACATCGGCGACATCATTCGCCACACTTACAAGCGCGACGCCGTCGACTGCCCCGCGGGATGTCACGTCGCCGCGTCAGGCTACCCGCTGCCGATCGAGGCGCGCTTCTCAGGCGGCCTGACGATCAACGGCTATCCGATCCGCAGGCCGTACGTGCTTCTCACCAACCGGCACTATCCGCAGAAGCGTTTCGACCTCGCGATCAAGGCCTTCGCCAAGGTGCGCAAGCGCCATCCGCGCGCGCAGCTTGTGATCCCGGGACCGCCGACATCGCACACCGCGTCGCTGAAGGAGCTGGTAATCGAACTCGGGCTCCAAGATTCGGTGCTGTTCCTGGGGCCGATCAGCGAGGAAGAGCTGCAGTCGCTGTATGCGGGAGCCGCGGTCTATGTCTATCCCGCACCGGAGGAGGACTTCGGCATGGGCGTCATCGAATCAATGGCGAAGGGTGTCCCGGTGGTGGCGTGGAACCAGGCTGGTCCAACTGTGACGGTGGGGCCGGGAACCGGCTACCTGGCCGAGCCGCTGGACGTCGAGGATTACGCGGCGGGTATCGTCGCGCTGCTCGACAGCCGGGCCGAGAACCAGGCCGCCGGCGAGCGCGCCTTTGAGTGGGCGCGACGCTTCGATTGGGAGAGGCACATCGACACGTTAGAGCGCGTTGTGCTCGTTGTGGCACGGGAGCACGAGCAAATCGCAGCCGAGGCCGCAACAGCCTGAGATCCCCTCGCCGCAGGTGGGGCGACGTCGCCTGCATCGCTTCGATTGCCGCTGTCACCCTTGTGGTCGGTTTCCTCAACCAGGCCTTCCAGGGCTTCCCGAAGGGCTACGACGCCTACGGCCACATGTCCAAGATCAAGTTCCTGGTCGACAACTTTCCGAACGTCGACTGGAACTACGAGTGGTACGCCGGCCAGTACTTCTCGGAGGGCTCATTCCCGCCCCTGTTCCACTACGCGGCGGGTATCCTGGTTGGGTTTGGCCTCCCGATCGGAGACGCCATCATTGTCATCGCGGCGTTCGCCTTCGTCGTCATCGGTTGTGCGCTCTACGGGCTTGTTCGGGTCGCCACGGACAGCCGGGTCGCGGGGCTGATCGCCGCCCTGATCCTCCTCAGCTCCAACGCCTTCTGGGCGTACGTGCTGGTTGGTGGTCTGTATCCCCGCATCCTCGCCATGGCATTTTTCAGCCTTTTCGCCTTCTTCGCGGTCGTCCATCAGACCCGGCCGTCGCGGCCGGCCTTTGCCGCCATGGTCCTGTCCCTGGCAGCCGCCATGAGCACGCACTTGCTGCTGGGCGCGATCGGGGTCGCCTTCGCGGTGGGCTTGATCGCGGTGATGCCTCTGCCGCTCGCCCAGAAGTCCGCTCGCGCCGCCACGCTTTTGGTGTCGACCGGACTCCTGGCTGCTTTCTTCTACCTGCCGTATGCGGTCGCGCTGTCGACACCCGCTCCGGTGCCGACGTTCACGCGCGAGTACGGCCAGGTCGACCTGAAGTCGCTCTTCGCGGGCGTGGAATCACTTCCACTCCTGCTGTTCCCACTCTTGGCCGTCGGAATCGCCGGCGCCTACAGCTTGCGGCGCCGATTCCCCTCGACGCCGGCCGCTCGGTTGATGATCTTGGCCGGACTGGCGGGTGCAGCCTGCGCCGTCTACGCGCTCGCGGGGCTGGCCGGCACCCACGTCTTCATCTACAACTTTCAGCCTGGCCAGGCGACATATTTCGCCGCCTGGTTTTTCGCCGCCCTCGCTGGTTTGTCGCTGTGGTGGGTCTCGCGGCGGCGGTGGCTCGCCGAGGTTTTGATCACGGCACTGCTCGCCCAGCTCGTGCTGACGACCCCCGGCCTCTCCGGCGGAGTCATCAAAGGGGACAACGCTGACAACCGTTCCCTGGTGAGCGCAGTCGCCCTCGATCCCAACGAACGGCAGTACCGCGTGGGAGTGTCCTGGGACGGCGGCTCGGACTGGATCAACAGTCGCAGCGGCGTGCCGCAGACGCGCGGCTATCAGCAGCAGGGCGTCCTTCGCGGCGATTGGCAGTACTGGCTCGAGCACGCGGTATGGAGCGCCGACTCCAACTACGCGGAGGCGAACTTCCTGCTCGACTGGTACGCGGTGCGCTCGCTCTACGCGGGACCCGACCCCGACGTCGTGCGCCGTTTCGAGGCGAGGCCGGATCTCTACAGGCCTCTCTCCGCCGGCTCACCAGACTTCGCGCGGACGTTCGAATACCCGGCTGCGACGCCCGTCCTTTCGGCGGGCGATGCGCGCACCGCGCTCGTGATCGGCGACCCCACCGCCTACAGCCTGGTCCTGAGGTCGATCGCCCTGGCGGATTTCGACAGCCGCGCGTTGATCCCGATCCGCGGTGGCGAGTACCTGGACAGCCACTCCCTCGCCGAGCTCAGTCGATTCGACGAGGTGATCCTGTACCAGTACCGCGTCCACGATCGCGCGAAAGGACTGGCCCTGCTCGATCGATATGTCGAGGGCGGCGGCAGCGCCTTCATCGAAGCGAGCGGTTCAGACCCGGAACAGGGAGGTGCGGCCTCGACGCCGATCCCCGGCGCCGAGATCAAACGGACCGGAATCGGTCCCGACTGGGGCCTGGCTCGAACATCGAGCCCCATCGCCACCGGCCTCGACCTGACTGCGTTCTCGCCGGCCGTCTACAGCGGCGGGCCTTGGGGCATCTCCTACATCCCCGAGGGCTCCATTGCGTCCTGGGCAACGCCGGTCCTTCTGAGCAACGGCTACCCGGTGCTGGTCGCGGGGACCCTCGGCCGGGGCCGCGTCGTGTGGAGCGGCATGAACCTGCCCTACCACGCATCGAGCACCCGCAACTCGCAGGAATCCCTACTGCTGGCGCAGGCCATCGCGTGGGCCGCGCCGGCCGGCGGTGCGGCGGCCCCATACCAGGCGACGTTCGTGAATCCGCAGGCACGATCGATCCGCCTCGAGGGTCCCGCGAAAGGGGTTCTTTTCAAGGAGAACTGGGTACCCAACTGGCGGGCGACGGTCGATGGGAGGCAGGTCGAGATCTATCGAGCCGGGCCCGACTTCATGTACGTCCCCCTGGGTGGGTTCAGCCATCCGGCGGTTGTGGAGCTGACCTTCACGCGAACCGCGTTGGAGTGGATCGGGGATGCCATCTCGTTGCTGACGCTGGCCGGGCTCTTGCTGTATCTGGTCGGGGCGTCAGGTCGACGTCTGCGACGGCGTCGCGCCCGGGTGGAGGCGGTTCGGGCTCAAGACTGAGCCGGCCTTCGGCGCGCCGAGCGCGAGCATGGCGAGCCAGACGATGTCCCAGGCGAGTTGCGGCACGGCCACGCCGACTGAAAGTAGCTGCATGGTCACGATGCCGAGGGCAAGCCAGACGCGATGCCACAGCGGGGGCCCGTTTCTCAGCACCAGCCAGGCGGCGAGCACCAGGTTCGTGTAGTCCCACTGATGGAGGTGGAAGGACACCATCAGCGATCCGAGCAGGCCGGCCGCGAAGACCGTCTCGAGCTCGTGGCGCCGCACCCTGGCCACCGCCAGGCACGCGATGCCCTGGATGGCCAGCAGGACATACGTCATCGGCCCAAGGCCGAAAACGACCGCGATGGTGAAGTAGGCATGCCCGGTGTCGTCCTGGACCAGCTTCAGCGCCTGCCAGTAGCTCGCGATGCCGTCCACGCCCAGGCTCGCCGCGCTGAGAGCAGCGAGGACGAGACCCGCGGCGGCCCATCCGAGCACAGGCTTGATGTGGCCTGCCACGAGAAGGGCGACCGGGACCATGATCACGACCTGGGGCTTGAGCGCCGTGGCAAGCGCCAGTGCGATCCCGGCGGCGATCGGGCGGTCGTGCCGGATGAGCCACCAAGCCAGCGCCACGCCCGCAACCACGACCACGCTTGGCTGGCCGTAGTACAAGACCTGCATGACGGGCCACAGCGCGAGCGCGACGAGAAGCAGGGTGAGCTTGGCGAGCCCGTTGTAGGGCGCCGCGACATGCCACGTCCAGATGAGCGCGGCCAGCGCGCCCAGGGTCCAGATGAGGTACGCGGCAGGCTCGGGCACGAGGGTGAGAGGCACGAAGAGCCAGGCGAGCAGCGGAGGGCTGATGTACGTGGCGGTCGCGTCGATGCTGCGGTCGGCCGCCGGGAACACCTGCGAGAGCTGCCTCAGCGTCGCGAAGTCGTAGATCGTCGACCACCCGTACTGGAGACCCGCCTGGGCGGCGACGTAATTGATCCGGATGTCCTCGTGGATGGGGAAGGTTGCAAAGCCGAACACCCAGCGGCCCACGCTGTACAGCGCGCCCCAGGCCGCCGCGGTCGCGGCGGACGCCAGCCACAGCGGTGGGCGCCGGCGAGCCGACGCCTCGGCGAGTGATCCGACGGCCGCGACCACGGTCTAGTTGGCCGACTCCGCCCAGGAGATCAGGTCGCGCAGGCCGCGGTCGAACTCGACGTGCGGCGCCCAACCGAGATCGCGGCGCGCCTTGCCGACGTCGCTGACGTAGAACTTCTGGTCACCCTCGCGCCAGTCCGCGAAGCTGAACTGCGGCCTCTTGCGCGTGAGCTCGCCGATCTGGTCGATGACCTCCAGCAGATTCCGCTGGTTCTCCGGCCCGCCACCGATGTTGTAGATCTCGCCCCGGGCGATGCCGATCTTGTCGATCACGGTGGTGTAGAGCGCGCTCAGGTCGCGCGCGTCGAGGAGGTCGCGCACCTGGGTCCCGTCGCCATAGATCTTCAGCGCGCGGTCCCTGAGGATCGAGTGCACGAAGTGCGCCACCCATCCCTGGTCCTCGGTGCCGTACTGGTGCGCGCCGTAGATGCAGCTCTGGCGCAGCACTACGGTGTTCATGCCGAAGCAGCGCGCGTAGTCGCGGACGTACTGGTCCGCGGCGCCTTTGCTGCAGCCGTAGGGGCTGTGAAAATCGATCGGCTGCGTCTCTTTACAGGCACCGTTGTTCTGGTCGAGCTTTCCGTAGACCTTATTCGTCGATGCAAAGACAAACGGCGCATCGTGGTTGTGCATCCGGACGGCCTCGAGCATGTTGAGGGTGCCGCGCGCGTTGACGTCGAAGTCCGTGCTGGGGTCGACGAGCGACGTCGTGACCGCGACCTGCCCGGCCAGGTGGAGGACGGCGTCCTGGTCCTTCACGTGCTCGGCCAGGGCGCCGGCGTTCCTCACGTCCTCTTTAATGAAGGCGATCCGGTTCGGGTACTTGGTGATGAGCCACTTGAGGTTGCGTTCGGTGCCCGGGCGGCTCAAGTTGTCGAGCAGGCTGACGTGCCAGCCCTCCTTGATCAGGTGGACCGCGGCGTTGACACCCAGGAAGCCGGCCCCACCTGTGATGAGGATCCTGCGGTCCGGAGCGGCCGGGAGTGGCGGCGTCGACTTGGTCTTGGTCAGTCGCTCAGAGGGGTCCACTGCGGCGCATACGTTAGCCCGTGGATATCCCTCTGAGGAAGGCGATCACAACGATCCACGAGGCGCCGGCGAGGACGAGCGCTTCGCGCCGGGCGTTGCCCTGATGGGCGTAGATGTACGCGCCGGGGAGAAACAGAGTCGCGAACGCGCCGTACACCATGTGCAGCAACCCCGCGCGCGGATCGCCGCCCGCGAGCAAGGCCCACAGGCCGAGCAGGCCTTGCACTGGCGTGATGGCGGCCATGATCAGGTAGGTCGACCGAAAGCCCCCGCTGACGCGTTGGTTCCGAAAGTAGTGATAGGCGCCCCACAGCCCGAGCAGCACTGCAAAGGCCACGAGCACACGCGCGCCGTAGCTGTGCAGAAAGGCGACCGTCACCACCGCCTAGGCGTGGAGTCTGGAGATCTGCCCGCGGAAGTAGTCGACGGCCAGGCGCAGGCCCTCCTCGAGCTGGATCCGCGGCTGCCAGCCGAGCTGTTCCGCTGCGCGCCGGTTGTCGAGCGCGATGCGGTACACGTCGCCTTTGCGCGCCGGTCCGAACATGGGCTCGAGCTTGTACTCGGTCAGGAGCGCGATCTTGCGGAACAGGTCGTTGATCGTCACCGGGATGCCCGAGCTGATGTGGAAGGTGCCGCCGTCACCCGTCTCGAGGGCGGCGAGGTTTGCCATCGCGACGTCGCCGACGTGCAGCATGTCGCGCGACTGATTCCCGTCGCCGTCGATCGTGACCGGCTTGCCCTCGATCATCCGGCTCGCGAAGATGGCCACGACGCGGCCCTCCTCGGCGAAGAAGTCCTGCCGCGGACCGTAGATGTTGGCGTAGCGAAGCGTCGTGTAGCGCAGGCCAAACGTCCTGTCGAACATTCCCAGGTAGTGCTCGAACGCGAGCTTGCTGGTGCCGTACGGCGAGAGCGGACGCACGGGATGGTCTTCATCCGCCGGCACGATGTCGGGTTCGCCGTAGAGCGCGCCACCGGTGGAGCTGAAGATCACCTTGCGCACGGCCTCGTCGACGCAAGCGCGGAGCACGTTGAGGCCACCGACCACGTTGACCAAGGCGTCGTGCCCGGGGTCGGCCACGGACTTCGGAACCTCGGACTGCGCCGCGTGATGGTTCACGACCTCGGGCTTGAACGACGCGATCGCGGCGTGCACCTGGGCGCGATTCGTGACGTCGACCCGATGTAGCTTCGCGGCTTGATTGACGTTTTCCTCGCGGCCGGTGCTCAGGTTGTCCATGACGCCGACCTCATGCCCCGCGGCGATGTAGGCGTCCACCACATGCGAGCCGATGAATCCGGCGCCGCCAGTGACGAGAATCTTCAACGAGCGTGACTCTACTAAATGTGGATGTCGTCAAGGCTGTGCGGGCGGATGTCCGCCCTAGCTTCATCCGTGACGTGCTGACGCGGGCGGCAGCCGTGCCCGAGGTCGCGGCGCGATTGCCGGAAGCCCAGAGCACAGTCGCGGTTCGGCTCACCGCCGACGCGGAGATGCAGCGCTTGAACACGGCGTATGCGGGCGAACCTCACGCCACCGACGTCCTATCGTTTGCCGGCTCAGCCGGCCACGTCGGGGACATCGCCATCTCGTGGCCCGCGACCCTGCGTCAGGCCGCCGAGTATGGCCACGACGCGACGACGGAGCTCGCGCTGCTCGCGGTACACGGCCTGCTGCACCTGCTGGGCTGGGATCACGTATCGGCGCGCGAACAGAAGGAGATGACTCGCCTGACAATCGAGGCATTACAGCAGTCGGGAATCGAGTTGGCTCCGCGACGCCTTTAGACTCGCTACATGGTCTGCGGCGCTCGCCGCGGGCCTTAGTGCGTCTGGATGGGAGAAATACAAGAGCGATTGATCGTGGGACTCGGCAACCCCGAGTCCGAGTACGCCGATACGCGCCACAACCTGGGTTTTGCGTGCGTGCGAGAGCTCGCGCGCCGGCTCGGCGTCTCGGTCGATCGCAAACGCTGGCAGTCCCTGATCGGCCGTTCGGAAGCGAAGCGTCTTTGGCTCGTCATGCCGCAGACGTTCATGAACCTCTCCGGTGAGGCGGTGGCGAAGGCGCTGAAAGACATCGGGCTGGCGCCCGAGCAGACATGGGTCGTCTACGACGAGCTGGACCTTCCGATGTGCCGGATGCGGATCAGACGTGGCGGTTCTGGCGCCGGGCACAACGGCGTGCGTTCGTTGATCTCGTCGCTGGGCACCGATGATTTCGTCCGTTTTCGCGTCGGCATCGGCAAGCCCTCGCGCAAAGGCTCACCTGCCGGGCGGCACTACGTCCTGGGGCGATTCGCGAAGGCCGAGGCGGAGAGGCTGCCGCAGGTGATCAATGGGGTCGCCGACGCGCTGGAGCTGGCGCTCCAAGCGGGGATCGAGCGGGCGATGGATCGCTACAACCGCGCCGGAGCGCTGGGATGCGAGGAGCTGCCATGACCACGTTGTGGCAAGCTGCGCTCGGCGCCGAGCCGCGGCTCGAAGGATGGGTCGCCCGTGGCCACAGCGAGCTCCACGTGGCGCGGCTTCCGCGCTCGGCGTGGCCTATCGTCGCCGCGGCGGTCGCTCGCGCGCTGATTGAAAGAGGGAAGTCCGCTCTCATCCTGGTCTCGGGCCCGGAGCAGTTCGCCGACGAGCTTCGCGTGTGGCTCAGCGGACGGCCGCCGGCGTCTGTTTTCGCCGAAGTCGGCGTCTCGTTCCTCGATCGGCCTCCTGCCTTTGATGATGCGGTGAACTGGCGCCTCGAGGCGCTGAGCGCCCTCGCGTCCGCGGACAACACCGCGGCTGTTGTCGTCTCTTCGCGGCGCGCCCTCACACGACAAACCATCTCGCGCCAGGATCTGGTCGATACGGCGGTCACCCTACGGCCGGGCGAGGGGCCTGACCCCATCACCGTCGCCGGCCGGCTGGTCGAGCTGGGTTACACCCGCGAGCCGCTTGTCGAGGAAAGAGGGCAGTTCTCCTTGCGCGGCGGCATCCTGGACGTGTTTCCCTCGGCGGCGGACGCACCGATCCGGGCCGAGTGGGTCGGCGACGCGGTGGAGACGCTGCGTCTGTTCGAGCCCGACAACCAGCGTTCGGTGATGCCGGTCGCAGAGGTGACGATCAGGACGGGGCGCGAGCTGCTGATCGGCCCGGAGCGTGGCGCCGCCGCCGTCGCGCGGCTGCGCGAATCGGTTTCGCTGGAGAGCCTGCGCGGGGACGTCCGATCGGAATGGGAGGACGAGCTGACGCGCCTGGGCGCGGGCGCCGCATTTGCGGGCGTCGAGTTTTACGCCGCCTACCTCGATCCCTCGCGACCGTCGCTGCTCGACCACCTGCCGCAGGATGCGGTCGTCATCGACTTCGAGCCGGCACGACAGCGAGCCGACGCGCGCACGTTGTTGGACGAGACGGCCATGCTCGCCGCGGCCGAGGCGGGCGGAGGCGAGCTGCCGCGGCAGTTCAAGCTCCCGACCGTCGAGCGCGGCGACGGCTTCGGCGTGCGGCCCCACCTGATGATCACGAGCGCCGAGGGGACGGGTGACGCGATCGATCTCGGATGGTTCGAAGGAGAGCCGCTCGTCGGGCAACCACGGGCGCTCGCGGGCTTCGCGGCGCGTGCCGAAGGGGCGGCCATCGTCTTCGCGACGGAGCAAGACGAGCGCTTGCGCGCCCTCCTCGACGAGTCAGGTGTCGAGACCGCGCTCGTCGGGGTCGACCTGGACATCGACCTCGACGTGAAGCCGGGCTTGCTGCATTCCTCGATCGACCCCGCGGCGGGCTGCTCCCAGCCGGCGATCGGTTTGCACGTCGCCACCGACGCCGAGCTGTTTGGCCGCGTGCGCCGGCCCTCGCGTGGCCGGAGTGTCGCCCGCACTCGCACCGAGGACATGACGCGCGAGTTCACGCTGGACTTCGCACCTGACGAGCTCGTCGTCCACGTCGACCATGGGATCGCGCGATTCAAGGGGATGCGCCTGATCGAGTCGGAAGGTGCGCACCGGGAGTACCTCGAGCTCGAGTACGCCGAAGGTGACCGGCTGTTCGTGCCGGTCGAAAACCTCGATCGCGTGCAGAAATACCTCGGCGGCGAGGCGGCTCCGGCACTGCACCGGCTCGGGACGTCCGATTGGACGCGTGCGAGAGGGCGTGCCCGCAAGGTCGTGCAGGACGTCGCCGAGGAGCTGCTGAAGATCTACTCGATGCGGGAGGCCAGGCCGGGCATCGCCTTCGCGCCGGACACCGCCTGGCAGGACGAGCTCGAGGCCACCTTTCCTTATGCAGAGACGCCGGACCAGATCGCGGCGTTGGCCGAGATCAAGGGCGATATGGAGTCTGACCGGCCGATGGACCGCCTCCTGTGCGGCGACGTCGGGTTCGGCAAGACCGAGCTCGCCCTTCGCGCCGCGTTCAAGGCGGCGATGAGCGGGAAGCAGGTCGCGCTGCTGGCCCCGACCACCGTGCTCGCGCAGCAGCACTTCCACGTGTTCCGGGAGCGGTTGAAGAACTTCCCAGTCGTGGTCGAGATGCTGTCGCGATTCGTCGACGACGAGACGCAGGCGCGGACAGTGGACGGACTCAAGAGCGGCCATGTCGACATCGTCGTCGGCACGCATCGCCTGCTCCAGCGCGACGTCCGCTTCAAGCGACTGGGACTGCTTGTCGTCGACGAGGAGCACCGCTTCGGCGTCATGCAAAAAGAGAGGCTGAAGAAGTTGCGCACGCAGCTCGACGTGCTCTCGCTGTCGGCGACGCCGATTCCGCGCACGCTGCACATGGCCGTGGGCGGGATCCGCGACATGAGCGTGATCCAGACGCCGCCGGAGGAGCGACAGCCGATCAAGACCTACGTGACCGCGGACGACGACGAGCTCGTGCGGGAGGCGATCGGCCGCGAGCTGCAGAGGGGCGGCCAGGTGTACTTCGTGCACAACCGCGTGCGGACGATCCAGAAAGCCGCGGAACGTGTGCACAGGCTGATCCCCGAAGGCCGGATTGCGATCGGCCACGGACAGATGTCTGAAGACCAGCTTGCGTCGGTGATGGTCGACTTCGAGGCGGGAAAGTACGACGTCCTCGTCTGCACCACCATCATCGAGTCGGGGCTCGACATCCCGAACGTCAACACGATCATCGTCGAGCGGTCCGACCGCTTCGGCCTGGCGCAGCTGTATCAGCTCCGCGGGCGTGTTGGACGCTCGGGTCGGCGGGCGTACGCCTACTTCCTCTACGACCCCAGGCGGTCACTCACGGAGCAAGCCGACAAGAGGTTGGACGTCATCTCCGGCCTCCATGAGCTCGGCCAGGGATTCAAGATCGCCCTTCGCGACCTGGAGATCCGCGGCGCCGGCAACCTGCTGGGCACGGAGCAGCACGGGGCGATCGCGGCCGTCGGGTTCGAGATGTATCTCCAGATGCTGCAGAGCGCGGTGTCCATGCTGCGGACGGGATCCGAGGAAACCGCCGTCACGGACGTCCTATCGACGGCGGAGATGAACCTCGACCTCCCGCTCGACCACTTCATTCCCCGCTCCTACATCCGGGACGAGAAGCTGCGGCTCGGGGCGTACCGTCAGCTCGCGGGCGCGGATGACGAAGCCGACCTCGACTCGATGCTGCGCTCCCTGAAGGACCGCTACGGGACCGCGCCGCCGCAGCTGGACAACCTCGCGTACTCCCTGCGCGTGAAGCTGCGCGGTCAGAGGATGGGACTGCAAGGCGTGGTCGCGGACGGTCACGACATCGTGATCCGGGTCGACCCGCAGCGATTCCTCGACGTCGAGGAGCTTTCCCGGCGGATGGCGGGACGGATCGCGGTCGGCCCCAACCGGATCAAGATGCGGAGGAAGGGGGAGGGGTGGCAGTCCGACCTGCTCACGCTCCTCGAGGAGATGGCGGCCCTTTACGAAGCTGGGCGCGGCGTCGCGGTAATGTCTCGCCCGTGAGCGACAGGCCATTTGCGGACGGCATCGCCGCGATCTTCGAGGTCGTGCACACGCTGCGCGCTCCTGGCGGGTGCCCGTGGGACCGGGAGCAGACGCACGAGTCGCTACGCCAGTACCTGCTCGAAGAGACTTACGAGCTGCTCGAGGCGATCGACGCCGGCGATGACGCGAAGATGATGGAGGAGCTGGGCGACCTTCTCTTGCAGATCGCGATGCACGCTGAGATCGCGGCCGAAGAAGGACGCTTCGACGCGACGCAGGTGTCCGAAGCCGTCGCCGCGAAGATGGTCAAGCGTCACCCGCATGTGTTCGGCGACAAGTCGGTCGCAAACGCCCACGAGGTGCTGCGCAACTGGGAGCACCAGAAGATCAGCGAGGCGCGTGAGGCCGGCAACGAGGAATCGGTCGTCGACCGCGTGCCATCAACTCTCCCTGCGCTCGCCTGGGCGCTTGGTCTGCAGAAGCGCGCTGCGCGCGTCGGTTTCGATTTCGCGTCGCCTGCCGCTGCGGCGGACTCAGTGGGCGAGGAGGCGCGCGAGCTGGCCGAGGTTGGCGACCGCGACCGCGCATTCCAGGAGATGGGCGACCTGCTCTTCGCGGTCGTGTCGCTGGCTCGAAGCATGAAGGTGAATCCTGAGGACGCGTTGCGCGTCGCAGGTCAGCGATTTCGCAAACGGTTCGCCGCGACGGAGGCGTCGGTGCGCCGCGAAGGCAAGAGCTTAAGCGACCTCAGCGCCGATGAAATGCTCGACCGATGGGAGAAAGCCAGGTAACCATTTGATATAGTCGGCTCCCGCCCGATCGTTCCCGCACAACGACGCAGCATGAAATACAGCAACAAGCCCACCACCGCCGCGGGCACGCTTCGCGTGAGCGCGTTCACTCTGCGGAGCACCCTGATTCTCATTGCCGCAGGCATCGTGTTGATGTGGGCGGCGGTCGCGTTTGCGCAAGAGGCCTACATCAGCCAGCGCCTCGGCCAGCAGGTCTCCGAGCTGCGCACGCAGAACGCCCAGATCGCGGCCCAGAACGCCGGCTACCGCAAGGACGTGGAGGCACTTTCCAACGGCACGGCCGACGAAGAGGAAGCCCGCATGAGCGGCTTCGCCAAGCCGAACGAGAGGACGTTTCTGGTCACGACCCCGAGCCCCTCGCCTACGCCGAGGTCGCGCTGAGCAGCGCCCCTCGCCCTTCGCCCTTCTCCCCTGCGGGGAGAGGGATGTGCTGGTCTTATACTGGAAACGCGGAGTGGAGCAGCGGCAGCTCGTCGGGCTCATAACCCGAAGGTCCTTGGTTCGAATCCAAGCTCCGCAACCATCCTGATCCCAAGCCCCCTCAGCCACTCGTGCGCATCTGGACGACAAATAAGGAATGAACAAGAGAAAGCGCGTAGCGATTGCGAAGCACCGGAAGAAGAAGCAGAAGCTGAAGGCGCGGACGCAGGCCGCTCGCTAAGCTCACGTTCGACGAACGGTGCCGTAGCTCAGGTGGTAGAGCGCGCGACTCATAATCGCGTTGTCGGTGGTTCGAGTCCACCCGGCACCACCATGGCTACGCCACCCGCCGGGCGCATTCTCGCCGCCGTCTCCGGCGGACCCGATTCGACCGCGCTGCTGATCGCGCTCCACGAGTCTGGCCACGACCTGGTCGCCGCCCATTACGACCACGCGCTGCGAGATGGTTCGGCGGACGTCGCGCGACAGGTCGCCGAGCTCTGCGCCCGCCTTGGCATCACGCTCATCAGCGAACGGCGCACCGAAGCGCTGCCGAAAGGATCCCTGCAGGCGGCCGCTCGCAAGCTTCGCTACGCCTTTCTCGACCGCGCTCGAGCCGAGGCGGGTGCGGATGTGGTGGCGCTCGGGCACACCGCCGACGACCTGGTCGAGGGGGTCGTTCTGCACATGCTGCGGGGCTGCGGCATCGCCGGCTTCCGAGGCATGCCCGCGCGCCGAGGTCATTACGTCCGTCCTTTCCTCAACGTGTGGAGAAAGGACCTGCGGGACTACCTCCTGGTGCGCGGCATCGCTGCCTATGAGGACCCGGCCAACCTCGATCCACGGTTCGCGCGCGTGCGCGTGCGTCATCTGATCCTGCCTGCGCTCGAGCGTGACCGGCCCGGAATCGGCCAACGTTTCCACACGGCCGCCACGGCGGCGACGCGTATGCACGAGGCCGCCGCGACCGCGGCTGCAGGCCCGACAACCCGCCGCCGGCTGCGGAGATTGCCGGAGCCCGTGGCCGCCGAGGCCCTGAAGCTGCTCTACATCGGCGCCGGTGGCTCCGACCCTGGCTTATCCCGCGCCCATATCGCCGCCATGCTGAGCCTGGCGGAACCCGGCAGAGGCGGGCGGGGCGTCGATCTTCCAGGCGGCCTGCGTTTCCGTATCGTGGGGGACCTCATGCAGGTGGTGCCGTCGCGACGCGTCTCCGGCGACCCGTTACGCCTGCAGGTAAAGACATGCATGGGTTGCGACGACCGTGGCGCGGCGCATCTCCGGGCGGGTCTCGCCCTCCGCCTCGGATTCCGCAGCCCAGGGCTGCGTCTGCGGCCGGTCGGCGGTCGCGGTTCGCGCAAGCTGCAGGACATCTTCGTGGACGCCCGCGTGCCGCGCGAAGACCGTGACGCCTGGCCCCTGGTCTTTGCCGGGGAGAAGCTTGCCTGGGTCCCGGGGCTGGCGGTCGACGCCGACCTCGCGAGCCGCCACGGCGAGCCCGGCGTCCACGTCTCGATCACGCCAATGCAGGTTCCCACCGCGCCGAAAGTTGTTAGGCTAGAAAATCCAACGAGCCCTCGAGCGCCGGGCGCGGGCAGGGCGCGGAAATTAGGAGATCTGAGTTGAGCCGTTTCCCCCGCTCCAGCCTGTTTTACTTCGCACTGGTCGTCGTCCTCGGCCTGATCTTCTGGTTCACGTGGAGCTCGATCCAGAGCAACCAGGCGCAGGGCGACTGGAACTACACGCGGATGTTGAACGAGGCCGCCAAGGGCAACGTGGCCGTGGTCGACATCAGCGGCACGGATGGCGTCGTCACCGACGCCTCGCACAACAAGCACAACGTCGTGCTTCCCGACTGCTCCGGCGAGTGCAAGTACATGGACGACCTGCGCGCCTCCGGGGTCACCGTGCAGTTCGAGAAGAGCCAGACCGGCAGCTACCTGATCAGCGTGCTGCTGCCGAACATCATCCTCGTGATCCTCATCGCCGCCTTCATGTGGTGGGTGCTGCGCCAGACGCAGAGCGGCAACAACCAGGCCATCTCTTTCGGGCGCTCTCGGGCGCGCATGATCGCCGGCGACAAGCCTGCCATCACGTTCGCCGACGTGGCGGGGGTGGACGAGGCCAAGCAGGAGCTAACAGAGATCGTCGAGTTTTTGAAATACCCCGAAAAGTTCGTCGCCCTTGGCGCGCGTATCCCGAAGGGCGTCCTTCTGGTGGGTCCTCCGGGAACCGGCAAGACCCTGCTGAGCAAAGCAGTCGCCGGCGAGGCCGGCGTGCCCTTCTTCTCGATCTCAGGCTCCGAGTTTGTCGAGATGTTCGTCGGCGTCGGCGCGAGCCGCGTCCGCGACCTGTTCGACCAGGCCAAGAAGAACTCGCCCTGCATCGTGTTCGTGGACGAGATCGACGCGGTCGGCCGCCAGCGCGGCGCGGGCCTCGGCGGCGGCCACGACGAGCGCGAGCAGACCCTCAACCAGCTGCTCGTCGAGATGGACGGTTTCGACACCAACACCCACGTCATCGTCATCGCGGCGACGAACCGGCCGGACGTGCTCGACCCGGCGCTCCTGCGCCCGGGCCGATTCGACCGCCACGTCACCCTCGACCGTCCCGACATCAAGGGCCGCCGCCAGATCCTTGACGTCCACGCGCGCAACAAGCCGCTCGACTCCACGGTCGACCTCGACGTGCTCGCCCGCCAGACGCCCGGCTTCAGCGGCGCCGACCTTGCGAACCTCATCAACGAGGCCGCGATCCTCGCCGCGCGCGCCAACAAGAAGGTGATCGGCATGGACGAGCTCGAGGAAGCGATCGCTCGCGTGATCGCCGGACCGGAACGCAAGAGCCGGCGCATCTCCGAGCACGAGAAAGAGATCATTGCCTACCACGAGGTCGGCCACGCCCTCGTCATGAAGGCGCTGCCTCACACCGACCCAGTGCACAAGGTTTCGATCATCTCCCGCGGTATGGCGCTCGGCTGGACGCTCGCGCTCCCGGAGGAGGACAAATACCTCGTCTCGCGCGAGGAGCTCCGTGACCAGATCGCGGGCATCATGGGCGGCCGCGTCGCGGAGGAGATCGTCTTCGGCGACATCACCTCCGGCGCCGAGAACGACATCCAGCGCGCGACGCAGCTCGCGCGGCGGATGGTCACGCAGTGGGGCATGTCGGACAAGCTCGGCACCGTGACGATGGGCCACAAAGAGGAGCTCGTGTTCCTCGGCCGTGACCTCGGGGAGCAGAGGAACTACTCCGAGGAGATCGCAGCGCTGATCGACGAGGAGATTCGCAGCATCGTCGACCACGGCTATCAGACGGCCAAGGGAGTGCTGACCAAGCAGCGCTCCAAGATGGACGCGGTCGTCGAGCGCCTCAAGATCGTGGAAACAATCGACGGCAAGGAGCTCGATCAGATCCTCAACCGTGAGGAGCCGCAAGCTCCGGCCGCGGCCAGCTCATCCGCGTCGTAGAACGCCAGAACAGATAACCGTCGCGGGCCGAGGCAATCTCGGCCGCAGCCTGTCGCGCGCCTTGCACGCGCGCCTCGTGCCTGCGCGAACCGGTTTCCGCATACCGCGCCAGGGTTTGCTGTTTCTCGCCGTTCCTGACGGCGCCATCAGTGAGATGGCGACTCGTATCGCGCGCATGAACCCGCCCGCGGAGCTGGCGGTGGTGCACCTGAGCGGTGCGCTCGGACTCGACGCCCTGATCGGCGTCGAGGGCAATCCGCGTGGCTCGTTCCATCCTCTTCAGTCCTTTCCGACGCCGCGTGGGCCGGAGGCGTTCCGCGGCATCACCGTCGCGGTCGACGCGACCACCCCGACGTTGATGCGGCAGCTTCGCAGCCTGGCTCGGGCGATCGGCGCCAAACCCAAGCAGGTCGGCGACGAGAGTCGCGTCCTGTATCACGCGGCGGCGGTGTACGCCTCCAATTTCGTCGACGTCGTGGTCGCCGAGGCGGTGCGCCTGCTGGAGCAGATCGGCTGGAGTGAGGACGAGGCGACCAGGGCGCTCATGCCACTGGTCGAGGGGGCAGTGGCAAACATCCGCCGGCGAGGTGTGGTCGGGGCGCTTACCGGACCGATCCGGCGTGGCGATGCCGAGACCGTGCAACGTCATATCGAGGCATTGCGAAACGTGGATGTCCCCATCCGGCAAGGCCGCTCTGCGGCGGGGCCATCTTCCCCAGCCAGTGGGGAAGGGAAGCCTTCGGCCGATGGTCTTTATCGTATGCTCGGCCTGGTTGCGCTCGGCATCGCGACCGAGGCGGGACTCGATCTCGCGGCGGCCCGGCGGACCAGGAGGGCGCTGACCCGAGATGTGGCAGCGACCCGGAGGAGAGGTCGGAGATGACCACGGTGCTGGACGTCCAGCGATTCAAGGACGAGGGCAGGCGCTTTGCCGTGCTCACCGCGTATGACTTCCTCAGCGCGCGCATCCTCGACGAGGCGGGCATCCCGATACTGCTTGTCGGCGACAGCCTTGGCATGGTGATGCTCGGGTACCCGACGACGCTCCCCGTGACGCTCGAAGACATGCTTCACCACGCAAAGGCGGTCGCTCGGGGCGCGCGGCAGGCCCTGCTGGTCGGCGATATGCCATTCATGTCGTATCACGCGTCGACCGAGCAGGCGATCACCAGCGCCGGTCGATTTGTGCAGGAGGCCGGCATGCACGCGGTCAAGCTCGAAGGCGGAGGTCGCGTTGTCGAGATCACCAGGCGTCTGACCGAGATCGGGATCCCGGTCATGGGTCATCTTGGCCTGACGCCGCAGTTCGTCCACCAGATGGGCGGATTCAAGGTCCAGGGCAAAACCGACAAGCAGGCTGCGCAGATCACGGTAGACGCTGTCGCGCTCCAAGAAGCCGGCGCGTTCAGCATCGTCCTCGAGGGCGTGCCGAGCAAGCTCGCGGCGGCCATTACCCACAAGCTCCGCATCCCGAGCATCGGCATCGGCGCGGGTCCGGGCACCGACGGGCAGGTCCTGGTCCTGCACGACCTGCTCGGCCTGACCACCGGCAAGCCGCCGAAGTTCGTCAAGCGATACGCGAACCTCGCAGAGCAAATCGCGAGCGCGGCCACGGCGTATTCGGAAGACGTGCGCACAGGGAAGTTCCCGGGGCCGGAGCACGAGTACACGGCCAACGGATCGGCGCCCGCGAAGGACAGGGAAGAGGTCAGGTACGGCGGATAACGGCCTGACCGTTATCGAGCACCCGGCCGCGATGCTCGGTGCGTCGCGGCGGTGGCGCGCCGAGGGCAGGTCGATCGGCCTGGTGCCCACGATGGGCGCCTTGCACGCCGGGCACATGCGCCTGGTCGAGACCGCCAGGGGTGAGAACGACGTCGTGGTCGTCAGCCTCTTCATAAACCCGATCCAGTTCGGCCCGAACGAGGACCTCGACCGCTACCCGCGGGACTGGGACCGCGACGCGAAGATGCTCCAGGAGGCCGAGGTCGACGCCGTCTACCGGCCGACGGCGGCGGAGATGTACCCACCTGGCGCCAGCACGCGCGTCCACGTGCACGGGGTCACGGATGGTCTGGAAGGCGCGGCCCGTCCGCGACACTTCGAAGGGGTCGCCACCGTCGTGACCAAGCTGCTGGCGGCGGTCGCTCCGGACCGTGCGTACTTCGGCCAGAAGGACGCGCAGCAGGTCGCTGTCGTCAATCGGCTGGCGCGCGACCTCGACCTGGGCGTCGAGATCACGGTCGTGCCGACGGTGCGGGAGCCCGACGGGCTAGCGCTCAGCTCGCGGAACGTGTACCTCGGCCCCGAAGAGCGCAAGGCGGCAAGGAGCATCAGCGCCGCCCTTCGCGAGGCGGCGGCGGCGTATTCGTCCGGAGAGCGCGACCCGGTGCGCCTGCGGGCTCGGATCGCGGCCCGCCTGACGCTCGAACCGCTCGTTCATCTGGAGTACGCCGAGCTCGTGGATCCGGCTACTTTCCAGAAGCCTGGCACCCTCGCCGTGATCGCCGCCAGAGTTGGCGAAACGAGATTGATCGACAACCACGACGTGACCAAACCCTTCCCTGGTTAGCGATCTTTTGTGCGGTACAATTGACGCTCGTTTTGGCGGAGGCCGTTTTGACGACCAAGACCACACCAATAATTTCTAGGGGGTTCGTATTTTGGCTACTGATTCTGGTGCCGTCCTGACCGAAGACGAGGAGGGGACCGACCAGGATTCGTCGGCAGCGATGACCATGGAGGACTACCTCCATTACGACGAGGAGTCCTTCAAGACCCCCAACCACGGGGACATCGTGGATGGGATCGTCGTCCGAGTCGACCCGGACGAGGTACTGGTCGACATCGGAGCCAAGGCTGAGGGTGTCATCTCGAGCAAGGAGCTCGGCATGCGCGGAGACCTCGACTCCGCCGGCCTCGAGCCGGGCGACCAAATCAAGGTCTACGTCCTGCAGCCCGAGAACGAGGAGGGCAACGTCGTCCTCAGCCTGCGCCGCGCGCGGGCGGAGACCACCTGGCTGGTGGCTGCTGAGAAGCAAACCGACGGGACGGTCATCGACGCTGACGTGCGGGAGCAGAACAAGGGCGGGCTCATCGTCAACATCCTGGGCCTGCGGGGCTTCCTTCCGTCCAGCCAGGTCGCTCGCGCCTACGCGGGCACCCTCGAGACGCTGGTCGGCAAGCGCATCCCGGTCAAGATCCTGGAGGTCAACCGCAAGCGCAACAGGCTGATCGTCAGCCAGAAGGCGGCGGAGGACGAGGACCGCGCGCGCAAGCGGGAGGAGCTGTTCAGCCGCCTCCAGACCGGCACGACGGTCAAGGGCACCGTTTCGGGGATCACCAGCTACGGCGCGTTCGTCGACATCGGCGGTGCCGACGGCTTGATCCACATCTCGGAGCTGTCCTGGGACCGCGTGTCCAAGGTCACCGACATTCTTCAGCTGGGCGAGGAGGTTGCCGTGAAGGTGATCAAACTCGATCCGGAACAGACCCGCATCTCGCTTTCGCTGCGCCAGCTTCAGCAGGACCCGTGGGAGCGCCTCGTCCAGTCGATGCCGGTCGGCTCGATCGTCGAAGGCCAGGTCACCAAGACCAAGAAGTACGGGGCCTTCCTGCAGATCATGCCCGGCATCGAAGGCCTGCTCCATATCTCGGAGCTTTCGTGGGATCACGTCGAGCGTACCGAGGACGTGCTGAAGGTTGGCGAGACCGTGCAGGTCAAGGTCATCGGCATCGACACCGCCCGGCGCAGGATCTCGCTGAGCCTGAAGCAGCTGTCGGCGCCCCCGGCAAGCCTGGCCGCGGCGCGACCCGAGCGGGCGAACGATTACCCCGACGAAGAAGACGAGTAACTAGGCGCCGACCGCCTTCAGGCGCCGGGCGGCAGGTGCATAGAAAGGGTCGATCTCGAGGGCGCGCCTGTAGGCGCGCGCCGCTCGATCGTATTGGCCGAGCTTGGCGTAGCCGTCGCCGAGCGTGATGTACATGCCTGGATCGGTCTCGCCCAGGTCGGCTGCACGCTGGAGCTCAGGCACGGTGCCGAGCGCCCAGTGGTACTGGGCCTGCAAAGGGTCGACCCGGACCGAGAGGTCGGCGCGGCCCTTGAGGTACCAGACGTCGGCGAGGACGGGCAAGACGGCGAAGAAGACGGCGAAGATCACGGCGGCAAGGGCCAGGGCGACGGCCAGGGCCGGTCGCGATGGGTGCCCCTCCCTTGCCCTTCCCGCCACGCGGGGAGGGGCCTGGAGAACTGGCATCCCCTCTCTTGACGCCACCGCGACGCGGGGAGGGGCCTGGAGAACTGGCATCCCCTCTCTTGACGCCCCCGCCATGAGGGGAGGGGCCTGGAGAACTGGCGTCCCCTCTCTTGACGCCACCGCCACGCGGGGAGGGGCCTGGAGAACCGACCAGCACGTTCCGGCGAGAAGCCAGAACGCGCCCGTCGCCGGCGCCCAGTCGAAGTTGAAGAACACCCAGACGCTGTAGCCGACCAGCGCTCCCGCCAATCCCGGCACGCCGGGTCGCGACCTGCCGCGCCACATCCCCCGCGCAAGCACGACGATGACCCACGTCAGCGCGGCCAGACCCAACAGGCCCTGGGTCGCCGCGATCTCGAGCACGCCGGAGTGGACCCGATCGAAGGTGACCAGTCCGGCGTAGTCCCGGCTCAGGAACTGGCCGAACGCGAGCCCGGTGGTGTCCTCGCCCCAGCCGCTGACCGGCCTGGCGGCGATCATTCGTAGCGCGTCTTGATAGAGGTGGACTCGCAGCTCGGGAGGGTCCTGATTGAGCCCGCGGAGCGGCGGCCAGACCAGGATGAAAGCGGCGGCCGCGCCTACTCCGACAGCCGCAAGGGCTCCGGCCGCGCGAAAGAACCGCGCGGGCACCGACAGGGCGATCACCGTCAGCGTGCCTGCGATCAAGCCCAGGCCTCCGCTTCGGGATGTAGTCACCACAAGCCCGGCGAGCAGGACGACGATCGCGACCGCCCAGGCCGGCGTCAGGTAGGCGCTCCGCCGGCCGCGGTCGATGGCGATGGGTATCGCCATGACGATCAGCGCGGCGAGCAGGTTGGCATTGCCAACGTCGCCATCGGGACGAAATGGAGCGTGGAAGAACCACTGGAGCCACGCCTTGAAGGCGACCACCGACGTTCCGACGACGAAGGCGACCCCGACCGCGTCCTGCTGCAACCTGGTGCGGAGAAGCCACACCGCGGACGCCGCCAGGCCCAGGTAGCTGAGCCTCATCGGCAAAGACTCGTACCGTGTGAACGACCCGATGAGGCTGAGCGGCCACGAGATGGAGAAGACGAAGGCCAGCATGGCGGCCCCTGCGGCGGCAAGCAGCGGGAGTCGCCAGGCGCCAAGGCTCGGCCCAGCGGAGATCAAGAGCGCTAACCCGATCCCAAGACACGCGCCGGCGATCACAATCGACGCACGAGGAAGGATGTAGGAATCGCTTGCGATGGGTAGAGACACGAGTGGCAGCGTTAGCGCGACAAGAGAAGGAACGAAACCACCGATCCGTTCGAGAAGGTGCTTCACCGCGCCTCCTCTTAACTGAAATCCGGTGGCTGAGTTGGACGTTATATTAGGTGCAGAGGTACCACCCGGTACCGCTGAAGCATTGAGGAGGTGCTGGCCCCACCTAGTAGTCGAAGAAGTAGTCCAGGAGGGATAGGGACCTTGTATCCGTTTGAGAGATTTACTGAGCGGGCCAAGAAGGTTCTGACGCTTGCTCAAGAAGAAGCAGAACGATCGCACCACAGCTATATCGGCACTGAGCATCTTCTCCTAGGGCTGCTCCGTGAAGGTGAAGGCCTGGCCGCCAAGGTTCTGAACAACCTTGGCGTAGAGATCGGCAAAGTCCGGCAGACCATCGAGTCGGTCCTCGGCCGGAACGAGCGGATCATCATCCAGCAGATCATCCCTACGTCGCGTGTGAAGAAGGTCATCGAGATCTCCTTCGAGGAAGCGCGGCGCATGGGTCACAACTACGTCGGCACCGAGCACCTGCTTTTGGGCTTGCTCATCGAGGGCGAGGGGATCGCCGCGCATGTGCTCGAAGACCTCGGCGCGAACCTCGAGAAGGTGCGCACCGAGATCGAGCGCCTGCTCCACGACTCGAGCGCGGAGACCGAAGCGGAGCCCGCCCCGAAGAAGCCGTCCAAGACTCCGTTGCTGGACCAGTTCGGTCGCGACCTCACTGAGCTCGCGCGACGCAACCAGCTCGACCCGGTCATTGGACGGGAGACGGAGATCGAGCGCGTCATCCAGATCCTGAGCCGCCGCACCAAGAACAACCCCGCCCTGATTGGCGAGCCCGGGGTCGGGAAGACCGCAATCGCCGAGGGCCTCGCCCAGCAGATCAATCTCGGCAACGTCCCCGAGTCACTCCAGCACAAGCGCGTGCTGACTCTCGACATGGGCGCGCTTGTCGCGGGTACCAAATACCGCGGTGAATTCGAAGAGAGGCTCAAGAAGATCCTCGACGAGATCCGGTCCAGCCGCGAGGTCGTGTTGTTCATCGACGAGCTGCACACCCTCGTCGGCGCCGGGGCAGCCGAAGGTGCCATCGACGCCGCGAACATCCTGAAGCCCGCGCTCGCGCGCGGTGAGATCCAGTGCATCGGTGCGACGACGCTCAACGAGTACCGCAAGTACATCGAGAAGGACGCCGCGCTGGAGCGCCGCTTCCAGCCGGTCTATGTGGACCAGCCGTCGCTGACAGAAACCATCGACATCCTGAACGGCGTCAAGGCCCTGTACGAGAAGCATCACCGCGTGGTCATCACCGACGCCGCGGTTCAATCGGCGGCCGTGCTCAGCGACCGCTACGTCAGCGATCGCGCACTTCCCGACAAGGCGATCGACCTCATCGACGAGGCGTCGGCGCGCGTGCGCATGAAGCTGACCACGACTCCTGAAGATCTGAAAGAGCTCCAGAAGGAAATTCGCAAGCAGCGCGCGGAGCAGGATGACTCCGTCAACAAACAGGACTTCGAGGCCGCCGCAAGCGTGCGGGACAAGGTCAAGAAGCTGCAGGACAAGCTTGCCCTGAAAGAAGCCGCGTGGCGCGACAAGCTGGGCGAGACCGTGCCCGAGGTGGGTGAGGAGCACATCGCACAGATCGTGGCCGCGTGGACTGGCGTTCCCGTTTCGCGGCTCGTCGAGGAAGAGAGCGCGCGATTGCTTCGCATGGAAGAAGAGATCCACAAGCGCATGGTCGGCCAGGAGGAAGCGATCATCACCGTCTCGCAGGCGGTGCGACGCGCTCGCGCGGGGCTGAAGAATCCGCGACGGCCGATCGGCTCCTTCATCTTTCTGGGCCCGACGGGAATCGGCAAGACCGAGCTGGCCCGTGCACTCGCGGAATACCTCTTCGACTCCGAGGACGCGCTGATCAAGCTCGACATGTCGGAGTTCATGGAGCGCCACACCACCGCCCGCCTGGTGGGATCGCCGCCCGGGTACGTCGGCTACGACGAAGGCGGTCAGCTGACCGAGGCCGTGCGGCGCCGGCCCTACTCGGTGATCCTGTTCGACGAGATCGAGAAGGCGCACCCCGAGGTCTTCAACATGCTGTTGCAGATCCTCGAGGACGGTCGCCTCAGCGACGCGAAGGGCAAGATCGTGAACTTCGCGAACACCGTGATCATCATGACCTCGAACCTCGGCATCCGCGACGTCAACCAGGCGGGCACCTCACTTGGTTTCCAGCCCGCGGTCGTCGACGAGACGGAGGAGGTCGAGCGACGCCACCAGAACACGAAGCAGAAGATCGACGACGAGCTGAAGCGGATGTTCCGCCCCGAGTTCTTGAACCGCGTCGACGCGGTCGTCGTCTTCAAGAGCCTGACCACGCACCAGATCCGCGAGATCGTCGACCTGCAGCTGAACCGGCTGAGCAAGCACCTGGCCGAGCAGCAGATCACGATCGAGGTCACCGACGCGGCGAAGGACCTGCTCGCAAAAGAGGGTTACGACCGGACGTATGGCGCGCGCCCGCTGCGGCGTGTCATCACGAGCCGGATCGAGGACCAGCTTTCCGAGCACCTGCTCCGCGGCAAGATCGCGCGAGGCGATGTCGTCCAGATCGACGTCGAGGGCGAGGATGGGCTCAAGTTCACGCCGGTGAAGCACAAGCACAAGGAGCCGGCCGCGGCAGGTCCGGCGCCCGCGAAAAGCTAGAAACTCTTCCCCCTTGTGGGGAAGCACCGCCCGAAGGGCCCCTCCGGCCCTTACTTCCCCGCTTGCCGGGGAAGGTGGAGCTGTCGCGCCGCGACCGGGCCGGATGGGGCGCCACCTCCCCATAAATGGGGAGGAGTTAGATCGATCTACTTCCGGAGCCAGTCGGCCAGGCGCTGGGACAGCCGGGCCGGCGTGGTCTGGCTCTTGATCATGTGGTCGAGCGCACCGAGCTTGGCGCCACGCTCGACCAGTTCCTTCTCATTCCAGTTCGAAAGGATGACGACCGGGATATGCTCCGTCGTCGGGTCCGCCCGCAGCGCTTCGAGGACGCTGAGTCCATCGAGTTTGGGAAGCCTTATGTCCAGAAAGATGATGTCAGGGTGCAAAGTCCTTGCTTTTTCCAGAGCGATCAGACCATCGCCAGCGATGTCGACTGAGTACCCGTCCAGCTCGAGCTTGAGGCGGTACATCTGAGCCACCAGCGCATCGTCCTCGACGAAGAGGACTGTTACGTCATCTGGGTCCGGGGTCGCATGTTGACTCAATTCCCATGCCTTCTCTTCGTGCAACGCTTAGCCGGTAGCTTTGCGACCGGACTTTGAATTAGAAAAGTGAGCGTGTTGGTTCCGCTCCGCCTGCGCCCGCTGGAAATCGGCGACCTTCTGGACGAGACGTTTCGCATGTACCGCCGGCACTTCTGGCTCTTCGCGGGCATCTCCGCCCTGCTTGCCATCCCTTCAGCCGCGTCGTCGGGCTTCAACATCTTTGCTGTCTTCGGCTCGCTCTTTCAGCCTGCTTCGCAGCTCGACAGCACGACATACATCGAGTCGCAGCTCGCGCAGATCGTTGCTCTTCTGATCAATCTTGCCCTTCTGCCGTTTGGGTTCGGGGCTGTCACATACGCGGCATGCGAGTCTGCGCTCGGCAGGCAGGTGACGCCAGGTGGAGTCTTTATGGCCGTCCTGCGCCGCTACTTTCCGCTCCTTGGTTTCTTCCTCTTGATCGTCGTCATGGCGATTGTTTTCTGCCTCATCCCGCTATGGGCCTGGATCTGGGTCAACTGGATCGCCGTCGTGCCGATGATGTTCGTAGAGAACATTGGGCTGGGCGCGGCGATGAGCCGAAGCTGGCGGCTGGTCGCGGGCAGGTGGTGGCGCACCTTCCTGATCGTGTTCCTGCTCGGCGTTCTCACGTACGTGGTCAGGACCGCGTTGGTCGCGTTCGCTGTCGTGCCGGTGGCCGCACTCTCGCTCTTTTTCTCCTCGTACATCCTGTTGGCGATCGCCGGCGCGATCAACGTCATCGTCGACGCCGTGGTCAACCCCGTCCTGCAGATCGCGGTGGTGCTGATCTACTTCGATCTGCGAGTCCGTCGCGAGGCGCTCGACCTTTTCCAAATGGCGCACCGCCTGGCTGTGCGGTCCGCCACGCCTTGAACCGAGCACGGCTGGCGCGTTGCATCGCCTCGCTCGCGCTGGCGGCGGCGCTTACGAGCGCGACTGTGCTGACTGCGGCCGCCGACCCGGTGCTTCCACCCCGGTACGCCGAGGCGGTTCAACGGGCATACGACCTCATCCAGAACGCGTCGCCGCAAGATGCGTCGCCGGCGACGGCCGCAGTCCAGGTGCTGACGGAGAGCACGGGCAACACGCAGCCGGAGATCCTCAGCGACCTCAAGGCGCGACCGCCGCTTTACGACGACGCGAGGGCGCGACTCAGCTCACTCCTGGCGGCCTTGCTCCAGCCCATGACGACGTCCGATCCGTCCCTCGCCGCCCAGCGATTGCACGAAGTGATGTCGATGAGCAGGTACGACGCGCTCCACCGGCCGCCATCGCTCATCGACCGTTTCACGCAATGGGTCCAGGACCGGATCACCGCACTGCTGCGGCTGCTGTTCGGCAACCGAGCCGGACCCCAGGCGCCGCTCTGGTGGTACTACGCAGTGGGTATGGCGGTGGTCGCGGCCCTCGTGTTCCTTGTGGTCCGGGCTTCGCGAGGCCGCTTCGCACAGGCGCGTAGCTTGCCCGTCGGGGACCCGCGTCCGCCGGCTGACTTCTTCGACGAGGCCGATCGCCTCGTGGCGGCAGGTGACCGCGTCGGCGCGATTCGCGCTCTCTGCGCTGGGGTCGCAGCCACGCTCGCGGGCGAGCGCACGTGGGAGGGAAGCCCGCTCACAGTACGTGAGATCTTTATGGGCGCGCCGGACTTCTCCAGCCTGCGCGCCTTGCTGGTGCCATTCGAGGCGGCCGTGTACGGAGGGCGCGATGTGGACGCCGCGACTTATGCAACAGCTGCCCGAGTGGCGGCCGCATTCCGTCAGCCGGCGCAGGAGGCCGCGTGAGGCCGGCTCGAGGCTGGATCGTCGCGGCCGTGCTCGCGATCCTGCTCGCGGCCGCTATCTATTTCTTGCAACCGCATGCAGACTCGCCCGAGCACAGCTCCAGCAGCGATGCCGCCAACGGCGCATCGGCGGTGCTTCTTTTTGCGGAGGCGATGGGGCACCAGACCTCTCAGGTGACCGGG
>Ga0209376_1000131_pt1 | contig 78368 bp, 78 predicted proteins | sample GraSoiAngelo_134_FD_185891 | JGI IMG/M metagenome (GOLD analysis project Ga0209376, IMG submission 185891) | Grasslands soil microbial communities from the Angelo Coastal Reserve, California, USA - 14_0929_05_30cm (SPAdes) (version 2) | ecosystem: Environmental > Terrestrial > Soil > Grasslands ... | reverse complement strand
GCAAATTCGCTATAGCGGCGCGCGCAGCGACACGCACCGTCTCGGCGTCGATGCGCGCCCACACCGGGTACAGGGCGCGCAGCCACTCGAACAACGTGCCGTCGGGCACATAGCCTCGCGTCGCCCATTGATACATGTGGTCGTGAGCGTTGACGAGGCCGGGCATCGCGAGGCAGTTGGGCTCGTCGATCACCTCGTCGGCGGGCGGCGGCGGACCCGATCCGATCTCGGCGATCATCCCGTCGCGCGCGAGCACCCAGCCGTTATCGATCTCCTGGCTGCCCGTGAACAGCAGCCCCGCCTTGAGGAGAAGGGTCAAAGGGTGAGGTCGTGCGGCCGCACCGGTACGCGCCTGATGTCCCGGCCCGTGGCTGCCCGGATCGCGGCGACGATCGCCGGGCCGGACGAGATCGTCGGTGGTTCCCCCACGCCCTTCAGCCCGTAAGGAGAGTTGGGATCGCCAAGCTCAAGGATGTCCATCCGCAGCGGCGGCATGTCGAGGATCGTCGGCAGCAGATAGTCGGTGAACGACGCGTTGCGGATCACGCCGTCCTGGACCTGGATCTCTTCCATGACCGCCAGGCCGAGGCCCTGGGCAGCCCCGCCCTCCAGCTGGCCCTGCACGGCGAGCGGATTGATCGCCTTGCCCACATCCTGCGCGGTCGCGAGCTCGACGACCTTGACCAGTCCGAGCTCGGTGTCGACGTCGACCACGGCCCGATGGGCGGCGAAGGCGTACTGCATGTGGGCGTCGGCCTGGCCGGTCTCGGGATCGAGGCGATGCGTGGCGCGCGGGTGAAATTCGCGCGTCTCCTCGATCACCGCGTCACCCAGGAGCGTGGCCAGCGGAACGATCTGCCTGCCGTCTCCGCCTACGACGTTGTCGTTCTCGATGCGCAGCTCGCTCGCCGGATGCAGCTCCGACTGAGCCAACCCTAGGACACGCTGGCACACCGCTTCGGCGGCGGCCTTGACCGCGCCTCCCGTGATGTAGGTCTGACGGGAGGCGGACGAGGAGCCTGCCGAGCCGACTCTCGTGTCGGCGTTGAGGACCACGATGTCGTTGACGCCCAGCTCGCTGCCGGCGATCTGGGCCTGCACCATCACCGCCCCCTGGCCGACCTCGGCCGCGGCGGTATGCACCTCTACGCGAGGCCTTCCATCGATCACTGACAGCCGCACGCGCGCGGTCGAGTGATCGTCGAAGCCTTCCGAGTAGCCGATGTTCTTGAAACCGACGGCGTAGCCGATTCCGCGCTTCACGCCTTCGCCGTGGGTGGTGTTCGAGACGCCGCCGGGCATGGCCGTGAGGTCGGCGGGCCCTACCGCCCCTCCCTTGCCCTCCCCGTAAACGGGGAGGGGCCTGGAGACGTCCGCCCCTCCCTTGCCCTCCCCACCAGTGGGGAGGGGCCTGGAGACATCCCCGGGGAGGGGCCTGGAGACGTTGGCGGGGAGGGGCATGGAGGACACTCGGGAGAGTAGTTCCGCGACCGGGACTGGGCCGTCGATTTTCTGGCCGGTGATCATCTCCGTGCCCGTTTCCATCGCGTTGCGGATGCGCAGCTCGACCGGGTCCATGCCCAACGCCGCGGCCAGCTTGTCCATCTGCGCCTCATGCGCATAGCAGTTCTGGACTGAACCGAATCCGCGCATCGCGCCGCAGGGCGGGTTGTTCGAGTACACGACGATGCCATCGATCGTCGCGTTCGGACAGCGATAAGGCCCGACCGCAAAACACGAGGCGTTGGCGATCACCGCGGTCGAGCTCGACGCGTACGCGCCGCCGTCGAGCAGGATCCGCGCCCTGACATAGACAAGCATGCCGTCGGTGTTGGCTCCGTGCTCATAGCTCAGGCGGCCCGGGTGTCGATGCACGTGCCCGACAAACGATTCGGGTCGCGAGTACGAGATCTTGACCGGGCGGCCGGTCTTAAGCGCCAGCAGGCAAGCGTGCGCCTGCATGGACAGGTCCTCGCGCGCGCCGAAGGCGCCGCCAATGCCGGCCATCGTGAGCCTGACCTTCTCGGGCGGCAGAGCGAGGATGTTCGCGAGCTGCTGCTGGTCGACGTGCAGCCACTGGGTCGCGATGTAGAGGTCGACTCCACCTTCGGCATCCGGTACCGCGAGCCCGGATTCCGGTCCGAGCGGCGCCTGGTCCTGCATGCCGATCTCGTACTCGCCACGGACCACGACATCGGCCCGCGCCACCTGGTCGCCGTGCCTGATCTTCACGTGGCGCGTCACATTCCCGTCAGGGTGAAGCCGCGGTGCGTCCGGCCTGAGCGCGTCCTCGGCTTGCGTCACCGGACGCAGGACCTCGTATTCGACGCGCACCTTCTGCGCGGCACGTCTTGCCTGCTCGGGATGGTCGGCCGCGACCAGCGCGACCGCCTCGCCTCCGTAGCGGACAAAGTCGAACGCGAGCACCGGCTGATCCTGGATCTCGAGGCCATAGAGCTTCATGCCTGGCACGTCCTCGTGAGTGAGCACCGCGTGAACGCCGGGCATCGCACGCGCTTCCGATGTGTCGATCGACGTGATCCGCGCGTAGGGATGCGGGCTGCGCACCGTCGAGCCCCACAGCATGCGTTCGGCATGAAGGTCGGACGAGTAGGCGAAGGTGCCGCGGACCTTGGCTGGGCCGTCGACCCGGTGGACGCTTTCGCCGACCCTCATCGCGCCGCCATGTTCACGGCCTCGATGATCTTCGCGTAGCCGGTGCAGCGGCAGACGTTGCCCGCCAGCGCCTCGCGGATCTGCGCGTCGGAGGGCTGCGGGACACGCCGCAGCAGATCGTGCGCGGCGACGATCAAACCCGGCGTGCAGAAGCCGCACTGGACCGCGCCTGCATCGACGAACGCCTGTTGGACGCCGGCTGCGTCGACGCCCTCGACGGTCACGACCTCCCGGCCGTTCGCTTGGCCTCCCAGGACGAGGCAGGCGCACACGAGCGAGCCGTCAAGATAGACAGAGCACGAGCCGCACTCGCCCTGCTCGCATGCGTTCTTGGAGCCATACAGGCCGAATCGTTCGCGGAGCACATAGAGCAGGCTCTCCCCAACCCACACGTTTTCAGCGACCCGTGTATGGCCGTTGACCGTGCAGGCGATCCTCAAAGCCCCTCCGGCGCGCTGCGCGCGCCACCTCCCCACAAGTGGGGAGGAGTTGCCCAGGCCCACGCAAGGCAGCGACGCGACATGACCGCGAGCGCATGCCGGCGATAAGCGGCGGTGCCGCGGACATCGTCGATCGGCTTGGCGGCCGCTGCGACCAGCTCGCCGAAGCGGCTCAGGGTCGCATCACTGGGAGGTCGCCGCCCATCCCAGTCGAGCTCACCCGCAATGAAGGCCTCCGCGTCGACCGCGCGCAGAGGGGTCGGCCCCGCCGAGCCGATTCCCGTCCCGACTCGCCGCCGCGCCGGGTCGAGGGCCAGCGCGAAGGAGCAGACGGCGATGACCATGGCGTTACGGGTGCCGACCTTGGAGAACTGCTGCGGCCCCGGCGCCGGCTCGACCAGAAACGCCGCGATCAGCTCGTCCTGGCGCATCGTGTGGCGCTTGGGCCCGGTGAAGAACTCGCGGACCGGGACTCGGCGCGTTCCCGACGTGGAGGCGAGCTCGACTTCCGCGTCCGCCGCGAGGAGCGGCGGATGAGCGTCGCCGGCCGGCGAGGCGGTTCCGAGGTTGCCGCCAACCGTGCCGCGGTTTCGAATCTGCGGCGAGCCGACGGTACGTGACGCGATAGCCAGCCCCGGCAGCCGGTCGCCCAGCTCGTCGATGAGCCGCGTGTAGCTCACCCCGGCGCCGATGCGAAGCAAGCCATCGTCGGTCCCCCACTCCGTCAATTCGCGGATCGGGGTCAGGTCCATGACCGTCTCGGGCCGGCGGTGGTCCAGGTTGATCTCGACCATGACGTCGGTGCCGCCCGCGATGGGGACCGCCTCGGGGTGCGCGGCCTTCATCGCCAGGGCCTCCTCCCATGTCGCCGGCTGGAGGAACTCCATCACCAGGCCATGGGAGCCTCGCGCGCGTCGTCGCGGGTGATCGTGCCCTCGATCAATCCATACGGCCGGTCGGACGCGTAGAAGACCTCGTTGTCATTCGCCATCCCAAACGGCGAAAGGTCGACCACGAAATGGTGCTTGTTCGGCATCGTGATCCGCACCTCGGCGACTTCCGGACGCGCCTCGAGTGCAGCCTTGCCCATCGCGTAGAGCGTCTGCTGCAGGGAGAGGCTGTGCTTCGAAGCGAAGGTCTCGATGAGCAGGCGACGCACTTCCCCAAATGAATCGGCCCAATCGATCTGGGTATCGCGGTACCGCCACCTGGCCGTCATCGACGTCGCCATGATCCGATCGCGGGTTTCGGGCAGCGTGGTGAAGCGGTCCTTGATGTAGCCGTGGAACTCGGAACCGGTGGATTTGAGGACGACCAGGTCCGCGACGCCGGCGACGACCCACGTGCCGTCATCGGTGCAAGTGACCGCGGCAAGTCGCTTCTCGGAACCTGCGCTGACGAAGGCGTGGTCGTGGACGCGGGACCACGGTTGTTCCTCGATCGCCACCCGCGCCCGGTAGACGGACGCGAACTCGCCGACAAAGTGACGCGCAAGCCGGATGGCGAAGTCTTCGATCTCGCCCATCGGTTCGTGAGCGAAGGCGAAGATGGTGTTCTTCTGCGTATCGGTCGGCACCACCTTGCTGTTGTCGCCCGTGAGGTGGGTGTCGGCGAAGTCGCCCGCGAGTGCGATGCTGACGTTCAGGTCTTTGATCTCATGCGTCCGGCCTTTCTTGGTGACACGCACGACATGGGTCTCCGACTTCCCGTACTGGTTGTCGCCAAGGACGATCGTCATATGCCTTTGTAGGTCGTGTACCCGTAGGCGCTGAGCAGCAGCGGCACGTGGAGATGGCCGCCCTGGAATGTGAAGACGACGGAGACCGAGGGATAGAAGGCGTCCAGGCCGGAGCGCTCGAAGTACGGCTTCGTGTCGAACTCGAGGCGGTACTCGGCGGGATCGAGCGCCTCCTCTGTCAGCTCGCGAACCCTCCCCTCGGCGTCGGTCTCGGTTTGCGCGACCTCCTTCCAGTCGCCGTCGGGCTCGCGACGATGCAGGGCCACGGCAAGGCCCGCCGCCGGGGTGCCGCGCATCGTGTCGAGCACGTGGGTCGAGATGCTCACTCGGAGAGGGCCTTCTCCAGGCGCAGGCGGGCAATCCGGCGCTGCTCCCGCGCCGCCTCCTGCAGCTCGGTCGCCGAGTCGTTGTTCATGCGCCGCCGGAGCTCCGCCAGGATCTCCACCGCGCTGCGTCCGCTGGCCGCGATGAGAAAAACGTGGCCGAAACGCTCTTCATACCGCCGATTCTCCACCGCGAGCGCGCTCAGCGTGTCGGGCGAGGCGTCCATGACCCGGCGCTGCTCGCCTTCGGACGCCACCGGCGCATGTCCGCCACGCTCCCCGATCCTCGGGTGCGCCGCGAACGCATCCATCCATTCGCGATCGCTGAGCTCCGCGGAGGCGATATCCGCCATGGCCAGGAGGGACTCGAGGTCCTCGTAGGGCCTGTCCGCCGCGACGCGCTCCGCCCAGGTTCGATTCGCAAGACACCCGTAGAGGACGTTCTCCGCGTCAGCCTGCGCCAGGTCGTTGAACCACGGGAGGCGATCACTCAATCCCCAGGGGCACCAGCTCGAAACGGCTCACGTCGACCAACCCGCGGTCGGTGATCTTCAGCTCAGGGATCACCGACAGCGCAAGGAAACTCAGGGTCATGAACGGCGAGGCCATCGTCACACCCATCGCGTTGAGGCGGCGCTCCATCGAGCGCAGCCGCTCGTGGACCTCGGTCAGCGGGCGGTCGCTCATCAAGCCCGCGATGGGCAGCGGCAGCTCCTCGACCGCCCGCCCACCTTCTGCGACGACGATGCCGCCGCCGATCTCGGCGAGCCTCATCGCGCAAGCGGCCATATCGCGGTCGTCGACGCCGAGAATGACGATGTTGTGGGCGTCGTGCGCCACGGTCGACGCGAACGCTCCGCGCTTCAGGCCGACGTTGGTCGCGAACCCTAGGCCGACGCGCCCGCTCGCGTGGTGCCTTTCGACGACCGCGATCTTGACCAAATCGCGGGCCGGGTCCGCGACGACGCAGCCCTCCTTTACCCTCGGTTCGACCACCTCGACTCCGGTCAGGAGTTGCGCCGGGATCACGCGCATGACGCGGATCTTCTTCGGGCCGGCGGGGATCCGGAAGGAGGTGACGTCGAGCGGCGCGAGGCTCACGGTCTGCCGCACCCACTCCGGCACGTCGACCTTGACGTGGCGGGGCGGCGCGCCGCGCTTCAAGACCTGACGCGGGTGGAACGACTTCAAGTCGTCGAGCACGAGGATGTCAGCCTGGTAACCGGGAGCGATCGCGCCGAGCTGCCACAGCCGGTGATAGGTGGCCGGGTTGATCGTCGCCATCACGAGCGCGTCCTCGGGGCTGATCCCCTCCTCGACCGCGACGCGGACCATCTGGTTGATGTGGCCCTGCTCGACGATGAAGTCGGGCTCCCGGTCGTCGGTGCAGAAAGCACAGCGGTCGGTGCCGTGTTGCTTGACCAGCGGGAGGAGGTCGCGCAGGTTGCGGGCGATCGAAGCCTCGCGGAGGAGGACCCACATGCCGAGGCGCCGCTTCTCCAGGGCTTCTTCGAAGGTGATCGCCTCGTGGTCGGAGCCGATGCCCGCGGCGATGTAGGCGTTGAGCGCGGGGCCGCGAACTCCGGGCGCGTGGCCGTCCACGTGGTTGGTCAGGCCGGTCGTCAGCTTCGCCAGCTCAGCCGCGTCGCCGGCGATGACGCCGGGGAAGTTCATCATCTCAGCGATGCCGATCGTGCGGCTCCGGCGCAGCAAGCTCTCGATGTCCCCCGTCGTGAACGGCCGGCGGGGTGACTCAAAGTGCGAGGCCGGTACGCACGACGAGGCCATCACGAAAACATCGAGCGGAATGTCCTCACAGCAGTCGAGGAGCCAGTGGATCCCGTCGGTGCCGAGCACGTTGGCGATCTCGTGGGGATCAGCGACCACGGCGGTCGTGCCATGAGCCAGAACCGCGCGCGCGAACTCGTCGACCATGAGCTTGGACGACTCGATGTGCATGTGGGCGTCGACAAACCCGGGTACTAGATAGGCGCCCGCGACGTCGAGCGTTTGACGGCCGTCGTATTTGCCGAGACCGACGACGTGGCCATGCTGGACCGCGACGTCGACGTCGAGCCACTCCTTGGTGAAGACCGAGAGGACATGGCCGCCGGACAGCACAAGGTCGGCCGGCTCGTCACCGCGCGCGACCGCCATCCAGTGTGCGTCGATGACGGAGACTTTAGCGACATGGCAGAGGGTCCGATAGGCAGGAGCCTGAAGCGGGTCGAGGACCCTAGGCTTTTGCGCGGGGAGGGGCGGTTTGTCGACGATCTCGCCGCCCCTCTGCACGTCGCGTTCGTGCGCAGCCCGGTCGCCAGCGGCAGGCTGAGAAGCATCGACGCGGCGGCGTCCCGCGTAACCGTGTTCACGGCGGCGGACATCGAGGGCTCATGCCTGCCGCTGGCGGTGCACCTGACGACCCCTGGCGCGGTCTCACCGGCGCGACCGATCCTCGCCATCGATCGCGTGCGCTTCGTCGGCGAGATGATCGCTGCGGTCGTCGCCGAGAACAGGTACGCCGCCGCCGACGCAGTCGAGCTGGTCCAACCGGAGATCGATCCGCTGCCCGCTGTGGTCGGATTCGAGGACGCGATGTCTGGCGGCGCGCCTCTCGTGCATGAAGTCGTGACCGGAAATCTCTACTTCACCGGCCGGCGCAGATACGGCAATGTGGAAGCTGCTTTCGGGCGCGCTGATGTCGTCATCGAGGGACAGGTCACGCATCCCCGCGTCGCCGCCGCGCCTATCGAGACGCGAGGGGTGATGGCGCAGCCGGACGGCGATGGTGTGATTGTCTGGACATCGACGCAAATGCCGCACCTCGTGGCTGATGCGATTGCCGAATGTCTGGGTCTCGATCGGTCGCGCGTGCGCGTGGTCGCGGCGGACGTCGGGGGAGGATTTGGCGGCAAGGCGCAGGTCTACCCCGAGGAGATCCTGCTGGCATGGATCGCGCGGCGCATGGATGCGTCCGTGAAGTGGGTCGAGACTCGCTCGGAGCACATGCAGGCGGCCGGCCATGCGCGCGACCAGCGCGCCGAGTTCAGCGCCGCGGTGCGCAAGGATGGTCGCGTCCTGGGGCTGCGCGCAAAGGTGCTCTCGAGCATCGGCGCCTACGGCATCCGTCCGTTCGGTCCGCTGCTCGACCCGCTCGGCACCGCCGGCCTGATCCCTGGCCCCTACGACATCCGCGACTACGAGTACGAGACGTACGCCGTCGCCACCAACAAGTCCCCCGAAGGCCCGTATCGCGGGGTCGGCATGGTCACGGCGGTCCTGGTCCACGAACGGCTTATGGACCTCATCGCCTCCAGGCTGTCTCTCGACCCGGCCGACGTGCGACGCGTGAACTTCGTCAAGGCGGCACAGATGCCTTACATGTCGGTCACGCATCATCGCTATGAGTCCGGCGACTACACCGAGGCGCTGGATGCGGCGCTGGCCAGTTTCGATTACGCGTCCGCACGTGACGCGCAGCAGAGAGGGCGCACGGCCGGGCGCACACTCGGGGTCGGACTTGCCTCGTACGTCGAGTACACGGGCGCGGGGTCCTCGACCTTCAAGGGACGCGGGATGACCGACATCCCGGGCGTCGACACGGCCCGGGCCTGGCTTGCGGAGGATGGTCGCATCCACCTCCAGACGAGCAGCCCGGGGATGGGCCAGGGCTCGCACACGACGTTCGCGCAGGTCGCGGCGGCCGGCCTGGGCGTGGAGCCTGAGAGAATCGTGGTCGAGCAGACCGACACCGCAAGAGTCGGAGGCGGGACGGGCTCGTTCATGAGCCGCGGCTCGGTCACCGCGGCGACGAGCACCTTTCGCGCCGCGCGTTTGCTCCGCGATGCAATCCTCGAGACGGCCTCCGACAGGTTCAATCAACCCATCGACCGGATAGCAATCGACGGCGTCACCCTTTCCAGGCTCGCCGCCGACAACGGCGAGCTCGACATCTCGGTTACTTATGACGCGGTGCAGGCCGCTCACCCATACGCCACGCATGCGTGCCTCGTGGAGGTCGACAAGGTGACTGGCGAAGTGACCGTGCTGCGCTATGTCGTCGCCGAAGACTGCGGCGTGCTGATCAACCCGATGATCGTCGAGGGACAGGTGGCCGGCGGCGTCGCGCAGGCGTTGGGAGCGGCCCTGTTCGAGGAGGTCGCCTACGGTCCGGACGGCGAGCTGCGCAGCGGAACGTTTCTCGACTACCTCATCCCGAGCATCGGCGAGGTGCTGACGGTGCAGATCACCCATCTCGTGACGCCCTCGACCGTGCACGAGCTGGGCACCAAAGGCGCCGGCGAGGGCGGCACGATCGGCGGGACCGCCGCCATCGCGAATGCGATCGCGGACGCGCTCTCTCTCCACGACGTGACTTTGCCGCTGTCGCCGGATCGCGTCGTTTCGCTGCTGCGGTGAGAGAGCCGACGCCGTACCGGCCCCTGAGTTACCTGGAGTGGAACGCGGCCCGCCGCGGCTCTAGCCTCGCGATTTGGGACGACGGTCGGGAGATCACGTTCGAGGAACTGCTGGCTCATGTCCGTCGCATGCAGCTACAGCTCGCTGCACGCGGCGTGCGTGAGGGCGACGTCGTGGGCGTGCAGATGGCCAACATCTGGCAGTACGTGGCGCTCGAGCTGGCCATCCCCGACCTGGGCGCCGTGATGCTGCCGATGCCGATGGGACTAGGCGAGCACGAGATGCGCTGGGTGCAGGAGAAGACACGCCCCGCCCTGGTGATCCGGGATCTGCTCCTCGACTCGGGTGATTCGACCATCTCGCCTCGCCCCGCCGATCCCGACCCGGCGCGGATCGTCGAGATCGCGCTCACCTCGGGGACGACGGGGATGCCGAAGCTCGCCTCGCTGTCCGCCCGCCTCAAGCAAGTGACATTCGAAAGTTTCACGTCGAGGCTCGGGATCACCGAACACGACCGCGTCCTTCCCATGACACCGCTGACCCAGGGCATCGGCGGCATGTGCCTTTACTGCTTACGGACCGGCGCGTCCCTGGTCATGCTGCACGAGCCCCACTGGACACCCGAGCACTGCGTCGGCACGGCGATGAGGTCGAGGGCTACCGTGATGGTCGGCGTGCCGACCAACGTGATCCGAATGCTCAACCATCCACTTCCGGCCGCCACGTCCCTGCGAGCGGTCGCCGTCGCGGGCGCGCCGCTGCCGCCTGAGATCGCGGAACGTTGGGAGACCCCGACCGGGATTCCCATCTCCAGCTTCTATGGCTCGATGGACGCTGGCCAGCTGGCGGTGGCGAGCCCGTCCGATCCGCAGGCAGCCCGTTGGACGACTGTGGGACGGCCGCACGATCGCGCCGAATGGAAGATCGACCAGGGCCTAGCAGCCGACACGGTCGGCCGCGGGATTGGAGAAATATGTATGCGCGGCGACCTGGTCCAGGGTCGCTATTGGGGCGAGGAGTCGGGCCCTTACTCCCCCGATGGCTGGGCACATATGGGCGACCTCGGCTTCGTCGACGGATCGGGCTTCCTGCACGTCGTCGGCCGGGTGAAGGACATCATCATCCGAGGCGGTTCCAACATCAATCCCTACGAGGTGGAGTCGATGTTGCGCTTGCATCCCGAAGTGATCGACGCATGCGTCGTCGGCCGGCCGCACCCTGAGCTGGGCGAGGTGCCCGTCGCGTTTGTCGTCGCGCGCTCGGATATCTCGAAGGCGATCGTCGATCGATTGATGCAGGAGCAGGGCCTGGCGCACTACAAGTGGCCCGTGACGGTGCATCGCGTGGAGGAGCTGCCACTTTCCGGACCCGGCAAGGTAAACCGCAAAGCGTTGCAAGAGCATGCGCTCACGTTGTAACGACATCGAGGTGGCCTGGCACGAGGCGGGACGCGGCGACCCGTTGATCCTCATCCACGGCCTCGCGGACGACCACCGCGCATGGCGCCGCGCTGTGCCCGACCTCATGCTGCACCATCGCCTCCTCATGTACGACCTGCGCGGCCACGGCGAGACGAGCCTGGGCGCCGCGGATGGAACACTGCGCCAGCTCGGCGACGACCTCGTCACGCTGCTGGACGCGATCGAGGTCGAACGTGCTGACATCGCCGGCTTCTCACTCGGCGGGACAATCGCAATGCGCGTGGCAATCGACCATCCGGACAGGGCCCGGGGTATCGCGCTGGTCGCCACGTCGAGCCGCGTCGGCCACAGCGCTGCCGGCTGGTACCGCGAGCGGGCGGAGATGGTCGAACGAAACGATCCCCATCTCCGCGACACTCTCGACAAGGACACGGCCGATGTATACGCGGAGTCGCCCTCTGAGCTCGAGGGCGGACTCTTGATCAGACGGCAGTCCACCGAAGATCCGCGCGGCTACGGCAACGCGTGCGCCGCTATGGCGGGTCTCAACGCGAATCCTCTCGACCCGGAGCTGCCGCGCATCAGCGCGCCGACCTTGATCGTGGCTTCCGAGCTCGATCGGCACTGCCCGCCGAAAGCCGCGGAGGTCATCGCTTCTGGCATCAGGGGCAGCAAGCTGGAGGTCATGAGGGGCGCCGGCCACCCGATCCCGGTGGAAAAACCGCGCGAGCTCGCAAGCTCGATCAACTCATTCCTCGCCGAACTTGGCTGACACGCTCCTCCGCGAGTGGGGGCCGCGCGACGTGCTTACGCTCACCCTCAACCGCCCGGAGCGCCGCAACGCGCTGGACCCTGAGCTGCTCGCGGCCCTCGCTGCGGCGTTGCAGGCCGACGGGGAGCGCGCGGGCGCTGTCATTCTTCGCGGTGCAGGCAGCGAGGCGTTTTCCGCCGGTTACGACCTGTCCCGCCTGACGGGAACGGCAGCCGACCTTGACGCGGACGGCGTCATCGGCGAAGCCGCCAGCGCGCTGCGGCAGTGTCCCTCGCCGGTGATTGCCCGACTGCAGGGCCACTGCCACGGAGCCGCGGTGGAGCTGGCGCTGAACTGCGACCTCCGCATCGCGTCGCCCGCGCTCCGCATGTCGGTGCCGGCGGTGGGCCTCGGAGTGGTCTATCGCTACCAGTTCGTCGCGCGCCTGGTCCAGACGTGCGGCCTGGCGCGGACAGCCGACCTGCTGCTCGGGATGTCCCAGCTCGACGGCGACCAGGCGCACACCTGGGGGATCGTGACCGAGGTCGTGCCTGAATCGGAGATCGATGCACGAGTGCAGGCGGTGGCCGACAAGCTCGCATCATCGCCGCGCGCCGCGGTGCGCGGGACGAAGGCAAGCCTGAATCTGCTCGGGTCGCGCGGCATCGCGGCGGAGGACCTCGCAGCCGCAAGGCAGCTTCGTGTGACGGCGGCCTCGAGCCTCGAACGCCAGGAGGCGCTGAGGCGGCGGCAGAAGAAAGTGTCGCGCAATTGACACCGTTCGACGTCAGCGTTGGCATAAGCCCGCGCCAGTCGTTCGAGAGTTGGGGATCCTTTGTCGCCCAGCTCGAAGCCGAAGGAGTGCAGCGTGTCTGGGTCATCGATTCGCAGCTCGCGATGAAGGACGTCTACGCCGGCCTCGTGGTGGCCGCGCTGAACACGTCTCGGATCGGTCTAGGTACCGGTGTCACGAATGCCGTCACCCGGCACCCGACCGTGACGGCCAACGCGATCGCCGCCGTCGCTGAGATCTCCCACGGCCGCGCGATCCTCGGCTTGGGCGCGGGCGACTCGGCCCTCTACGGTGTGGGGCTGAAGCCGCAGAAGGTGGCCGAGGTCGAAGAGGCGATCGACTTCTTTCGCTCTCACATCGACCAGAGCGTCCCGATTTACCTGGCCGTCTCCCAGGAGCGAATGTGCCAGCTTGCAGGGCGAAAGGCGGACGGCGCGATCGTGATGGGGCCCGCGCAGCCGGACATGGTCCGCCAGCAGGTCAAGTGGATCGAGGCCGGCTTGCGGGCCGCTGAGCGCGGTCGCTCGTCATTCGAGATTGGGCTCATGGCCACGACAGCCGGCGAGGTCGAGGATGTGCGCTCATGGGCCTCCACCCAGGCTCGGCTCCTGAGTCACCATAAGGAGCTTCCCGAAAGCCTGGCCCGGTTTCAAAGCGAAATTCAGCGCAGCGCCGAGACGTACGACTACACCGAGCACCTGTCGACCCACGCGGAGCACTCCGGCGCGGTTTCAGACGACCTCGTCCGCGCGCTGGCCGTGGTCGGCACGCCCGAGGAGTGCGCGTCGCGGCTTCGAGAGCTGCAGCGAACGGGAATCGACGCGCTCATCTTTCCCCTGGCGGGCCGCAACCGCGCCGAGCGGTGGCGGAAGCTTCGGGATGAGGTCCTGAGTCAGATCATCGTGTAGCCGCCGCTGACCGAGAGCGTCTGGCCCGTGATGTACGAGGCGCGGTCAGAGGCGAGCAGCAGGACGGCGGGAACCACATCGTCGGCCGTGCCAAGGCGGCGGAGTGGATAGCCCTTGGCCGCCTTTTCACGGACCTCGGGCGTGAACTTCTCGGCTTGCTCCGACGACCACACCGAGTTGCTGCCCGAGGTCTCGGGCGAGCCGACGATCAGTCCCGGACATACCACATTCAAGGTGATGCCGTGCTTTCCAACCTCGCGCGCGATCGACTTGGACATCGCGATCACGCTCGCCTTGGTGCCGCTGTAGACGGCCTCGCGCCACTCCCCCATCCGGCCGGCTTCGGAGCCGATGGACACGATCCGGCCGTAGCGGCGCTCGACCATCTTGTCCAGGACGGCACGGACGCAATTGATGAACCCCCAGACGTCGATCGCGATCTCTCGTTCCCATTCGGCGCGGGGCTTCTCCATGAAGAGGCGATCGATCGTCCAGCCCGCGCAGTTGACAAGCACGTCGACGCGGCCCATCGAGCTCTCGACGAACTCGACGGTCGAGGAGACCGAGTCCCAGTCGGTGACATCGGTGTGCCGCGCAACGATGGTTCCCGAGGGAGCTTCCCGCTCCACCTTGCGGGCCTGTGTGTCGTCGACGTCGGCGATCACAACGCGCGAACCTTCGGCCGCGAATCCCATGGCGATCGCCCGGCCGAGGTTCGACGCCCCGCCGGTGACGATCACGACCTTGCCGGTCAGCCCGAGATCTATGCGGGCACCGCCGTCACGATCAGCCGGTCACTGTAGGTGGCGAGCGCGTTGACCCACTCCCCGGCACAAGTGATGAGAGACAGGCGGGCCGGCCCGCGAGCAAAGAGACCGGCAGGATGCGCGTTCGCGTCCACTGTCTCAGAGGATGTCACGCGAAAATCCACCGTCCGTCCATCGGGCCAGATCACATGCACCTCGTCGCCTGCGCGAAGCAGGCGCAGGCTTCGAAACACCGCTGGTCGGCCGGGCAGCCCGAGATGCCCATCGATGACGGCATCACCGGCCCGCCCGGGAGAAGCGCTCTCATCGAACCAACCAACCCCATCCAGTGTGGATGGCGAAGCCACCGCGCCGTGTCTGTCGCGGCCGAGCGGTTGGATCACGGCGTCAACTCCAATCCGAGGAATGACGAGGCGCCACGCCATCTGCTTTGGTTCCTGGGTCGCTGGCTGCACAGGCGCGGAAGCCGAAGGTTCGATTTGAGGGATGGATCGTGCAAGGTTTGCGCCGCCTGCATTAGGCGGCACAGAGGCCGGCGCCGGACTTGAACACGCCATCACCACCGCAAGCACCAGGATCGCCAGCCACCTGCTCCGGCGCAACGCAACCGCCAACAAGAAGAGCGGACCGACAGCAAAAGCTTGCACTGGAAGCCATGGAAAAGCGGGGCCTGGCGGGACGCCTGTGTTGGGCAGTGAAACGGGGGCCGCGACGGCGAAGCACTCTGTCGTGGCGTTGGTATGAGTGGCGGGTGCGTAAACCCCTGTGCTCGCCGCGTCCGGCGTGTAGGCGGTGCGCCGGCGGCGTTGGTCGCGCTGGTTGGATCCGAGGATGCCGCTCCGGCAGCCAGCGTTTTGGCGGCGCCGACGGCTGTCCCGCCCGGACACCCCGCGCCCGTCACCTGCGCCGGGCTGCACAGGAAGAACCTGACGGTTCCCGTCGGCACAAAGCCCGCGCCCCCGCTCCCCTCAGTCACGGCATCTCTGACCGCGGAGCCTGGAGCGACCTGGCCGCCTGGCGCGCTCGTGCTCACCGTCGCGGGGTCACGGCACGACTTGAAGCCGATGGGGCCTGCGAAGTCCTTGAGGACCGAGCTAAACGATTGCGCAGTGCGCGTGTGCGGCAGAAAGGTGTTGAAGCAGCCGGTGAACGGGATCCCCTGAAGATCGACTCCGCCTTCGAGAAAGTCATTGGCGGACACAATCGTTGAGTTGCCCGACACCTGGTCCCGGCACACCCAGCCGCCACACGGTATGTCGGCCGAGTTGACCGTCAAATCAGCAAATGTGGGCGAGAGATTCTGCTCGTAGTGCTCCGGACCTCCGGCTGGATCGCACACTGTCCCGTCGGCCGGCTGCGGACCAGGATCCGTGGCGCAGTGCCACTGCCAGACCGAGAAGCCAGCCAGCGCTCCGCCATTCGTGAAGTCGACCGCGACGAGCAGATCGCCCTGCGTGCGATGCCCGGTGAAACCGCCGCCACACGCTGCGGTCCGTCCCACAGCGCCTTGCAAGAACTCGAAGTCCATGTGGCTGTCGCCGTTGTTCACCAGCCTTTCGGCGCCGAAGTAGACCTCGGGGTGCCCATTCGCCTTCGTGTGGCTTACCGCGTAGACGTTGCTGAGCTCGGTCTTGGCTGGAACGGGACCGGCACCCACTGTGTACGAGCCGATGGCGTCGCCGTTCTTCGGACCGCCGCCGCTTAGTGTGGTCGGATCGTCACCACCGCACCCGGCGGTGTCGCCGGAAATCGGGTCGACCACGAACACGGCCGAGATGATCGACGGGTCCGCGGCGGCGGCCGGCGTCAATGTCGGCGCGATGGGCGGGGCACCAGCGGCGCCTGGGTGCCCACAGTTGAACAGGCCGCCCGCGCCGGTGATGTTGACGCCGCCATTCGCGCAGGCCGCACCCGCCGCGCCCGAGTTCGCCCAGTCATAGGTCCCGCCGTTGGCCGCGATGAACCTGATCGAGCCGTCGACGTTGAGCCAGCCCGACGGTGCGGCGGCGGCTTCGAGAGCGCCCAAGCTCAGGAGGAAGCCGACGACCCCCGCGCAGGCGAGTTTCGGCCACGGTGCGTGCTTCATCCTGCTTCTCTGACCAACCGGGCGTGCGCAGCTTACTTGCGAGGACCGAAGGTTGGGAATCGGACCGGAGGGCGGCGGCCCTCCGGTTAACTCGAATTACTTGTCAGCCTTGGCTTCGCCGTTACCGTTCAGCGAGCGCATGAACGTGGCGGCGAGGCCTTCCAGCGCCCCGCCTCCGCCGGTCACGAGCACCTCAGGCATGACGTCGAGGTTGCCTTCGGACAGCGCGTTGGCGATGGCCACAGCGGCCGTTGGCGTGGAGCCAAGGCTTTCGACCTGCGCCTGGTAGCCCTTCGCCTTCGCCAGGCCAAGCGCCTCGACGGCCGCCGCGTCGCCCAGGCCGATCGCCCTGCGCCGCGAGCCTTCCGCCTCACCAGTGACGCGGACGTAAGCCGCCTCACCGTCCGCCTCGGCCTTGCGCGCATTCGCCCGGGCGCGGTTGATGTCGACGGACACCTGCGCCTTGGCCAGCTCAGCCTGCATGTCGGCGGTGCCGCGCGCCTTTTCGAGGTCGACGCGCACCGTCTGAGCGTCCTTCTGCTGCTCGAAGGTCGCCTTCTCCTGGTTGGCGATCTCGCGCCGCGTCAGTACGGCGACGAGTTCCTGCGGGAACGTCACGTCCTGGATGTAGACGCCACGAGTCTCGACCTCGTACGCGGCGAGGTAGCGGGAGATCGCCTCCAGCGCCGCGGCCTGGACCTGGTCGCGCGTCTCGATGAACCGCACGGCCTCGAGCCCCTGCAGCGTGTTGCGAAAGTGGTTGCCGACAGCTGCCTGCAGCACCTCGTTGACGAGGTTTTGCATCGAGCCGACCATCGAGATCACCTTCGGCGCCTTGGTGTCAGGCACGTGGATCTGCACCTGCAGGTCGATCTTGAAGATGAATCCCTCGCGGCTCTTGCCTTCAATCGGGCTCAGCTGGGCGTCAAGGTTGTGCGCGACCGAGTTCGCCTCCGCCCAGTTAAGGGTGAGGATGAAGGTCGGCACCTTCTCGGCCGCGTAGATCCGCGGGTTCATCGGGTACTTGCCCGTGCGCAAAGCCTCGCGCCAGATGCCGCGGTGGCCTGGCTGGACGATCGAACCGAACTTGAACTCGGGCCCCGAGGTGTCGAGGGTAGGCAGTCCGACGTAGCCCTTGATCACGGCCACCTCGCCCTGGTTCACGACCAGCATCGGCGCCGGCTCGACCCGAACCAGGAACGGGTTCAGCAGGTAGGCGCCGTACAGCAGGGGGTCGTGCTGCAGGCCGATCCGTCCGCCGTTGTCCAGGAACGCCTGGAAGTCCTGGTAGTTGTTGTGCAGCTCGTTCTTCTTGCCGAGCAAGGCCTCGATCAATTCCGAATCGCTGATTCCAACCTGCTTCTCCAGCGCCTCGATGTCGCTGAAGCCGCCGATCCTGCACGCGATGTCGGCGGGGCCGAGCGGCGGGCCTTCGAGCGTGGTCACGATGCCGACCACGTCCTGGGTGTTGTTCGGCGCAATCACCGTCACGCGAAACTGCTCCGGCTTGAGCCCGAAAGAAGCGGGCTCGAGCGGACCGTGGGCGACGATCTGCGGATCCACCGGCAGGCCGTACGACTTGGTCGCGGTGATCACAAGGAAAGCAACCGGATGGATGGGCGCAAGCGTGCCGGGCGGGAGCACCGGTCGCTGGACCCCCTTCTGGCCGCCGCCGGTGAGAAACGCCCGCAGGTCGGTGAAGTTGCCGAACTCAGGCCGGTACATCGCGGATTTGGAGCCGGTCGGCAGCGGTTCGCCGATCTGCGAGATGACGACGCCGATCTCGCCCGCCGGAACCTGGACCCACGGGTACCGCAGGACCATGTATGCCGGCCAGAGCTTGAAACGGACTCCAGGCATGAGCAATTCGGCCTGCCAGCCGGCTTCCCCGGCGAACGCGATCGGGGTGTCGGTCGTGTTGTGCCGCCGCGAGGCCCGCTTGATGACCAGCCCGACTTCGGCCGGGCCGATCACGACGAACGATCTCGCGACGACGTAGAGCGCGAGAGCAGCCGCGACTACAAGGAGGGACTCGAGCAGAACAGTCATTTGTCCTGCCTCCAAAGGGCTCGATCCTTGCCCTTCATGCGAGGGTGCGCCCAAACGGCGGGCGATTAGCTGATTACTTACCCACTTTCGGCGCGGGATAGACGAATTTCTAGCGAGTCGGAGCGGCGGCGACGGCCTGCCGGGAACCCACCACGAGCTTGACGCTCAGCACTAGCACGAAAGCGACGAAAAGCAGGGGCGCGACCTGGTCCAGCGCCGTCGTGCCGAGTGGGCTGGCGATGGCCCGGATTCCGCAGGCGGCTGCAACCACGTAGCTCGCGATGCGCAGCCACAAGGGCTCGCTGAGGGTTACCGCCGAGACAAAGAAGCCGACCGACAGGAACAGGGCCGAGTCGGCCACGTCCTCGACGAGCGTCAGCGTGTGCGCGGCATCCGGAGAGAGGTTCGCGGCCACGATGATCAACGGCACCAAGTTCGTGATGAGCTCACACGCCACGAACGCCCACAGGGCAATCCGCAACGAGCGCCTTGGCGGGAGTGACAGCGCGAAAGTCACGAACGCGGCCAGCGCGGCAATTCCAACGATCTGCTGAATCACGATCAGCTGAGCGTGCGCGGAGTAGAAGGCGGCGATCGCGACACCTGAGTCAAGCGCGGTTGGGAGCGAGATCATGGCTGCGCTGACCAGCAGCAGGACCACAAAGGCGATGCCCCATGCGCCCGCGGCGCGCGGCGTGCCCCACAGGCGCATCAGTGGGCCACCAGCTCGACCTGGCGGCGCTGGCGCCCAAGGGTCAGGCCGACGGCAACCACATCGGCCGCGCGCTGGAGACGCTCGCGCTCCCGCTCGAGGTAGGGCGCGCCGCGGCGCCGCGCGCCAAGGGCGATCCGGCCCACCTCATGGTCGCCTGCCCGCAGAGGCACGACGAGCGCGGCCTCGCCGTTCCAGTCGCCGGATACGTAGCTGGGACGGGTTTCTCCATCCAGGAAAAGCGCCGCACCGATGGCGTCGGCGCCTTCGCGCGCGGTCTTCACCAGTCGTTCCGCGAGCCTTTGGCCGTCCATCACGTCCACCACCGCACCGACTTCGGTCTCCAGCGACTCCATGAGGCGCTCGAGGCTCCTCGCGTCTTTGAAGCGTCTGTCGACCAGACGCTGCAACGCGTTCCGGACAGGGGTAAACAAGGTGGCGATCAACGCCACCGTGATCACGATCGCCGCTTCGGACGACTGTCCGGTGACGGCGACGAACACACGCTGGAGCGTCGCAGTAATTCCGGCGTACAGCCCGGCGAGGATGGCTGTGAAGACGATATAGACGATCGCCTGATTGATGATGAAGTCGATCGAGTAAAGGCCATAGCGAAGGATGGCGATCCCGGCTGCCACGGGCACCAGCGTGTAGGTGAGAGTGAACACGAGGAACTCGGCGTCGTTCTTGAGGAAATCGTGGTTCCAGATGTTGATCACGATGTCGCCGATGAAAGCGGCCACGACCACCACCGCGGCCGCGGCCATCCACTTCACCTGCTGTTTCAGGACAGAACCGCCGCGTCGCCACCGCAGCGCCAGCGCGGCCAGACCCGCCAGCGCGGAGCCCACGGTTAGGAGCACGCCCACATCCCCAAGGTCCGGCGCCGCAGAGTTCGGATCGCTGACGGCGTCGCCGATGAGCCGCAGCACGAGGCCGAAGACCGCCGCAGCTGCGGCGATCCACCAGCGGGGGGACAGGAGGTGACCGTCTGGAAACAGCAAGAGGCCGAGCGTCAGGGGCAGGAAGATACCGCCCTGGATGAGGAGGTGAGAGACGTCCTGGGCAATCCCGCCCGCAGGCAGGGTCCAGCCCGGCGCGAGCGCCAGCTCGCCGTATGCCGCAAGCACGACGGCTCCGGCGGTCGCCAAGCCTGACAGGACGAAGGTCCAGCCGATGGCGTGATGCGGATGTTGGGACACGATCAACGCGCCCGTCACCGAGAAAGCAACCGCCCCGACGAAGACAACCACCGTGCTCCAGATCGATTCGGCCGCCAGGAAGGCCCTCAAATGTTGCGAGAGCATCAGAGCTGTCAGCGGAATGCAGGCGAGCGTGAGGGCGAAGGCGAGCCAGCCCAGCCGTCGGGCGCGTCGCGCGGTCATGGCGTCGAGTAGGCCGGCGGCAGCGTCCGGACCGGGTTGTCGGGGATCGGAAACACGATCAAGAAAAGGATCCCGTAAGCCCACGTCCGGGCGAAGGCGATGACACCAACGAGAGCACCGTTCGGACGCCTGAGCAGGGCTGTCACTCTGACGCGGATTGTGCGTCTTTGTGTCTAGTTCCGCTTGACCTCGGTTTTCAGGCCAATGCGAGGAAACACCTCTTCGCCAAACCGGCTAATCACGCCTCCCTCGAACGCGTTCGGAAGGTTGACGATGACGTACTGGATGCCGACCTCCGCGTACTCGTTGATGATCTCCGCGATCCGGCCGGCATCCCCGTGGAGCGGGTGCCATTCCCTGATGTACGACTCGGCCTGGCCGGTGCGCCGCGCATGGTCGGCGACCACGCGGTCGATCTCGCGCTTGTTGCCGAGCATCGTGTAGAACTCGACCGTTTTCAGGATCGAGTCATAGTCGCGGCCGACGGTGTCGCAGTGCTGTCGCAGGACATCGAGCTTGTGCTTGACGGTGGCGACATCGGCGTTGAAGTTGCACGCGTCGCCGTACTGGGCGACCAGCTTGAGGGTGACCTTCTCCCCCGCACCCCCGATCCAGATCGGCGGATGCGGCTTCTGCACGGACTTCGGTTCGTTGATTGCGCCGCGCACCTGGTAGTACTGACCTTCAAACGTCGCCTCGTCCTGGGTCCACATCGCCTTGATCACCTGCAGGGATTCGCGCAGCATGCGAAGGCGCTCAGGAGTGTCGGGGTACTGATAGCCATAGGCGTGGTACTCGTGGTCGTACCAGCCCGCGCCGATGCCCAGAATCAGCCGGCCATGACTCATCACGTCGATTCCGCTCGCCATCTTGGCCAGCAGCGAGGGCGGGCGATAGCTGTTGCAGGTGACCATCTGGCCAAGCCGGATCGTGCTGGTGTCGCGTGCCAGCGCCGCGATCGAGGTCCAGCACTCGAAGACCGACTCCAGGCGTGGCTCCGGGACCGTGTGGAAGTGGTCGTAGAGAAAGATCGCGTCGTAGCCCGCCTGCTCCGCCTCGCGCGCGCAGCGGCTCATCGTCTCGTACTTCTCGATTGGATCCGGAACGTCGGCGAGGTCCATGCGCCAACCTTGCGGCACGAAGACCCCGAGCTTCACCTCACGCGCCCCCGCATCGGACTAATTTAGCGGTCGATCCGTACACGCCCGCGTTCCCCACAATTGCCATCTGCCGAAGAATTACTTCGACGCGCGGATCGCGAAGGCTTACGGCGCCAGGGCCCGCCGAACTGTTTGACCCGGCAGTCGTGGAGCCAGGACTCACGTCTCGGTGTGGCAGAAGCAACCCTAGTCGCGAGACGGACGAATTACAGCTTGGTTGGAGGAGGTTCCTCGGGCGGCGGCCCGGGCCAGGCGGTGGACGGCGCCTCCGGCGCGGGTGGCGGCTGGGGTGCAGCGGGCGCCATCGCCGCCGACAGCGCGACGGCCGTCGCCGGTTGGCGCAGTGGCAGTAAGCCGCGCCAGGTGAGGAACATGCCGAGCAGGAATCCGACCGCGATCGCGATGAAGCCGACCGCGATGGCCACCCGCACGTCGCCCTGGACCGGCGAGATGCTTGACACAAGGCCGCCGGCGTCCGGCCCGGTCGTCGCGGTCAGCGTCTGCGCGTGCAGCCAGTTGAGCTTCCAGATCGCCGTCTTCCGATCGAGCGAGAACAGCGCGCCCTGCGCCGAGGTGATCACACGAGGAACGGTCAGCGCGAAAGTGACCGTGAACATCGAGGCAAGCTCGTCCCCGGTGAGGACCTCTTGAGATCCCGGCGACGGGCTGGGTTGCACCGCCGGCGCCGTCTTGAACGTGTAAGTGTCGGACTGGTCGGAGGTAACTATTTGTGGGTTACCGGCTTGAACTCCCGTAGGGCTCGGGCCCGATCTAGGTCTAGCGGCCACCGACGACAAATGACAACACTGCACCAGCACCAAGGAGAATGAAGACGACTGGGAGGAGAGTAGCTAAGTAGAACCTTCCCATTGCCAAGACGGAGTTCGGCTTTGCAGCACTACTCACTCGGCCGAACAGGCGGTCCTTGTACCGCCACATCACAATGCCCCATGCAATGCATCCGAGGCCAATAAGCAGGGAGCCCGGCGAGCCACCCATGTTCAGCTATTGAGCCATATCAGAAAAGCTTGGGCGGGGTCAGTTGATCCGTAGTTCCTAGGCCCGACCAACTCCACGACCACTCAGGGTCTTTCGGCCGATTACGTCTTCGTCATCGGGATGGTCGCAACGTCGGACTGGCCCGAGGTCGAATGCGTCGCAGACGTGAACATGCCTCCCGTGTTCGACAGGTTCAGGCTCAGGCCGGAGCTGGAACTGGACGCCGCGGGACTCAGCTTCGATGGCTGCGTCATGAAAGCAAAGGCATCCTTTTCCGTCTTGAAGGGGATCGTGACCAACGCGCCGCTCTCGTCGCCTTCGGTGACGACCGACACCTTGCCTCCCGGGTACTTGGCCTGCAGCTTGGCGTTGGCGGAGGCGATATCGGAGGGGCTGAAGCCCGACACCGATGCCCCGTTCGTGCCCGACATAAGTGACTTCGGAAAGAGGAACTTCAAGCCCACCGTGACCGAGCCGTCGGTGCTGAAGGTTGCGCTGGTGTCGTAGCCGCAAGCGGCGGTGGCGGCGACGATCGCCGCTACCAGCATCAACCGGGAGATAGCCCTTGGCACGGCCGATATGTTGGGCGAGCGGCACCGATTCCGATCCGAGTTAGCGGAGTTCCCCTAATGTGACAGCCGTGCCTGAGCTGCCCGAGCCCACGTTCGCCGACGTGCTGGACGCTGCCAGGCAGATCCGTCCTTATCTCGTGGAGACCCCACTCAGAAGTTATCCCGCGCTCGAGCGGTTGGTCGGCGCGAACCTGTACGTCAAGCACGAGAACCTGAATCCGACAGGTGCGTTCAAGGTGCGCGGCGGGGTCAACCTGATCAGCCGGCTAAGCGAGGACGAGCGACGGCGGGGTGTGATCGCCGCCTCCACCGGCAACCACGGGCAGTCGGTCGCGTATGCCGCCAAGTTGTTCGGCGTGAGCGCGATCATCTGCGCGCCGGCGGCTGCCAACCCCGTGAAGGTCGAGTCGATGCAGGACCTGGGCGCCGAGGTCATCCTCGTGGGCGAGCGCTACGACGACTCACGGCGCGAAGCGGAACGGCTGGCGAAGGAACACGGCTATCGCTACATCCATTCCGGCGACGAGCCGCTGCTCGTCTCCGGGGTGGGAACCCACACGCTGGAGATCCTGCGCGAGCAGCCCGGCGTCGACACCATCCTGGTCCCGATCGGAGGCGGCTCGGGGGCGGCGGGCGCCGCCACGGTGGCCAAGGCCGTCAACCCGAAGATCCAGGTGATTGGCGTCCAATCGGACCAGGCGCCTGCGGCCTATCTCAGCTGGAAGAGCGGAGAGCTGCAGGAGTCACCCAACCACACCCGCGCCGAAGGCCTGTCGACCGCGACGTCATTCGCGCTGCCGCAGCGGATCATGCGCCGCCTGCTGGACGATTTCGTGCTCGTTTCGGACGACGAGATCGACGCGGCGACCGCGGTGATGATCGAGAAGACGCGGACGCTTGTCGAAGCCGCCGGGGCGGCCGCCCTCGCGGGCGCCTTGAAGCTGCGGGACCATCTCCGCGGCCGCAGCGTCGCGCTGATCTGCAGCGGCGGCAACATCAGCCCGGCGCAGCTGAAGGCGTTGCTCAGCTGAACGCGCAGACATCAGAGTTCCTGGAATATCCGGCGCCCCAGGATGACGGGGCGGCTCGCGGCCTCGAGGGCAAGAGCCTGCCTCAACTAAGCCTGATGTCGACGTCCGGCACAGCCGTCAATCTCGCGACGGCGGCGCCAAGGCTGGTCCTTTATGTGTATCCGAGCGCGACCGGCACAGCCGACCTGCCGGCACCGGGTTGGAAGGAGATACCCGGCGCGTTCGGCTGCACGTCCGAGAGCTGTGCTTTTCGCGACCGCAAGGCGTCGTTCGAAGCTCTTGGCGTGACGGTGATCGGCCTGTCCGCCCAATCCACCGAGGCGCAACTGGTCTTCGCCGCGCGCAAGGAGATCACCTTTCCCCTGCTCAGCGACCCCGAGCTGAAGTTGTCCCGGGAGCTCGGTCTCCCCACCTTCACCGCGGGCGATCTGCGTCTCTACAAGCGGCTGACGTTGGTCGCCGAATCAGGAGGGATCGTCAAGGTGTTCTATCCGGTCTTTCCTCCGGATACCCATCCAGCCGAGGTCCTGGCCTGGGCGCAGAACCACTTCAAGCTCGTCGAGTGAGGAGATGACGGCGGCGGCATGGCTCAGCTCAGAAACGGCATGGGTGGTAGTGACGCCGATCACGGTCATGCCGGCGTCAAGCGCCGCCCGGATGCCGGCGGGGCTGTCCTCGATCGCCACGCAATCCCCGGGCGCAACGGCAAGCCGGTCCGCGGCCATTCGGTAACCGGCGGGATCCGGCTTGCCGCGAGGCGTCTGCTCGGCGGTGATGAGCACGTTTGGTACGGGCAGGCCCGCCATTGCGAGATGGCGCAGCGCCGGCTCGACCCGGGCTGACGTGACGATCGCCCATGCGTTGGAGGGCAACCGTTCGATGAGGTCGAGCGCACCGTCGAAACGATTGAGCGCGGTCTCGATGCTCGCCTGTCGCGCGGAGATCCTGCGTGCCTCGGCCAGCGGATCGATGCCGGGCGCGAAGCGCTCGATCAGCTCGATGCCGGTGAGGTGGATCGAGGCAAGGACCTCCTCTGGCGCAAGTCCTCGCTCGGCCGCCCACTCGGCCCACGCGGCGCGAATTGTGGGCATCGTGTCGACCAGGACGCCGTCGAGGTCGAACACGATTGCGCGCGCGTCGAATTGAAAGCCCGCCACCTGCGTGGTGTGATTTTCGACCTCGACGGGGTGCTCGCGATCTCTGAGCCCCTGCTGGCGGAGGCCGCGATCGAGCTCTTCGCCGAAAAGGGCCACGTCATGACCGCAGAGGATTTCCGGCCCTTCATCGGGATGGGCGAGGACCGCTACATCGGCGACGCGGCCGGAAGCCGCGGCATCGCGCTCGACCTGGAACGGGACAAGGCGCGGCTGTACGAGATCTACCTGCGGGTCATTCGCGGCCGGCTTCAGCCGCTGCCCGGGGCTCGCGATTTCGTCAGCGCCTGCAGGGATCGAGGGCTGGCCATCGCCGTCGCCTCCGGCGCGGACAAGGTGAAGGTGGTCGCGAACCTGCGCGAGATCGGGCTGCCGGAGACGGTCTTTGACGCGGTCGTCGACGGCAACGACGTCGTGCGCAAGAAGCCGGCCCCGGACATCTTTCTGGAGGCCTGCCGGCGCCTCGCGCTGCCCCCGGCGGCTTGCATGGTGATCGAGGACGCCGTAAGCGCCGTGGCCGCCGCCCGGGCCGCCGGCTCGCGATGTCTCGCCCTGACGACCTCATTCAGCACCGCGGAGCTGGCCGGTGCGGACTGGTTCGCGACGGATCTGGCGCACGTGCCCGACGAGGTGCTTGCCTGGTGAGCCGGAGGCCGTCAAACTCCCGGTGATGGCTGTCGCCAAGAAGGAAAGGAAGCGCAAGAGGGAGAACGGGCAGTGGACCGGGAAGGCGCAGGCGCTCTCCAAGAAGGACTACGAGAAGGAATTGCGACGGCTCCAGGACGAGCTCGTCCGGCTCGAGGAGTGGGTCAAATACCGTGGCTTGCGCGTCGTTGCGCTGTTCGAGGGCCGGGACACCGCCGGCAAGGGTGGCGTCATCAAGCGCATAACCGCGCTGCTGAATCCGCGCTTCGCGCGTGTCGTCGCGCTGCCGGCGCCGACCGAGAGGGAAAGGAGCCAGTGGTACTTCCAGCGCTACATCGCCCACCTGCCTTCGGCGGGCGAGATCGTCTTCTTCGACCGGAGCTGGTACAACCGCGCAGGCGTCGAGCATGTAATGGGCTTCTGCACGGACGAGGAGTACGACGAGTTCATGCGCACATGTCCGCAGTTCGAGCGCATGCTCGTGCGCTCTGGGATCGTCCTGGTCAAGTACTGGTTGTCAGTGAGCGACGAGGAGCAGGAAAAGCGATTCCTGGGCCGCATCAACGACCCGAGCAAGCGTTGGAAGCTGAGCCCGATGGACCTGCAAGCTCGTGCGCGCTGGGTCGACTACTCAGAAGCCAAAGACCAGATGTTTGCGTATACCGACATCCCCGAGGCCCCGTGGTACGTGGTCGAGACCGACAACAAGCGCTCGGCGCACCTGAACCTGATCAACCACTTCCTGGCCTTGATTCCGTACGAGCAGGTCCCCCACGACGACATCAAGCTGCCGCCACGCCAGAAGCGCAGCTACCTGCGTCCCCCGAAGAGCTCGCAGCGGATGGTGCCAACCAAGTACGAGGTCGAGTGATCGTGAGCGTCGACCTCACGGCGCTCGAGCAGAGGGAGGCGAAGGTGCAGGAGCACATGGCGGCCGAGAACGCGCACGAGTTCGACCGCTGCATCGCAGTATTTGCGCATCCCCGTTACGAGATCATCGCCACCGGCGAAGTTTGGGATGGCCACGATGGCGTCAACGCGCTGCTCCAGGAGAACAAGAGAGGATTTCCCGACTTCCGTTTCCACCCCGAGTCTTTCCATCACGCACCGGAAGCTGTGATCGTCGAGGGTCGGTTCACCGGCACCCATCTTGGAAACTGGCGCGGCCTACCGCCGACTACACGCAAGGTCGATTTCCCGCTGATCATCGTCTTTCAGTTCGAGGGCGACCGCATGATCTGCGAGCGGACCTATTTCGACATTGGCACCCCGCTCAGACAGCTGGGGGTTGCGCGCGATCCCAACTCGCGCTCGGGAAAGGTCGCGACCGCTCTCAACCATCCGGTCGTGGTCGGCAGGGCGATGCTCCGGTCGGTGCTGCGACGGTAAGCGCGTGATCAAGCCAGGCACCATCATCGACAGCCCCCAGACCGGCGAGCGACTGATCATTCGGTCGACCGCGGAGTCCTCGCACGGCGAGCTGTTCCAGGCCGAGCTCATCGCCCAACCAGGCTCCTACGTGGTGCGTTCACATTTGCACCCGAGCCAGGAGGAGAGGTTTGTGCTGCTGGAGGGAACGTACGGCTATCGCATCGGCGACAGGACCGGGACGGGCCGTCCCGGCGAGACGCTGGTCTGCCCCGCAGGCGTGCCTCATAGCCAGTGGAATGCGGGCTCAGGTGTGATGCGCCTCTATTACGAGCACCGGCCCGCCCTGGAATCGGCAGAGCTTTTTTTCGAGACGTATTTCGGGCTGAGCCGCGAGGGGAAGTTGCTTCCTTCAGGTGACATGCGTTTGTTGCAAGCGACCGTGCTCCTCACCGCGGTCGCCGATTTCATGCGCATCACGAGCCCGCCGTTGATCGTGCAACGGCTCGGGTTCCCACTATTGGCCGCGATTGGCCGCGGTCGCGGCTACAGGGCACGCTACGCGAAATACGCAAGTTCCGCTGTCACGCTGGATGGCAAACGATGATCGACGACCCAGTCCTCGTCGAGGATTGGCATCCGGTGGCCCGCGTCGAGGATCTTGGGGCCGGTGGGCCGCTAGCAGTCCGGCTGCTAGGTGAAGACCTCGTCGTCTGGCGCTCCGGGGACGAAATTCATGCATGGCGCGACCTGTGCGTGCATCGCGGCACGCGCCTGTCGCTCGGCAAGGTCGTCGACGGCGTGCGCCTCGAGTGCCCCTATCACGGCTGGACGTATGCAACCGACGGGTGCTGCGTGCTGATGCCCGCTCATCCTGAGCAAAAGCCGCCGGCAAAGGCGCGGGTGACGACCTTTCACGCGCGGGAAGCGCATGGGGTCATCTGGGCGACGCTGGGCAGCGGGGCGGCCGAGATTCCGTCGTTCGAGCTCATGCGCGATCCCGCGCACCAGTTGCTGAGGTCCGGACCGTACCGCGTGCACGCCAGCGGTCCGCGCGTGGTCGAGAACTTTCTCGATGTCGGGCACTTTCCCTTCGTGCACGAGGGGATCCTCGGCGACCGGTCGCGGCCCGAGATCGAGGACTACGAGGCGGTCGTCAACGCCGACGGCGTGCTGGCGACCGGGGTGAAGGTTTACCAGCCTGATCCCTACGCGACCGGCCAGGGCTCGACGGTCACGTACACGTATCGCGTGCATCGGCCGCTCTCGGCCTCGTTCATCAAGCACGGCGAGCACTCTTTCGGAATGCTCCTGTCGGTCACGCCGCACGACGCGGTCGACAGCAGCGCGTGGATGTGGATGGCGATGAACTACGAACCGACCTCGGAGATGGTCGACTTCCAGGACCGGATCTTTGCGCAGGACCGCCCTATCCTCGAGTCGCAGCGACCCGAGCTGCTGCCCCTGGATCTCCAGGCCGAGCTTCACCTGCGAAGCGACCGGACGGCGATCGCGTACCGCCGCTGGCTCCGCGAGCTCGGCGTGCGCACGGGAGCGTCCTGAGCTCAACCGACCGTGCGCTGGGGGCTCTCTATGGCCTGGCCATCGGCGACGCGCTCGGAATGCCGGCGCAGGAGTTCGATGGCGACCGCGCTCGGGCGATCCTGGGCACGCAACCTGATTTTCGCGACGGACCTCCGGACAACCCGATCGCGCGGGGCCTTCCCGCGGGTTCCGTCACCGACGACACGATGCAGTGCGTCCTGGTCGCTGAGCTGCTTGTCGACGGCGCCGGAGTCATCGCGCCGCGCGCCCTCGCCGACGCGCTTATGCGATGGGAGCGCGAGATGGCGCGGCGTGGGCGCAGCGAGCTTCTCGGCCCGTCGACACGCCGCGCTCTCGCCGCCCTGAAACTCGGCTACGACCCCTTGGTCACCGGCACCGCCGGCACCACCAATGGGGCGGCCATGCGCATTGCTCCTGTAGGCATCGCCACACCGCTCGAGCGCCTCCTCGCTGCGGTGGTGGACGCGGATCGCGTCACGCACGACACGCCCATCGCGCACGCGGGAGCCGCGGTCGTGGCGACCGTCGTCTCCGCGGGTGTCGACGGCGCCGGCTTCAGCGAAGCCGCTCCTCTTGCGATCGAGGCCGCGAGCCACTTCGGTTTTGGGGAGCTATTTGAGGATGCAATGGGCAAGGGCAGCCTCGGCACGGGGGTCGAAGCCGCGGAGTCGGTGCCGACGGCGTTCAGCATCGCGAGCCGGTGGCCCAAAGACGCGTGGGCCGCAAGCGGGTACGCGGCCGCGCTCGGCGGCGACACAGACACCATCGCCGCGATGGCCGGCGCGATGGTAGGAGCGTGCACAGGTCTGTCGGCGTTGCCCGCGAACGCGGTGCGCAAGGTGAAGGAGGTGAACGAGCTCGCCTTCGAGTCATTGGTGGATCGTCTGCTCGCGCTGCGAAGCAGATGATCAAGCGGCTCGTTTCGCTCGGCAGCGTGATCGTCGACCTGGTGCTGGAACTTCCGGGTTTGCCGGAACGCGGCGGCGACGTCCTGGCCTCGCAACGCGGGATGGCGGTCGGCGGCGCGTTCAACGTGCTCTCGGCCGCGGCGAGGCTTGGACTGCCGGGCGTGTACGCCGGGCCGCACGGGAGCGGGCCGTTCGGCGATCTCGTGCGCGCCGAGCTGGCGCGCGAGGGAATCGACATGGCGTTGCTTCCCGATCCGCGATTGGACACCGGCTGGACGATCGCGATGATCGAACCCGATGGCGAGCGGACCTTCGTCACCGTGACCGGGGCGGATGCGATCGTCGAGTCGTCGGCATTGGCAACCATCGATTACGTCAACGGCGACGCGGTCTACGTGTCGGGCTATGACCTCGCTTATCCGGGCGCCGGGCAGGCCATCGCCGAGCACGTGGCGGCGCTCGATGCCTCGCTCTTCGTGGCGCTCGATCCAGGGCCGCTCGTCGCCGACATCGAGGTGGCGCGCCTGGGCGAGGTCTTGCGGCGCGCTGACATGCTGAGCTTGAACGAGCGCGAGCTGGCGGCCGCCGGCGGGATCGAATCGTTGGCCGAACGGATGCGGCCGGACGCCACAATCGTCGTCCGCCAGGGTCCGCGCGGCGCGACCATCAACCGGGCGACCTCGGAGCCGACGACGATCCGCGCGGTTGCGGTCGGAAACGTCGTCGACACGAGTGGCGCCGGTGACGTCCACGTCGGCGCCACGCTCGCTGGAATCGCGCACGCGATGAGCTGGGCTGATGCCGTCGAGCTGGCCAACCGTGCCGCGGCGTACGCCATCTCTCTGGCAGGCCCGGCCAGCGGCCCCACCGCCGCCCAACTCGAAGATTTCGCCGCCGGACGCTGGTAGTAGGATTCGGCGCGTCGGCGCATTCACTGGGGAGGGAAGCAATGGCGACTGAGGTCATCGTCCGACCGCGGGAAGGCCTGTCGGTTGAGCTGAACGGAATCAACGTCATCTCATCGGGCGAGCGCAAGGGCAGCCCACGCGACCTGTTCTGGCCATGGTGCGCCGCGAACATCGCGGTCCTTGGCATCAGCTACGGATCGTTCTTCCTGGGCTTCGGTGTCTCGTTCTGGCAAGCGACGATCGCGGGCCTCCTGGGTACGGTTCTCTCGTTCCTTCTCGTCGGCCTGGTCTCGCTGGCCGGCAAGCGCGGCTCGGCGCCGACGATGGTGCTCAGCCGGGCTGCCTACGGGGTCGAGGGCGGCAAGATCCCCGCGGCCCTGTCCTACATCCTCCTCGTCGGATGGGAGACGGTGCTGGTATCGCTGGCCACGCTGGCGACGGCAACCGTCTTCGACCGGCTCGGCTGGGGTGGCGGCGACGCGACGAAGATCATCGCTTTCATCCTCGTCGCCGGCGTCGTCGTGTTCTCCGGAATCTTCGGTTTCAACGTGATCATGCGTGTGCAGACGATCCTGACTGTCGCGCTCGCGATCCTCACCGTCGGCTACGTGCTGCTCACGGTCGGCCACATCAACTTCAGCGCGGTCACATCTGTGCCAGGTGGATCGCCGCAGGCGGTGCTCGGCACTCTGATCTTTGCCGCCACAGGCTTCGGGCTTGGCTGGGTGAACAGCGGCGCCGACTATTCGCGCTACCTGCCGCGCAATGCATCAAGCAGCGCGGTCGTTGCATGGACGACGTTCGGCGCCGCGATCGCGCCGGTGCTGCTGGTCGTCTATGGATTGCTGCTCGCGGCGTCGGACTCGAAGTTGAACAGCGCGATCGCGTCCGACCCGGTGGGAGCGTTGACCACGCTGCTGCCGACCTGGTACCTGCTGCTATTCGCGCTGGTCGCCATCGGTGGCTTGATCGGCGGCGCGATCCTCGATATCTACTCGTCCGGCCTGGCGCTGCTCACGCTCGGACTGAGGATTCCGCGCTGGACGGCGGCGGGGCTCGACGGCGTGATCATGATCTTCGGCACGATCTACGTCGTCTGGATCGCGAGCAACTTCTTCTTCCCGTTCGAGGGATTTCTGATCACGCTGGGTGTGCCGATCGCAGCGTGGTGTGGCGTGTTCCTCGCCGACCTGCTTCTTCGCAAGCGCGACTACGCGGAAACGGAGCTCTACGACTCGCGCGGCCGCTATGGACTGATCAACTGGGTCGCGGTCGGAACGACGGTCGTGGCTACGTTCCTCGGCTGGGGCCTCGTCACCAACGGCTTCGCCGACTGGCTGCACTGGCAGGGGTATCTGCTGGAGCCGTTTGGGCTGGGGCCGAAGGACAACGGTCCCTGGACCTACGCCAACCTTGGCGTGTTCGTGGCGCTCGGCCTTGGGTTCCTCGGCCAGTTCGTGCTGGGCCGGTCGCAGATCGCCAAGCAGGAGGCAGCTGCCGACCCGGTTCACGCCCTGACCAAGGGCAGCGGCTCGTAGCCGGGCTTCCACTGCTTGACGAAGCCTGGATTGCGAACCTTGATCTCGTCCCAGGTCGCGCCTGGTAGCAGCCGCTCCAGCGCCCGGCGCGTCTGGCAGTTCCGGCACACGCCGCCGGACCTCCTGCCGGCCCACGCGCCGCAGCCCGTGACGCAGGGTCGCAGCTGGTGGTGGCACGCAAAGCACAGGACCTGGAGGTTTTCCTCGCCATCGTCGCCGCCTTGCAGCACAGCGATGCGGTGATGGACCTGGAGGGCGCGCACGACGCCTGAAACTCCGCACACCTCGCACGCCCTGCCCCGACTTGCGATCAACGCTCGCCGTCGCGACGCAGTCATCGGCTCGACACCGGCGCGCCGGTTGTTGGTGGTGAGCATGCGGTCGCGCGTGCTCCGGGTGCGTACAAACGGCTCGAACTCGCCATCGTTATCCGCCGAACAGCTCCCGCACAGGACGGCCAGGTTGGCGGCGGTGCACCGGGCTGCCTCGTCGACGCGAAATACGTAGAGCGCCCAGCGCACTCGAGGCCGCAGCGCTCGCATGCCCCGCGGCACCGGCGCTCCAGCGCGACGCGGACGCTAGGCGAAAGGCGCAGTCCTCCAAACATGCGTTTGGCGCCCCCCATCGTATCGCTGAATGGGCGATTCCGACGCTTAGGATTCAATCGCAATGGCAACGGCGGTCTGGACCGGCTCACTGTCCCTCGGTCTGGTCGTCGTCCCGGTCCGCCTCTACCCCGCGATTCACAAGAAGACCGTCCGCTTCCACGAGCTCGATCGCGCGGGTCGCCGGGTTCGTCACGTGCGGGTCGCCGAGCCCGATCTCGCCCCCGAAGCCTACGGGCGCGACGCAGTCGACCTCCAACGCGCACAACGATTCGACACCACGGCACCGCCGACGCGTTTCTTCGAGGCGCCGCCACCGGCGCCCGAGGTCGCGTACCGGGAAGTTCGCAAGGGATACGAGGTCGCGCCTGGTGAGTACGTGAGCATGAGCCGCGAGGAAGTCGCCGAGCTGGCCCCGGAGCGCAGCCGCGTCATCGACGTGCAGCAGTTCGTCGACGTTGCGGCTGTCGACCCGATCTACTTCGAGTCCCGTTACTACGTGGTGCCGGACCGGGAGTGGTCCGCGCCATTTCGCGTCCTCCGCCAGGCCCTGGCTGCCGCGGACCGGATGGCGCTCGCGTGGTTCACGCTCCGCTCGCGGCGCTACCTGAGTGCGATCCGCGCTTACGGCGACGTGATGCTGCTGACGACGATGGTCCACGCCGACGAGATCGTGGCCGCGGATTTCTGGGTCCCCGACGCGGACGCCTCGCCGACCGAGAGAGAGCTCAAGATGGCCCGCCTGCTCATCGACACACTGTCGGGTCCGTTCGAGCCTGAGCGATACCCCGACGAGTACCGTCAGCGCTTGCTTGCGGCAATCGACGAGCGGACGCCCAGCGTCACGACCGCTCCCTCCGCGCCATCGCCCACGCGCGTCCTCGACCTGATGGCGGCGCTGGAAGCGAGCGTAAAGGCGGCGAAAGCGGCGCGCGGGGATCAGGATCGACCGGCGAAGGCCTTGCGCCGACGTTCTCGCGGAGCGTAAGCGCTTCGTTGACGGAAAGGCTCCCGGAGCTGCACGACCGCCTCCGAGCTGGCCGCGGCGCACGGACTGGCCCCGCCACCGCCCTATGAGTATTCCGACCTGTCGGGATTCATGGCGATCTATCGCGACGTGTGCCGATGCATGACCACCGCCGACGACTTCGAGCGCGTGATCGTCGAGCATGCACGGGCGATGGCGACGCAGCACATCGCATACGCGGAGCTCAGCATCAACCCGAGCCTGCATCCCGGTGAAGGGTGGGTCGACGGCATGGTTCGGGCACGTCGTCGGGTCGTGGACGAGTTCGGGGTGGAGATCGCCTGGCTTGTCGAGCTGGTCCGAGGCGAGAGCATGGAGGACAACGAGCGGGCGCTCGAGATCGCGCTGGCGACCGAAGGCGTCGTCGGCCTGGGACTCGTCGGCGATGAGTCGATCCCCTCCTCCCCACTCCTGCCACTCGTGCAGCGAGCAAGAGCGCGAGGCCTGCGATTCATGCCGCACGCGGGTCAGGTCGGCGACGCATCGGTGGTTCGCGAAGCGGTGGAGGTGCTGCGGGCGGACCGCATCGCGCATGGCGTTTCCGCGGTCGACGACGCATCTCTGCTCAACGTTCTTGCCACCCGCGACATCTGCCTGTGCGTCTGCCCGTCGAGCAACGCGCGCATCGGTAGGCGACCCGACTTCCGCATGCTTGCCGCATCGGGTGTGGCGCTGACGGTCAACAGCGACGACCCCGCCATGGTCGGGACCACCCTGACTCACGAGCTGGATCTGGCCGAGGCGGATCACGGGCTTCGGCGAGATGACATGATCTCGGCCGCCTGGAGATACAGCTTTAAGTAAGCTCGCGATCGCCAACTAGAACCTCGTAGAACCTCGCATTTGCTACATTGTGCCGGTGGCACAGTTCCTGCGAATCCGCGAAGCGGCTGAGCTCTTGCGGGTCAGTCCCGACACGGTCAGGCGCCTGGTCGACACGGGCCAGATCAAGACAACGCGGTCGGCCGGCGGCCGGAGGCTGATCGACGGAGCCGCGTTGGCGGGCTATATGGCGGCCCAGCCCAGGCCCGATCCGCCGGTCGTGGTCGGCCAGTCGGCGCGCAATCGATTCCCGGGCATCGTGACCCGGGTCATCAAGGACACCGTGGTTGCGCAGGTCGAGATGCAGGCCGGCCCACACCGGATCGTGTCTCTGATGACGCGGGAGTCTGCCGACGAGCTGATGCTCAAGCCAGGGATGCGCGCGATCGCCTCGGTCAAGTCGACCAACGTCGTGATCGAGCTCGCGCGCGGCTGACAGAGAGATGAGGCGCGAGCGCGCGCCGATCTGGATCGCGATCCTGGCGGCCATCGGCGCCGCCTTCTTCGTGGTGCCCCTGATCGGCCTTGTGGTCAAGACCCCATGGGGCGACGCGCTGCAATCGCTCACCTCGACCGACACGATGGAGGCCCTGAAACTCTCCCTGATCGCCTCGCTCTCCGCGACCGCTGTCTCGCTCGTCCTCGGCGTGCCACTCGCGTGGATCTACGCGCGGATCGACTTCCCGGGCCGAACCGTCCTGCGGGCGCTGACCACGCTGCCGATGGTGCTGCCGCCGGTCGTGGGCGGGATCGCCCTCTTTCTCGCGTTCGGGCGGCGCGGCCTCGTGGGTTCGTTGCTCGATACAACCTTTGGGATCACCCTTCCGTTCACGACCGCGGGCGTCGTGTTCGCGGAGACGTTCGTCGCCATGCCCTTCCTAGTGCTGACGGTGGAGGCGGGCCTGCGCTCGATGGATCGGCGGTACGAGGCCGCGGCGCGCACGCTCGGCGCCCGCCGGTGGACTGTTTTCACCCGAGTCACGCTGCCGCTGATCGCGCCGTCGCTGGTCGCGGGCGCGGTCCTCTGCTGGGCACGAGCGCTGGGCGAGTTCGGCGCGACGATCACCTTCGCCGGCAACTTTCCCGGTGTCACGCAGACGATGCCGCTTGCCGTTTACCTCCTCCTTGAGAGCAATCATCCCGAGGGCTCGTTCATCCTGAGCCTTCTCCTGCTCCTGGTTTCCCTTGCTGTCCTCGTCGGACTCAGACACCGCTGGCTGGGCTCGGCGTGAGCCTCGACGTGGAGGTGCGCACCGCGCTCGGCGCGCTGCGCCTGGACATGAAGGTTCAGATCGAGGAGGGCGAGGTGGTCGCGCTGTTGGGCCCCAACGGGGCCGGCAAGACGACTCTGCTCCGCACCATAGCGGGACTCGTGCCGATTCAGTCGGGCCATGTCGAGCTCGATGGAGAGATACTCGAAGAGCCGGCGACCGGACGTTACGTCCCCACCGAGCAGCGATCCATCGGTTTTGTGTTCCAGGACTACCTCCTCTTCCCCCACCTCAGCGTCCTCGACAACGTGGCGTTTGGGCTGCGCGCGCGGGGCGCCGGCCGCGCGGAGGCTGGACGGCGCGCGATGGAGTGGATCGATCGTGTCGGGCTCGAGAACCGGGCCGGCTCCAAACCTGCCGAGCTGTCGGGCGGAGAACGCCAGCGCGTCGCGCTCGCCCGTGCTCTGGCGCCCGACCCGCGCGTGTTACTGCTCGACGAGCCGCTGGCCGCCCTCGACGCAACGACCCGTGTCGCCGTGCGTCGCGACCTCAAGATGCATCTGGCGTCGTTCAGCGGTGTCCGCCTGCTGGTCACGCACGATCCGCTGGAAGCGGCCACGGTCGCCGACCGGCTGATTGTTATGGAGGAGGGAAAGCACGTGCAGACCGGGACTCCGGTCGAGGTAACCGAGCACCCGCGCTCGCGCTACGTTGCCGACCTGGTGGGAGTCAATCTCTATCGCGGGCAGGCGGACCACGGCTCTGTGCTGATGCCGGGCGGCCAGGTACTGGCGGCGGCCGGCGCAGAAGCCGGCGAGGTCTTTGCCGTCATCCATCCGCGAGCTGTCTCCGTGCATCGAGCGAAGCCCGAAGGCAGCCCGCGCAACGTCTGGCATGGCCGCGCTCACGGCGTCGAGCTATATGGGGACCGCGCTCGGGTCATGATCGAGGGCGAGGCCCCGATAGTCGCCGAGGTGACGCCGGCGGCGCTCGCCGAGCTCAAGCTCGCCGACGGCGGCGACGTGTGGCTTTCCTTCAAAGCCACCGATGTCTCCGTGTACCCAGCGTGAGGGCGTAGGCTGACCGCGTGGGGAACTGTCGCGGATCCGCCGCCACGTAAGTGGCGCAGAACCCGCCTCCGCCCGCCTCCAAACCGCCCCAGAAGAAACCGGACGCGCTTGCCCCGATGCGCACGCCGCGCTTCTGGATCACGCTCGCGATCCTGTTCGTCGCCAACATCCTGATCAGCAACGTACTTTTCTCGGCCGGCCAGCCGCCGACGGTAACGATCTCCTACAACTCATTTCTTGACCAGGTCAATGCGGGCAACGTGGCCAGCATCACGAGCACCGGAGAGTCCATCACCGGGGTCGCGAAGCAACCGGTGAAGGACTCGAGCGGTACCAGTTCAACCAAATTCCAGACACAGCGCCCCAGCTTCGCAAACGACGATCTGCAGGCGATGCTGCAGCAGCACAACGTGGTCATCAACGCCAAGGACCCGAACGCGTCCACACCGCTCTGGGAAACGCTCCTGTTCAGCTTCGGTCCGACAATCCTGCTGGTCCTCGGATTCCTTTATCTGTCACGGCGGGCGGCGTCCGCCGGCGCGGGCGGAATTCTCGGCTCTTTCGGTCAGAGCCGAGCGCGTCTGTACGACGCCGAACGACCGTCGGTCAGCTTCGCAGACGTCGCGGGCATCGACGAGGTCAAGGCGGACCTGCAGGAGGTCGTGGACTTCCTCCGTGAGCCGCAGAAGTACCAGCGTCTCGGTGGCACGATGCCCAAAGGCGTGCTCCTGATCGGAGCTCCCGGCACGGGCAAGACGTTGCTCGCGCGCGCGGTTGCGGGTGAGGCGAAGGTCCCGTTCTTCAGCATCGCGGCGTCGGAGTTCGTGGAAGCGATCGTCGGGGTGGGCGCTTCGCGAGTGCGCGACCTGTTCACCAAAGCCCGCGCGGCAGCGCCCGCGATCATCTTCATCGACGAGCTCGACGCGATCGGCCGGAGCAGGTCGGCGGGAGTGCGGCTGGGTGGGAATGACGAGCAGGAGCAGACGCTCAACCAGATCCTGACCGAGATGGACGGCTTCGACTCGCGCGAGGGCGTGATCGTTCTCGCCGCGACCAACAGGGCCGACGTCCTAGATCCGGCGCTCTTGCGGCCCGGTCGCTTCGACCGGCGGATCACGGTGCAGGCGCCGGATCGACCGGGACGTGCCGCCATCCTGCGAATCCATACGCGCAACGTGCCGCTGGCGGCGGACGTCGACCTGGATCAGATCGCACAGCAGACTCCGGGCATGGTTGGGGCCGACCTCAAGAACCTGGTCAACGAGGCGGCGCTCGGCGCCGCCAGGAAAGGCGAGACTGCGGTGACGCTCGCCGATTTCACGGACGCCATCGAACGGATCCTCCTCGGGACGCAACGCAAGATCATCCTCACCCCAGCCGACCGCGAGCGGATCGCGTACCACGAATCTGGGCACGCCCTGCTCGGGCTCATCGTGCCCGGTGCGGACCCGGTGAAGAAGGTCACGATCGTGCCGCGCGGCCAGGCGTTGGGGGTGACGCTGCAAAGCCCGGTCGACGACAGGTTCAACTACGGCGAGGATTACCTGCGCGCGCGCATGGTGGGGGCGCTCGGAGGACGGGCCGCCGAAAAGCTCGTTTACGGTGTGGTCACAACGGGCGCCGAGAACGATCTGATGCAGGTGACCCGAATTGCGCAGCAGATGGTCGTTCGCTGGGGCATGAGCTCGAAGGTGGGCCCGCTCAACTACGCAGAACCCGATGGGAACCCATTCCAGCAGCGCCCGTATGGCGATGGCACGGCGAACCTGATCGACGAAGAGGTGCGCAGGATCTCGGAAGAGTGTCTCGCCGACGCGGAGAAGCTGCTCAGCGAACACCGCAAGCAGCTCGACGCGCTCGCGCAGTCGTTGCTGAAGAACGATTCGCTCGACGAGGGCCAGATCCTCGACGTGACCGGGATCAAGCCTTCAGCCGTCGCCGCGGCGAAACCGACTGATGCGCAACTGGTCAAAGCTCCCTCGACGTAGTTCCGTCGAGTCCGTCGAGTAGCCAGGCTACGGAGAAAAGACAGCTCGCAGAATTCTTGTGACCGGAGTAGCGTGACAAGTGGCCCCGAGGGACACGTTCAACGGACTAGGAAGTTTGGTCGCAAGACCGGGTTCCGAAGCCGGAGAGGCGATCCGTTGGGGTCACTTTATTTTCGCGACAGGAATCGCTCCGAAGCCCGGCGATATGCCGACAAGGTCGGCGCTGATCTTCCAGAGCCTGGCTGACACGTCAGTGTCGTAGGCGGTCTTGTTGGCGGTCTTGGGCTTTCGGTTGATGAAGAACTGACCGTTGGCGCCGCTGACTGCGGGTGACGACGCCAGGTAGATCGGCGTTTCGGCACCCTGCGCCGGAGTCTTCAGGAATGGGCGGATCACACCGCTCATGAGCGTGAAGAACCAGGCCTGGTCTTCTGCGCCGAAGCTGGTGCGCACGACGCCAGGGTGCACGGCGTTGGCGGTGACGCCGCTGCCAGCGACGCGGCGGGCAAGCTCGTTGGTGAACATGATGTTGGCGAGCTTGGACTGGCTGTAGGCGCGCTGCCCGGAGTAGTTGCGAGCGCCCTGCAAGTCGTCGAAATCGATCCGGCCTCTAGCGTGTGCGCCAGATGAAACCGTAACGACTCGCGAGGGTGCGCTCGACTTGAGCCGATCCAGCAGCAGGTTGGTGAGCAAAAAGGCAGCAAGGTGGTTGAGTGCGAACGTGCGCTCCAGGCCGTCGGCGGTGGCGTGTCGGTGAGCCCAGAATCCGCCGACGTTATTGACAAGCACGTCCAGCCGCGGATATTCGTCGAGGACCTGGGACGCGAGCCGGCGCACCTCAGACTGCGAGCTCAGGTCGGCGGCAAAGGCATCGATGGCCGAGTTTCCTGAAGCGGTACGGATGTCGGCGGCGGCCAGCTCGGCGCGCCCTAAGTCGCGGCCCGTGATGGCGACCCGTGCTCCGAACGTTGCGAGCCCGATCGCGGTGGCCTTGCCGATCCCGCCCGTGCCGCCGGTAATCAGGACCACCTTGCCGGCCATCGGGCTCGAAACCTTGTGGTCAGACAGTGATGACGACCTTGCCGCGGGTGTGGCCCTCTTCGAGATAGCGAACCGCGGCAGGGGTTTCCCTCAACTCGTAGGTCCGGTCGATGACCGGCTTGACCTTCCCCGCCTCTATGAGCTCGGCCAGCGTCGCCAGGTCCTCGTTGTTCATCGTCGCCACCCACGTGACGAGCCTCTGGCTCACGAAGGGCGAGGAGACCATGCCTGCAAGGATGCGACCGATCCCACCGAGGCGACCATCGCCACTGCAGAGCAGAAGCGTTCCTTTCGGCTTGAGTGCGCGGCGACACTCCGACGGCGCGTGGGTCCCCGCCAGCTGGAAGATGAGGTCGTAGCGCTGCCCACCCGCGACGAAGTCCGCCTGGGTGTAGTCGATGACGTGGTCGGCCCCGATGGACCGGACCATCTCGACGTTCCTTGTGCTGCATACCCCCGTCACCTCCGCACCGAACGCCTTTGCGATCTGCACGGCGAAAGTCCCGACACCGCCCGACGCACCGATGATGAGCACCGTCTGGCCGGCCTGGACGTTTGCTTGGTCCCGAAGCCCTTGCAGCGCGGTCGTCGCCGCCAGGGGAACGGCCGCGGCCTGCTCGAACGTGAGGTTTTGCGGCTTCGGCAGGAGGTGCTTCTTCGCCACGCGCGCGTATTCGGCGTAGGCGCCCCGGCACGAGCCAAATACCTCTTCGCCGGGTCGCAACTGGGTCGCGTTCTTGCCGACAGCCTCGACCACACCCGCCACGTCGAGGCCCGGGACGGGGTTCTTCGGCCTGCTCAGCCCGGAGCCGGCCAAGCGAAGAAGAAACGGGCTGCCGCGGATGAAGTGCCAGTCCGCGGGGTTGACTGAAGACGCGCGGACGCGGACGAGCGCCTCATCGTCTGCGATCAGGGGCTTGTCCACTTCCTTGAGCTGCAGAACGTCAGGTGGCCCGTATATGTCCTGGACGATAGCTTTCATCTTCTGGTGGCTACCTCCTACATCGTGGCCGCTTCGACCGCCGGCGGTCTGGGCGTCCATGAGTCGACATGGTGGTGCTGCGCAACTTCCTCGCTCAGCAGATACCGCAGGCTGGCGACCAGGGCGAGATCGATGAATACCTGTGTGAGACCAGCGAACCCGGTATCCAAGAGCGTGAACGGTTGCACCAGGAAAAGATCAATCAGGACAGCAGTTTCAAACGCGCGGTAGGAGTGGTGGCGCGATCTCGGCAACCGTGCCACACCGATCACCGTGAACACGCCCGAGATCAAGGTTCCGGCCAGGGTCGTCCACAGGATCGGTCCCGCCCTCAGGGTCTCATTCAGCTCGTTCATAGCATCGGCGCTGCCGACGGCAGCCCCGGCTGCGATGACAAGGGAATAGACGACCGAGAGCACAACACCGACTGCTTGCAGGACAAAGACACTGACGATGACTCTGGGGAACCAGTGGTTGTGAACGATCGCCGCGTAGCGGGCGCGCACAGCAAGCACCGGGGCGGTGAGCCAGGAGCGGCGTTCGGGGGTGGCTGTGGCCAGCTCGAACTGGCGGTGGAGAAAGGGTGTCAACGGATGTGAGCTGTCTGACGCGTCGAGCCAAGCCAGCGCGTGGTTCCGAATCACGTTTGAAATGGGACCTAGCGCAAGCTGCTTCGAAGCTTCGATTGCGTTGACCAGGTTCTCGCGCGCCGTGAGCTTGCGGAAATGCCGCAACTCACGCGCTGTCAAGAACAGGACGATGAAGATCGCGTAGACGAGCGACGCCGTCGGCTTGAAAAAGTAATTGTTGTCCGAGGTCAGGAACTTACCCAGCTCGTCGATGAACAGGCCAAAGCCCACACCTCCAATGACAGCTCCAGTGACCTGCCACGTCCATGTGAGGAGGGAAAGCAGCATGCCGATTGCCACCACCATCAGGAGGCCACCCCACAGCACATGCGCAATGTGGAGGCCGTTCCCGCCCAGCTGCGGGTAGTGCGCCGCCGCGAGATACACGCGGAGGGCCAAGACCGTCAGCACGGCCGAGATCAAGAAGGAGTCGACGAGAACCGGTCGGTCGTTCCGGATCACGTCCACCTTGATCGGCGGTATCAATCTCGGTGCGTCTGGGGTCACAGACCCGAATGATGCGCCGCCCTTCAGCTACGCGTTTACCGGTAGCAGTGGGCGAACAGCTCGTTCCGCTGATGGGAGATCTGGTCGCCGAAAGCGTCCGCCGAATCCAGGAGCATTCGATCGTCCATTGTGCCCGGCCCGCATCGTCGGCAGGTCGTTGACGACCCCGCTAGGCCGCCGCGATGCCGTCCCGTAAGGACGTTAAAAATCCCCGCCCCGCGTGCGAGCGCCCGCTCCGAGTTCGGCGGCCCGATCGTATGGCCGATGAGAAGCAAGCTCGTCAATGTTTGGCCGCATGTCTTAGCCGGCCTTCTTCTCCCGGTAGCTGTCTACGTGTCGTACACCTCGGTTGGTGGTCGCGTCTGAAGTACTCAGGCAGGCGAATGCCTGAGAGGTGCCCCGACGTCGTGCAGGAAGCTCAGGATCTCCTGATACGAGCGGTAGATCGTTGTCTCGTGATACGGAATGGCGAGCTCGGCGCAGTAGTCACGCACGATCTTGTGAGCGCGTCGGATGTTGCAGCGGGGCATGGTCGGAAAAAGATGGTGCTCGATCTGATAGTTGAGCGATCCATATAGGAGGTCGGTGAGGGGACTGGACTTGACGTTGCGTGATGTCAGGACCTGCGAGCGCAGGAAGTCGAGCTCTTGGCCCGATTCGATCTGCGGCATGCCCTTGTGGTTGGGGGCGAAGACAGAAGCCAGGTAGAACCCTCCGACACATTTCTGGATCACGATCACCAGAAGCGCGCGCCAAGGCCCGACGATGGCGACAAGGAGCAGCGGGAAGGCTACCGCGTGCATGCAGAGGGCGCCCACCTCGACCCAGCGCAGGCTCTCTTTTGTCTTGACGAGGAACCGCACGCTCGAGACATGCATCGTCCACGCGAGGCCGAAGAGCAACGGAAAGAACAAGCCTGCTTGATGGCTCACGATCCAGCGCGCCATACCGGTCTTGGCCAGCGCCTGCTCCTCTGAGTAGGCGATTACTCCAACATCGATGTCCGGGTCGAGGTCCTGGTGGTTGGGATTGCCGTGATGCCGGTTGTGCTTGTCCACCCACCAGCCGTGGCTCATACCAAGCAGCCCGTTCCCGGTCACGATCCCGATCACGGTGTTGACACGCCGGCTCGGAAACATCTGCCGGTGCCCTGAGTCGTGCAGCTGGAAGCCGAGCTGGCCGGAGACGACTCCAAGCAGCGCGGCGATGATGACCGTCTCCCAGCCGCTCTGCACGAGGCTCAGGAGCCATAGAGTCGTGGCGAACACAAGCGTGTTCGTCACCAGCATCAGCGTGTAGTAGCCCGGACGTTTTCTGAGCAGACCCGCGGCTTCCACCCGGCGTTTGAGCTCGGCGTAGGGCTGCGGGCGTGCGGCGAGCTTCGGATCGGAAATCGCAATCGCTGCCATGGTGCTCCTGACTCGAACCGAGGCCATCGGGCGAGAGGCACGTTCGAGAGCCACCGGTCGCCTTTTGCGCTCGGGAGGGAACCGGGCGCGGTGGCATGTTACCCCGCTTCGGACGCAGTTTTTGACGGAAATTTAGACAATTCTCGATTGAGGCGCCGCCCGATCGAGGCCTGCGCTCCTAGCGCCTCCCCCATCGGCCAGATGAGCTCACCCGGTCGACAGCAACAGTGAAGACCTCGCGCGGGGTCCGCCGTTCGTATGTCTTGCCCGTGTACTTCAGGGACATGCGATCGATGAAGGCGAGGTCCTCGTCGGGCTGGATGTCCACGACCCGGCCGCTGATCGAGAGCCAGTGCCACGGATTCTTCGTGCTGACGATCGACACGGCCACCTGAGGGCGCTCCCGAAACGACTTCCCCTTGAGGGATCCGATCGGAGAGCTGACCATGACCTGCTCTCCATCAACGTCGACCCACATCGGAAAGGTGACGATCTGGGCCTTGCGACTCAGATAGGAAACGTGAGCCAAGGCGGGCTCGTCGAACAGGTCCCGAACCTCTTCGGGGATCGTGGCCGGCATACCTCTAATTAAGAACCAAGTACGCGCGGACCGGGAAGGTGGCACCTCCGACCCATGCGATGGGGACTGCATGCAGGCGTCCGGCGCCGGAGGCGATCGCGGCGAGGTTGGTCATGTGCTCGCAGATCGGGATGCCAGCCCTAAGCAGCCGCGTATGGGCCGGTCGGGACATGTCGGCGACGTCGTCGATGTTCAGCGAATCGATCCCGACGAACGCCGCCCCGGCAGTAGCCAGCTTGTCTGAAGCCTCGGCGGTTAGAAACGGGTTGCCGTGGAAGTAGCTGTCAGTACCCCAGTGGCGCGAGAAGTCGGTGCGAAAGAGAACAGCTTTGCCGTGCAGGTCCCCAGCCGGTACCGCGTCGGGACCAATTGCCCGCCCGATTTGCGTGACGTCGGCGACCACCACTGGCACATCCGCAAGCTGTTCGAGCCGGAGTCCGGCAAGGTCGATGGCGGCTCGAAACCTATGCCGAGGCGAGTCGACATAAGTGCCGGTGTTACCACAAAGGTGCAGCGAGGCGATAAGGAACTCCGACATCCCGTCGTATCGCGACGCGTCATAGTCGTTGAGGACTTCCACGCGAGGCGTTGGCAAGGGACGATACGTTTCCATGCCCTCTACGATCGGGTGGCTCAGCTCCACGAAGCGAGTCATCGCACACCATCATGGAGGAAACGTGAAGGTCGGCGACATTGACGTGGCCCGGATTGGTTTGGGGACGAACCGACTGACGATTACGAAGGAAAATGTCGCGTTCATCAGATCGGCAGTCGCCGAGGGCGTGCAGATGATCGACACCGCTCACCTGTACACGGGCGGGCAGAGCGAGCAGACGATCGGGGAGGCCCTGTCGCCACCTCCCGAAGGCTGCATCGTGGCCACCAAGGGCGGGTTCGGTGGTGCCGGGCGCGCCCGCCCCGAGGTGCTGCACGCGGAGCTCGAGCAGAGCATTCGTCACCTGAAGACCGACACCATCTACCTCTATTACCTTCATCGCGTCGACCCGGAGACTCCGATCGAGGAAAGCCTGAGCGCCATCAAGGATTACCGCGACCGGGGCAAGGTCCGCCACGTCGGAATCTCCAACGTCGGGATCGAGCAGATCGAGCGCGCCCGACGGGTGGTGCCGATCGTGGCGGTGCAGAACCACTACCACCTTTCCGAGCGCAAATCCGAGGCAGTCGTCGACTACTGCGCCGCGGAGGGCATTGTTTTCGTCCCGTTCTTTCCCCTGCGCGGAGACGGCGGCGGTGCGCTGACCCAGATCGCCAGGCGGCATGGTGCGAGCAACCAGCAGATCACGCTTGCATGGCTCCTCCGGCGCTCGGCGGCGGTGCTGCCGATTCCGGGCACCCTGTCGCTCGTTCACCTCAAAGAGAACCTCGCTGCGCTACAGATCGAGCTCACCGACGCCGAGTTCGAGGCGCTCCGCTAGCGACATGACCTTTAGCGAGCTGGCCACTTACCTGGATCAACTGGAGGCGACAAGCAGCCGCAATGAGCTGGTTCGCATCCTTGCCGAGGCTTACAAGGCGTGCTCGGTGGAGGAGATCGAGCCGATCACCTACCTGATCCAGGGTCGCCTGGCGCCGTTCTTCGAACCCGTCGAGATGGGACTTGGCGAAAGGTTGCTCATGTCCGCGATCGCGACGGCTTACGGCACCTCCAAGGAGGACGTCACCAAGACGTACAAGCAAACCGGCGACCTCGGCCTCACAGCGATGAGCCTGGGTCCGAAGACCAGAGATGACACGCCCTCGGTTATCGAGGTCCATCAACGACTGTGGGAGATCGCCGGGCTCAGTGGCGAAGGCAGCCTGAAGGCAAAGCTCGATCTATTCGCTGCACTTCTTGGCGACCTGGACGCGGCCTCGGCCAAGCACCTGGTCCGGATCACCCTGGGCAAGATGCGGCTCGGCATCGGCGACCCCACAGTCCTGGATGCGCTCTCGTTCGCAAAAAAGGGCGATCGCTCGCTTCGCCCGGTCCTCGAAGCCGCCTACAACCGGAGCTCGGACCTGGGTCTGATCGCGAAGACGTTGTGGGCTCAAGGTCTGGAAGCAATCGAGGCGATCAAAGTCACGGTCGGCAAGCCGCTGCGGAGCCAGCTCGCGGAGCGTCTGCCCAACCCCGAGGCGGTGATCAAAAAGCTAGGTCTGGTAGGCGTCCAGCCGAAATACGACGGCTTCCGAGTCCAGATCCACAAGGACGGCGGCGTGGTCAACATCTTCTCGCGGAATCTCGAGACGATGACGCCGATGTTCCCGGAGCTCGTCGCGGCGACCGTAAGTCTCCCGGTGAAGAGCGTCATCCTCGACGGCGAGGCGATCGCGTACAGCCCGGAGTCGGAGGAGTACGTCCCGTTCCAGGAAACCACCGCGCGACGCCGCAAGGAGGGGATCGACGAATTCGCCACCAGGGTTCCCTTGCGCGCATTCGTCTTCGACGTGATGTTTCGCGACGGGACCGACCTGACACCGTTGCCTTACGAGCAGCGCTTCGCCATCGTCGACGAGATGCTCAAGGGATCAGACACGCTGCAGACCGCGCCGCTGACGAAGACGGATTCGGTCGAGGTCCTGACGAGAGAGCTTCTCGACAACATCAGCCGCGGACTGGAGGGAGTCGTGGCCAAGCGCCTCGACTCGCCGTATCAGGCCGGCGCCCGCAACTTCAACTGGGTGAAGTTGAAGCGCAACACGAGCGGCGAGCTGACAGACACCATCGACGTCGTCCTCATCGGCTACTACGGCGGCAAGGGAAAGCGCGCGGAATTCGGTGCAGGCGCGCTCCTGGCGGGGGTCTATGACAGTGAGAAGGACGAGTTCGTCAGCATCAGCAAGCTCGGGACCGGCCTCTCAGACGAGGGCTGGCGCGACCTCCACAAGCAGTTGAGCAGGCTGGAGGTTGGCGAGAAGCCCGCGCGCGTCAACTCTATCCTCGTCCCGGACGTCTGGTTGCAGCCCGAGCTGGTGGTCGAAGTTCTGGCCGACGAGATCACGCCCAGCCCGCGGCATACCGCCGGCATGGTCGGCGACCAGCCCGGATTCGCGTTGCGGTTCCCGCGCATCGTCTCCTTTCGTTCCGCCGACAAGAGGCCTGAAGACGCGACCACGGTGCGCGAGATAAGAGAGATGTTCCAGCAGCAGCATCAGCGCGCTGTACGCGATTAGGCGGCCGCCATCGCCGGGCGCTGGCGCGAGCTATCCGCGCAGGTTACGGCGGCTCGACATCAGGGCCGCCAGAATGGGTCTTGATGGGGGATCCATCGAGTCGGGGAGCAGGCACGCGGCCTGAGGCGGTCGCCAGACGTGTGGCACGCGTCGGCCAACGAGGCAGGCCTGGCGCGATGACCGCGGCGGTGCTTTACGCGCCGCACGATCTGCGAATTGAGCAGCGTCCCGTTCCGAGTCCATCGCAAGGCGAGGTCCTGGTCCGGATTCTGTCGGTCGGGGTGTGCGGGTCCGATGTCCACTATTACGAGCACGGGCGCATCGGCGATTTCGTTGTCCGCAGTCCTCTGGTCCTCGGACACGAATCGTCCGGTCAGATAGTCGAGGTCGGCGAAGGAGTCTCACGGTCGCGAGTCGGCGATCGCGTCGCGATCGAGCCGGGTGGGGCCTGCGGTCGCTGCGATCAATGTCGGGCCGGCAGATACAACCTTTGCCCATACATGAGATTCCATGGCACGCCGCCGGTCGACGGCACGCTGTCGGAATTCGTGACTGTGAAGTCCGATCTGGCTTACAAGGTGCCCGACGAAATCAGCGACAACGCGGCCGCGCTGCTCGAACCACTGTCTGTCGGAATCTGGGCCAATGAAAAAGCCTGGACGCAGATGGGCACCTCATTGCTAATCGCGGGAGCAGGGCCGGTCGGCCTCGTAACCACGAAAGTTGCGCATGCCGCCGGGGCAACTCGCATCGTGGTGACCGATGTCAACCGCCATCGACTCGAGGCCGCGCGGACAAGCGGCGCGACGGAGATCGCCCTTGCGGGAGCTGAGGCCATCGACGGCGATTTCGACGCATTCATCGACTGCTCGGGTTCACCATCCGCCATCGCTGCAGGCGCTCGGTCGGTTCGAGCGGCAGGGAGAATCGTCCTGGTCGGCATGGGCGCAGACGAACTCACGCTGCCTCTTGCGGTCATCCAGCGACGCGAACTGGTGATCACAGGCACGTTCCGCTACGCCAACACGTGGCCCACCGCGATTGCCCTGGTCGCAAGCGGCCGAGTCGGTCTCGACGACCTGGTCACCGGCGAGTTCGGGCTTGCCGCCACCGAGCAAGCCCTCAACGCCGGTCGCGATCCCCACAGCGTCAAGGCCGTGGTTCGGCCAGGACACACCGAGCGCCAGGCACTCTAGCCCCCGGCCGGAGCTCCGTTGCCTGCCCGGCGGCCGAAACCAGAGCCGGTCGAGCAGGTTCCATTTGCGCCGGCAGGGGTGATCGTCAGCGACGTCGCCTGAACGGTCCCGGAGGCATCTGGCGCCCCGGTCGCGCGTAAGCACTGGCCGACCTGAAAGGAAGCCGCGCTCGCTGCCGAACTCACCGTCACGTTGGCCACGGTCGGCACTGTGAATGTCTGGGTACCGGTGGATGCGGTGAGAACCGTGACCGAGGTTCCACTGACCGCGGTCACTTCACCGCTCACGACGCTCATGTTGGCCTGACCGCTCGGGGTCGGCCGCGGGCTGGCGCCGGCAGGCGGACTGAATGCTGCTCCGCCAGTGGTGCAGCCGCGCGAGTTCTTGGGCGCCAGCCGCACGGATGTGGCTGTGATCAGCCCGGACGAATCCTTCGCACCGGTCGCGAAGATGCATTCGCCCGCCGTGATGTCGGCCAGGGTGGCCGTCGACATCTTGGTGATTGTCGTGGTGGTCGTGTACGTGACCGTGACGTCGCCGTTAGCGCCGGTGAGGATGAGCGTGTTGCCGTTGATCTGCACCAACTGGCCGGAGGCGCCGCCACGAGGCGCGCGGGCGATGCCGGGGCTAGGTGATGCCGTGTTTCCGGCGCTCGCAGAGTTGCCGCAAGCGGCGAGGACTAAGCTCGCGCCAATGAACAGGATGATGCTGAATCGGTTCATGGGTCCTCCTTGGAGCAGTTACTGGGCGCGCAGCGCCTCGATGGGCGCGAGCCGAGCAGCTCTGAGCGCTGGGTAGACGCCGAAGACGAGTCCGACAACCACCGCCACCGCCACCGCTATCGCGATCGGAGCGGGGGTGATGGTGACCGCGATGTTGGCCGTTCGAGGCACGATGTAACCGGCAGCCAATCCAGTGGCGACCCCGAGCAGGCCGCCGACAGCGGTCAGAGCGCCGGCCTCGATCACGAACTGGCGGAAGAGGTCGCCCGGCGTGGCGCCCAGCGCCTTGCGCAGTCCGATCTCGCTGGTTCGCTCCGTGACCGACACCAGCATGATGTTCATGACCCCGATCCCACCCACCAGCAGCGAGATGGCGGCGACGCTCGCGAGCAGGATGGTCAGCGTCTGGGTCACGGCCTGAGCGGTGCTCAGCACCTGCGTTTGGGACGCGATCGAGAAGTCGGCCTGACTCGGGTTGGTGATGCCATGCGTCTGGAGAAGGATCTGGTTCGCCTCTGCATAGGCGGTGCCAAGGTTCGCCGAGCTCGTCGCGCTGAGCAGGATTCTCTGCACGGTGCCGACCCCTCCGATTAGCTCGTCCTGGGCAGTTGTGAGCGGCACGACGGCCAGGTCGTCCTGGTTTCCGAAGCCCTGGCTGCCGGTTGAGGCAAGGATCCCAATGACCTGGAAGGGGATCTGCTTGACCGTGATCAGATCACCGACCCCGGCCCCGAGGTTGGAGGCGGTGGTGGCCCCGAGCACGATCACCTGGGCGCTGGTGCTCACGTCGGCACTGGTGATGAAGGTCCCGCTGCTCATCGAGCGAGCGTTGGCGATCAGCCAGTCTGGAGTGCTGCCCGAAAGAGTCGTGCTCCAGTTGCTGGACGTGCTGACCAGCGAGACCCGGCCCTGCGAGACGGGGGCGACCGCGGAGATATCCGGCGCGTTTTGGCGGTCTGATAGTCCCGCCACGTCCCGCATGGTCAGAGAGTTCGCGCTTGCCCCGCCGCCGAACACTCCCCCGAAGACCGTGCTGCCAGGCGACACGGTCAGCAGATTGGTGCCGAGCGATGTGATGCGCGCGGTGACGCTGTCGGAAGAGGCCTGACCGATGCCCACGGTGGCGATCACCGCAGCGACACCGAAAAGAATCCCGAGAGTCGTCAGGACAGACCGCAAGCGGTGACCGAGCAGGCTGCGCAAGCCGGTTTCGATCGTTTGCAGGATGCTCATGCGGCCTTTTGCTGCACGAGCTGTCCATCGCGAACATGAACCGTGCGCCTTGCGATGGGAGCGACCTCGGGGTCGTGCGTGATGACAATGATCGTGCGGCCCCCCTGGTTCAGGTCTCGCAATACCGCGAGCACTTCCCGGCTCGCGGCGGTATCGAGGTTTCCCGTCGGCTCGTCGGCCAGGATCAGATCGGGGTCGGTGACCAGTGCGCGCGCGATCGCAACCCGTTGCTGCTGGCCGCCGGAAAGCTGCGTCGGGCGGTGTTCGATGCGATTGCCAAGGCCGACCGTCTCCAGTGCGTGGACGGCGAGGCTTCTTCGATCGCTCGCGTTGCGATACAGCAGCGGCAACTCGACGTTGCGCCAGGCCGACAGCTTGGGCAGCAGCTGGAACTGCTGGAAGACAAACCCGATCCGACGATTGCGCACATGGGCGAGCTGGGTCTCGCTGAGCCTGCTGACGTCCTCGCCCGCGAACCAGTAGCGGCCCGAAGTCGGACTGTCAAGGCAGCCGAGTATGTTCATCAGCGTCGACTTGCCCGATCCCGACGGTCCCATCACGGCGAGCAACTCGCCCTGCGCGACGCGTAGAGAGAAATTGCGCAGCGCCGCCACCTGCGCGTCACCTGATCCGTAGAGCTTCGAGATCGATTCCAGTCGTATCAGCGGCTCTTGCTCCGGCGCCACGCCGACGCTCATCCGCCGGTTCCACCACCGCGGGTGGCGCCGCCTCCGCCTCCTCCCCGTGCCCCGCCGCCGGCGCCGAGGGCGGTCCCCGCGCTGCTGCTAGGGACCGAGCTCGAGATGACCGCGATGACCACGGTCTGGTTGAGCTGCAGCCCGGACAAGATCTGGATGCGAGTCGGATCGGACGCGCCCGTGGTCACCACGACCGTCTGCGGCTTGCCGTTGACAAGGATCTGGACGGTGCTTCCTGTGGCTGTCGTGTGCACGGCACTCGTCGGCACGGTGAGGACGTGAACGACCTGGTTGGTGACGATGGTCGCCGTGGCGGAGACCCCGGGCTTGATCGAGTTGCTGTTGTCAGCCAGCTGCGCAGTCACGACGAATGTCGCGACACCAGAGGTGATGGTCGCAGCCGGGGAGATCGCTGTGACTTTGCCCTGCAGCGCCTGGGTCGAACCGGCCGGCGTCACCTGGACCGTCTGGCCGACGGCGACCAGGTTCACCTGGGCGTCGCTGACGGTTCCTGTCACCTCATACGAGCCAGGGCTGTAGACAACGATTGCGTAGCTCGACGAGGTGCCCGTCCCAGAACCGCCTCCGCTGACCGCCTGGCCGGCCGAGACGTTGACCTGGGAAACGACACCCGCGATCGGAGACTTGATGGTGGCGCCGTTGAGCTGGTGCTGCGTCGTGCTCAGGTTCGCCTGCGCGATCTGGATCTGGGCTTCGTCCATCTGAAGCGTCGACGCGGGGGTGCTCGTCCGCAGCGCGGCAAGCGAGCTCTTGGCGCTGGACAGCTGCTGTCGCGCCAACGCCAGCGAGGCGGCGGCCTGGTCGTTGCTCTGCTGCGCCTTGGCCTTGGCCGCGGCGAGTGCGTTGTTGGCTGCGGCGAGAGCGGCCTGATCAGCAGCGAGGGTGGGACTTGGCGGCGCGGTCGCCTCATCCGCATTGACCACTGCCTGTGCGGCTGTGGCCACCCCTTGCGCGACAGCGACCGACTGCGCGTTGATGGCTTGCGTGTCGTTGAAGCTCGTTTGCGCGTTGTTGGCGTTGACCTGAGCCGCCGCGACGGCGTTCTGCCCAGCGGTCAGGGTTTGTGGGGTCGCCCCGGCCCTGTCCTGGGCGAGCTTGGCCTGAGCCGACGCGAGCGACGCCTCGGCCTGCAGCACCTGGGCGGACAGGAGCGTCGGATCGAGGGCGGCCAGGGTGGTCCCCGCCGCGACTGTCTGGCCGACCTGGACCGACACCGACTGGACGGTGCCGGAGGAGGCAAAGTTGAGGTCTGCCTCGCTGACCGGCTGCAAGTTGCCGGCCATGCCTATGGACTGGGTGATCGTGCCGTACGTGACCTGGGCCGTCCGGTACGTGGTCGTGGGCTTCGCCGCCTGGGCGTACACGATGGTGCCCCCGAGGGCCGTGGTCAACACGACAAGCGTGACGAGGACCTTCCGCCGCGTCAGGTTTCCGCGCACCAGTTTCTTCATGACCTGCTCCCATCGATCTGGCGCAGCGTGGTCTCCACCTGATGCGCGGCTGTTACCACCACCGATCGATATGCGAGGACGCCCGGAGGGCCCGCGACCACGCCGACCGCGACCTCGCCGAGGAGTTGAGCCGCAGACGAAAGGCCGGTTGGCCAACGTCGCGAGCCGGTCCAGCCGGTGACCATGCCGAGAACGTCCCTGCGCACTGACGGTCAGGCTGACCACGGAACCTGAGGGCCACGTGTGGGATTTGTGAGAATCCGCTGGGAATCGTGTCATCGACCTGTAAAGAAGCGGCGCGAGTTTCCTGAGGGTTCGCACGGTATGGTCGCGCCGCCGCTCTACACGGTCGGTGTCGGATCCCTGGCGGGCGTCACGGCGATCGGCCTGATCAGCCGGTCGCCGACCCGCTCAAAACGAGACTCGAGCCGTGAAGACGTCGAGCGTGTGCGGGCCGTTGCCGGTCCACATGGCCTGTGCCTTCCTGTTGGTCGACGCCACAGCGATGTAGTCACCCAGGAAGTAGTTGGTACAGTTCGGCGGATCGACGAACGCCAGGCATGCGCCGAAGGTGTCGCCGTCGAAACCGTCGCTTAGCAGCGGCACGCTGGACCAGGTGATGCCGTCGTCCGTCGACGAAGACAGGGTGACGCACACGAGCACGTCGTCGGCATCGCACGCGCGGTCGTAGTAGACGAGATCGACGCGTCCATTGGGCGCCGAGGAGAGCCATGGAAAGAACTGCGTCGACGATGTGGCCTTGACGCGCACAGGCGTAGACCACGCCGTGAGGTTTCCAGGGGCCAGAGTGTGCACGGCATATTCGTTCAGGGTGCCGGTGGTCGCGTCGTCATATACCAAAACGACGTTCCCGGTCCTCTGATCGACGACTGACGTCACGTTCGTGCCTCCACGGTAGAGCGCGTTGGGAATGTTCGACGTCGGGTTGGGAATCGCAGCCGCGATGTAGCTCTGGCTCCAGGTATTCCCTCCGTCCACCGATTTGGCTATGAGCGCGGCGTTGTTCTTGAGGCTCTTTTCGTTCGGCCCGTTGATGAAGCTGACATAGACCGAGCCGTCCGGGCCGACACGAGGAGTCGCGTCCTGGTCGAACTGGTGCCCTGCGTCGCTGACGTAGATCGGGCCGGTCCAGGTGACGCCGTTGTCGTCGGAGTAGGCAAGCTCGATGGGTGAGCGTCCAAGGCCGTTGAACTCGGCCCAGGCGATGTACAGGCGGCCGAAATGGTGGCCGGGAGTGGTGCCGGTATCGACAACACCTGCCTCGTGGTCGGGAAACTTGCCAATCGAGCCCTTCTGCGAGCCGTTCGACTTTCCGGTCGTGATGGGTACAGGCGCGGTCCAAGCTGGCGCGCCACCGACAGCGGTTCCGTAGCTGAAGTTCTCATTTGCGCTCGCATTGGCTCTTGCTGGATCGAATGTGGCGAACAACAGCTGGATCTGTCCGGCCTTTAGACCGAAGGCCTGGCAGATGACATCGAATGTGTGGAAGGCCGGATTCCAGACCACGACCGGGTCGCCGGCGATGGGAAAGCGTCCAGCCCCGGGAAGGTTGGGGTCATTGGTAAATGACGTGAACGGAGCGAAGGTCTGAGGCGCCCAGGTGGTGCCGCCGTCGGTGGAGTAAGTGAAGCCGCAGCCGTCGTTGTAGTGCCAGTCGTTCCAGGACGCGGCGAGCAGCGTGCCGGTGGAATCCATTCCGAGAGATTCCTCGTTGCCGGCGAACTGGCTGTTCGTGACATTGAGCGGAGACGAAACCGACGTCGTGGAGGCAGACACAGAGACGGCGATGGCAGCAATGATCGCACCTACTGTGGACAGCCCTTTGGTCATAGAGCCTTCCCCCTTAAGCTTCGGCCGATTGCACCCTGAAGCCGCGCGCCAACGCTACCCTCGAATCCTAGCGAGGTCGACCAGCGGGTGTGTCTCCGACTTGACCGCGGTGATGTGGTCCGATGACGCCGAGTGGACGACAACGTTGCCCCTCATTTCGGGAGTTTGCTACGACTCAGCCTGGAGCGCTCGCGGACGTGAGTCGCCGGGCCGCTGATCCGTGCTCTAGCCCGTCATCCGTTCCGCGGCGCACTCGACGGCTCGCCTCTGCAGGAGGTCACGCTCGGGCACGTTGTCCGTCAGCGACGCGGCGCGCAGGAACTCGGCAACCGCCTCCTCCATTCGGCCGAGCTTCCTAAGGAGGTCGCCGCGCACGGCCGGCAGTAGGTGGTACGACTTGAGCGACGGCTCGCCGACGAGCGCGTCTACGAGGTCGAGGCCGGCAGCGGGACCGAAGGCCATCCCCACCGCGACCGCCCGATTCAGCTCGACGACCGGCGATGGCGCGAGCTCCGCGACCGCGTCGTAGAGCGCGACGATGCGCGGCCAGTCCGTCTCCGCCGCGGTCGTCGCTCGAGCGTGGCAGGAAGCGATCGCCGCCTGAAGCGCGTAGGGACCCAGCGCGCCTCCGAGGCCCTCGGCGCGGTCGAGCGCCGCCAGGCCGCGCCGAATGAGCAGGCGATCCCAGCGCGCCCGGTCCTGATCGAGCAGGAGGACGGGCTCGCCCGAGGGCCCAACGCGAGCGCCCAGGCGAGAGGCCTGGATCTCCATGAGTGCGACGAGGCCGAGGACCTCAGGCTCGGTCGGGATAAGCTCGGCCAGGATGCGACCCAAGCGGAGCGCCTCCTCGCACAGCGCCGGTCGGACCCAGTCCGTGCCCGCTGTCGCGGAATAGCCTTCGTTGAAGATCAGATAGATCACCTCAAGCACGGAGGCGAGGCTGGCAACGCGCTCGGCTCCGCGCGGGACTTCGAAGTTGACGTGAGCCTCGGCCAGAGTTCGCTTCGCGCGGACGATCCGCTGGGCGATGGTCGGCACAGGGACTAGAAAGGCCCGTGCGATCTCATCCGTGGTGAGACCGCCGAGGACGCGAAGCGTGAGCGCAACCCGTGCGTCCTTTGCGAGCACCGGATGGCAGGCCATGAAGATGAGGCCCAGGAGATCGTCCCCCACGTCCGCCTCGATTGCGGTGTCCACTTCCAAGCCTTCCTGAGTCCGTTCCAACTCGCGTCCAATCTCTTCGTGTTTGCGCTCAAGCATCTTGCGACGCCGGATCAGGTCGAACGCGCGGTGCTTGGCCGTGCCCATGAGCCAGGCGCCGGGACGCTCCGGCACGCCCTCGGCAGGCCACTGCTCGAGCGCGGCGACCAGGGCGTCCTGTGCGAGCTCCTCAGCCGTCCCGATGTCGCCGACGACGCGAGCCAGCCCGGCGATCAGCCGGGCCGACTCGATCCGCCAGATCGCCTCGGTCGCGCGATGCGCTTCGGCGGTCGCTGCCTTGCGGCGCCCTGGACTATCGGACGCGTGTCCAGCTCCCAGACCTATGGCGAGAGGTCCTTCACATGCCCTCGTATTCGAGGACCTGACGGACCTCGAAGGTCCCGCCGTCATACGGTGCCCGCTTGAGCCACTCGAGGGCCTCATCGATCGAGCGCACCTGCCACAGCCAGTATCCGGCCACAAGCTCCTTGGTCTCCGCGAACGGCCCGTCGATGACGGTGCGCTTCTTGCCGTCGAAACGGACACGCTTGCTCTGCGAGCTCGGGTAGAGCCGGCCGGCCTCGAGCACCACGCCCGCTTTGACCAGCTCGTCGTTGAACTTCTGGTACTCCGCCATCGCCTCCGGCGTTGGGGGAGTCGCCGCCGCGCTCTGCTCGCCTTCCTTCGCCATGATCAGCACACGCATCTCTGTCTCCTTTTATTACAACTTCCGCATCGTGATGGGCTCGGACTTTTGCCGTCTCACCCACTCATCGAATGACAGATGGCCATTTCGACACGTGCTGACTGCTCGGAAATGTTGGAGACGTAGCATCTGGGCTACAGCTTGACGCGGTCCCCCGATGCTGCTGACCTCTCGATCGCGGCGATGACCTCGTGCCGCCGGATGGCGTCAGCGAAGTCCGGGACGGTACGGGTGTCTTGGTGGATGTCCGCCTCCGCTGACGCCAACCGGGCCACAGTCCCGCCCAGGTTTCCGCTGCCGAGGAAGCCGATCGTCGTCATGTCAGTGCAGTCGTCTTTGCGCCGGGGCACGCGCCCCGCGGGTCCTGGCACCGGTTGGTCGAGCGGATGGTGGCGGGGCGGGGCAAGCTCGGGACCGTTCCAGAACTGCTGCGTCGCGTAATCCCAGAACCACTCCTCGCCCGGCTCATAGCTCTGGATGATCGGATGCCCTGTGTCAGCGGCATGGTGGCTTGCGTGCTGCGATGGGGATGAGTCACAGCAGCCGATGTGTCCACCACCCGCACAGCGGCGCAAGTGGAGCCACCAACCTCCGCTCGCGAGGCATTCGACACACCCCGAACCGCTCGGCGGTATTGCTGGGTCGATGTCCATGTCAGTTCAACATGTAGATTTCTGGCGGCGCTACCTGCAGATAGAGCACGAAACGCTCATGACCAACATCGAGCTCTACGCCACCCGGCTGATCCCGCGCGTGCGGGAACTCCCGGCCCAGCGACCGGGAGCCCATGCCTGATGACTAGGTAGCGTTTCCGGCCCTCGACGCCAGCCGAGATCGCCGCCATCGAGGCGCACGGCACCATGGCCGATCGTTATCCGCGGGCTAGTACCACTGTGACGGACTAGGCGCCCTCCTGTACCTCGATCAGCTCATCTGCCACCAGGCCGTGTGCTTCGCGATGCACCGCGTTGGCGGCTTCCTTGCTCGGTGCCTCAACGAGGCAAAAGGCCTTGCCCGACCCTTCATCGAACCAGTAGTGGAGATACTTCACTCCGAGTTTTTCCTGAACCTTCAGATCTTGCTCGTGAGCGCCTTTAATTGCCTCCGCGGTCAGGCCATCGATCTTGTGGTGAATGTCCATGTAGAGCGGCATCGCGAACCTCCTTGCGCAATCAAATCGGGGGGTAACTGGTCGAGCGTAGCGCTTCAAAGCGACCGGCGGTATCCACCGTTCGGTCGAGCTGTCAGCGCGATGGTGAGTCGATCAGGTCGTTCTCGAAGGCGAAAAGCGTTGCCCCGGCTCGCGTGTTGACGCCGATCTTGCCGTAGAGGTTGATGACGTGAGTGTGCACAGTGGCTTGGGCGACCTGCAGCTCGCGTGCGATCTGCTTGTTGCCGAGGCCACGCGTCAGCGCCTTCAGGACATCGACTTCGCGATCCGTCAGGCCAGCCGGCCAAGCCTGGCTCGACCTTCCTTTCTGCCGAGGCCGGCCGGCCGCTGAGAGCACTGCATCAACGGCTCTAGGGTCGAGACGCCGAACAGCCACCTGATCCTGCAATTGCCGCGCAATCTCTTTCGCTTCGAGGGCAGGCCGCCACGCCCGATCTTCGCTCATCGCCTGATACACCTCCGCGACCGCGAGGAGGCGGGCGGTGAACGGCAGTGCGTTGGCGCCGAGCCCGACGTGGTAGCCGGAGCCGTCGAGTCGCTCGTGATGGAGGCCAGCGATGGTCGCGGCCGCCCGCAGCGGCGCGGCGAGGCTGAGGATGCGCTGGGTGTGATAAGCGTGCAGGCGAACCCGCTCCCACTCCGATTGATTGAGCGAACCGTGCTTGATCCAGACCCGGTTCGGCACGCTGACCATGCCGAGGTCGTGGACCTGGCCCGCACGCCGCACAGTTGCCGCGTCCTCCCCACCCAGCCCCGCATTCAACGCGGCTGCCTCAGCCAGCTTTGCGACGCGGGTGGAGTGTCCGCGGGTGAAGGGCGAGGCCAGGTCGACGAAATCGGCGAGGGCGGCGCTGATCTCGTCCAGGTGGGATGGACCGACGCGGCGATGCGGCTCCGGTTCCGCGCTCAACGCCTGATCCCACACCGAATCCAATGACAGCGTGCGCAAGAGGTCTTGGCTGTTCTGCAGCCAGAGCGCGGCAAGCTCAGGGTCGAATTCGGTGCCGCTGCGCTGCCGGACGACGGCATCCGCGACTTCGACGCCTCCGGCCTGGTGGTGGATCTCGGCCACATGGACCAGGTGCACAAGGCGTGCGGTTGCTGAGAGCCCTTCGGCGCTCGGCAACGACGGAAAGACTTTGCCGTCCCACCGCCCGTACGCGTGGCCGAGTGCATCGGTGACGCGAGGGCTGGCGCCGAGCCTTCGCGAGAGTCGCGCGGCGGCCTCGGCGACGTTGGCGAGGGCCTCAGGCATGTCACGCCCGGCGGTCGCAACCGCGCTCATGCCTTCCGCGAGTCCCGAAAGTCCCCAGTGCGATGCGAGACGGGTGACGACGATGCGCATGAGCTCTGGACTGTCGGCGTAGTCGACCTCCGACATCCAATGACGCACCTTGATGTCATCGCCGCCGCCCAGCCGGCTCTGCGCCGCCACCGCGCCCGTGCATCCCATGTGATAGAGGAGCGCGAGGTAATAGACGTCCGACACGTCGGCGTCGGTCCAGCCGGCGAGGCGAGCGAGCTCGACCGCGAGCAGTGCATCTCGCAGCGCACTCTCCGCCGGCACGTCGTGCGACAGGTCGGTGGCGAGAGAGACCGCCGCGAGGAGCTCGGCCAGACGCAGGCTGTGGTCAGACCTCGGCCTGTCGGCTACTGACTGACCGCCTCCAGCGGTGCCGATAATCCGCACATTATCGAGCGCCGCGAGACGGGCCGGCTTCGACGGCGCACGAGGCCACGGCGTCCTCCTCTCGGACAAACCCCGAACACAGCAAGTCGATCTGGGAGATCCCATCCGGCCGCACGTTGACGAACGCGACTTGCTCGACGATCTCGTGCGGCTTGCCCTCTCGGCTCATGCGGAAGCGCCAACTGAGCCGCTCTCGAGGCCCGACCTGTACGCGCCCTGTTTCGGGACCTCGTAGGCAGTCGCGCGCGAGAACCAACCCTCGAAAGCGCCGGGCGATCTCCTCGCGCCCAGTGCGCACCTCGGGTCCTGGGGGCAAGAGCAGTCGCGCTTGCGCTTGAGGCGCCAGGCACTCCGCGAACAGTCCGAAGTCGCGCGTCGAGAGAGCGGAAAGGAAGGAGTCTGGTGCGGATTGGTAGTTCATGCCCCGAAGCTAATCGCCCAGCGTCCGGCCCAACATCAACCATTCAGTCGATTTTTCGCACGTCCGGCCGTGTCACGTCTTGTGCAGCCAGCGCGATGAGGCCCGGGGCGATGACTACGAGGCTGTATGTCACCGGGCTCAACTCGCTCACATCGAGTCCGGGAAGGCCGTCCCACTTAGCTCCTCGCACGCGGCCAACAGAGCCTCTTGGACGGTTTCATCGTGGGCGGCCGGATGCGATTGGCGCCGGCGCTTGTGGTACCAATAGCCGCCGGTCGTCCTCGCCGCGGGTTCGTCGCTGACCGCCAGCCAGGCTTGTGTCTCCGAGCCCTCGTCAAGATTGTCCGGCGCTCCGCGTCCGCCCATCTTGGTCGGCACCCAACCTGGGTCCACCGCATTGGAAAGCGCCCAAGGCCACCGGCGGGCGATGGCGAAGGCCAGCGCGGCATCGAACAGCTTGGAGTCAGAGTAGGCCTGCATGCCGCTCCAGCGCCGCCTCTTCCACTGAAGGTCATCGAAGTCGGGGTTTCCGCCCTGGTGCATGCCGGAGCTGAGATAGACAAGTCGCCTCGGCGGTTTGATGAGCGCAGTGAGTAGGTACGGGGCGAGCACGTTGATGGCGAAGGTGTGCTCCAGGCCGTCCGCTGTTTCGATCCGGCGCTCGCGGTCGCCGACCCCGACGTTGTGGATCACGGCGTCGAATGGACCCAGGCGATTGGCTTGCTCGGCGACAGCTCGTGTTTCGGCGATGCTGGCCACGTCGCCGATGACGACGGCCGCTGCCGTGGGCGCCGCCGCTTGCGCATCTTTGGCGCGGTTCTCGTTGCGGGCGTGCAGCGCCACCTCGTGACCCGCGGCCAGCAGGCGCTTGCCGGCCGCGAGTCCCAGGCCGTCCGATGATCCCGTGATGAGAACCTTGCTGATGACCATCGATTAAACGATGGCCCGAGAGTCAGGCGGCGACGAGCGGTCTCGTGGGTCTGATATCGGCTACGCGTCGAGGAAGGCGAGGGTGGCCGCGGCGAACAGCGGCGAGTTGACGATGTTGTAGTGGGTCAGGCCCGGAAGGATGGCCAGCGCGTGACCGCCCTTGGGCCGGTTCTCGCTCATCCAGCCGCCATCGCGGAGGCCGCCATCGAGCAACTTGAAGACTTCGACGTAGTGGCTTGGCGGAGCCATATCAGCGTCAGCGGCCATCACGAGGGTCGGCATCTGGAGACCGCGGACGTCCTCGGTGAAGTCGAAGTCCTTGGCCATCGCTTCGCCGATCTTGGTCAGCAGCTTCGGGAAGTCCTCAGGTCGCGGTGCGACCCGCTGGTAGAGCTGATACATCGGCGTTTCTTTCATGAACTCGGCGGCCGCTGCGTTGACCTGCCCCTGCTGTACCCGCATCTCCGCATAGATTGCGTCGGGCCGTAGGTTCGCGGAGACCATGACGAGCCGCCTGACCTTGGCCGGGTACTTGGCCGCAGTTTGCAGCGCCACCCCACCGCCGAGCGAGTAGCCGACCACGTCCGGCGCGGCCAGGCCGAGATGGTCGATGAGCGCCGCGATGTCGCCGGCCATCAGCCGGACGTCGAGCGGTCGATCGATGTCAGCGGTACGGCCGTGTCCTTGCAGGTCGACGACGACGACCTCGTGGCGCTCCGCGATGGTTGGTAGGACAGGGCCGAACATCTCGCCCGAGCCGAGGCCGCCGTGGAGCAGGACGAGCGGCCGCCCGCTCCCGTGAGTCTCGTAGTAGAGGTTGATGCCATTGACCTCGGCGTACTGGCCGGTGCCCTTTGCGTGTGTGGTGGTATCGCTGGTCACGGTCGTGCTCCTTGAGTGAACTAGAAGTCGGGTGTCGACGATAGAGACTCCGCGGGCGTTCGGAATTCATCGGTTCGCGGGAAGGCCACTACGAGACACCTGGCTGGCGGGGCTTTTGATCGGGATTTGGCCTTGGGCTACATTCGTGTTCGAGTTGTCGATCTGATGCTATATCGGCCCCTCGGCAGGACAGGGCGTCAAGTCAGCGAGATCGGCTTCGGCGCGTGGGCGATCGGAGCGGACTGGGGACAGGTCGACGACGAGCAGAGCTTGCGGGCGCTTCATGCCGCGGCCGACGCCGGTGTGACCTTCTTCGACACGGCGGATGTTTACGGCGATGGACGCAGCGAGCGGCTTATCGCCGGTTTCCGTAAAGAGCGCACGGAACCGATCGTCGTTGCCACCAAGATCGGCCGGCGAGCGCCGCTGGACCTCAAGGCGTACACACGCGAGAACTTTGGCGCTTGGATCGACCGATCTCGAGAGAACCTAAACATGGATCGGCTCGACCTCGTCCAGCTCCACTCTCTCCCGACCGACAGCTACTACCGACCAGAAATCTTTGACGCCATGGACAGCTTCATCACGGATGGTCGGATCGCGAGTTACGGCGTGAGCGTCGAACGTGTCGAGGAGGGCCTCAAAGCGATCGAGTATCCGAACGTCGCCACGGTCCAGATCATCTACAACATCTTCCGGCAGCGGCCCGCCGAGCGGTTTCTAAGCGCGGCGCGCGAGCGCAATGTCGGGGTGATCGCTCGCGTGCCGCTTGCGTCGGGGCTGCTTACCGGAAAGTTCAATCGCGACACGCAATTCGCGGCCACCGACCACCGCAACTTCAATCGCCACGGTGAGAGCTTTGACGTCGGGGAAACCTTCGCCGGAGTCGATTACGAAACCGCGCCAGTGGCGGTCGAGGAGTTGCGGTCATTGATGCCACATGAGACGACCATGGCCCAAATGGCCTTGCGCTGGATCCTGATGAACGACGGCATTAGCACGGTCATACCTGGGGCCAAAACTCCGGAGCAGGCGAGCGCCAATGCGGCCGCTTCCGATCTCCCTGAGCTGCCCGCGTCGACGATGGACCGGATTGCAGAGCTCTATCGAGAGCGCATCGCGCCGCTTGTACACCAGCGCTGGTAGTCACGTTCGCGGCGCCTTGCGGCCACCGATGAGTTGGAGGGCATCGGGCCGTCATAAGGGTTATCAACCGGAAGGAGTAGGAGATGCAAGAGCAGAACCTGGACATCTACGGACACGAGCCGATTCCGTGGTCGCGGGCATTGAAGCAGCTTGAGGAGCAAGCCCGCGAGGAAGGGCCCGGGCGCACCTGCTGGCTGGCCACAACGGATCCCGATGGGAGGCCGCACCTGGCTGCGGTGGGCGCGATCTGGGTCGATGACAATTTCTATTTCGTGAGCGGGCCTCGACTGCGGAAGAGCCGGAACCTTGTCGCCAACCCGAGCTGCGCGGTGTCGGTCTCGTTGGATGACATCGACGTCGTGGTCGAGGGCACTGCGCGCAAGGTGACCGATGAGGCAGTCCTGGAGCGCGTGGCGAACCTTTACGCGTCGCTAGGTTGGCCGGCGCGAGCGAGCGCTGGAGCCATCACGGCGGAGTACAGTGCGCCAAGTGCAGGTCGCGGGCCGTGGGATCTCTACGCCGTCACGCCGACCGCGGCGGTGGGTGTCGCGACCAAGGAACCGCATGGCGCGACGCGCTGGCGTTTCGAGAGTCCCCGCTAGCGTTGTAACCAGATGGCACAGCTGAGAGCGACAAAAGGCCGCGTAGAGACCTACACAGCTGCACCCAGAAGGCTCGAGGTCGCAGGGCTTTTGTAGTCGGTTGGACGCAATAACTGAGGAGCGGTATGACCAGCAGCGAGCTATTGATTGAAGCCTTCGATCGAATTCCCGCCCAGGTGCACGATGTCGTTGAAGGGCTAACTCCGGCCCAACTGACATTTCGTCTCGACCGCGAAGCAAACTCGATCGCATGGTTGGTGTGGCATATGAGCCGGATCGCCGACGATCACATTGCTGAGGTCGCACACAAGCCGCAAGTGTGGACCTCATCCGGTTGGGCAACTCGGTGGCGCCTGCCGTTAGCCCCCGCGGACACAGGCTACGGACATACCGCCAAACAAGTGGCAGCCGTAACTGGTGATGCCGAATTGTTGCTCGGCTACTTCGGCGCTGTGAACGAAATGACAACTCGTTTCGTGCGAACGCTGACGGATTCTGCCCTCGACCGCATTGTTGATAAGAACTGGGACCCGCCTGTAACTCTTGGTGTCCGCCTCGTGAGCGTTGCCGGCCACAACTTTGAGCAGGTTGCACAGGCCGCTTTCATCCGCGGGGTCCTCGAACGCAACGCGCATCACTGATGCCTCTCAGAGTTGCGTCGCGAATGCCGCCCAACAGCCAAGGGATGAGGCTCGGGTTACCGGCAGCTGGCCCCCTGATGGCGTAGCGTTGGACCGTGACCCGGGAAGTCGAGGACCTGAACCGGCGCGTACTGCGCGCGCGCGACGCCATGGACCGCGCCTACTTCGAGCCGCTCGACGTCCGCGCCGTGGCCTCGGTGGCCCATCTCTCCCGCGCGCACTTCATCCGTAGCTTCCGCGCCGTTTTCGGAGAGACGCCGCACCGTTACCTGCAGCGACGACGGGTGGAGCGCTCGATGTTCCTGCTGCGCGAGACCGACCGCAGCGTCACCGACATCTGCTTCGACGTCGGCTTCACCAGCTCGGGGACCTTCAGCCGCACGTTCCGGGAGATCGTCGGAGAGACGCCATCGGACTACCGCGTGGGGCATGAGCCGATGTTGCCGCCCACCTGCCTCCAGATGGCGGCCATGCGGCCGGTGGTGGCGGCGGGGGTGGCGATGCGATCGAGCACTTTTGGAATAGCCGCCGCGGCGGCGGCTCCATAGCATGGGGGTCGTCCCGATCAAATCTCGCAGAGGAGAAGACAAGCGAATGATCACCAAGCTAAACGCCACTTCCATCATGGTCCTCGACAAGGACGAGGCCCTCGACTTCTACGTCAACAAGGTAGGGCTGGAGAAAGGCCAGGACATCAAGCAAGGTTCCTACCGCTGGCTGACGGTGCGCGTCCCCGACGACCCCGGCACCGAAATCTCCCTGGAAGAGCCCGGCCCGCCGGTGCACGACGAAGCCACCGCCGCGCAGCTCCGCGAGCTGATCACCAAGGGTGCCCTGGGAGGCCTCGTCTTCCAGTCGGACGACGTCCGGGGTCTCTACGAGACCCTCAAGGCGCGAGGTGTCACCGACTTCACCCAGGAGCCCGCCGACCGCTTCTACGGCACCGACATGGGCATCCGTGACCCCTTCGGCAACGCCATCCGGATCCTCCAGCCGAAAAAGGTCGCCCACGCGGCGAAGGCGTAGGAGCTGGCACCATGGCCGGGACGAAACCTGCAATGAAGGGCACGCAGAAGTCCGCCAAGAGCACCATCGCAAGCCGAAGGGCGGTCACGGGATTCACGGACGAGGAAAAGGCCGCCATGAGGGAGCGCGTCCAAGAGCTGCAGTCGGGAGCGCGCCCCCGCCCGCGCGCGGACAAGGCGGACGGGGAAAGCGCCGTGCTCGAGAAAATCGCCGCCATGAAGGCACCAGATCGCGCCATGGCCGAGCGGCTCCATGCGATCGTCAAAGCCAGCGCGCCGGCCCTTTCGCCGAAACTCTGGTACGGGATGCCCGCGTATGCCAAGGACGGCAAGGTCGTCTGTTTCTTCCAAAGCGCGCAGAAGTTCAGCACGAGGTACGCGACGTTCGGCTTCAACGACTCTGCGAACCTCGACGACGGAGGCCTCTGGCCGGTCGCCTTCGCCCTGAAGAAGTTGACTGCCGCCGAAGAGGCTAGGATCGGCGCGCTCGTGAAGAAAGCGGTCAGCTGAGGACGACGTTTGGGTTCGGATTTTTGTCGGGGAAACGGGCACTATTTGAACTCTCGAATTGAAGCCGGCAGCGGCGTCCTCGATCTAATTAGGACCCATTGCGACCGGCTTGAGCAGGCCGCCGCCGGCGTTTAGCCCGCCCGCCGGCGGTTCTTGGCGGGCGGATCAGGGTGGTCCCGCCCGTCCCCACCCGTTCCGGGCTAGGACGCGTCTCCCGAGAAACTCTTCTACTCCATTCGGCGTTCGGTTGGGCCGAGCATCGCGTCGCGTGGTGATCCGAACCAGGTAGTCAGCGCAGCGCGCAATCCGTCATCTGTGCCGTCACCGACCCAGGCGACGTATCCATCGGGTCTGATCAGCGCGGCAGCGGGCGCAGCTACGTGGCCCAGCACGGGAAGCTCCCAATCACCGGCGTAGGTGGCGTCGATCGCCATCACTCGCTGTGCCCACGGAGAGATGTCGAGGCTGCCGGGCTCACCGAGGTTGAGCAGGATCGGCCGGGCTTCGTGCAACAGAGTGAATACCCGCAGCGGGCCGTTGGCGGTGACCAGGTCGAGATCGGGCATGCGGCGCCCGAGCAGCGGGTGTCGCGCGCCGAGGTCGTAATGAATGTCCAGGCCGGACATCATCCCGGCGACCCGCTTGCGAGGCTCGTCCATGCTCAGCAGCTCGGACATGGTGTCGCGCAGTGCCTCGGTACGTTCGTCCGAGCGCAGGAGCGCTGTTTGCGCCATGGTGTTGCGCAGCGCGCGGGCTGCGACCGGGTGCCGCTCGGCGTGGTAGGTATCCAGAAGGCTTTCTGGCGACGTCTCCTTGACCACCTGGGCCAGCTTCCATCCCAAATTCACCGCATCCTGCACACCGATCTGGAGGCCCTGTCCACCCACCGGGAAATGCACGTGTGCGGCGTCGCCGGCCAGCAGCACCCGTCTGTCCCGGTAGGACGCCGCCTGCCGAGTCATATCGGTGAACCTGGAGATCGAGGTGGGACTGTGGACCCCGTAATCGGTCCCGTATACGGCGATGAGCGCATCGCTGAGATCGCGCAGGGTGGGCTCGCCGGTGTGTCCCAGATGCTGTTCGGTCACCAGGACCCCCACCGGTCCATCCTCCAACCGGGAGAAGGCATGGACGCCAATGGCGTCGCGGCGGGTGCCCCATTCCGGCTCGTCGGTCAGCTCGACCTGGGCGATCAGGGAGCTCGTTGTGGGATCCCATCCGGCAAACTCGATGCCGGCTGCTTTACGGATCAGACTGCGTCCTCCGTCGCATCCGACCAGATATGCGGCACGCAGCGAGTGCCCGTCGGACAGCTCGACGTCGACGCCTGTGTCGTCTTGCGCGAAACCGGTCACCTCACGTCCGCGGTAGATCGGCACCGCCAGCTCGTCGACCCAACCGGCCAGGATGCGCTCGATGTGGTTCTGCCGCAGCCCGAGCCCGTAGTTGTGGCGGGTGGGAAAGTCGCTGATGTCCAGACGGATCCAGGCGAACCCCGCGACCTGCGCCACCTGCCCCTGCGACAGGAACCGATCAGCGATTCCACGCTGGTCGAGAACCTCGATGGTGCGCGAGTGCAGACCGCCTGCGCGCGAGCCGCTGACGTCCTGGCTGGCTCGCCGTTCGACAATGGCGACGTCAACCCCGGCCAGCGCCACCTCGCCCGCCAACATCAGCCCTGTCGGGCCGCCTCCGGCTATCACCACAGCGTGTTCAGCCATACCACCCCCCAAATCGGTCGATTCTGGTTGCGGCAGGAGATTCTGCAGCACGACCCGGGTCTTGCCGCAAGCCCCCCATTGCGTTGTATGGTGAGAATGGCGAAGGGGTGAGTGCTATCCCTCCCCTTGTCCGCTGCGGAGCGACAAGCCTTTGCGCAGCGCCGGTGTGGCGCGTACGGCGGTGCCGTCGGCCCACGGATGACATCGCTCTTGAGCCCCGAGGACGAGCAGAGTTTCGTCGGTCACATCGCGAGCTTGATGCCGCGGTTGAGGAGCCAGACGTTCGCGGGCCACGAAGTGACGAACCCGACGATCATCCCGATTTGCATCAGGAACCAGTACGCGGCTGAATTCACCATCAGCGGATGCGGCGCTGGAAAGAACACAGAGGCCATCAACGCCATCCATCCGAAGAGGCCAATCTCGAATGCGGTCAACGCAATGAAATCGGCCTGCGCGGCACGCTTGAGCCCCTCCCGGACTCCGAGGCCCAGCATCGGAGCGATGGCGAAGTACTGAAACACGATGCCGAAGGAGATCGCGAGGATGTAGTCGCCGATGTACTCGGCATACAGCGCGCGGCCGGCGACGGTGAGGGCGAGCGCGTAGATCGTCCATTCGCCAATCAGGTCACCCAGGACGCATCCGGAGCCGCAGTGGAACACCTCGATGGCGATCGTGACCCAGCGCGGCCTCCCGTGCCCCTTGTGTGCCACCTGGCCCATGGCCATCATCTCGTGAGTGCCGGCATCCTTTCGTCCCCACCGCCAATAGAGCAAGAGCGCGAGAGGACCGAGGTACAGCGCGGTGATCGGATAGACCGCGTTCATCACACCATGCGTCTGCCGGTGGCCACGCACGAAGATGTCGAAGCCAATCACGCCACCGGCTATGAGAGCCGTGCCGATCGAGATCCAAGCGACTACCGTGAGCCAGGTCGGGGGCAACCTCGTTAGCGAAGAGCCGCCCGATAGCCCGACCCGCGCCGCCCTTCGCGTTTGTGACCCTGCTGCGAGCAGCGATGAGTTTCCGCGCCGCCGGCGGTCATATTCCTCGACCATGGTAGCTACCGGCCGGCGGTGCAGCCATCCGGCGGGAGCTAACCTCGAATAGGAGGAGCAGAGATGCCTGAGCACAAGATCGGAACCCGCGAGGAATGGCAGGCCGCCCGGGACGAGCTCGCCAAGCTCGAGGCGGAGCAGGGGCAGAGAAACGATGAGATCAAGAGGAAGCGTCTCGATCTCCCGTGGGTCGTGGTCGAGAAGGAGTATGAGTTCGACAGCGAGGACGGCAAGAAGACCCTCGCCGAACTCTTCGACGGCCGCTCACAGCTCCTCGCCTACAACATCATGTTCGGCCCTGACTACAGAGTCGGTGCCTGCCCCGGCTGCACGAGTCTGGGCGACGGGCTCGACGGCTCCCTTGTCCACCTGAACCACCGCGATGTGACTCAGATCTGCTTCTCACGGGCGCCGATCGAGCGGCTTACCGCCTACAAGCGGCGAATGGGCTGGCAATTCCCCTACGTCTCCACATACAACACCGACTTCCCGTTCGACTTCGGCCTTGCACTGACCGAGGAGCAGGCACAGCAGATTCCCGAGGTCAAGGAGATGCTCGACAACCCACCCGACTGGCTCCAGGAATGGTCAGGCCAGGTCGGGGCCGAGCTCAAGGACGGCCTGCGCGAGAACCCCGGCTGGATCGCCTTCGCGCGCGAGAACGGGACTGTCTACCACACGTACACGGTGACGGCGCCCGATCCGTTCGTCGCGCCGTACTACAGCTTTCTGCTCGACCGAACGCCAAAGCCCCAACCCGCCGAACCCCGCGGCTGGCGCAAAGACGAGTACCCGGACTGAGTCGAATCCGTCACTTCGTGGCTGAGCGGGCCGAGCCCTCGCAACGCGGGTCAGTAATCTCAACTCGCCCAGACGTCGCGACCAGATGTAGGCCAGCGGGCCGCTGGTCAGGCGACTAGAAGGAGCCTGTCTTAACCTCTCCCGCACGCCTGTAGGTCGCGACCACAACGCCGCTCGGCGAGACGCTGGCCTTCTCGACGCTGAATCCCGCTGGGATCGCGCCATCGGCGAACAGCTTCTTACCGGTGCCCAGCACCACCGGAAACGTCTTCAGCCAGAGCTCGTCGACAAGGTCGTTCTTCAGCAAGGTCTGGATGAGGTTGCCGCTGCCGTGAACCTGGAGCTCCGCGCCATTCGCGGACTTGAGCTTGCGAATCTCGCCGGCTACGTCGCCGCCGATGTGCACCGTCGTCTTCCAGTCGGACTTCACCGGCTTGTGCGATACGACGTACTTCGTCGCCTTGTTGATCGCGGCGCCAGTCTCGTCGATCTGCTCCGGCCAGAACCTGGCGAAGATGTCGTACGTCGTGCGCCCCAGCAGAAGATCAAAGGGATGGCCCATCTGCTCGGACATCACCTTGCCGACGAACTCGTCGAAGTAGGGCACCGACCAGCCGCCGAACTTGAAGCCGCCCGAAGGGTCTTCCTCGGGGCCACCAGGTGCCTGCATCACGCCGTCGAGGGTCATGAACGTGAGGACGATCAGCTTTCTCATGGCAATTAGGACGCTACGGGGACCGTGAACTAATCGGTCGCGCTACGGCTCGGCGAACGCGCGCTTGGAGGCGAGTCCCACGAACGCGCCTGGGAGCGGGGGGCGCGGGTATCGACCAACCGGCCGGGCTACGTGCTGGTCTTGTCTAGCCGCTGCAGAAGCTCGTGCGCGGCAAGCTCAATCTCCTTGTGGCGCCACTCGGCCGCTCTGTACTGGCAGGCGATCAGCCCGGTTCGGTGGACGCGGCGAAAATCGCCATAAATGAACGCGTATCGGCTCTTGGTCTCGTCATTCGCTTCCTCGTTAAGGCCGAGGTGCCATTCGGCGTAGTCGTCCCAAGAGTGGCCTTCCAGGAACGCATTCTCTTCCGCGGCTTTCGGCTGAACTTCGCCCCAGTCGCTGTCGAGAACGTACTGGCGGGCGTCGATCAGTCGACGAGCTTGAGCGATTGCACGCTCATTGACGGAGTACGAGGCCATGAGATCAGTATGCGGAGGCCCCAGGACTGGCGCAACGTCGCGCGCGGCCCGTTGACACCACATGCAAGTGTGTGAGGTGGCAACGCTTCTCAATGCGGAGGTGATGAGCGGTGCCATGCACGGTTGTCACACAACGCCATGCTCCTGCTTGAGGCGTTGATGTCGCGACATGAGCTGCCCGCATGCGGGCCATCAGTAGCCCCAGGAGACGCGTGACTTAGACGAATCGCAGACCCCGCCGGCCTCAAAGCCAGCGGGGTCTACGAAGGCACAGGCAGGGCGGCATGTGCCCCTGGGCTACGGCGTAAGAAGGGCGCAGAGTTGCGCTTTGGCCGCGTCTGTGAACGAGGTGTGCCCGTGATGGGTGCCATCCGCCATGGTGATGCCGCTGTCGTGGAACTCAGCGCCCAGGGCCGGGACGCGAAGGGAGCTGCCGTGTAAGACGATGGAGTCGCTCGAGAGGTCACCGGGAACGAGGAACGTCTCGTGCCAATTGTCATCCGCGGCAAATGCGACCGTACGGCTTGATCCTACCGGCGAGAGGCTCCACGTGCCGACGATTTGCTCCTGGGCATTACGTTCGACGAGGAAAAGGTTCTTGTACCACCGCGTGGCGTGGGTCGTCACCGTCCCGCTCTCATAGATCGTCCCGCATGGCAGATCGAAGTCCGTGTTGGCCTGGTTTGTGAAACTGGTCGTAGGGGTGCTGGTGTCGCATTTCACCCACGGGCCGTCTTGATAGCAAATGCGGAAGGCCTTGAGGGGCGGGGTCAACGTAGTCGGGTCCACGAGCGTGTGAGCCGATGTGACGCTTGCTCCCGCAAGGGACGCGATCGCAAGGACCGCTGCAACTAGAAAGATGCGTCGGGGTTTCATTGCTGGTCCTCCTCGGACGGTCGCGGCCTGTTGGAAGCGGGCTCGGATTCCGCTCAGCGCCAAAGGGGCTGAGCCGTCCGGAGCCGATCCCCATCAGTTTCTCCCGCGCCCAAAACAATGTCCGTAATAATTCGCAATCGCGGGAGTTGCCTGACCAGGTCCCGCTACTTCTGGGGTGGGCCACCGATCTCCGCGTGGACGCTGGTGGTTCGAGTGCGCCGTGGGCGCGCGCCTGACTTCAGGAGATCGCCATCGGCCTGTGGAAATTGTGATCCGCCTGTGATCCGGCGGCGCCCCGCCTGCACGTACCGTACGGCTGCCAGGCCCATCACGCTGTTGCCCGCTTGAAGCCGAGGCGGCCGCGCGTCGCGATCACGACGATAACTGCAGCGGTTCCGAAGACGGCCACCGGAACGACTTCGTTGTATGCCGCGGCCGGGAACAGGTCGCTGGTGAGCGCCTGGGTGAAGTTGATCGCCGTGTGGATGAGGATCGCAATCAGCAAGCTGCCTCCTGTGTTGTTGAAAGCCCACGTAATCAGCACGGAGAAGATGACGGTGGCCAGCAGGAAGACGATCACGCCCGAAACGCTGAGACCACCGTTGGCAGCTGCAAAAGTCTTCGTGAAGTACTGCGGTGCGTGCCAGGAGCCCCACATGATTCCCAGGATCACGGTCCCGACCAGCGGGCCCCAGCGCGCCTGGAGACGGGGCAGCGCAAAACCACGCCAACCCGGTTCCTCCAGCAGCGGGCCGTCGAGGACGAGAACCACGATGAAGAAGACGGGATAGAGGAGCGACATCGTGAGCGATGGGGCCTTGAATGAGCCCAGCGCACCTGGGACCAAGGCGACTCCGATTACGTAGAGCGCTGGGATCGCCAGCAGCGCGTACAGGTACCAGGCCCCGTTTACTCGCCACATTACGAACCGGCGCAGGAGCTGCCGGACGCCTGCCCGGCCTGACATCACAGCCGTCATCACAAAACCCGCCACGACCGGCCCGAGCAGCTCCGGGGTATCGGTGACGATGGTGTCCGGAAGCGGCCAGACGATCAGGAAGACGATCACGTACGTCCACGAGATGGCGTAAGCCATGACGAAGAAGGAGATCAGCGGGTGGCGGCGCAGCAGCTGCATCGCTCGAGACGAGGAATCAGTCGACTGTTCGACGGCCGTTGCCTGGCTCATGTTCGGCGTGCCGACCGGGTTCGCAGGCATTCGTACGTTGCGGCAGCTGCGAGAACCGCGCCGGCTGCAACGGCCGCCGGTCTGCACAGGGCGCCCATTACGACGTCCCGTCAGGCGCGGTTATGGGCACCGCTCGATCGACTGCCATCGGTGTGGCCGCGCCCGTGGTAGGCGCCGTGTAGCCCAGCCGCCCTCGCGTCGCGGCAATCACGACAACGGCGACGATCGCGACGCCCACGTAGAGCAGCCGGCCGTCAACTGCCGGGAAGAACGCGAGCAGCACAGCTCCCGATGCGGTCGTGTCGATCGACGCATGCAGCAGCGCCACCACCGGCAGGCTGCCGCGGGTGGAGTTGAAGACCCAGGTCATCAGGATTCTCACCGGCACCGAGAAGAAGACCAGCAGGTAGAACGCGTACTCGATGACGTGCACACCCTGGGGTCGTGCGTTGTCGATCAGTCCGCCCGTGACGAAGAAGAGCGGGAAATGGATGAAGCCGAAGAGGGGCGCGACGACAACGCTGGCCCACATCGGCCCAAGTCGTGGTTGGAGGCGAGCAGTCACGAATGCCAGCCAGGCACCCTCCTCCCAGACCGAGATCAGGATCGCGATCAGCACGACGTTGACGAGATACGCAGTTGGGATCTGCGCCGCGTTGTGCGCTATGGGCGTGAAGGCGCTCGTGCCGTGGATCGCGAGTCCCATGCAGAGCAGCAGCACCGGAGCGCCAAGCAATGCCAGCACGTACCACGGTGGAGCGGCTTTGAACCGGTAGTAGAGGCGCCGCAACCTGCGTGTTCCGTCCTTGCCGTCGGCGATGCGGGTGACCACGAAGGCGACGCCGGTCAGGCCGAACATCGTCACCAGGAGGATTCCGACCTGGGCCGGGATGTCCACCCCGATCACCCCGAAGCCCTCGGTGCCTAGGAGGGCGGGCATGAACAGAACCCAGCTGACCGGGTAAAGGATCAAGAGGAAGGCGGCGAGCGGGTGGTCGTGGACGGCGCGCTTGAACCGGGCCGGCGGCGAGGACTCGGGAATCGGTCGCATTGGCTACCACCTCCTATGGTCGGTGCAGGGAGCATCGGCTCCACGCGCCATTACCGGAAGTGCCCGCGGTCAGGACTTGAGCGTCCGCCGGATCACGTGTCGACCGTGACTGCAGTCATGGAAGTGAACTGCTCCCGGGCACTTGGCCATGCGATGACCGCGGAGTACGCTCGCGTCACCGCATGACCTGGATGGAGAGGTGGGGAAAGTTCGGCGCGCTGGCCTGCGTGGCCTTGATGTGGCCGCTGGCGGATGCGTACATGCGCGGCACAGTGCAGGGCGCACGTGCAGCCGTCTTCCTGGCCGTCGGAACCGTTTACTGCTTGACGTTCGTCTGGTACATCCTCCGCGGGTACGCGTACACCGGCCCACGGGTCCCGGTCGCGACCGTTTGCTTTCTGACGGTCCTCGCGTTGGCGCTCGATCACCTCCAGGGCGAGATTGCGATCAACTACTTCTTGATCCCGCTGCTCATCGCAGGCTTTGGGCTGCCGCCCCGGCGCGCTGTGATCGCTCTGTCAGTAGTCGGCGTGGTGACGATGGTCGAAGGAGTCGCAGTGGCGCACGCGCTGACAGGCACGGTCGTCCTGCAGACAGTGCTGGTCGCCCCAGGCGTCCTCCTTTTCGGCGGGAGCGCGATGGGCTTGCGCTATCTGTTGAGCACGCTGGCCGCCCTGCGGGCCGCGCGGACGGAGATCGTCCAGCATGCGACAGACAACGAGCGGGCTCGAATCTCACGCGACCTCCACGACCTTTTGGGCAACAGCCTCTCCCTGATCACGCTTAAGGGTGAGCTCGCGACCAGGCTCCTGCCGGAGGGAGCGCCGGGCCTCGACGAGGTCCGCGACATGCTGAGCCTCAGTCGCGAAGCACTGCGTCAGGTGCGCGAGGCCGTCTCCGGCTACCGGCAGCCGACCCTGTCCACCGAGCTTACGGCCGCCCGAGTCGCGCTCGAGGCGGGCGGGGTCGAGGTCGAGATCAAGCAGGACGTGGGGGCGCTCAACCGCGAGACCGAGGCTGTTCTTGGCTGGGTGGTTCGCGAGGCAACGACCAATGTGATCCGGCATTCGGGCGCGAAGCGATGCCGGATCGCGTTCAGCCGAGATCCCGCCCATGTCCAGGTCGACGTCATCAACGATGGCTGGCGGGTGCCTCAGTCGCCGGCCGGAAATGGTCTCCGCGGGCTTGCGGAGCGGCTTGCGGCGGTGGGCGGAGAGGTCGAGGCCACGGCTCAACCGGACGGTGGCTTTCGCCTGCGAGCCACGGTACCCACCCCTGTGAGCGCGGACCTGAGCGCCCTCGATGCGGAGGTCGTGACGTGATTCGCGTCTTGATCGCCGAGGACCAGGCGATGGTGCGGGGAGCGCTGCGCGCCCTGCTGGCCATGGAGAGCGACATCGAAGTGGTGGCCGAGGTGGCGCGAGCCGATGAGGTCATCTCTGCGGCCATGGCCTGCCGCCCGGACGTCGCCCTGATGGACATCGAGATGCCGGGCGGCGACGGCATCACCTCCGCAGCTGCGCTGCATGAGAGCCTGCCGCACTGCCGCAGTCTCATCCTGACGACCTTCGGCAAACCCGGCTTCCTACGCCGGGCGATGGAAACGGGGGCGTACGGCTTCCTGCTCAAGGACGCACCGCCAGAGCAGCTCGCGCACGCCATCCGGCGCACGGCACGGGGCGAGCGCGTGGTCGATCCGGGGCTGGCGGCTTCTGCGCTCAGCGAGGGCGTGAGCCCTTTGACCGAAAGAGAACGCCAGGTGCTTGCCGCCACCGACCGTGGGGCAAACCTCGACGAGATAGCTCGCACACTCTTCCTGTCCAGGGGCACGGTCCGCAATCACCTTTCGAATGCAATCCAGAAGTTGGGTTGCAGGAACCGATCAGAAGCGGCGAAGCTCGCAGAGGCAAAGGGCTGGTTGTAGCGGGTCCACTGATCCGCTGGATCCCTCTGGGTTTCTTAGAGACACATGAGCTCGGATCTGGATCAGGGTGCCTCACGATCCTGACACGTGCGTGTTGGGCACTATCGCGCCTGGGTGCACAGAAGGTTGGCCAGCGACTTACTGTTGCCGCGGCACGTTGTATCGAGTCCGCCTAGCATCGCGCCGCTGCTAGATCTGAAGCGGAGACCGCAATCTGCCGCCCGCAACTTGCGGTTTTAACGGATACAGAAGGTGGGCCGAGAACGGACATAAGCCGGGTTCTGGATCGGTGAGAGCACCCTGCTCGTCCTGAATACGAACCGACACCCAATGACACCTGGCGATTGAGAGCGACTGCGTACTGGATGCGTACTCGTACGCCCGACCTACTGTATCGCTAGACCGATCTTGGCTTGCCGATGAAGTCGAGGATGCGATTGCGAACTGGCGTCGTTATTGAATGCCACAACCCTGCAGTCGGGTTCTTACGACCTCGCGGGTCTCGTGCGACAAAGGGCAGATCGGTGGTGGCTATCGGCTCGTCTGGTCCACCCGGGAACCGTCCAGCCACGGCTTCAGGTCGGCCAAGTACGGAGTGTCGCCGAGGCGCTCGAGGTCCTCGAAGAACGCGCGGCTGACCCGGGTCGCGGCCGCGGTGGTGCCGACGGACAGGAATCCCGCTCGTTCTTGATCCAGTCCGCGTGAGAGTCGTTTGGCGGCACCGAAATAGATGGCGCGCTTCAACTCAGCGACCGCGACCGGGTTGCGGGTCGCCAGCCGGGCGGCGGTGGCCTGGGTTTCGGCGAGCAGCTGGTCCTCCGAGATGACGCGGTGCACCAGGCCGAGGCGGTACGCCTCGTGCACATCGACCGGTGCTCCTTCGAGGGTGAGCTCGAGCGCCTTCGCCGCGCCGAGCATCCGTGTCAGTCGCTGGGTTCCGCCGCCGCCGGGAATGAGGCAGCCCAGCGTTTCGATCTGGCCGAGCAGTACATGCTCGGCATCCGCCGCATAGCGCAGGTCGCAGGCCAGCGCAATCTCGTGCCCGCCGCCAAGTGCGGGACCGTTGATGGCCGCCACATAGACGGCACCGGACCGGTTCATCCGCAATGTCGTCTGCTTCCAGCGATGGAACCACACCAAGCCCGCGCCGAGACCGCCGCCGAACCGCTCAATCGCTCGCGCCGCGCCTGGGAGCCGCAACGCAACATCGACCACCCACAGGAACGGCCTCACCACTCCGACGGGCACGAACGGGTGCGGGAGCTCGACCATCCCGGCCAGCTCACTCGGATCCGCGTGGATGAGGAAGCGGCCGGGCAGGCCACCGGTGAGCACGACCGCGCCCACCGTGTCGTCGGTGTCGACGGCGGCGGTGAGCCGGTCGAGATCACGGATTAACTCGGTGGTGACGAAGTTCAGCGGCGGTGCGACGGCGGTTGCGGTGAGCACCCTGCCGTCCTGGGCCAGCTTGATCGCATCGAGCCGGAGATCGATCGCGCGGGGCATCAGCGCCTCCTCATGCTCGGATGCTCGGCGCCCAGTAAAGCGAGGGCATTCTGGATGCCGTGCTCGAGGACCTCGTCGGCGAGCTGTCGATCGGCGAGGGCGCGGGAGACCTGTAGCGTCCCGACCATCAGGGCGAAGACGCTGAGGGTCTTCATACGTGCCCAATTTGGATCGTCCGACGCCAGGCGCGCAGCGACGTCGTCGATCACTACCGACAGGCCGTCGGTGTACGCGCGCTTTGTGGCGTGCGGCGAGCGCCCGATCTCGTCGAGCAGCGCGGCGGACGGGCAGCCGCCCTCGGGGTTGTCGCGGTGCTCAACCGAGAGATACGCGCGCACGATCTGCTCGAGTCCGGCGAGGCCCGGCGGCTGCGCGCTGAAGCTCTCGCGCTGCTCGCGTAGCTGTTCGGCGAGGGCGCTTGCCACGAGGTCCTCCTTGGATTCGAAGTGGGCGTAGAAAGCGCCGTTGGTCAGCCCCGCGTCGGCCATGAGCGTGGCGATCCCCGAGCCGTGAACGCCGTCTCTCTTGAGCCGAGCGCCCGCCGCCTCGATGATCCGCTGTCTCGTCGCCTGCTTGTGCTCTTTCCTGTACCGAGCCATGCGCGCCTCCATTTCCAAAGAACCCCTTGACTTCCGTCTACGCGATTATATTATGATCGTAATTTAAAGGTCAAGGGGTCGCCAAATGACAACAGCCAGTCCGGTAGCGCAGGAGACAGACACCGACATGAACGACAGCGGACAGCCCCAGAGCGGCGTGACCACGTCGTGGAGGAACGCACCTACCCGAACCGTCACGGCCGGTGGCGTGGATTACGCCTACCGCGAGCTTGGCCCGAAGGCCGGTGTCCCGGTCATCTTCCTCGTGCACTTGGCGGGGACCCTCGACAACTGGGACCCCCGGGTGGTCGATGGAATCGCCGCCAAGCACCGGGTCATCGCCTTCGACAATCGCGGCGTCGGTGCGTCCACCGGCAAGACGCCCGACTCAATCCAGGCGATGGCAAAGGACGCCGTCACGTTCATCCGCGCGCTGGGTTTCGACCAGGTCGATCTTCACGGATTCTCGATGGGCGGCATGATCGCCCAGGTGATCGCCGAGGACGAGCCGGAACTGGTCCGCAAACTGATCCTGACGGGCACCGGCCCGGCCGGCGGCAAGGGCATCAAGGAGGTCGTGTGGGTCGCGCAACTCGACACCCTCCGCGGCCTGCTGAGCCGCCAGGACCCGAAGCAGTTCCTCTTCTTCACCCGGACCGCGAACGGCAAGCGCGCGGGCAAGGAATTCCTGGCACGACTCCAGGAGCGCACTGTCGACCGCGACACGCCGATCTCCATCAAGTCGTACTTCGCGCAGCTCAGGGCCTGCTACGCATGGGGCAAGGAGGAACCTCACGACCTGTCACACGTCCGCCAGCCCGTGCTCCTCGTGAACGGCGATCACGACCGGATGTTGCCGACGCCGAACACCCTCGACATGGCCCGGCGTCTTCCGAACAACGAGTTGGTGATCTACCCGGACGCCGGCCACGCCGGAATCTTCCAGTTCCACGAGCAGTTCGTCGAGAAGGCTCTCGAGTTCCTCGCG
>Ga0209376_1000128_pt1 | contig 79187 bp, 83 predicted proteins | sample GraSoiAngelo_134_FD_185891 | JGI IMG/M metagenome (GOLD analysis project Ga0209376, IMG submission 185891) | Grasslands soil microbial communities from the Angelo Coastal Reserve, California, USA - 14_0929_05_30cm (SPAdes) (version 2) | ecosystem: Environmental > Terrestrial > Soil > Grasslands ... | reverse complement strand
TCGCCGCGCGACGGATCCGCGACCGGCGAGAGACCTGCGCGGCCGGGGCGACAACGCCGGCGGCGGCACGCGCGCGGAACGCGTGCAGCGCTGGCTCACGCAAAACCGTCACGTGCGCAGCGAGGTCTTGGCAAGGCTGCGCCGTGAGGGGCCGCTCCCGCTCACCGCGTTCGAGGACCGCGCCATCGTGAGCTGGACGTCCGGCGGCTGGAACGACGAGCGCAACGTGACGATGCTCATGGCGATCCTGCAACGGCGCGGCGAGATCATCGTCGCGGGCCGCCGCCGCGGCCAGAAGCAGTGGGGCATTCCCGAGGACTGGCTCAAGGCCGCGCGGCCGTTGTCGGGTCTTGCGCTCGAACGCGAGGCGACGCTGCGCGCGATCCGCTCTATCGGTATCGCGACCCTCAAGCAGCTGAAGTGGCACTACGCGTTCTCTCGCCACGTCAGCCAGCGTGCACTGGATTCGCTCGAGCGCGACGGCGCGATCGCGCGCGCCGAAATCACGGACGCGAAGTGGAAGGGCACGCACTACGCGCTGACTGACCGACGAAAGCATGAGTGGGAAGAACGCACAACGCTGCTCTCGCCGTTCGACAACCTCATCATCGATCGCGAGCGCACCCTCGAGCAGTTCGGCTACTTCTACCGCATGGAGATCTACGTCCCGCCGCACCTGCGGAAGCTCGGCTACTGGGCGATGCCGGTGCTCCACGGCGATCGCATCGTCGGGAGCGCCGACCCGCGCTTCGAACGCGCGGAAGGCGTGCTCGTCGTCAACCGTCTCGTCCTTCAGCCCGACGCGCCGCGGAGCGTCATGCGCGCCATCGAGCGCGCCGTGGACGAGCTCGCCGAGTTCGTCGGCGCGAAGTCCGTCCGCTGGGCGCGGCGCGTGCCCGTCCGCACGGCGCCTCGCCGCTTCGCCGCGGGGCTTCGCGCCACGCCGCCAACGACCCGGCGCTCCGCGGCGCGGAACCGGCGCGAGGGCACGAGCGTCTCATGACCATGAGGCGCGTCGCGCTGGCGGTCGTCGTTGCCGTCGGCATCATCGGGCTCGCGGCGATCGTGGCACGGCCGCCGGCGCTGTCACCGAGCCCCGACCGCCAGACCGTCCAAGCGCCGATCGATCGGCTCGAGGTGGTCACCATCGCGTCGCAGGCGACGCTGAAGGTCACCGCGGGACTCCCGAGCGGCTGCGCGAAACAGGACTCTCACACCATCGCGCGCGCGGGCGACACGATCACGGTGACCGTCCTGAACACGATGCCCAAGGGGAATCCGATCTGCACGATGATCTACGGCCAGTACGACCTATCGATCGACCTTGGCAGCGGGTTCGTACCCGGCAGGACGTACACCGTCCAGGTCAACGACAAGACCACCAACTTCAAGGTCTGACGCCGCTTCCCTGCCTCGCCCGTCCGAGACCCTCTTGGGTGACTGTTGATAGGCCTGATACGCCGAGTTTGATGACGGCGGCCTAGCCGCGAGGCGACGATCGACGCATGGCGCGCGCTGCCCAGCGCCGCAACGCCTCGATCGCCGGGCGGAGCTCGCGGCCGCGATCGGTCAGTGCGTACTCGACCCTCGGCGGGACCTCCGCATACGTCGTACGCGAGATCAGCCCAGCGGACTCCAGCTCGCGCAGACGCGCCGTCACCATCTTTGGGTTCGCGTCCACGAGCGAACGCTGTATCTCCGTGAACCGTCGTGGACCGGTGAGCAGGTCTTCGATGATCAGCAACGCCCACTTGTGACCGACCAGCCCGAGTGCTCGAGAGAGCTCATTCACGATGCCTTTGCTTACAATATTGGATATTACTTGCTATTTGCAAGTAAGCGGTTATGGTTCGTCCAAGATGAAAGAAGGTCACGAATGACGCTCGTACAAGACAAGCCGACCACGATCCAGGACAACAAGGCGACAACAGCCGCGAACATCGCAACGTTCAAGCAGTGGGTCAACGAGATGGTCAAGGGCGAATATGCGCACGCTCCGTACGCCGAAGACGCCGAGACATCGGACCCCTCAGGCAAGTACAAGGGCAAAGCGCAGGTCATCCAGAGCTTCAACGTTTGGAAGACCGCGTTCCCGAAGGCCACCGGCGAAGTGAAGAACCAGATCGCCATGGGTGACCACCTCACCTCGGAGGTCCTCTTCAAGTCGTCTCACACTGGACCGCTCGTCTCACCGACGGGCACGATCCCGCCGACGAACAAGAACGTCGAGTTCAAGGCAGTGATCCTGAGCACGTTCCGCAACGGCCTCATCCAGCGCGAGCGCACCTACTACGACCAGGCTGACCTCATGCGTCAGCTCGGCGTCGCGCTTCCGCCCAAGCCGTAGCCGCACGACGGTCACTGAGAAGGAGCGCCCGAAGGGGCGCTCCTTTTCGTTACCGCTTTCTCGTCGGACGGGGCGTCGGTGTCGGCCTCGGCGTCGGCGCGGGCGCGGTCGTCGGTGACGGCGACGCGCCCGCGAAGCCGCAGATCTTCCAGGTGTAGCGGCCGTAGTTGTGAGCGCCAGCGGCTGCGGCGGACGCCCAGCGGTCGTAGTCCTTCTGCCAGTCGGCGAACGGCGCGACGAGCTTGATGCCGCAGCTCTGGTAGAAGGCGCGGTCATCGCTCGTCGGCTGCGTGCCGTCGAGGTAGTGCTCGACCATCCGGAAATTGCTCGGGCAGTACGGACCGGGGAGCTCGCCCGAGCCGTTGCCGCCATACAGGGACGGGTTCACGCAGACGACGCGGTCGACGATGCCGGCGGGTCGCGGATACCAGTCGGGCGGCAGCGCGCCGACGACCGTCGTCATGTAGTCGCGCCAGAGCACGCCGGGGCCGAGCGCGGACGAGATACCGCGCATCTCCGAGTTGTCGGAGTTGCCCATCCAGATCGCGGTGAGGCGTGTCGGCGTGAAGCCGATGGCGAGAACGTCCTGGAGGTCGTCGGTCGTGCCGGTCTTCAGCGCCGCGGGCCGGCCGATGCTCGTCCACGGCCCGAACACGAACGAGCCGTTCGGGTCGGTGTTGTCCTTCAGGATGTCGGCCATCATCCAGGCGAGCCGCTGATCGATGACGCGCCGGCCCTCGACCTTTGAAAAGTCGCGCACGACCTTTCCGTCGCGGTCGGTGATGCGCAGGATCAACGTCGGCTCGATGCGCACGCCCATGTTCGCGATCACCTGATAGGCGCTCGCCATGTCGCTGAGCCGCATCTCGCCTGAACCGATGCCGAACGCGAGGCCGAGCTGGGACGGCTGCCACTCACGTTCGATGCCAAGCTGGCGGACCATGTCCGCGATCGCTTCGGGTCCGACGGCGCGCGTCACCTGCAGCGCCGGCAGGTTGAGCGACTCGCGCAGGGACTGGCGGACCGTCACCGGGCCGTGCTGCTGCAGCGTCGCGTCGCGCGGGTGGTAGCCGTCCGGCGCCTGCCACTCAATGTCATAGAGGCGCGACGACGCGGTGAGACCGAGCTTCTGCATACCCGCGAGGTACGTGAAGAGCTTGAACGTCGAGCCGGGCTGGCGATAGGCGATGCCCGCGTGGTCATAGTCGCCCTGCATCGTCGGCGTGTTCCCGTAGTAGTCGTACGAGCCGACGTACGCGAGCACTTCACCCGTGCTCGGATCCATCGTGATGAGCGCCGCGTTGTTGACGTTGTTGGCCTTCAGCGCGTCGACGTGCTCGCGGACCTGCTTCTCGGCGAGCTGCTGCATGTTCCAGTCGAGTGTCGTGAGCACCGTGAGCCCACCCTGGTACGCCGCCTTCGCGCCGAGCTCGTTGATGAGCTGCTCGCGCACGCGGAAGACGAAGTGCGGCGCGTAGAGCGCCGTCGACGCAGGCTTCACGACGATCGGCTCGGCGTCCGCGGCGTCGGCCGCCTCCGGCGTGACGAAGTCCTCCTCGACCAGCGCGTCGAGCACCTGCGTGCGCCGAGCGCGCGCGCCGTCGGGGTTCTGCGTCGGGTCGTACGCCGACGGCGCCTGCGGCAGGCCCGCGAGCAGGGCGATCTGCGCGAGCGTGAGCTTTGTGAGATCAGGCTGGCCGAAGTACGTCGTCGCGGCGGCGCGAATGCCGTACGCCTGATTTCCGTAGTAGATCTGGTTGAAGTACATCTCGAGGATCTGCTTCTTGCTGAACGTGCGGGTCGCCTCGATCGCGAGCAGCGCTTCTTTCAACTTGCGCGTAATCGTCGGCTCGTCGCCGAGCAGCCGGGTCTTGATGAGCTGCTGCGTGATCGTCGAGCCGCCTTGGGTGATCGCACCGCTTCGCGCGTTGGCGCCGAACGCGCGGAGGATGCCGCCGACGTCGATCCCCGGGTTCGTCCAGAAGGAGCGATCTTCGATCGCGATCGTGGCGTCCTGGAGCAGCTCGGGCACGGCCGCGAGCGGGACGAGATCGCGGCGCTCGTCTTCGAGCGAGTAGAGGAGGTGCTCGCCGGAGCGGTCGTAGATCCGTGTCGTCAGCGGGACCGGGAATGTCGCAAGGTCGTGCGCAGCGGGGAGGTCGGCGGCGAGCGCCGCGATCGTCGCGATCGCGCCGAAGGCGACGACCGCACCGACCCCGAGCATGAGCGAGGCAAGCCCGCCCGAGATCGGGCCAAGTCGCAGAACACGCCGCTGCTGGCGTTTCGTGCCGGGGGCGCGACCCGCCGCGACCTGATACCCGCGGCGGTGCAAAGCACCCTTCTTGAAAGGCATCTAGACCACTAACGAACAGGCCCGCCGGATGATCTGCTCCGCCTGCCACCGAGCTGATAGGACCATCGCGTTGGCTATGGTGACGCCCTGAGCTACGAGAGATCGACCGCGCGGCGGCTGCTCCTCTGGCTGTGCTCGTTCAAGGTCGCGGCGATCATCCTCGTGCTCGATCCCGCCGGCCTCGTCGCGTTCCAGCTGCCGAAGGCACTCATCAGCCGCGCATTCGATTGGCCGATCGCCGCGGCGCTGCTCATCGCATTCGTGACGCACGGCAATGCGATCGTCCCGAGACATCGACTGCACGTGCTGATGGCGGCCCTCATCGCGGTGGTGGACCTGTCGGCTCCGTTCGCGGCGGACCGCTACATCGCGATCTTCGGTGACGCCGAGAACTACGCGGGGCTCACGTTCCTCATCGACATGTTGCTCCTCTACGTCGCGACTGCGGTCGCCGTTCGCGCGGAGCGCGACGTGCTCGTTCTCCTCGGTGCTGCCATCGCCGCGGGGGCGGTCAGCATCGTGTACGGGCTCGCGCAATCGTTCGGTCTCGATCCGTTCGGCTGGGAGACGGACCCGCGCGCGCGTCCGTTCGCGACGTTCGGTAATGCCGATCACTTCGGCCACTTCCTCAGCGTGCTCTTCGGCATCACGCTCGGTCTTGCGCTCGCGCTTCCCGAGCGGAGAGGGCGCGTGGTCAGTGCCGTGAGCGTGCTCGGCGCGCTCGCGATGTCAGCGATCGTCGCGACCCGCGCGACGCTACTCGGCATCGTCGCAGCCCTCATCGCCGCCGCGACCATTCGCCGGCCCACGGGACGAGCGCTCATCGTCGGCACCGTCGCGACCGCCGCCGTTGGCGTCGCCCTCGCGATGACGCCGCTCGGCCAACGCGTCATCGGCGGCGCCAGCGTGAATGACCGCTTCGCGCTGTGGGACGTCGCGCTCCGCGCCACCCTGGCGCGGCCGCTCCTCGGATACGGCCCGGACAACTTCCGCGCGGCGTTCGCCGCCCACCGCACGATCGACAGCATTCCGCTGCTCGGCGTCGGACCGCAAGCGACCGCGCACAACTGGATCCTCGACGCGTCCGCGACCACCGGCATGATCGGTCTCGCCGCGCTCATCGCACTCATCGCCGCAGGGACGATCGAACTGTGGCGGCTCGCCACGAGCCGTCCATCCGTCGGCGTGCCGCTGCTGCTCGGCTGGGCGGCGTACTGGGCCGATGGGCTCGTCGCGGCGGTGTCGATGGCCGCGGCGTGGTATCCGTGGATCGCGCTCGGCTCGGCCGTCGCACTGCGCGGCGCGCGCCCGGCCGAGTCCGCCGAGCGTCGCATCCCGCGCTGGGCGATCGCCGTCCTCGCGGTCATCGCACTCGTCGCTGCCGCGACCGGAGCGCGCGCGTTCCAGGCGAATCGCGATGCGTGGAGCTCGGAGGAATCGACGCACTTCGGAGATCAAGGTGAAGCGCTCACCTTCGCGGACCGCGCCGCGGCGCGCGACGGCGGCCGCGCCGATCACTGGAACCGCCTCGGGCTCGCGCTCGAAGCGCTGCAGCGCAGGAGTGATGCGGTCGACGCGTACCGCGAGGCGACGCGGCACGGACCGTACGAGGCCGTGTACTGGGCCAACCTCGCGCGCGCACTCACGCGCGTCGCGGGATCCGATCCGAGTCGGCGCGACGACGCGATCGCCGCCGCACGCCAGGCGACCATCGCGGATCCGAACGCTCCGGTCGGTCACGTCGTGCTCGCGGAGATCGCGATCGCGTTCGGACGCTGCGAGCTCGCGCTGTCGGAAGCGACACGAGCCGCGTCGCTCGAGCCGGGCCACGATGCGCTCGTCGGGCGCGCGCAAAGCTGCCGCTAGACAAACACGGCTGCCGCTGGACAAAGAAGAACGGAGCGGGTCTCCCCGCTCCGTTCAACAAGTCCAGGCGTGATGCGCTTAGTGCTTCGTGCACCCCGGCGGCAGCGATGCGTTCGGCCGGCCGGGCGGTCCCTCGGAGTGGTCGTGGTTCTTATCGCCGCAACCGAAGCCGGGTCGCGACCCCGCGGTGCCGGTCAGTACGACCTGCTGGCCAGTCGAGACCTGGTTCGTTTCGACCTCGGTCTCCGTGGCCTCGTCGTTGTCGGTGTCCTCGTCGGCGTCCTTGGCCTCTTCGTTGGCCTTGTCCGCCTTGTCACCGCCGTGCGGCTTCGCGTTGACCTGGGTGGTGACGGACTCGCGCGCGGCGAGCGTCGACGGGTTCTCACCGCCGACGAGCGCCGACACGACGCTCGCGGCGACCGCCGGCAGATCGACGTTCAGGGTCGCGTGCTGAGCGGCTGATGCGCCGCTGTCCTGCGCCGCGTTCGCGCCCGCGACAGTCACGCGGATGTCGGAACCAAGCGCGGTGCCGGCCAGCGCAATGGCCAACGTCCCGACGGTGATTGTGCGAAGAATCGCGATTCGTCTCTTCATTGGCGCCCTCCAAACGGGTATGTGCTGAGACGCGGATGCCGCGTCCGACATGCCTGAACGAAGGCGATTCGCCCTCTGTTAGCCATTGGAACGAAAGTCCTAGGTAGGTCTGCGCGCCTGCGCGACAGGCGCTCGCACTAGCCCGCGCGCTTCGAGCGGGGCTTACGTGCGGTCGCGGTGCGCTGTTTCGCGGCCTCGACGCTCGCTTTGAGCTTTGCCATGAGATCGGCGATCGGCATGGGCGCTTCGGCCTCAGGCGCGCGCTCGGTCGCGGGCTTCGCGCGTAGGAGCTCGAGCAGACCTTCACGGTATTCGTCCGCGTGCTTCTCGGGCACCCATTCGGTCGCGAGCGTTCCGATCAGCTGTTGCGCCATCTTCAGCTCGCGGTCGGAGACGCTGATCTGCGGTACGCGCGCTATCTCTTCAGGGTTTCGCACCTCATCGCCGAAGTAGAGCGTCTCGAGGCCAAGCACCTTCTCGAGCGGACGGATCGCGACGAGGTGAGGCTTCGTGCGAAGCACGAAGCGACCGATGCCGACCATCCCGGCCGCTTGCATGGCGCGCAGCAACAGCGCGTACGGTTTCTCCGCGCCCGAACTCCACTGCGGCGCGACGTAGTAGCTCTTTTCGAAGAAGACAGGATCGATCTCCGCGAGATCGACGAACTCCTCGATGTCGATCGTGCGGCTGCGCTCCGGCAGGAGCGACGCGAGCTCTTCCTCTTCGACGGTCACCAGCTCGCCGCTCGGGAGCTCAACGCCGCGCACGACGTCGCCTGCCTCGATCGTGCGCGCGGCCGCGATGGTCTCGTCACGCGAATCCTCGTGAGGAACCGGCTCCGGCGCTCGCAGGTCCTCACGCGCTTCGCGCTCCTCGCGCGGCGCTGGCGCGTACGTCGGCGGTGCGACGATCGGGACCTCGGAAGCGAACGACGGAGGCTCGTATTCGCGCGTCACTCGCTCGTACCGGACGCGCTTGCCGGTGCGCCGGTCATAGAGATGGAAGCGCACGTCCTTCGGGTCCGTCGCCGGATAGAGCTTCACCGGAATGCTCACCAGACCGAAGTTGATGCTTCCGCTCCAGACTGCCTGCCGCATACGTCCTCCCGGCATGAAACTCTAAGCCGACTGCTCTCAGGGCTCCGTCTCGAAGTCCCACTCCGCGGTCATGTCCGTGCCCGAGAGCCGGAGCTCGAATCGGACGTGATAGCGAGACCCGCGCACAAGTGGCTGCGCTGGGACGATCGCGGCGTAGTCGCCCTCGTAGAGCTGGGGAACGACGTGATACGTGATCTCGCGCCCGGCCCCGTCCGTGAGTCGCGCGGATCGCAGCTCCAACGCGTTCGCGTGCGAGGCAACGAGCATCACTGGATATCCCACCGGACGCACTGCGCCAAAAGGAAGCACGTCGGGGGACTCGTCCCCATCCCATGAGGCCTGAACGCGCTGACCGCCCGCGGGTGAGCGCACCAGATCGGGCGCTGACGAGCTGAAGTCGTAGACGATCACGCCCACCGTCGCGGATCTGGCGCCGGATTCGGCGTGGCCCCACCCCGCAACGATCGCGTGCGGATGCATGAGGCCAAGACGGTGATACGGCAAGATCCAGAGCGACCGCACGCCGTCGGTGCCACTCCCGAAAGATGTCGCGACCTCGCTCGCCGTCGCGTCGGTGTACCCCTGCGCAGCCAACCGATCTCTGACAGTTGCGCCGGTGAAGCCGTCAGCGCCCGGGGTCTCGTCATGGCCTATCGCGCCGTTGCGTGCGAGGTACTCGGCATGCCGCTTCGCGGCGGTCGTCACGCGATCGTCGCCGCGGACCGCGGGGACCGAGATCGCGACACGAAGCTCGTTGTGGACGCGGAGCATCTCATCGGCTGAGTTGGATCCTGACGCGGGAGGCGCGGTCGATGGCTGCGCGGTCGATGGCGGCGCGCTTGCGAATTCCGTGATCGTCGGGTGCGCGCTTGAGACAGCGCGTGGCGATGAAGGCGTCGCGAGTGATCCCGCGATCCCGACTTCGACGGCGAGTGCCAGCACGAGCGCGAAGGGCAGGATCGTCAGCGCTGCTGCCGACCGCGGCATGCAGTCTTTGTGTCACGTGCCGTGCCGCGTCTCCGCGGATCCGCGTCGTGCAGCTGTTCTCAGGTTCGGGGCAGGGAACGTTCTGGATCCCAGACAAGGACGACGAGGTGCTCGTCGCGTTCGAGCACGGCGATCCGGATCGGCCGTACATCGTGGGCAGCCTGTTCAACCCGCGGCGCCCACCGCCCCGGACCGCGAACTGAGCCGACGGGCAGACTCGAACTGCCGACCGGCGGTTTACGAAACCGCTGCTCTACCGGCTGAGCTACGTCGGCTAGGAGGGACATCCGGCGAGCTTGCCCGCCGAGGGTCCCGACGACGCCGACAAGGCGCGAAGCGCCTACGTCGGCCCGCACTGGAGATTTTCGCATGTTCTGAACGTCCGCGCTGCGGCCCGGGACAAGGGCGGGGACGTCAGCAGTGATCGCCATGCGCGCGTACTCTCTCGGCTCGTGCTGCGGATCGACGCGTTCCCGCACATCCTCCCGCCGAAGTTCTTCCAAGTCATGTTCGAGAAGGCCGGCCCGCTCGCGGCGAACCTGGGGAAGCGGGTCCGCGGCATACCCGTCCTGTACGACCTCGAGGCACGCTGGCGCGCGCTGGAAGAGTTCGGCGACGACTACCGGCAGATCCTCACGCTCGCTCATCCGCCGATCGAGGCGTTGGGCCCGCCCACGCATTGTGTCGAGCTCGCGCGCCGCGCGAACGACGAGGTCGCAGACTTGGTCGCGAAGCACGGGCGCTTCCTCGGCTTCGCGGCGTCGCTCCCGATGAACGATCCGGACGGCGCGGTCCGCGAGGCGCAGCGCGCGGTGCGGGAACTCGGCGCGCTTGGCATCCAGATCCATACGAATGTCAACGGTATGCCGCTCGACGATCCGCGCTTCGCGCCGCTCTTCGCTGCGATGGCGGAGCTCGACAAGCCGATCTGGGTGCATCCGGCGCGTATCGCGACGCATCCGGACTACGTGACCGAGCAGCGCTCGAAGTTCGAGATGTGGTGGGTGTTCGGCTGGCCCTACGAGACTGCGCTCTTCATGTCACGGGTCATCTTCTCCGGCGTGCTCGATCGGCATCCGAATCTGCGAATCCTCACGCACCACGGTGGCGGGATGGTGCCTCACTTCGCCGGCCGCATCGGCCCCGGCCTGGATCAGCTCGGCGCGCGCACGCCGGACGAGGACCTCACGCAGGTCGCGCGCTCGCTGAAGAAACGCCCCTTCGATTACTACAAGATGTTCTACGGCGACACCGCGCTCTTCGGCGCCCAGCACGCGGTGCGGTGTGCGCTCGAGTTCTTCGGCGTCGAGCACATGCTCTTCGGCACGGACATGCCGTTCGATCCCGAGAAGGGCCCGATGTTCATCCGCGAGACGATGAAGAACATCGACGCGCTCGGACTGTCGCCGGCCGATCGCCAGTCACTGTACGAAGGCAATGCCCGAAAGGTCCTGGGGGTGCACTGAGAGGGAACACGACTCGCTCACACGGCGCGCGCGCCGCGCCACGGGATGAGCCAGCGCTGGAGCTCGTCAAGGAGGAGGAACGAGAGGTAACCGATGGCCGACAGCACGATGAGCCCGGCGTACATCTTCTCCACCTGGAACGTCTGGTACGAGTTATTGATCAGGTAGCCGAGGCCCGAGCGCGACACGAAGATCTCACCGACCACGATGAGGATGAGAGCAGTCCCCCACGCGAGCCGGATGCCGGTGAACACAAGCGGGAGTGCGCCGGGGAGCGCGACGGTGAGGAACGTCTGCAGGCGGCCCGCGCCGAAGTTCCGTCCGACATCGAGGTACACCGGCTCGATCGAGAGCACACCCGCGACCGTGTTGAGTAGCACGAGGAAGAACACGCCGCTCGCGACGATCGCGTACTTCGACGCCTCGCCGGTGCCGAAGACGAGGATGAGGAGCGGGAGGATCGCGCTCTTCGGGATCGGGTAGAGCGCGCCGACCATGGGATTGAGCGCGGCGCGAAGGTAGCGCGAGAGTCCCATGGCGAGGCCGAGGACGAGCCCGGGCACGGCGCCGATGAGGAAGCCGATGGCGATGCGACCGAGGCTGACGAGCGTGTCGTCCCATAGCTCGCCTGAGGCGAGAAGCGTCGGGAAGGCCTGCGCGATCGCGGTCGGCGGGGGGAAGAAGCGGACATCGAGCAGGCCGAACCGACCGGCACCCTCCCAGAGGACGAGGAGCAGGATCGGCGAGAGGATCGAGACGAGGCGCTCGCCGGCCACCTCTCCCAGCGCGCCGACCCGCTCGCGCACCGCGCGCCCCGTGCGCACCTTCACGGTCACGATGCGAGCACCGCGTAGCTGGTGAGCACCTCGCGGCGGAGTGGCTCCCACACCTTCGCGACGAGCTCAGAGAACTCGGCCGTCGACTTCAACTCGTACACCGACCGAGGGCGCGGCAGCGTGACCGGGATCTCCGCCTTCACGTGGCCGGGCCGTGCGGACATGACCACGACGCGGTCGCCGAGCACGAGTGCCTCGTCGATGCTGTGGGTGATGTAGACGACGGTCTTCCGGTCGCCCTCCCACACCCGGAGGAGCTCCTCCTGCAAGAGCGCGCGCGTCTGCTCGTCGACGCTCGCGAACGGCTCATCCATGAGGAGGATCTCGGGATCCGTTGCGAATGCGCGCGCGACAGAGGCGCGCTGCTTCATCCCACCGGAGAGCTGATGCGGGTACGCCCGCGCGAACGGCGCGAGCCCGACCTTCGCGAGGTAGTGGTCGACGACGCGCCTCCTGACGGTCGGATGGACACCGCGCATGCGCAGCCCGTAGCCGACGTTGTCCTCGACCGTCATCCACGGGAAGATGCTCTGCTCCTGGAACACCATCGCCGTGAGCGGCTTCGTCGGGTCGCGCACCTCGATGTGCAATTCGCCGGCGGTCTGCCGCTCGAGGCCGGCGAGGATGCGAAGGAGCGTGGTCTTCCCACAGCCGCTCGGGCCGACGATGCAGCAGAACTCGCGGTCGCGGACTTGGAGGTTCACGTCCTCGAGGGCGACGAGCGCGCGGCCGCGCAGGCTGAAGCGCATCCCAAGGTGACGGGCGGCGACGCGGACGTCAGCCACTTACCGGTAGCTGCCGAGCTCCTTCACCGCGGCCTCGGCGAAGGACGTGTCCACGACCTTGGACATGTCGATCGCCTTCGTCTGCGAGCCCTTCTGTACGAAATACTGCTGTGCCGCGTCGAGGCTCTTGGTATTCACGGCGCCGTTCGGGTCGATGCCCGGAAGGACGACGCGTTCGATGAGCGCAGCGTCGAGCTTCGTCCCCTTCGCGAGGATGTCGATCGCCTCCTTGCGCTTCGCCGGATCCTTCTTGTCGAACGCATCGTTGTAGAAGCGCGCGCCCTGCAGGTACGCCTTCATGAAGCGCACCGCGGCATCCTTGTTCTGCGACGCGAACTTCTCCGAGTAGAGGATGACCGCGGTCTGCTCGCCGGGGACGACGACGTCGGTGCGCGTGATGAGCACACCCGTGCCGGCGTCGAGGATGCGCGTCGCGGTCGGCTCGGTCGGCACGGCGACGTCGATCGCCTTGTTCGCAAGCGCCGCGATCATGTCTGGGAAGGCGAGCGGCACCACGGTGATGTCCTTGATCGTGAGCCCGCCGGTCCGCAGGAACGCGTCGAGCGAGTACTCCGGGACGATGTCCTGCGCCGCGATCGAGACCTTGAGGCCCTTCATGTCCTTCGCCGACTTCACGCGGTCGGCGAGATCCTTGCGGACGAGCACCGCCTCGTACCCGTGCCCTGGGGTGAGGCTGCCCTTGTCCGCGACGATGCGGATGTTCACGCCACGCCCGATCGCGTTGAAGAGGCCCGCGCTCGGTGCCCCGCCACCGGCGTCGAGCTCGCCGGTGCCGAGCGGCGTCGTCATGTTCGCCGCGGACTGGAACGTCTGGAGGTCGAGGGTGATGCCCTGCTCCTTGAAGTAGCCCTTCGCGTCGGCGATGAAGATCGCCGCATCCGAGATCGACCCGACCTGCCCGAACTTGATCGTCACCGGAGCCGGCGTTGGCGTCGCACTGTTGGCCGCGCTCGCGGTCTGCGAGGTCGGGCTCACTGTCGGTGCCGCCGCACCGCACGCCGCGGCTGCGAGGATGAGGACGGGACCGACGACGAGCTTCTTCATTCCAGCCTCTCCACCCCGGGATGCGCGCGCATCATACGTCCGCCTCCTTCATGATTTGCCACGTGCGGCGGAGCAGCGAACGGATCCTCACGACGCACGTCGGCAGCCTCATCCGACCGCCGGAGCTCCTCGACGCGATGCGCGCGCGGGACCGCGATCCGGCCCGGTGGAACGCCGCGGTGTCGACCGCGGTCCGCGACGTCGTTCAGCGCCAGCGGGACGCGGGCATCGACATCGTCGACGACGGCGAGTACTCGAAGACCGGCTTTACCGCATACGTCACGGACCGCCTGGAGGGCTTCGAGTTCCGCCCGCCACCACCCGGGCAGAGCGCGATGCTGAACCGGGGGCGCGACCGCCGCGCGTTCGCCGATTTCTATCGCGAGTACGACGCGACCGAGGGTCAGACTGAGGGCGGGATGACGGCCGTCTGCGTCGGCCCGATCGCGTACCGCGGACGCGAGGTCCTCGAGCGCGACTTTGCGAACCTACGCGCCGCGATGCGCGAGGCCGGCGCGGATGAGGCGTTCATTCCCGCGGCTGCGCCGGGCACGATCGAGCTCCAGCGCACCAACGCGTACTACCCCTCCGAAGAGACATACCTCTTCGCGATCGCCGACGCGATGCGCACCGAATACCAGGCGATCGTCGAGGCCGGCTTCATCCTCCAGCTCGACGACCCCCGCGTTGTCGTGCAGTGGGATCTGCAGGATCCCGCGCCGACCGTCGCCGAGTACCGCGCCTTCGCCGAGCTGCGCATCGCGGCGCTCAATCGCGCGATCGCGGGCCTGCCCGAGGACCGCATGCGCTACCACCTCTGCTGGGGCAGCTGGCACGGCCCGCATACAACAGACATCCCGCTGGCGGACATCGTCGACCTCGTGCTCCGCGTCGGCGTGGGCGGGTACTCGATCGAATCGGCGAACGCGCGCCACGCCCACGAGTGGACGGTGTGGGAGCGGGCAAGGTTGCCGGCCGGCAAGGTCCTCATCCCGGGTGTCATCTCGCACAACACCAACGCCGTGGAGCACCCGGACCTCATCGCCCAGCGCATCGTGACCTTCGCGCGCCTCGTGGGCCGCGAGAACGTCATCGCCGGGGCAGACTGCGGCTTCGCGCAGGGCGCGGCGTACCGTCGCGTCCACCCATCGATCATGTGGGCAAAGCTGCGCGCGCTGGCCGACGGCGCGCGCCTCGCGTCCGCGCGGCTATGGCGGTAGCGAACCGTGACAACGTCGTTGACTCGCGACACATCGCAGGGTTCTTCGCCGTCGACGCAGCGGCGGGCCGACCTGGGGGCTCCTCGCGATGTACTCCGATGCGCGGAGGACCGTTCAAAACGACGCGGTCGTACTCACACGGCGGACGCGGGAGCTGGCGCCCGCGATCCCGGACGAGCGTTCCACGCGTACAGCGTCATCACGCCGAGCCCGGCGAGCAGGACCACAAGCTTTGCGATCCCTCCGACGAACGGCAGCGACTCCAGCGCGACGACGATGACCGCGCCGAGAGCGAGCTCGAGCGCCGCCTGCCATTGACCGAGCTGGGTCGTCCGTAGGATCGCCCGGCCCACGACGTAGCTGACGACCGCGTCGACGACGATCGCGCACACGACGACGAACGCGAGCGTCCCCAGGGCGATGACCAACAACCCGCCGATGACGTCGATCGCCGCGAGCGCGCCGAGCGTGAGCACGCCGAGGATGATCGCCAGCACGATCACCGCGAGGAACGCAATGATGAGCGCCGCGACGAATCCGACGAGCGCGAGGATGCCGTAGCCGGCGGCCGCCGCAGGACGCGCCCGCAGGAGCGCGTCCCACGCGGGCAGAAGCCGCGGGCGCAGCCAGAGGAAGAGAAGGCCCACGACGAGCACGGCGGCGAGCTGTCGCACCGCATCTACGACGGGATCGCGCGCGACCGGGGTGCGCTGTGCGCCACCGCCGCTCCCCGAGATCGTGACCTCTTCGGTGCCGCCGAGCGATCCGCTGCGCGTGTACGCGCCCGACGATCCGAGCACGCTCCCGGCGACCGACCCGCCGAGCGTGGTCGCGCCGGTCGCGAAGAGCACATCCTGGCCGACCTTTCCATTCGCGTTCGTCGAGAACTGGCCCGCTGCGACGACGGCATCTCTGCCGATCGGCCCATTGATCGTGACCTGTCCCGCCGCCGCACGGACGGCGCCCTTCGTCTGTCCGTTGAGCGTGATGGTGCTGCCCGCGGCGATGATCGACCCGTTCACCGTCCCGTTCACCGTGATCTGGCTACCCGTGGTCACCAGATCGCCGTCGATAGTTCCGTCGATGGTGACCATGCTCGCGAAGACGTAGAGGTCGGTGCGCACGGTCTCGTTGACTGGGACAGTGACGACATCGCCCGTGCGTACCTTGCCGTTCAGATAGCTGACCTGATCCGCGAACGCGGTCCCGGCGAACACCACGGCGGTGAGCCCCAGCGTCGCGAGCGCGATGAGAAGACGCCGCGTGCGTGTCATGACCGACCTCCCCTCCTGCCGCGTCGATCCACGCTCGGATCGCCGGCCGCCGCGTGAGCGGACGCCGCGAGCATGCCACGTTCGGAAGGCGGCGATAAGTCTGTTTCCGGCAAATGCTTAACGAGCCAAGATGACGCGCCTATGCTCCGCGCGGGAGCAACGTTGAGGAAGCGACAGGGCAGGCTGCTCCGGAAGTACGCGCTCGTCTTTGGCGCGCTCGTTGGCGGCACGCTCATCGCGGGAAGCCTCGTCCAGCTCTACTTCTCGTACCAGCAGAGTCAGGCTGCCGTCCTGCAGATCGAGCGCGTCGAGGCGTCGCGCGCCGCGCTGGCCATATCGCAGTTCGTGGACAGCATGAAGGCCCAGATCGTCGGCATCCTTCCCGCGCCCGGTCTGGGTGACGTCCCGTGCGAGCAGCGACGGGCTGACTTCCTGAGCCTGCAGCGGCGAGCGCCGGAGATCGACAACCTCAGCTTCATCGACCGAAACGGCAAGGAACAGGTGCGCGTCTCGCGCCTCGCGCTCAATCTCACGTGTCACGGACTTGATCGGTCGCGCGATCTCGAGTACGTGAGCACGCGCGCGGGCGCGACCTACTACGCGCCCGTCGACTTTCGCAACGGCTCCGAGCCGTTCTTTCGCGTCGCCGTACCCGAGGGAAAAGACGCCGGCGTCACCGTGGCGACGGTGAATCTGCGCTTCGTCCTCGAGCCCGTCTCATCGATCAAGATCGGCGCGGCCGGCTACGCGTACGTGGTCGACGGATCGGGCCGGCTCATCGGCCATCCCGATAGCAGCCGCGTGCTGAAGCTCACGGACCTCTCCGGCCTTCCGCAGATACAACTAGCCCTGAGTGGCGCGCCGAGTGCGGCGCTCACCGCTCGCGACGCTGAAGACGCCGCCGTGCTCACGGCGTTCGAGCGCATCTCGTCGACCGGCTGGACCGTCTTCGTCGAGCAACCGCTGGACGAAGCGTTCGCGCCGCTCACGTCCTCGCTGTTGCGAGCGATCGGGATCATCGCGATCGGCCTTGCGGTCTCGCTCGCAGTCAGCCTGATGCTCACACGGCGGCTCATCGAGCCGATCGAGGCGCTTCGATCCGGAGCCGCGCAAATCGGCGCGGGCGCGCTCGGCCAACGGATCGACATCCACACCGACGACGAGCTCGAGGATCTCGCCGACGAGTTCAATCAGATGACCGCGCGACTGAGCGAGTCATACGCGACCCTGGAGCAGAAGGTCGAAGATCGCACCCGCGCTCTCGGCGTCGCGCTCGGCGAGATCGCCGAGAAGGGCCGTCAGCTCGAGGTCGCGAGCAAGAACAAGAGCGAGTTCCTCGCGAACATGAGCCACGAGCTCCGCACGCCACTCAACGCGATCATCGGATTCTCCGAGTTGCTCCTTGAGAAGCTATTCGGCGACCTCACGCCTCGACAGACCGAGTACCTCCACGATATCCACGACGCCGGCCGGCACCAACTGGCCGTGATCAACGACGTGCTCGATCTCGCGAAGGTCGAGGCGGGCTACCTCGAGCTCGAGCGCTCGAGTTTCGCGCTCTCTCGGACGATGAGTGATGCCGTCGCCTTCGTGCGTGCGCGCGCCGCGCAACATGGGATCGCGCTGAATGAGCAGTACGACCCCGCGATCGGCGACGTGAGCGCCGATCAGCGCAAGCTGAAGCAGGTGCTGGTGAATCTGCTCTCCAACGCGGTCAAGTTCACACCTGACGGCGGGCAGGTAGGCGTGAAGGCGGATCGGACGAACGGCGTTGTCACGATCGCCGTCAGCGACACCGGACCGGGCATCGCGGCAGATGACCTCGCGAAGCTCTTCCGGGAGTTCGGCCAGACCGCGTCAGCACGCGGTCATGAAGGCACGGGCCTCGGTCTCGTGCTCGCGAAGCGGATCGTCGAGCTCCATGGCGGTCGTATCTGGGTGGACAGCGAGCTTGGTCGCGGCAGCACGTTCCGGTTCACGCTCCCGGTCGGGGCGAAGTAGCAGCAGCGGCCGCATCAGCGGATGACTTCCGTCGCCTGAGCGAGGACCGCCGGCGGGATCGCCAGCCCGATCCGCTCCGCCGTCGTGAGGTTGAGGATCACGTCGAACTTTGTTGGCAGCTCGACCGGGAGGTCGGCGGGTCGCGCCCCGCGCAAGATCTTGTCAACGAATACCGCGGCGCGCTGCATCTCGGCGGCGGAGTTAGCGCCGATCTCCATGAGGCCACCGGCCGCTGCCCACGGGAGATCGCTGCTGAAAACATGGGGCAGCTTCGCGTCGATCGCGAAATTCGAGATGAGCTTCACATCGAAAGCGATGTTGAAGGCGGGCGCGATCAGGAGCCCGTCGGGCAAGGACGTTGCGATCTTCTCTAGCGCTTGGCTCAGCTCCTGCGCGTCGTGGATCGCGAACGCGTCTATGCGCACATCCAGAGCCCGCGCTCCTTCTTCGATATCCCCGAGTTGGATCGCGGCGCCAGGGTTATTCGCATTCCACAAGACACTTATGCGTTTCAAGTTGGGCACCACCGCTTTGAGGAACTCGACCTGCTTCGGTCCGACTGAAGCCGCGGATATGCCGGTCAGATTGCCGCCGGGACGCGCAAGACTCGCGACAAGCCCCTGGCGGACGGGCGTGGACGCGCGGACGAAGACGACCGGAATGGTGGTCGTCGCTTGTCGCGCCGCGAGCGCGGCCGGACTGCCCGTCGTGACGATGACGTCCGACGGGAGTGCCACAAGCTCTTCGAACAGAGCAGGAATGCGGCTCAGATCCGCGTCCGCGGCCCGCGTGTCGACGCGGATGTCCCGTCCCTCAACGTATCCGAGAGCGACCAGCGATTGCCGCAGCGTCTCGGCGTTCGTCGCGATCTGTGCGGCAACGCCACCACCGAGATAACCGATGCGCTTTACTCTCACGCCGTTTGGCACGGCGGTCGGAGCGCAGCTTTGCACCAGCGCCGCCGCGCTCAGCGACGCGAACGCTCGCAGTACGCCGCGACGGGACAGTCCTCTGGTCATCGGATCACCGTGGTCGCTCGTGCAGCGCCGTTCAACGAGTCCACGCCGAGACGCGCGACGAGACCGAGGGCGGAATGGTGAGGCCGAGCGCTTGCGCCGTCGTGCTGTTGATGACGAGCTCGAATTCGGTGGACTGCTCGATCGGCAGGCCCGCGGGGTTGACGCCGCGCAGGATCTTGTCGACGTAGATCGCGGCCCGGCGAAAAATCTCGGTGACGTTCTCTCCATAGGCCACAAGCACGCCCGACTCGACGTACTGCTTCTCGATCGCCATGGAGGGAAGCCGAGCCCTCACCGCGAGATCCGCGAGGATGCGCGTGCTCGTTACGGGCGCGCCGAACAGCGGGCCGTGGAGCGTCACTGCCTCGGCCCGCCCGCGACTCGCGGCCGCGACAGCGGCTTCGAAGTCACGGAGGGACTTCGCGGTCAGCACTTGGATCTGCAGGCCCAACCCCGGCGCCGCGGCCTGCGTCTCATCGAGCTGGAGCCCGGCCCCCGCGGAGAGGTCCCACAGCGCGGCGACACGGACGAGGCCTGGGAGCATCTCCTTCAGGATTTCCAGACGCTTCGCGGCGAGCTGCGCCGGGAGGCGCGCCAGCCCGGTGACGTTGCCGCCCGGATACGCCAAGCTTCCCACAAGGCCGACCGAGACGGGCTCGGCGACGCCGGCCAGGACGATCGGGGTCGTCCTCGTCGCCCGTTGGGCCGCTTGAGCGGCCGGGAGGTTCCCCGTCACGATCACATCCACAGGCAGACCCAGCAGCTCAGCCACGAGGCTCGGCAACTTAGTGGTGTCGCCCTCGGATGCACGGACCTCGAACGTCACGTTCTGACGCTCGACCCAGCCCAGGCCCCGCATGCCCTGGTAAAAGGCGTCGTTGTTGTGGCTTTGGATGGCTCCGCCAGCGAGGACGCCAACGCGCGCGACCTTGACCGAACGCGCGCCGCTGTTCGCAGGTCGCACGTCGCAGGCACTGAGCGCGCCGAGTCCCGCGGCTGAGGCGCCCAACATCGCCGCACCGCGCAAGAAGCTGCGCCGGTTCATCGAATCACTTCGGTGGCCTGCGCAAGAACGCTGTCTGGAACGGTGAGGCCGATCCGGCGGGCGGCTGCGAGATTGACGGCAAAGAGGAATTGGGTGGGCTGCTCCACGGGAAGGTCCGCCGGATGAGCGCCTTTGAGGATCTTGTCGACGAGGACGGCCGCCCGGCGATGCCCGTCCGCGTAGTCAGGGCTGCGATGCATGAGACCGCCAGCTCTGACGATCTGCACCTCCGAGTAGACAGCTGGTAGCTGAATCTTTGCCGCGAACTCAGGGACGTGACTGAAGTCGCGAATCACGGACAGCGTTGGCAGCATGAGCAGTCCGTCGGGCCGCGTCCGCGTGATGGCATCCAGCGCGGCGTCAGTCTCGGCCGGATTGTGGAGGCCGACCACCTGGGTTTCGATTCCGAGAACCCGAGCTGCCTTCTCGGTCGCGCTGACCTGCACATCCTGATCGGACTGATTCGCGTTCCACAGGAGGGCGACGCGCGCGAGCCGCGGCACCGTCTCGTTCAAGAGTTCCACGCGTTTCGCGGCCCCCTCAACGTTGCCGGTGGTCACGCCGGTGATGTTTCCGCCGGGCCGCGACAAGCTGGCAACGAGGCCCGATCCAACGGGATCAGCCGCGAGCGTGAAAACGATCGGGATCGTGGTTGTCGCGCTTTTGGCTACGCGCTGCGCCGGCCCGGCCTCGGCGACGATCACATCCACCGGGAGAGCGACGAGCTCGGCGGCCATCGCGGGTAACCGATCCATCTCTTGGTTCGCGATCCGGAAAAGGACTTCTACATCGCGACCCTCGACGTACCCAAGGTCGCGGAGCTTCTGGAGAAACGGCGCGCTGAACTCCTCGACCGATTTTTGTACGTTGCCGGAGAGGTAGCCAATCCTCCGTAGACGTCGCTGCGATGAGGTGCCGGCCGGCGCAGCGCATGCGAGAAGAGACGCGCCGACACCCGCGATGAATGCGCGCCGGGTCGCCATGGGTCGCCTTCCTCTGCCGACGGAAGGGCTCCGGGTCAGGCGCTGCCCCGCCGCCGACCGCTCCTGCACCCTGGAGCGCCGAAAGTCTACGCGCGGACCGTCTGTTGAAGGAGGCCGGACGGCGATCGGGTGCCGATCGCCGCCGACCTTACGTCGCTCGAGCGGCGTGGCCGGGGACGGCTCGGGGGTGCAGCCTCTGCCGCCACCGGCCACGCCGCTCGAACACCATTGCTAGGGGTCCTCATCGCAGAGGACCCCGCAGTAGGTCCCGTCCGGCATGAGCGTTCCGAAGGAGGAATCCGGCGGGTTTGTTGGGATGACGATCCAGACGTGTGCCGGCTGCGGCGCGGGGCTGGCTGCCTGAGTCTCGCCGGGCGTCGTCCATCCGGCGCCGAGTGCGAGCACTCCGCTGAACGCGAGCGTGAACGCTATCAAGAAGACTCGGCGCTGCATCTCTGTCCCGTCCCTTCGAGCCCGTCTGGGCTTCTATCCACTGGGCGTGGAGTGGGCTGGAACGGTCGTTCAGTCCGAACGAACGGCGGCTAAAGCTCCCATTTGAGAGCGGAACGAGGATCCGGCGCGTAGACGCAGAAGGTGCCGGTCTTCAGCGTCGACTCGAAGTGCTTCGCGAGCGCGGGGCTGTTCTCCGCGATCCGGTCCACGACCGCCTTGATCGCGCGCGTCACGTTGATCCGCGCGCGCTCGGCGTCGGAGACCGCCTTTCGGTCACGTCCGCCGAGCCCGACCGCAGCCGCGAGCTCGTGTGCGATCGCTTCGCGCTCATCGCGCGCGCGCCCCGCGCGCTCGGGATCGTTGAAGCGTTCGGCCTCGGCCATTTCGTCCTCGAGCTCGTCGAGCCGCGATTTGTACTGAGCCTTCGCCTCCGCATCAAGTACCGCGCCCGCGTCGCTGCCGGCCGGGATGGGCCGGTCGTCGGCGGGTGCAGATGTCACGAGATCGAGCGCGTGGATCTCGCGATCAGGTTGCCGCAGCAACGCCGCGATGTAGTGGAGGCCCTTTGTGTCCTTCAAACGGAATGCGCTGCCCTCGAAGGCGATCGTCCAGACCTCGCCCTCGCGACGGAAGAGAGCGGTGCCGCCGAGTCCGCGAAGAGAAAGGATCTCGTTGACCTGCGCCGCGACGCGTTGCTCAAGGGTCTGGTTCAGCGCGGTGAGCTCATGTGCTTGCCGCTCGATCGTGTCGTGGTAGCGCTTGATGCGCAACAGGGAGCGGATACGGGCGAGGAGCTCCTGCTTGTCGAACGGCTCGAGGACGAAGTCGTCCGCGCCTGCCTCGAGGGCTGCGATCTTGTCTTGGTCGGGGTTCGCGGTGACCATTACGATCGGCACGAACTTCGTCGCTTCGTTCGCTCGGAGCTGACGGCAGACGTCGTATCCGCCGATGCCCGGCATGACGACGTCGAGCAGGATGAGATCGGGCGTTTCAGTCGTCGCGGTGCGTATCGCCTCGTCACCGGAGGAGGCCGAACTCAGCCGATAACCGTACGGGCCGAGCATCGCTTCGAGCAGCCGAAGGTTCTGCGGCTGGTCGTCCACCAGCAGGATGCGCCCTTCCATCGCGGCGGAGCCTACGACGGAGTCACCGGTGTATCCGCCGCGCTGTCCTCATGCCCTCGTGGCGTGAGCTACGACGGAACGCTCGTTCACCGCCGGTGAACGAGCACTTGCAACGTCGGCGTAGGTTCTTCGCATGCGCGATCCGGTGCTTATGTCTCGACGCCTCCTGCTGAAGTCCGCGGCCGGAGCCGTTCTCGCGACGGCGTGCCGTACGGCGAACCCGTCGGCTCCGAAACGGCCGCGGCAGATCGGCTATCTGTCAACGGGCCCGCGCCTCCCGGCAGATCACCCGGCGTACGTCGCGTTCCGGGACGGCATGCGCGCCGAGTCGTTCGTGGAGGACACCAACTACGAGATGACATATCGCTATTGCGAGGGCGATCCGGATCGCGCCGTGCCGCTGGCCGTGGACCTCGTGTATGCCGGTGCCGAGGTGCTCGTGGTCACGTCAACCGGCGCGACGCAAGCAGCGCGCGTCGTGACGCCGAACGTGCCCATCGTGATGATCGCGAGCCATGACCCGATCGATGCCGGCGTCATCAAGGAGCTCGTGAAGCCGGGAGAGAACGTCACCGGTCAGAGCCTCGCCGGCGCGACGCTCATGCCAAAGCAGCTCGACTACCTGCTCCAGCTCGCACCCGTGCGCAGACTGGGCTATCTCTCGCCGACGTTCCCGACGTACGCGCAGGCGTACCCGAGCGTCACCGACGCATTCGAGCGCTCGATGCGCGCAGCAGGTAAGCCCCTGGGGATCGAGGTCATCTCACCGAAGGTGCCAAAGACAGGCGATGTGGGACAAGCGCTCGCGACGCTCGCCGCTGAATCGGTGGACGCGCTCTTTGTTATCGAGTCGCCGACGTGGTTCACCGGCGCGGTGTCGCAGAAGCCGATCAATCAGATCGTCGATTTCGCGACACGCCGGCGGCTTCCGCTGATAGGCGCGCAGCGCATGTATGCAGCGGACCAAGGATTCCTGCTCACGTACGGCGACGTCCGATCCGCCGTCGATATGCATCGCAGCGTCGCGCGCTACGTCGCCCGGATCCTTCGCGGCGAGCGGCCCGGCGACCTCGCTGTAGACGTGCCGAAATTCTGGGAACTCGTCGTCAACGCGAAGACCGCGTCGGCGATCGGTCTCGACGTGCCTCAGCCGGTCATCGCTGAGGCTGCGCTCGTCATCCACTGACACCCGCGCACAAGCCATAGACGCACCGTGATCTCGATGGCATGGATGCCGAATGCGGGGGACCTACCATGGCTCAACTTGTTCCCCCGTGATCCAAACCGGCAGGCGGAACGTCAGCTCAGCACACGAAGGCAGTTGTTGATCCGAACGCTGGCCACCGGCGCGACCGTCGCGGCGGGGGCTGCGCTCGCGTCGTGCGCGCCTAGCGGCGCGGCATCGGGCACCGCCGCGGAGCTCCCGCCGCCCGAGACGACGACACTGCGGATCACGAGCCCGTTCGCCTGCGATCCGCCGTTGTGGCTGGCGAAGGAATTCCTTGTCGACGAGGGCTTCCGAGACGTGCAGTACCTGGGCGGCTCGGGTCGCCCACGAGACTGGGCGACATCGGGGGCCGCAGACTTCGGCGCCGCCCACCCGGAGGAGCTGGTCGCGGCGATCGATGCCGGCGCACCGCTCGTGGCGCTCGCCGGTCTGCACGCCGGCTGTCAAGAGGTGTGGGTCGGGCCGGGCATCACGTCCCTGCGCGACCTGCGTGGCAAACGGATCGGTGTCGGCCACAAGAGCACGGAGGATCAGTTCTTCACGTTCTTCGCGACCACGCTCGCCTACGTCGGCATCGACCCGGTGAAAGACGTGTCGTTCTTCGAGGTCGGACCGACGTACGAGGCAATGATGAAGGCCTTTACCGAGGGTCGCTCGGACGCGTTCCTTGCCGCTGCGGAAGGGGCGGCGGTCTTGCGGCGGAATCCCAGGAGTCAGAGCACGAAGATCCTCGATCAGTCGGCCGACAAGCCATGGTCGCAGTACGTCTGCTGCATGCTCGTCGCGAACCGCGACTGGACGCGGCAGAACCCGGTAGCGACCAAGCGCGTCACGCGCGCCATCATGCGGGCGGCCGACGCGACCGTGAAGGACCTGCCGCGCGCGGCACATGAGGGCGCGACGCGGCACTTTCAGCCCCTGCTCCAGCATCCGACCGCGTTGTCCGACGAGCAGGTCCTGAACGAGACGATCGCCACGATCTCCTATGACTGGCGGGAGCTTGACCCCGAGGAGACGCTGCGCTTCTTCGCGCTCCGTCTCGGAGATGTGAAGCTGATCAAGAGCACGCCGCAACAGATCATCAACCTCGGCTCGGACGTCGCGTACGTCCGCCAGCTCCGCACCCAGTTGAAGGCGTGAGACCGCTCGATCCCGTGGTGCGCGCGCTCGCGCGCTTCCACGCACCGATCCGGACGAAGCTCCTCACCGCCCTCGGTGTGCTCGCTGCGTTGCTCATCGCGCTCGGCATCATCGGGCTCGTCGTGCTTGCTCAGGCGAACGCGCGCGCCGAGCGCCTCGTGGAACTGCAGCGCCGGACGGCCGCGTACAGCGAGCTGCGGCTCGAGACGACGACCCAGCTGTATGCGCTCGCGAAGGCGCTCACCGCGCCGGAGCCGCGCGTCATCGACGATGCCGTCAGACAGCTGGCGCTGACGGGCTACGCGATCGACCGCCTGCAGTTCGTCTCCACCGAGGAGACGGACCTGGACCTCGTCGGGCGCGTCGCCACAGCGCACGCGGATTTCGCGGCCGCGACGACGCGGATGCTCCAGCTGCTCAGTGCCGGCAAGATTGCCGACGCGCAGCGGGCACAGCTGACGGACGTGACTCCGCTCGCCGAGCGGCTCCAGCGCCTCACCGGCGAGCTCGTGGATCGCGCCGAGGCCGAGGTCGCCCAGAGCGTCAGCGACACCCGCGACGCATATGAGCGGTCACAGCTCATCGTGCTCGCCTTCGCGGGCACCAGCCTGATCCTCGCGCTGCTGCTCGGCCTTGCGGTCGCCCTTTCGATCATTGGACCGATCCGCCTGATCGGCGCGCGTGTCGAGCGCATCGCGCAGGGCGACTTCACTGGTCATCTGCGTGTTGAGAACCGCGACGAGCTCGGAGCGCTTGCCGGGAACATCGATCGGATGAACGACCAACTCGGTCTCCTGTACGAGCAGCTCGCGGCTGCCAATAGGCACAAGTCGGAATTCCTATCGAACATGTCGCACGAGCTGCGCACGCCGCTCAACGCGATCATCGGCTTCTCGGAGGTCCTCCTGCAGGGGCTGTTCGGCGACATCAACGCGAAGCAGACCGAATACCTCCAGGACATCCTTTCATCCGGCAAGCACCAGCTCGCGCTGGTCAATGACATCCTCGACCTCTCGAAGGTCGAGGCGGGCCGGATGGAGCTCGAGCTCTCGTCGTTCTCGCTCCGGGCGGTCATCGATAGCGGCGTCACGATGCTGGGCGAACGAGCCACGCGACGAGGCATCGCCCTCGAGGTCGACGGCGATCCGAGCGTCGATGCCATCGAGGCCGACGAGCGAAAGGTGAAGCAGGTGCTCTTCAACCTGCTGTCGAACGCCGTGAAATTCACGCCGGAGGGCGGCACGATCACCGTGCGCACGCGTGGCGAGCCTGCCGCCGTCGAGGTCTCCGTCTGCGACACCGGTGTCGGCATCGCGCCCGAGGATCAGACGCGCATCTTCGAGGAGTTCCTGCAGGCGAAGTCGGCCAAGAGCAGCGAGGCGAGCACCGGGCTCGGGCTCGCGCTGGCGAAACGTTTCGTGGAGCTTCACGGCGGTGTGCTGAGCGTGAGGAGCGCGGTCGGCGCGGGAAGCACGTTCACGTTCTCGCTGCCACGCCACCTGGATACGACGGCCGCGGCCGCGTCCTGATCAGTTCGCGCGCGGATATTGGCGCTTCAGCTCCTGCAGGAAGGCGAAATTCGAAGCCAGCTTGACGAGCTGCTGAGGCGTGTTCTTCACGAGCTTCGCTTGTGACAGCTGCACTGCGTTGAAAAGGAGACTCGCCTCCGCGTCGAGTTCGCGCCACTCGAAGGTGCAGTTCTTGAGCGTCGCGAGATAGGTGTCATACGTCTCGGGACTGAACATTCCCGCCTTCACGCCCGCCATGACCGCGGCTGGCAGATCCTTGGCGACGCGATCGTTCGCGCGAAGGAGGGCTCTGGTGACGCGCTTCGTCGCGTTCGGGTTCTGCTGCGCCCAGTCGCGGTTCACGATGAGCTGGCAGCAGTAGTACCTCGACCAGGTCCCGTCGGTGTGCATGTCGATGAGCAGCTTGCCCGGATTTTTCGCTGAAGCGCGCAGGATGGGCACCTGATTGGACAGTGCCAGGATCGCGTCCGACCGGCCTTGCACGAAGGTGTCGACCGTATTGGTATCGAGAACGAAATTCACGTCCTTTCGCGGGTCGATCCCGACGTACGCGAACATCGCTGCCCAGACGCCATACCACGCGTCGACGACGGGATCGGTCGAATTCACCGTGATCGTCTTGCCTTTGAGGTCGCGGATCGAGGCGATCTCCGGCTTGGTCCACACCTCGCCACAGCCTGTATGCAACCCGCCAAGAGCCTGGATCGGCTTGCCCGCGTCGACATTGGCGACGACCCACTGCGCGTAGCCGATACCGATGTCGCCCTCGCCTCGCGCGACCGCCCCCACTGACAGGGGCAGGATCTTCGCGTCGAAGCCTTCCTCCGCGAGGTAGTCGCCGGCGCTCCAGAGAGCCGCGTCGCACGCCACCGACACGATCCGCACCGCGGTGGTCTCGGGCGGACCCAGCGTCCCGCCCACACCCGACGAAGGCGACGCTGGGCCGCACGCCGCGGCCAGGCCCGCGCCGATGACGCTGCCGCCTAAGGCGAGGCTCGAGCCAAGCAGCTGCCGCCTCCTCATGCGCGAAGCGTATGCGGCGATGACAGCGTCAACGTTTTCTAGCGCTTGGCATAGGTGTCGAGGAACGCGATCGCACGTCGGACTGCATCGTCAGTGGTTGCTGGGGCAACGAGGACAATGTGCGCGCCGCCGTCGTAGTAGTGCGACTCGACGACTGACCCATGAGCGCGCAACGAGCTCTCGAAGGCCTGGCCTTGCGCAACGCTATCGGCAATGACCCCATCACTCCGAGTGGCGAGGATCAGAACGGGTGCCGCCGGGTAGTCAAGTCCGACACCCGAATCGGCGACGATCGCCGAGATGTCACTTCGTCTTGCGGCCAGATAGAGAGCGCTGGTCGCGTTCGTCGAGGCGCCAACCAGCGCGACGCTCTGACCGCGAGCGCGTGGCGCACGCTTCGCGAGCTCGATGAATGCGGCATCCGTCTCGAACAGACTGCGCCGGCGCTGGCATTGCACCCGCGCGAAACCTTGGTCACAGCCCGCGACTACGACGAAGCCACCGTCAGCGATGCGGCGAGCGACATCGAGCTGCGCTTGCGTGAGTCCTGCGGCCTCTGACATGTAGACGACAGCGGGAAACGGACCTGAGCCGGGAGGCACGAAGATCGCCGCTGTTGTCGTGTAGCGATCGGGCCACGTTCCCTTGACCCACGAAGCGACTCCCGCCACCGCGGGGCCCGGAGGCTCGTCGATCCCCTCCCATACGACTCCCAGAGCATCGGTCAGGGTCGTAAAGCTCGGACGCACGGTGCCCGCGGACGTCGGGCTGGCGCTCGCGATTGCCGCGGTCGACGAGGGCGGTCGCTGCGCTGGGCTCAAGGCCGTGCACGAGGCGAGGAGAGCAACGACCACGTACGACAGCAGCGCAATGATGCGAAGCTCAGTGCGGCTCGAGCGCCGCTCCACGTCGCGAGTCTAAGCGCGCCGACTAGCGCGCTCCCACAACGCCGATACGCGGACAGAGATCGTTCACCGGACACCGCGAGCAGAGCGGACGGCGCGCGAGACAGACCTCGCGTCCATGGCGGATGAGCAGCATGTGCAGGTCATAGACCTCCGCGGGCGGCGCTCCTTCCTGGATGAGCTCCTGCGCGCGGACGGCGTCAGCGTCCTCGGGCACAAGGCCGAGACGCCGCGACACGCGATGCACATGCGTGTCGACCGGAAAGTATGGACGGCCGAGCGAGAAGAGCAGCACGCAGGCCGCGGTCTTCGGACCGACGCCTTTCAGGCCGACAAGCAGATCCCACAGAGCGGCAGAACGCATTCGCGCGAACGCGCGCTCGTCCAGCGGGATGCCGCGATCGCGTAGCGTCCGCAGGATCTCGCGCAGCCGCACCGACTTCGTCGGGCCGAGCCCACCGTGCCGGATCGCGCGCGCGATCGCGGGCAGCGGCGCATCGGCGACCTCATCCCACGTCGGGAGCTTCGCACGTAGGTCGGCGTAGGCGCGGTCGCGATTGACGTCGTTCGTGTTCTGCGACAGCACCGTGAGGATGAGCTCGTCGAGTGGCGCTAAACGCCTGGGGGCTGCTGGATCTCCGTAGGCGCGACGAAGCCGCCGCAGGATCGCAAGGAGACGTCGGCGCACCCTCCGAGTATCGACGCACCTGTAGGCTCTGCCGAATCTTCGGAATGTGGGGAGGGATCTATGCGATTCAAACGAGACCTGCTCATCGCGATCCTGGCGTTCACGCTCGGCAGCACGACGGTCATCGCCGCGGGCGGACTCATCGGTCCCGATGGCGTGATCCACGCGTGTGCCAACGGTGCCGGCGTCGTTCGCGTGCTCCAGCCCGGTGAATCGTGCCGGGGAAGCGAGACGGCGCTCTCGTGGAGCGCGTCGGGGTCGCAAGGCGGAACAGGGCCGACCGGTGCTACTGGTCCGACGGGTGCCACCGGTGCGAGCGGACCGACGGGGCCTTCTGGATCGTTCCCGCTCACCAGCCCGAATGGCCAGTACTCGATCCAACTGACGGACGCGGGGATCGTGCTCGGCGGACCAACCAGCTCGATCATGCTCGCGGGTGGTGTCGTGACCATCCGCGCGACGTACATCGACAACAGGTCGGATCTCGACTACCGAGTCAACGCTGGACGGACATTCAACGTGGACGCGGACAGCCAGGCCAACATCCGCGCGTCGGCGAGCGCAAGCCTGCAGGCGAGCGGGTCAGTTCTTGTCAGCGGCTCGCAAACGATCGTCGGCGCCGGGTCCTGCGGTCCCGCGCTGCGAACGTCAGACATCGCGCTGGTCGACGTGAACCACGGGAACGCGGTGTATCCCGTCCAGTACACATCGAGCTCACCGGACGTCCTCGTGTGCTAGCGGCGGAGCGAGGAGTACCCGTGAGGGTGCTCCTCGTTCGCGATACGGTCGGGAATGACCGGAGGGGCGACAGCTGTTGGCTACAGTGGGCAGGTGTCCAGCGACACGTTCGAGACCGAAGCGCTGTCCTTCCTCGACGCGCTGTACCGCACCGCCCTGCGGATGACCCGTTCAGAGGCGGACGCGGAGGACCTCGTGCAGGAGACCTACATCAAGGCGTTCCGGTTCCGCGAGCAGTTCACGCCGGGCACGAATCTCAAGGCGTGGCTCTTCCGCATCCTCACGAACACCTTTATCAACTCCTACCGCCGACGCCAGGCGCAGCCGGAGATGACCGAGCTCGACGACGTGAGCGAGTTCGACCTCTACCGGAAGATGTCCGATGCGCGGGCCACGTCGAGCGGCGATCCAGAGTCGGAATTCCTCGAACGGATCGTCGACACCGAGGTCAAGGACGCGCTTGGCGAGCTGCCTGAGAAGTTCCGGACGGTCGTGCTCCTCGACGTTGAGGGCTTCTCCTATAAGGAGATCGCCGAGATGCTCGAGATCCCGATCGGTACGGTCATGTCGCGCCTTCACCGGGGCCGGAAGTTCCTGCAGAAGCGTCTCTACGACCACGCGCAGGAGCACGGCATCGCGGCGCTGCGGACGCCGCAGAAGGGGTGAGTGATGGACTGCGATGACTGCGTCGAGCGGCTCTACGCCTTCCTCGACACTGAGTTGACCAAGGCCGAGATCATCGAAGTGCGCTCGCACCTCGAGGGCTGCGACGACTGCGACGACAACTTCCTCTTCGAAGCCCGCTTCCTCCAGCAACTACGCGACTGCTGCACCACCGATGTCGCTCCAGCGGAGCTCCGTCAGCGGGTCATCCTCAAGCTACGAGCAGCGTCAGCACCGCCGACGACGACATGACGGAGAGCGACGTAGTACCCACCAAGTGTTGACATTCGTGACGTAGATGTGTCTATATACCGAGAACGCGTGGCCAGAAGGAGGTGATCCTGGTGCCAGCGAAGAAGAAGAAGAGCTCGAAGAAGAAGCACTAAGGTCTGCGACGCCATCGCGTCGCTGTTTGAACCCAGACTCTCGACACCTTTCGCGAACCCACCGATCCGCGTAGGCCTCGCGGATCGGTTTCTTTTTGAGCGGGACATGACACGCGCTCACCTACTCTTCGATCCATCGAACGACGATCGCTCCCACGGCTTCGTTGGCGTGCGGTCCTCGCGGGGTTCGCGGTCGCGGTCATCGTCGTCGTTCTCGTGGAAACCCTTCTCGCTCCCATCCCTGGCATCGTCGCCACCATCCTCGGTGTCGCCCTCGGCGGGTTCGTGTCCGGAAAATGGGCCAATTACGCCGGTATTTACCACGGCGCGGTCGTCGGGATGGCCTGGATCGCGTTCGAGGCGCTCGGCCCCGTTCCTGGTGCGAGCTATTCGAATGACGTCCTCAGCGACACGGTGATCGTCATCGCGATCGACGCGCTGACCCTCGTCGCGGCTTCGCTCGGAGGTTGGCTCGCGCGGCCGGATCCTTCGTCTTCTTCGGGTAAGGGCACAGCGCGTTGATCGGGCACTCGTAGCACTTCGGCCTCGGCTGACAAATGCGCCGGCCGTGCAGCACGAGACACCATGTCGCCTTCACCCAGTCCTTGCGCGGGAAGATCGCGCGCAGGTCCATCTCCGTCGCGTCCTCTTGCTTGGCCCTGCCTCCGACCTTGAGACGGAGCCGGTCCGCCACGCGGTAGACGTGGCGGTCGACGGCGACCGCGGGGACGCCGAAGGCGTTCCCAAGGACGATCGATGCCGTCTTGCGACCGACACCGTGGAGGCTGGTCAGCCCCTCCATGGTCGGAGGCACCTCTCCCGCGAAGCCGTCGAGGATCTGCTGGGACGCGGCGCGGATCGTCTTGGTCTTCTGCCGGAAGAAGCCGGTCGCGTGGATGTCCTGTTGGAGCTCGGTCTCGGGGACGCGGACGTAGTCCGCCGGTGACCGGTACTTCTTAAAGAGGTCGCGCGTCACGAGATTGATGCGTTCGTCCTGTGCCTGCGCCGCCAGGATCGTCGCGACGAGCAGCTCGAACGGGTTGCTGAACTCGAGCGTCGGCCCCCAGTCCGGGTACGCCCTGGCGAGGAGCCTCAGAATTGCGCGCGCGCGGGCGCGCACCTGCTGGAGGGTCTCTTTGGGCACGGGCCGAAGCCTAGCGGCCGGTCGCGTTGACGCTGGGCGGGCCGCTCCTTACGCTCGGAACCCACGCGGGCGCACGCTCGTACGGGGGGCAGGACCCGCAGAAGACACCCAAACTCGGAGGGAGGACTCCTTTGTCTAAGCGATTCATCAGAGGGCTCGGGCTCTTGCTTGCCGGCACCTTCCTCGCCGCCGCCTGTGCACAGGGCGGCGGGGCAGGCGGCGACAAGGGCGAGATCATCATCGCGACGAACTTCCCGACCTCGGGCGCCGACCGCGCGAGCGGCCGCGGCCCGGAGGCCGGCGCGAACTACGCGGTCCAGACGGCAGCGACGGTCAAGGGCTTCAAGCTGTCCGTCAAGAACTACGACGACGCGGTCAATGGCGTCCACGACCCGCAGAAGGGCGCGCAGAACTTCACCGATATGGTGAACAACAGCAAGATCCTCGGCGTCGTCGGGCCGTTCAACTCCAACGTGGCACGCGCGACGATCCCGGTCGCCAACAAGGCAAACCTCGTCATGATCAGCCCGTCGAACACGAACGAGTGCCTCACGCAGGACTTCCCGTACTGCGACCCGAAGCCAGCGGCACTCCGTGACGCAAGCCAGCCGAATAACTATTTCCGCATCGCCGCCCCGGACACCGTCCAGGGTCCCGCGATGGCGGACTTCGCGATCGACACACTGAAGATCACGAAGATCGCGGTGTGGTCGGACAACGAGACGTTCGGTAAGGGCGTCGCCGACAACTTCGCGAAGCGCTTCACCTCCAAGGGCGGCACCGTCGTCGTCCGTCAGGACTTCGACACGAAGACCACCTCGGACTTCAAGCCGTTCCTCCAGCGGGCCAAGGACGCGGGCGCGGCTGGCATCTACGCCGGCGCGACGTCGGCCACCAAGGGCTGCATCCCGAGGGCGCAGAGCAAGGGCATCCTCGACGTCCCGTACCTCGGACCCGACGGCATCGGCGACAGCCAGTGCGTCAAGGACGCGGGTGACCAGGCGACGGACAAGATGTACTTCACGAACGCGGCCGCAGATGCGTCGCAGGACGCGTCGAACAAGGACCTCATCGACGCGTTCAAGAAGGCCTTCCCGCAGAAGGACGACTCGGGCGCGTACACGTTCCCGGGTTACGACTGCGCGAAGATCCTCATCGACGCGATCGGTCGCGCGATCGACGCCGCGGGCGGCAACATGCCTACCCGCAAGCAGGTCCTTCAGGCGGTGCAGGACACCAAGAACCTGAAGTTGTCCACCGGCACGTACAGCTTCGACAAGAACGGCGACCCGACCTCAGCGACGATGGCCTTCTACCAGTACAAGCCCTCGAAGTCCGACTGGGACTTCGTGAAGCAGTTCGGAGTCGGCCAGTAGCGTTCAGCAACTGATCGCGACATTGAGAGAGGGGGCAGCGCAAGCTGCCCCCTTTCATTTGTGCGCACTGCCACGCCTACTCCCCTATAAAGGTGGCCGTGGGGGCCGTCGGGGAAGCGATCCGCCGTCGTCGGAGCGATCTTCGCTCTGGTCTGACGGGTCGGGCCCTCGACGTCGGGCTCTATGTCCTGATCCTCGCGTTCCTCTTCCTCCTTGGGACGCGCGTCATTGAGCACGGACCGGACTATCTCCTGCAGATCTTCTTCTTCGCGCTGGCGAACGGCGCGATCTACGCGCTCATCGCGCTGGGCTACACGATGGTCTACGGGATCATCGAGCTCATCAATTTCGCGCACGGCGACGTGTTCGCCTTCGGTGCCTTCGCGTCCGCGAGCCTCATCCCACTGTTCGGTCTTTCTGAGGGCCAGGTCTGGGGACCCTTCACCATCCTCCAGCTCCTCGCCGTGTTCGTCGTCACGATGCTGCTCTGCGCCGTCCTTAACGTCTCGATAGAGCGCATCGCCTACCGGCCGCTCCGCCACGCACCACGCCTGGCGCCGCTCATCACGGCGATCGGCATGTCGTTCTTCCTCGAAGGCGCGATGTTCCTGTGGAAGGGGCCGTCGAGCGTCCATTACCCAGACGTGCTGCCGGATCTGAGCTTCACCATCCTCGGGGCGCGCGTCGGCGTGAAGGAGATCACCGTCTGGATCACGACCATCGTCCTCGTGGTGGGGCTAGCCCTCTTCATCGACCGGTCGCGCCTCGGCAAGGCGATGCGCGCGACGGCGCAGGACCGCGATGCCGCTCAGCTCATGGGCATCGACATCGACCGGACGATCGCGGCGACGTTCTTCATCGGCGCGGTCCTCGCTGGCGCCGGCGGCATCATGTACGGCCTCTCATACAACACTGCCGTCTTCGACCTCGGCTTCTCGGCCGGTCTCGTCGCGTTCACCGCGGCGGTCTTCGGCGGGATCGGGAACATCTACGGGGCCGCCATCGGGGGACTCGTCCTCGGGCTCATCCGCACGTTCTGGGACGGCTACTTCGATTCGGCCTGGTCCGATGTCGTGATCTTCGCGATCCTCATCATGGTCCTCGTATTCCGTCCGACGGGCATCCTCGGCATGCGGGTCCCGGAGAAGTGACGTGATCGGCTGGTTCCGGCGGGTGTGGGAGAACGATCCGCGGAAGGACCCGAACGCCGTCGTCTACTTCCTCCTCGCGATCTTCGCGGTCCTTTTCCCGCTCTTCGCGAGCGTCGTCACCGGCGGCAGCCCAAACTTCCTGCTCTCGGTCGCCGGCGACGCCGGCGTCTACGTGCTGCTCACGCTCGGGCTCAATGTCGTCGTCGGCATGGCCGGGTTGCTCGACCTTGGCTACGCGGCGTTCTTCGCTATCGGCGCGTACACGTACGCGTTCATCGCGAGCGATCATCTCGCGGTCACGCCGCTGCAGACGACCCTGCATGTCCCGTTCTGGATCGTTCTGCTCATCGCCCTGTTCGTCGCCGCGTCGTTCGGCGTCATCCTCGGCGCGCCGACCCTGCGACTGCGCGGTGACTACCTCGCCATCGTGACGCTCGGATTCGGCGAGATCGTGCCGCGCGTGTTCAAGAACACGTCGACCTGGACGAGCGGCGTGAACGGTATCTCCGCGCTCGACACGCCCGAGCTGCCGATCTGGTTCAAGGGTCCCTGGTCAGGTGATCCGCTCGCCGTCGTGCAGAACTTCAAGATCTTCGACCCGCTTGGCTACTACGTGATCATGGTCGTCCTCCTCGTGATCTGCGTCGTTCTCGTGCGCAACCTGCAGAACTCGCGCATGGGCCGCGCGTGGGCCGCGATCCGCGAGGACGAGGTCGCCGCCGCGGCCATGGGCGTGAACACCGTGCAGGCGAAGCTCCTCGCCTTCGCGATCGGCGCCGCCTTCAGCGGTTTCGCGGGTACGTTCTACGGCGCGAAGCTCTCGCTCGTGTCGCCGGAGAACTTCGGCTTCTCGGTCTCGATCACGGTGCTCGTCATGGTCGTGCTGGGCGGCATGGGCAACATCCCCGGTGTGATGCTGGGCTCGCTGCTCATCTACCTCGTCATTTTCATGGTGCTTCCCAGCCTGCCGGATACCGTGACGAGCATCGCGAACGCGATCGGGCTCACCGGCCTGACGCAGGCGAGCGGCGACTTCCCCGGGATCGGTGAGTTCGCCGCGCGCCTGAAGTTCCTGATCTTCGGGTTGATCCTCGTACTCGTCATGCTCCTGAGGCCGCAGGGCCTCCTCCCCAGCCGTGAGCGCGAGCAGGAGCTCACGAAGGGGACGCACGACGACACGATCATCGAAGACGTCCAGGCGGAGACAGGCTAGTGAGCATGCAAACCGCGAGCGGACCCGCGAGCGACGCCGCCATCCTTCGGCTCGATCACGTGACGAAGCGCTTCGGCGGACTCGTCGCGGTCAACGACGTCACGTTCGATGTGAGAAAAGGCGAGGTGTTCGCGCTCATCGGGCCGAACGGCGCCGGCAAGACGACGCTCTTCAATGGCGTGACCGGCCTCATCCCGCCGACGAGCGGGTCGGTGGTCTTCGAGGGCCGCGAGATCGCCGGCACGAAGCCGTTCAAGGTCGCCGAGCTCGGAATCGCACGGACCTTCCAGAACATCCGACTCTTCGAGTACATGAGCGCGGTCGAGAACATCCTCGTCGGCGAGCACTGTCGCATGCACGCGAAGCTCTGGGACTCGCTCTTCAAGCTGCCACGCGAGCGGCGCGAGGAGAAAGAGGTCACCGACCACGCGATGGAGCTGCTCAGGTTCGTCGGCATCGAGCGCTGGGCGCACTCCTACGCCCGCAACCTCCCGTACGGCGGCCAGCGCCGTCTCGAGATCGCCCGCGCGCTCGCGACCAGGCCCCGCCTCCTGCTCCTGGACGAGCCGGCGGCCGGCTTCACGCCGCAGGAGAAGGTCGAGCTCATGCGCCTCGTCGGCAAGATCCTCGACTCGGGCGTGACCGTGTTCCTCATCGAGCACGACATGAAAGTGGTCATGGGCATCAGCAAGCGCATCGTGGTCCTCGACCACGGCGAGATGATCGCCCACGGCACGCCAGAGGAAGTGCGGCGCAACCCGCGGGTCATCGAGGCGTACCTCGGGAAGCAGCACTGATGGCGACGACAGCGCCCGCGACGAGCGCGCTCCTCGAGCTACGCGGCGTCGACGCCTTCTACGGGCGCGTTCAGGCGCTCCACGGGGTGTCGGTCACCGTCGGTCAGTCGGAGATCGTCGCGCTCATCGGCAGCAACGGCGCGGGCAAGACCACGACGCTCCGCACGATCTCCGGGCTCATGCATCCCGCGAACGGCAGCATCACGTTCGGCGGTCAGGAGATCACCAAGACGCGCGCGCACGAGATCGTGGCGCTGGGCATCTGCCAGTCACCCGAGGGGCGCCGTCTCTTCCCGCGGATGCAGGTCATCGACAACCTGCGGATGGGCGCGTTCACGCGAAAGGACAAGGCGGGCATCGCGCAGGACATGGAGCGCGTCTTTGTGCTCTTCCCTCGCCTGCGCGAGCGCATGACGCAGCTCGCGGGCACGCTCTCGGGCGGCGAGCAGCAGATGCTCGCGATCGGCCGCGCGCTCATGAGCCGTCCGAAGCTGCTCATGCTCGACGAGCCATCACTCGGCCTCGCGCCGATCCTCGTCGACACGATCTTCAAGACCATCCAGGAGATCAACGCCGCCGGCACGCCGATCCTCCTCGTGGAGCAGAACGCGGTGCGTGCGCTCGAGGTCGCGCACCGCGGGTACGTGCTTGAGACCGGCAACATCGTGCAGACCGGCACCGGCAAGGAGCTTCTCGCCTCGCCCGACGTGCAGCGCGCCTACCTCGGCATGTAAGAGCGCAGCTACCGCTGCGCCTGTCATCGGTTGGCTGCGCCCAACCGATGCTGTAACAATGCCGAAGGTCCGACCGGCGCAGGCCTAGACGCGGCATGCGGCGAGGACTAGCGTGCCGCGCATGCGTGCGACCGGGATAGTGCTCGCCGTGTTGCTTGCCTGTGCGTGTGGCACGCCGGCGGCAGCGCCGAGCCCTGCGCCGACCGAAGCGCCGACGCCTTCGCCCACGCCTTCGCCGAGCCCAACGCCATCGCCCTCGCCGACGCCAGCACCGACGCCGGCGGGCGCTGCGTCGTACTTCGTCCAGTCGGGTACGTACGTGTACGTGTCGCTTCCTCCCGCAGTGGAGGCGCAGGCGCTCGCAGGACTGCAGACCGACGAGATCAAGGTCTTCGCGAAGTCGAGCGCCGTGCGGTCCGTGACGAAGGGTGGCGAGCCGGTCGGTGCCGCGGTCCTCGTTATCGGCGTCGACGAGGCCTTCGCCGCGCTGCCTAACGCATTCGATGGATTCGTCAAGGGCTTCACGAGCGGCGCGGGTGGCGTCGTCATGACGCAGCAGCAGAACAAAACGATCGGCGGCCGCCCCGTCGTGTTCATGTTCCAGAGCGATCAGAAGCTCTGGTATGCGGTCTGGCAACAACGCGTGTTCTTCGTCTCCACGTTCGCCGCCACACAGGCCGCGGCCGAAGAGGTCGCGAACGCGCTCATCACGGCGAACACCCGCTAACCGCGGCGTCCCCGCGGAGGGGAGTGCCATACTGCCGTCGATCTCCGGACGTATCCGGATCCTCTGTCGGGGGAGGACGCAGATGAGCGGTCTTCTTCGTTTCATTCCAGTCGTCGTTCTCGTCCTGGCGGCCTGCGCGCCTCAGGCGACGCCGCCCGGCCCGTCCGGGACAGCGGCAAGCAAGGTCGGCGGGTCCGTGACCTTCGTCGCCACGACGGATCCAGATACGCTCGACCTCCACCAGACATCGAACCCGGTCTCGTCGACGATCTTCGGCTGGATCTACGAGCCGCTCGTGTACCAGGACCTGGACAACTCGTACAAGGGACTGCTCTCCGAGAGCTGGGCGGTAAGTCCCGACAGCAAGACGATCACCTTCAAGCTGCGCTCGGGCATCACCTTCACCGACGGCACGCCGTTCAACGCGGACGCCGTGAAGTTCACCTTCGAGCGCCTTCAGCGCGTGGGCGCGAAGTCGCCGATCTTCGAGACGTTCAAGAACGTCGCGAGCATGGAGGCGAAGGACGCGACGACGTTCGTCATGAACATGAAGGAGCCGTATGCGCCGATCTTCCATGACCTGCAGACGGCGTACGCGGGGATCCTCTCCCCGACGGCGGTGAAGGCCGCGAACGACAACATCGGCCGCGCGGCGGTGGGTACCGGCCCGTACAAGCTGAAGGACTTCCAGACCGGCCAGCAGATCACGCTCGAGCGCAACAGCGACTACAAGTGGGCGCCGGCGCTCTTCGCTAACCGCGGGGCGCCATACATCGAGGAGCTGCGCTACCGCGTCATTGCCGAGCCGGCGACGCAGCTCGCCGCCCTCGATGCGGGCGAGGCCGACGCGCTCGGGCTGCGCGCGCAGGACATCGCGAAGTATGCGTCCGATGCGCGCTTCAAGGTCTTCGACAGCTTCACGTTCGGCCTCACCTACCTCGGCTTCGACGCGAAGCGGCCTCCGTTCGATAACCCGAAGCTGCGCGCCGCGCTCGCGAAGGCTGTGAACAAGGACGAGATCGTGCAGGTCGTCTTCGAGAGCAAGCTCGCCAAGGCGCAGTGTTGCCCGATCGCCGAATCGATCCAGGGCTACGACCCCAAGCTGAAGGACTTCGAGCAGAAGTACGACCCGGCGAAGGCCAAGACCGAGCTCGACGGTCTCGGCTACAAGCCTGGTGCCGACGGCATGCGCACGTCGCCGGACGGCAAGCCGTGGAGGCCCGTCCTCTACACGACGACCTCCGACACGCACGGAAAGATCTCGACGCTGCTGCAGGCGCAGTTCAAGACGGTCGGCGTCGACCTGCAGATCAAACAGCTCGAGTCGGGCGCGCTCCTCGCGGCGACGCCGAAGGCGGAGCACGATCTCTACCTCAACGGCTACTCGTGGAACGAGCCGGACATGTTCAGCCTGTTCCTGTCATGCGACCGCATCACGAGCTCGAACCGCGTCCTCTACTGCAACCAGCAGCTCGAGGACCTCATCCGCAAGGGCCGCACGGAGCTCGACCAGGCAAAACGGATGCAGATCTACTTCGACGCGCAGAAGCTGGTCATGCAGGAGTCGCCGTGGCAGCCGCTGTACATGCCGGTGTCGAAGACCGCGGTGAACGTGAAGATCCAGGACCTGAGGCAGGGCCAGGCCGGCGGCCTCTACTGGCACGACGCCTGGGTGAAGCGATAGCGATGGCGTAGCCGAGCATGGGCAGGTATGTCCTGAGGCGTCTGCTCCTCGCCATACCGGTACTGCTCGGCGTGTCCCTCGCGGTCTTCCTCATGGCGGCCGCTGTTCCCGGTGATCCCGCGACCGTGCTCGCCGGCGACACCGCATCGGCAGCGCAGGTCGAGCGCATCCGCCACGACCTCGGCCTCGATCAACCGCTCCCGATCCAGTACCTGCGCTTCCTCGAGCGGCTCGCGCACGGAAGTCTCGGCGAGTCGACACGCACGCACCGTGAGGTGCTGCTCGAGATCGCGGATCGCTTCCCGTACACGCTCGCGCTCACCGTCGGCGCGGTGACGCTGTCGACCCTCCTCGGCCTCACCCTCGGGACGTTCGCCGCCCTGCAGCGCGGGCGCGCCGGGGACTACCTCACGATGGGTTTCGCGATCGCGGGCCTCTCCATCCCGACGTTCCTGATCGCGATCGTCGGGATCATCGTCTTCTCGCTGCAATTGCGATGGCTTCCCGTCTCAGGCGCGTTCTCGCCCGCGAGTTACATCCTGCCGACCGTGACGCTCTCACTTCACTCGGCCGCGGTGAAGGCGCGCATCACGCGTTCGAGCATGCTCGAGGTATTCGGCCAGGATTACCTGCGCACCGCGCGAGCGAAGGGCCTTCGCGAGCGAGTGGTGATAGTCCGACACGCGCTGAAGAACGCACTCATCCCGATCTCGACGATCGTGGGGATCCAGTTCGGCGCGCTCCTCGGCGGCGCGTTCATCATCGAGAACATCTTCGGTTGGCCGGGCATCGGCCGGCTCGCGACGCAGGCGATCTTCAATCGCGACTTCCCGGTCGTCCAGGGCACAGTGCTCGTCGGCGCGGTCACGTTCGCGCTCGCGAATCTCGCGGTGGATCTGCTGTATGCATGGCTTGATCCGCGTATCCGCTACTCCTGAGCTGTCGCCGGCGCTCGAGCGCCGGCCCGGCGCGTTCGTCGCGTTCCTGCTGCGGGCGCGAGGCTCGCCGCCGATGGTCATCGGTTTCGCGTTGTTCTGCGGCGTGCTCCTCATGGCGGCGTTCGCGCCGCTCATCGCGCCGTACGACCCGGTCGCGATCAACGTGCGCGAGCGCCTCGCCGCGCCATCACTCGGGCACCTCTTCGGCACGGACGACTTCGGCCGCGACGTGTTCAGCCGCGTCGTGTGGGGATCGCAGCTCGCCGTACGCCTCGGCACGCTCTCGGTGGTCGTCGCGCTCGCCGGCGGGATCGTGCTCGGCCTCGTCGCCGGGTACTACGGCGGCTGGGTCGATCAGCTCGTGTCGCGGCTCTTCGATCTCATCTTCGCCTTCCCCTCGCTCCTGTTCGCGATCGCGATCGTCGCGATCCTCGGCCCGAGCCTCGACAACCTCGTCGTCGGACTCGGCCTGTTCGGGTGCGCCGGCTACGGCCGCCTCATCCGGGGTTCGGTGCTCTCCGCGCGGCAGCGTGAGTACGTCGAGGCGGCCCGCGCGATCGGCGCGCGCGCGTCGCGCATCATGCTGCGGCACATCCTCCCGAACGTGATCGCGCCCGTGATCATCCTGTCGGCCACACGATTCGGCGGCGCGCTGCTCGCCGGCAGCGGACTGTCGTTCGTCGGGCTCGGCGTGCCGATCCCGCAGCCGGAGTGGGGCGCGATCATGGCGACGGGGCGCGAGTACCTCGCCACCGCCTGGTGGATCACGCTGTTTCCGGGCGCGCTCATCGCCGTCGCCGTGCTCGGTGTGAATCTGCTCGGCGACGGACTTCGCGACGTGCTCGACCCCCGACTGCGCGACTAAGAGCGGAGATGAGCGCACCAGCGGAGCTCACGACCCTGGAAGACATCGAGCGTCTCGACCTCTCGCCCGTCGCGAAGCGCGGCGCGCTGGCACTGCATGCCGCACATCCCGAGGTCCGATTCGTCAGCGGACGGCGGACCCTCACGCGGCAGGCCCGCGCGATGGCAAGGAACATCCTCGAGAGCGGCGATCGCCACTGGATCGCGAACGTGTACGTCGCGGCCGCGCCGCTGCAGGACTGGGTAGACGAGCATGCGGACGCGGTCACCGTCGACGCGCTCGCCGCCGGTCTGGAGTCGACGCTGCTCACCATGAGTCCCGCCGACCGGGCGCGCGTGAGCAAGCACCTTTCGGGAGACGCGTTCGACCTGCGCCCGGTCCACGGCGAGAGCGAGGCCGCGGTACGCCGGACGATCAACTCACTGCCAGGCCTGGTGAAGTTCCTGGACCGCGAGGGCGGCCTCGAGCGCTGGCACGTCCAGTTCTAACGATGCTTCTCCCTAGACTCGGCTCGTGGCCACCGCACTCGAGCTGAAGGTCCCCGCCGACGTCGAGAAGGTCGTCGATGTGCTGCTCGACGCAAAGCACGACGCGTACGTCGTGGGTGGGAGCGTCCGCGACGCGCTCCGCGGGGTCGACCCGCACGACTGGGATGTGACGACGGACGCGAAGCCCGAGCAGATCGAGAAGCTCTTCAAGCGCGCGCTCTACAACAACCGTTTCGGCACGGTGGTCGTGCAGTCGGGTGACCATGTGGTCGAGGTGACGACGTATCGCACCGAGGCTGGGTACGCGGACCATCGCCGGCCGGACGCGGTCGCATTCACCGCATCGCTCGAAGAGGATCTGGAGCGGCGTGATTTCACGATGAACGCGATGGCGTGGCGGCCGCCGCGCGGCGCGAAACCGGGTGAGCTCATCGATCCACACCATGGGCGTAAGGATCTCGAGGGCCGCGTGCTGCGCGCTGTCGGCGACCCCGACGAGCGCTTCGGGGAAGACGCGCTGCGCATGCTTCGCGCGATCCGCTTCGCGACGCTGCTCGACCTGCACATCGAGCCGCGCACCGCCGAGGCGATCCGGCGCAACGCCGCCCTCACCGCGGACCTGTCGGGCGAGCGCATCCAGCAGGAGATCACGAAGATGCTGTCGGCGCCGCGCCCGTCGGTGGCGTTCCAGATGATGTCGGAGCTCGGCGTGCTCGCCGTGATCTGCCCCGAGCTCGAGGATTCGAAGGGCACGCCGCAGGAAAAGGCCGCCGCGTTCAACGTGTTCGACCACCTGCTCGCGACGCTCGACGCGACGCCGCAGGACGATCTACCGCTACGCCTCGCCGGGCTGTTTCACGACATCGGCAAGCCGGAGACATTCGCGGATGGCCACTTCCATCAACACGAGTTCGTCGGCGAGGCGAAAGCGCGCGCGATCCTCCGGCGCTGGAAGTTCGACAAGGACACGATCGCCGAGGTGACGCACCTCATCCGGCACCACATGTTCTGGTACCAGATGGAGTGGACCGGCTCGGCGGTGCGTCGCTTCATCCGAAAGGTGGGACTTGAGAACATCCCCGCGCTGTTCGCGTTGCGGCGCGCCGACAACATCGGCAGCGGCGCGCGGTCGCCGCGCATGTACGCGCTCGATGCGCTCTGGCAGCGCGTCCAGGAGGAGATCGCGGCGGCGACCGCATTCTCGCTACGCGATCTCCAGATCGACGGCAACGACATCAAGCGCGAGCTCGGCCTGGAGCCCGGTCCGGAAGTCGGCCGCATCCTGAATGAGCTCTTCGAGCGCGTGACGGACAATCCGGCGCTCAACGAGCGCGACAAACTGCTCGCGCTCGCGCGCGAGATCCACAGAGCGCGCTAAGCCGCGCGGTCTAGCTGCGCTCGAGGTTCGCGGCCGGCGACGAGTAGCTCGACGACGGCGAGCTGTACACGGTCGGCCCGGTCGTCGCGCCAAAGCCGTTCGTCTCGGCCTCCTCGCGCGCCTTGCGGACCTTCTCGACCTGCTCGCTGAGCTTGTTCCGCGCCTGCTCTCCGGTGAAGGGAGTCATGAGGAACGCGATAGCCACACCGGCGAGCGCGCCGAAGAGCAGACCGATGGAGAAATAGAGAAATCCCGGCGTCGGGTCGCGGCCGATGCTCACGCTGGGGATGCTCACGCTGGGGATCTTCGCGTCACCGAGGGCGTCGCTCGCCTTCTTCGTCGCCTCGTCGAACATGTCGCGCAGATCCTTCGTCCTGATCATCAATAACCTCCCGCGCTCGTCCTACACGCCCTGCGGCGCGCCGTGACCGCATCCCTCGGCAGAAGCGGTGCCAGCAGTCGCCGGTCAGTCCGCTTCTTCGGGCTTGCGGTGGGAGAGGGCGGCCTCGATGAACGCGTCGATGTCGCCGTCGAGCACTCGTGTCGGGTCGCCGACCTCGACGCCGGTGCGATGGTCCTTCACGACGGTGTACGGGTGCAGCACGTAGGAGCGGATCTGGCTGCCCCAATCGGCGGCCCGCATCTCGCCGCGCTCTAGCGCTTGTTCCGCTTCCTGTTCGCGTACGCGCTGCTCGAGCAGGCGAGCTTTCAAGATCTTGAGCGCCGTTTCACGGTTCTGTAACTGCGAGCGCTCGTTCTGGCACGAGACGACCATGCCGCTCGGCAGATGGGTGATGCGTACCGCGGTCTCGGTCTTGTTGACGTTCTGACCGCCCGCACCGGTGGAGCGGTACGTGTCGATCTTAAGGTCCTCCGGCCGCACCTCGATCTCGCCTTCGTCCTCGATCTGCGGCGTCGGATCGACGAGCGCGAACGATGTCTGCCGGCGGCGCTGCGCGTCGAAGGGTGATATGCGGACGAGACGGTGGGTGCCGCGCTCCGTGCGGAGATAGCCGTACGCGTACGGGCCGTCGACCGTGAGCGTCGCGCTGCGGATGCCGGCCTCGTCCCCTGGCGTCGTCTCGACGACTTCCGCCTTGTACCCATGCCGCTCGGCCCAGCGGAGATACATGCGCACGAGCATCTGCGCCCAATCGGCTGCGTCGGTCCCGCCGACGCCGGCGCTGATCGCGAGCACCGCGTCGCGCTCGTCGTACGGGCCCGAGAGCTGCGCCTCGAGGCTCGCCTTCTCGACCTCATCCCTGAGCACGGCGAACTCGCTGTCGATATCGGTAGAAAGCGACGCGTCGTCGAGGGAGAGGAGCTCTGCGAGATCGTCGGCGCGTTTGGTGAACCCGTCCCAGCGCTCGACGCGTGTGCGCAGGAGGCCGAGCCGCTTCAGGACGTGCTGCGCGCGCTGTCGGTCGTTCCAGAGATCCGGACGCGAAGACTGTGCTTCGAGCTCTGCTAGCTCCTTGCGGACGCGGGGGAGGTCAAAGGAACACCGCCATGCGGGCGACGCGCTCGCGGAGCGCCGCGAGCACGTCCAGATCGAGCGCCACTAGCGCTTTGTGCTACGCGGACGCTCGAACGTGGTCATGACCGGCTGGGCGACGGGAGCTAGCTTGCCGGCAGCGAAGCTCACAAAGGTGACGCAGGGGCAGTAGGTATTGCGTGGGCACCGCGGGCAATCGCCATCGCAGTCAAGGGTGGCGCCGTAGGAGCACTTGAGGCAGTTGTCCTCGCAGACGATCCATTCCTTCATACGGGGCTCCCCACTAGAAAAGTCGGCTTTGTGCCGCTTTCCGTACGAAGATTACCGGTCTAAAACCGCTTTGTGAAGGGGTTTTAGAGGCGATTTGGCCGAGTTGTCCGCATGGAGAGCACCCAAAGCATCAAGGCTGCTGCAACGGCGTAGACGAGACCGAGGACGTGAGCTTCCTGGAGACCGAAGAGGACGACCGGATCGTCACGGACGAAAGACTCGACGAAACGGCCCGCGCCGAGCCCGAGCAGGTACGCCCAGTAGATGCGGCTCTCCGGCGGCTGTCCGCGCGCGCGACGCCAGTACCAGAAGAGGACGAGAAAGATCGTGAGCATGAGCATGCCGTCATAGACGCCGATCGGGTGGACGGGCGTCGACTGGCCGAGGGTGCTTGGGCTCGTGTACCGCACGCACCACGCGAGCGAGCACGGCGTCCCGTGGTGCTCACCGTTGATGACGTCGCCGATGCGGCCGACGGCCTCACCGAGCGCGATGCCGATGACCGTGATGTCGAACATGAAGCCCATCGGCAGTCGCAGCCAGCGGCACCCGAGATATCCCGCGATCGACGATCCGATGGGCGCGCCCATGGTCGCGATGCCGCCGCGGCTCAAGTCGAAGATGCGTGCGGGATCGCCGGCGTACGTGGGCCAGTTGTCGACGACGTGCGCGATACGCGCCGTCAGGAGCCCGCCGACGATGACGAGGATCGCGAACGGATAGATACGCTCGTCGCGCACGAGGTAGCGCGCGAGGCGGATGGAGAGCGTCCCGCCGACGACCATGCCGACGAACGCGAAGAGCGAGTGCCACGAGATGCGCACCGACCCGATGACGAGGTTGGGATCGAACGGGATGTCGATCACTCGGGTTCACTCTCGTCGATCGGTGGGCGCGCGACGAGATGAGCTCGTATCCGCTTCGTGACACCCTCGACGGTGAGCCCCTCAGCGATCTCGTACATCAATTCGACGCGCTCGTCCTCCGAGAGATCGACGGTACAGCCGTTCAACTCCAGGAACGTGAGTGTGACGACCAGCGCGATCCGCTTGTTGCCGTCGACGAACGGCTGGTTCTCCGCGATGCCCCACAGGAGCGTGGCGGCCTGCTCCGCGATGTCGGCATCCGCGTAGCCCGCCGCGTGCTTTGGGCGCGCGAGTGCCGACTCGAGCGCGGCCGGGTTGCGGAGTTGATCGCGCGCGGCCGACACAGTGAGGCCCCTGGTCTCCGCGAAGAGAACAAGGGGCCTCCTCGAACTCGACGTAGACGGTGCGGTCAGCGTCGGCCAGTGGCAGGCCTCCGACGCTCGTCTCTAGCGAGACGATCGAGGACGCGCCGGTTCTGGTCGATAACGCGACGCCCCAAGGCGAGCGTACGTGGCCGGATATCCACGGGCGTCAGCACGATCGTGCCATTGCGAACGCTTGGAGCGACAAGGTCGCCTTCGCGCAGGTGCGCTTCGCCAAGCGTGCGCTGGTCGAGCGTCACACCGAGGCTGTTGCCTTGCTTACGGATCTTGACAACCTCCATCTCGCCTTGACCTCCGCCGTTACGTCATTACCGTAATGACCGAGATGACAGTATCAACAGCATGATCGCCTGGCAGTGGCGTCAGGCTGGTGCCACGACCTCCGCCCTGCCACGCACGGTCAGCACGACGAGCATCGGCAGCGCGACGGCGAGCACGATCACGCCGATCGCCTGGTCTTCGCGGAGGTTCAGGATGTACGTCGGCTCGCCGACGCGCAGGAAACCGAGCGCGATGCGCCCGACCGAGTACCAGGCCATCCACAGCCAGAAGATGAGGCCGTCGGGCAGGCCGCGGCCGCGCAGGACGATCGCCCACACGACCGCGAGCGCGTTCCAGAGCATGTCGTAGCCCACGGCGAGGTGGACCGGCCCCGGCTGCCCGAGGGTCGCGGGGTTCGTGTAGCCGACGCAGATACCGATCGGGGCATCGCACGCCGTCGCGTGGTGCTCGCCGTTGATGATGTCGCCGATGCGGCCGACCGCGAAGCCGAGCGCGAGGCCCGGCGCGGCCGCGTCGGCGCCGAAGCCGATCGGTACGGTCCGGCGCCGCAGCGCGACGATGAGACCACCGAGCACGCCACCGATCGCCGCGCCCCATACCGCGATGCCGCCGCTCCAGATCTGCGGGATCAGTTCCGGGTGCGCGGCGTAGCCGCCGGGGATGCCCGTGCAGCCGCTCCAGCAGTCAAAGACGTGGAAGATGCGCGCGCCGAGGATCCCGCCGACGACGCCCCAGAACGCCACCGCGTTCGCGTCGGGCTCGGACACGCGCTGCATGACGAGCTTCACCGACACCGTGACACCGGCGAAGATCCCGACCGCGGTGAAGATGCCGTGCCACGCGAGTGTGATCGGGCCGAGGTGAATGCTCGGGTCGAGATCGATGACGATCACTGCGGCTGAGACTAGCCGCGCATCTTGGTCAACGTAAGCGAACGAACCAGCCGCCGACGGGCAGGGTCGCGGTGCGTGTGCTCGCGACGTCGACGACGATGAGCGACTCCGGAGCGACGCGTTGCCAGGTCATCGCGGCCGACCCATCGACGCGGAAGCCCACGAGCGACCCACCGAATGTCCCGCGGATCGATCTCCGCGCGCCCGTAACGACATCCAATGCGACCAACTCCGTTCCGACACACGGTGGAACCCGACAGCCGGCCGGCGTTAGACCGGCGAGCCACCAGATCTCGCTCGTGCCCGGTCTCCACTCGGCGCCGCTGCCGTCGAACGGCACATCCTGCCGCTTCTGCGGCTCAGCGAGCGGCCACCAAGACAAAGTGTCGGCGGTGGCACCGTACGCGCGGAGAAGCACGTATCGAGCATCGCTCGACGCTCGGAGCTGGCCCAGGAGCGCCGGTTCGTATCCGGTGACCTTCGAAACGTATGGCTTGAGCCGCGTATCGATGATGTCGTAGCCGATGAGGTAGCCGCCGGGACCGGTGAGCCCAGCGGCGATGAGCTTGGCGGTGCGATCCCATGCCACCGGGAGCCAGTACCGACCGGTCGCGATCTTTTCGGTCGCGCCAGTCGGCAGATCCACAGTCCAGAGCTCCTGCTTCGGTGTACCGCCTTGGACCGCGCAGATCTCTTGGCAGTTGTTGTCGATCGCGATCACGAGGCCGGTACCGTCCGACGACCAGGCGAACGTGTTGCCCGACATGTCCGAAGCCGCAGTGAAGACCGCGCGATCCGCACCGGTGGCCGCGGAACGCACGTGCAGGACCGCACCGTCGTTGACGGGCGCCCAATACGCGATCGCGCCGCCATCGGGTGCGACCGTCCGCGAGAGCGATGTCCATGACCTGCCTTGAGGGACGAAGGACGTGATCGCCGCGTCGCTCGTCTCGCTCCGCACCTTCAACTCCCGCTCGCCGACGACGTAGCCGAAGCGGTCGTCCAAGATGCCCGGGCCGGCGGACGCAGCGACCGAGGCCGCTGCGATCGGCGAGATGGTCGGAACGGAAGTCGAAGGTCCGCCGATGTCGTCCGAGCCGCGAGCACAGGAGACGACGGCGCCGAGGATGAGTACGGCCGCTAGCGGCCGTGACACTTCTTGAACTTCTTCCCGGAGCCGCACCAGCACGGATCGTTGCGACCCAGCTTCTGCGGACCGCCGGTCTGCGTCGTCTGGCCGTTGCCACCGGGCGCGTCGCGGTTCGTGCGGAGGTCGGTGCGTCCGGTCGCGCTCTTGCCATTGCCGCTCGTGGACGTCGTGTTCTTCTGCTGCTCTTCCTGCTCGGCCTGCTCGGCGGTGCGGACGGACACGCGCATGATCGTCTGCGCGACGCCGCCGGCGATCCGCGCGCGCATCTGCTCGAAGAAGTCGTGGGCCTCGCGCTTGTACGCGACGAGCGGATCCTGCTGACCGTAGCCGCGCAGGTAGATGCCCTCGCGCAGCTCCTCCATCGCCGTAAGGTGCTCGATCCAGTGCGTATCGATCGTGCGCAGCATCACCCAGCGCTCGACTGCGCGTGAGATCTCTGGCCCAAGCTCCTGCTCGCGCTTCTCGTACGTCTCGTCGACGAGCTGCGCGACGCGATCGCCGAGCGCGTCCTGCGATGTGATCTCGCCGAAGTCTTTCTTCGTGAGGTCGGCGCGGCCGAGGAGCGCGCCGAGCAGCTGCGCGATCTTCTCGACGTCCCAGTCTTCGGCATCGGTCGAGGTCGCCTCGGCGTCAACGATGCCTGCGGCCTCATCGTGCAGGTAGCCGAGCACCGTCTCGTGCACGTCACCCTTTTCGAGGATCTTGCGGCGTTCGCTGTAGATGACGTTGCGTTGGTTGTTGAGGACGTCGTCGAACTCCAGGGCGCGCTTGCGGATGTCGAAGTTGCGTGTCTCGACCTTGATCTGCGCCTGCGTGATGGCGCCGGTGACCATGCCGGATTCGATCGGCGCCGCGTCGTCGAAGCCGAGACGTGTCATGAGTCCCGCGATGCGGTCGGAGGCGAAGATCCGGATGAGATCGTCCTCGAGCGAGTTGTAGAACCTCGTGTTGCCCGGGTCGCCCTGCCGACCCGAACGTCCGCGCAGCTGGTTGTCGATGCGCCGAGCCTCATGGCGCTCGGTGCCGATTACGTGCAGGCCGCCGAGCTCCTTCACGCCCTCGCCGAGCAGGATGTCGACACCACGTCCGGCCATGTTGGTCGACACGGTGATCGCGCCCTGCTGGCCCGCGCCCGCGATGATGAGCGCCTCGCGCTCGTGGTTCTTCGCGTTGAGGACCTCATGCTTCAGGCCGTGGCGCCGCAGCTCGTCGGAGAGGCGCTGGCTCTTGTCGACCGACGTCGTGCCGATGAGCACCGGCTGCCCTCTCGTGTTGCGCTCCTTCACGTCGCGCACGAGAGCGTCCCACTTGCCCTGCTCGGTCTTGTACACGAGATCGGGATCGTCCTTGCGGACCATCGGCTTGTTCGTCGGGATGACCGTGACCTCGAGCTTGTAGACCTTGTAGATCTCCTCGGCCTCGGTCGCGGCCGTGCCGGTCATGCCCGCGAGCTTGTCGTACATGCGGAAGTAGTTCTGGATCGTGATCGTGGCGTACGTGCGTGTCTCGCGTTGGATCTTCACGCGCTCCTTCGCCTCGACCGCCTGATGCAACCCATCGCTCCAGCGCCGTCCCGGCATGAGGCGGCCCGTGAACTCGTCGACGATGACGACCTCGCCGTCCTTGACGACGTACTCGCGATCCTTCAGATACAGGGCCTTCGCCTTCACCGCGTTGTCGAGGTAATGCACGGCGGTGACATCGCCCTCATACATGTTCTGGATGCCCAGGAGGTGCTCGGCCCTCGTGATGCCGTCGTCGGTGAGCGTCGCCGAGCGGTGTTTCTCGTCGACGACGTAATCGCTTTCCTCGTTGAGCTTCGCCGCCACCGAGGCGTAGCGGTAGTACGTCTCGGTCGCGTCCTCAGCGGGTGACGAGATGATGAGCGGCGTGCGCGCCTCGTCGATGAGGATCGAGTCGGCCTCGTCGACGATGGCGTAATGCAGGTCGCGCTGAACGACGTTCGCGAGGTCGTCGATCATGTTGTCGCGCAGGTAGTCGAAGCCGAACTCGCTGTTCTGCCCGTAGGTGATGTCCGCGAGGTATGCCTCGCGGCGCGTCACGTCGCGCCAATGGCGGTGGCGCGGATCCACGGCGTCGAGCTCTACCGCTGGGTCATAGATCGCGGATTTGTCGTGCGCGATGTACGCGACGCTCATCCCCAGCGCGTGGTAGATCGGGCCCATCCAGCCGGCTCCGGTCTTCGCGAGGTAGTCGTTCGTCGTGACCAGGTGCGCACCCTCACCGCTGAGTGCGTTGAGGTAGAGCGCGAGCGACGCGACGAGGGTCTTGCCCTCGCCGGTCTTCATCTCGGCGATGTGCCCCTTGTGCAGCGCCATGCCGCCCAGGAGCTGCACGTCGAAGTGGCGCTGCCCGATCGTGCGGCGCGCGGCCTCGCGCACCGCGGCGAACGCCTCCGGCAGCACGTTGTCGAGGTCCTCACCCTTCGCCAGGCGCTCGCGGAACACCTCAGTGCGGCGGCGAAGCTCCTCGTCGGAGAGCGACTTCGTCGATGCCTCGAGCGCGTTCACACGCGCCGCGATCTTGCGAAGGCGACGCAGCTCTCCTTCGTTCGAGTCGAACAACTTGAGCACGGCCACGGGAGCGGCTAGGTGACCTGGAGCGGCAGCTGCAACCCCGGTGGATTAAAAAGCGCGCCGACGGACTCTCCCTCGTGGATGCGGCGGATCGCCTCCGCGAAGAGAGGAGCGACGCTAAGCACGCGGATCCGTGGGTCGTTGCGGACAACCGGTCGGAGTGGGCAGGTATCGGTGGTCACGAGTTCGACGATACCGCTCGCCAGGAGGCGCTCCGCCGCATCGCCGGAGAGCACGGCGTGCGTGCAGGCGACCCAGATCTCACCCACCCCATGCTCCTGCAGGACGCGGATGGTGTTCAGCATGGTGGTCCCGCGGTCGATCTCATCGTCGAGGATGATCGCCTTGCGGCGGTCGATGTCGCCGATGACGCCGACGATCTCGCTGCGGCCGCTGTTGTCGCGATGGGTCTTCTGCATGAAGACGAGCGGCACGTCGAGGATCTCGGCGATGCGGCGCGCGACGTTCGCGTAGCCGAGGTCAGGCACGACCATCGAGAAGTTGTCGCGGTCCTTCGCGACGATCGGGCGCAAGTACTCGATGAGATGCGTGCGCGCCGTGAGCTCGTCGCCGGGGATGCTGAAGAAGCCCTGGATCTGCATCTGGTGCATGTCCATGGCGAGGAAGCGGTCCGCGCCGGCGACGGTGATGAGGTCCGCGAGCAGGCGCGCCGTGATCGGCACGCGCGGCTGGTCCTTCTTGTCGGAGCGGCCGTAGGCGTAGTACGGCATGACCGCGGTGATGCGCGCCGCGGACGCGCGCTTGAACGCGTCGATCATGATCAGCAGCTCCATGATCGAATCGGAGACTCCGATACCCGAGCCTGAAACGCCCATGCACAGCGACTGGACGACGTAGACGTCGTGTTCGCGGACGTTGTCATTGATCTTCACGAAGATGTTGTCGTTCGCGAACTTGAAGACGTCCATCGAGCCGAGAGGGATCTCGAGAGTGCGGCAAATGTCCCGGGCAAAGTTCGGGTGGGCGTTCCCGGTGTAGACGGCGAGTCCCCCGTACTGCATGGCTCCCCTCCAAAAGCCTCGGTGCGGAGCGCGCGTCGCTGCGTAGCGAGTCTATCGTGTCGGCTGTGAGCCCCGCGCTGGGACACCGCATCCGCTGGATCGCCGTCTGGGTGCTCATCTTCGCGTGGTTCGCGGCACTCGCCGTGAACGTCGGCGGGAATGCCGTTCACGTCCTGTTACTCGGCGCGATCGCGATCCTGGCCTACGAGCTGCTCATCCCTGAGGCGACGTCCTGAGGCGCTAGACCGCCTCGCGAACGCGACGTCCGGCGAGGAAACGGGACTCGTCGAGCGACGCCCCGCGGATCATCGCCATCGTCTTGTCCAGCGGTCGGAGCTCGAAGTGCGTGTCCGATCCGACCGAGAAACGCGCACCGAGCCGCTGCGCGCGCTCGAGGAACTCGCGGTGCGGGACGCCGTAGGCCTCGTTCACCTCGATCGCGACGTCGGCATCGACGCACGTCCGGATGAGACGTTCCTGCCATTCCGCGGGGAGCGCCCTCTCGGGGTCTCCGAGCGCGGCAAGGGGACCCATCGTGGCGTGCCCGAGGATGTCGATGCGCTCGGTCTCGATGCCCTCGCGGACGACCTCGAGCGTGCGCTCTCGGATGCGGCGCTGCAGGTCGGCGTCGAGGTAGCGCTGGGCTTCGCCATACGCGTGCACGCGGCCTTTGAGGAACGCGCCGGCGTCGTCGTAGCGGATCCACTCACCGGGCGCGACCTCGACCTGGTGCAGTGCGCCGATGACGTAATGGAGCGCGTCGCGCGTCGACGGGCGGAGCGACGGCGCGACGCCGAGGTCGAACTCGAGACCGACGCGCAGCCCCAGGCGCGCGGCGTCGTCGAGGTAGCGCAGCACATCGTCGTCGTCACGCATCTTCTCCTTCCACGGGTAGTGGTCGGAGACGCCGTGCGGGCGGACGCTGACGGTCTTCGCGCGACCTTGGAGGCTCACCGTGCCGTCGCTGCGATCGCTGTGGATGTGATGGTCGAACAGCTCGCCTACCTCGCGATGGTAGGTCGGGGCTAGCATCGTTCGCTCGATGCCGCGGCGTCTCGTGAACCTCTTCCTCCTGGCGTGCACCGCGACGCTCATCGCGACCGGCGTCGTTCCCTGGCTCCTGCCCGAGACGGTCGCGCTGCCGCTGTACACGGTGCACCGGATCTCCGGTGTCGCGCTGCTGCTCGCGCTGGTGTGGAAGTACGCGATCGTGCGCGCGTCGCTGCGCCGGCGTCTCCGATCGCCTCATGCCGATCACACGCTCCTCGTCGCGGTCACAGCGTCGGCGACGCTCGTCTTCGCGCTCGCGAGCGGCGTCGCGTGGACGACGGGCCTCGTCTCGTTCGATCGGCCGATCCCCTACTCGACGCTGAACCTGCACGTGTTCGCCGGTGCGCTCCTGCTGCCGCTCGTCCTCGTGCACAGCCTGCAGCGCTGGGAGCGCCGCCCTGCGTTCGGACGCCTCGTGGGCCGGCGCGCGGCACTGCGGCTCTTCGCGCTTGGCGCAGCAACGGCCGTGACGGCGGTGGCGCTCGATCTCATCGACCCGCTGCGCCGCTTCAGCGGATCGCGACACGCCGGATCGTTCACCGGCAACGAGTTCCCGCTCACGATCTGGCGTTTCGATACGGTGCCGTTGATCGACGCAGCCGCGTGGCGGCTCGTCGTGTCGGGCTCGGTCGCGGCACCGGGGGCCCTGCGCCTCGCGGATCTCGATCGAATGCCGGAACGCGAGCTCGACGCGGTCATCGACTGCACGGGCGGCTGGTGGAGCGAGCAGCGCTGGCGCGGCGTCAGCCTGAGCGACGTCATCGCCGCGAGCGCTCCGACGAGCTCGGCATCGCGCGCGACAGTCACGTCGGTCACCGGGCACGCCTGGTCGTTCGACCTCGACGAGGTCGGCGATGTGCTGCTCGCGACGCACGTCGGCGACGAGCCGCTATCGGCTGGTCATGGCTACCCGCTGCGTCTGGTCGCTCCGGGACGGCGAGGTTTCCAGTGGATCAAGTGGGTCGTCCGGATCGAGGTGTCCTGACCTACTCCTCGGGGTGACCTGCCCATGCTGCGTCGACGAGCGTCCACAGGACGCCGCTCACGAGCGCCTGGCCGCCCATGAGCAGCGGATGCGGCCACGTCGCGGCCGCGGCGGTGAACGCGGCGAGCGGCTCCTCGGCGATGTCCGTCGCTCGGAACAGATCCGATGCGAAACGGTCGGGCGCGGCGACGCGCCAGCCCATGTGCGCGAAGAGGACGCGCGTGTCGAAGAGCATGCCATCGCCGAGCTCGGACATCCTTTCGAAGAACGCCCTTGGACCGACCTCTTGGTAGAGGAAGCCGAGCGCGGTACGCGCTTCGTGGCTGACGTCGCGGCCGGCGGCCTGCATTCCGCGCTCCTCAGCGAGCATGCGCACGCGACAGGCGGTCTGCGATTCGAGGTAGGACCATACCGGCGCGCCAACGCGACCGGCGACCACGAGCTCGCGCTCGGGGGTCGTGACGAGCCGCATGAGCGCGTCGATCCGATCACCGAGCTCGCGGTCCCAGGTGTCGAGCGCGCGCAAGTCATCGGGGCACGCGGGATGGCGTTTGAGCACTGCGGCGTCGGCGGGCGTGTCGACGTCGAGTAGCGTCGCGGCCGATCGCTCGAGTTGACGCGACGACAGCCCGCCCTGTTGGTGAAGCCGCCGCGGCAGCGGATTGTCCGTCGCCGGGAGGTCGATGACACCAAGCGCCGACGCGGGCGTGAACGCGACGAGATCCGCCGAGTAGTAGTTGTTCGAGAGCACCAGCGCCTCGCTCGTCTCGAGCTCGGTGCGCAGCTTCTCGAGGTCGGCCGCGGTGAAGAGCGCGCCCGCACCGGCGCCGACGGAGCAGATGCGCTCGAGCCGCCGCGACTGCGCGAGCGCGTGCACCTCCTTCCCGAGATGGAACGGCTCGGTCGTCGGCGGCGCGACCTCCGCGCCCGCCTTCGCGAACGAGTGTGACGCGGCATTGTCGGTGGTCACGGCGATGCGCGGCGCGAACCCTGCGTCGCGCGCGCGGCGCAACACCGACGAGCCGATCGCGATCTTGATGTCGTCGAGCTGCCGCTCGACCGCGGACTCGCCGCCGCGTCCGAAGAACAGGAGGAACGCCGTGGTCATGGGACCGCCGACGCTACTACGAAGCCGGAGGCGAAGAAGCAGGACGGTCCGGCGCCGACGGCGCCGGACCACCTATCACCACGCCCTTCCGACCGATGAGCCCCTCGACGCGGGCGAGGAAGAGAAGGATCAGCAGCGAGAGTCCGATCGCGATGACGACGCGCGGACCGCCTTCCGGCAGTGCACGCAGCACCGCGAGCCACTGCGGATCCGACCATGAGAAGAGGCGTGACGGATCGTCGTTGATGTTCGTCGGCGCCAGGTCCCAGGTGTTCTGGTCGTACACGAGCGCGGCGGCGCCAAAGAGCAGCAGCGACCAGCTCACGGCGAGCCAGAACACGCCGCGCATGAACCCAAGAGCGAACCAGCCGCCGCGCACGCCCCACGCGAGTCCGGCGATGAGCAGCGGCGCGAAGTCGTCGAGGAAGCGCGGACCGAAGACCCGCCCGCCCCACCACTCCGCGTACGTGGCGTACGCGCCGAGCAGCACCGCCCACGGGATGAGCAGACCCGCGATGCGCTCGGAGATGCGTCCGCGCGTCGTGTTCGCGAAGCGCGCGATAACGCAGGACGCGAGCGCGAGGAAGGCCCATGGCTCGTAGATGAAGAGGCCGCGACTGGGTGACAGCAGCAGCCCGTAGAGGCCCTCGAGTATCGGCGTGTCGAATGGCTTCACGCCGTAGCCCTGCTCGACCGCCGATCCGTACACGAGCTGGTTGAACACGAGGAGCGGCAGGATGCCTACGAGCAGGCCGACCGCGAGCGCGATGAAGTAGCGCGACGGCGACCGCGTCGCTGGGAGCGCGAGCGCAACGAGCGCGGTCGTCTGTCGCACGACGCTCCCGAGCCCGAGCGCGACGCCGGCGACGAACTCGTTCCGCCGCGGCAGCCAGCGCTCCTGCAACAACAGCCACAGCGCGCTCGCGACCGCGAGGTGCACGCCGGCGTGCTGCCAGAGCGCCTGCGATGAGACGGTGCGCACGCTCGTGCCGAGCCAGTAGAGGAGGACGAGGCCCAGCGCCTGACGCTCGCTCGAGTAGCGACGGATGACCGCCCAGAGAAGGAGCGCGGCGACCGTCTCGTAGAAGGCGGCGGCGAGGTGACCGACGCGGAGCAGGAGGCCGAGGTCGAGCGCCTCCGACCCGGCGAGCACGAAGGGCAGGAAGAACGGCAGCGCGAGCAGACCCATCCCCGGAGGGAACACCGAGCACACGTGATCGTTCGGTCCCGGTGCGGGTGGTCCGCCTTTGCTGCGCGGCACTTTCGGTGGTGCGGTCGCCGTGGACTTGCCGCAGGCGCGGAAGAAGTACGCCTCCGAGTCGAGGCGCATGTCCAGGGCGTTGCGGCTCGTCTGCAGCTCCGTCTCGCGGTCGGCCGGGCGGAACACGAACTCGTCGTAGTCGACGTTCCCCTCCCGCAGCAGCGTGAAGGGCAGCAGCGCGTTCGGGAGGACATCCGGCGACCAGATGTCGTGAAGGTTTGCGAACGCGAGCGCGAAAAGGAGCAGCCCGCGCATCACCCAGCGCGACGCCGACACCGTCACGCGGGCAGTGTGACCGAACGTCCTATTCGTCGAGCGCCACCACATACATGCGCACCTCGCGCGCGCCCCCGTCGCGGAGGGCGCCCGCCGCGGCGGAGAGCGTCGCGCCGGTCGTCGCGACGTCGTCGATGAGCGCCACACGCAGACCGCGCGCGGCACCCGCTTCGGCGACGAACGCGTTGCGCATGTTCGCGACGCGAGCGGCGCGGTCGAGCTGCACCTGCGGCGTCGCGGCACGGATTCGCCGGAGGGGCGCCCGCAGCGGCAGCCCAACGCGCAGAGCGACCTCGGCCGCGAGCAGCGCCGCCTGGTCGTAGCCGCGGACCCGGGCGCGGTCGACGTGCAGCACTGCGGGGACGACGACGTCGAGCACGACGCCGCGAGCGACATCGCGCGCGACACACGCCGCGACGAGGCCGCCCAGCTCCGCGGCGAGGCCGCGCTCGCCGTCGTACTTGAAGCGATGGATCGCCCTGCGTAGCGGGCCACCGAACGCGGCTGCGGCCTGCAGCCTCCCACGCCGGATCGGGTCGCAGAGATCGCGGCAGTCGAGGCAGAGCCACTCGCCCGGCGCGTCGCAGCCGGCGCAGCGCGGTGCTAGGAGGGCGTCGAGCAACGAGCGCGCGTCACGAGAGGGCCTCGATGACGAGTTCGTCACCGGCTTGCGTGCCGGTGCGCGCGACCGTTCCAGCCGGGAGCTCGAGCACGTCCTGCGCGCCGCGGGCGCCGATCGAGAACGTCCACGGCGCAAGTCGCTCGGCAGTCCGGACGACCCGGCGCGCGCGATCGACGAAGACCGCGTCGATCGGGAAGCGCATAAACCACATGGTGATGAGCGACGTCTTCGTGATGAGCAGGCCCTCGCCGTCATCGAGGCGCGACCGCGGGATCAAGCCGAAGGCGCGGGAGAAGAAGTTGTCCGCGATGTCGCAGCGCGTGGCGAGGTCGACCTCACGGGTGCGGTTGCGGACGCGGTGCGGCGCGGACGATCCTCGCTAGCCGGTCTGAGAGCAGGAGCTGAGCGCGGACAGCGCGGCGGGTGCGAGGATGACGATGAAGAGCGACGGAAAGATGCAACCGACCGTCGGCAGCATGATGAGGATCGGCGCGCGCGCGGCCTTCTCCTCGGCGCGCTGGCGGCGCTCCTGACGCAGCTGGTCCGACTGGATGCGCAGCACCTTGGACATCGAGACGCCGAGCTGATCGGCCTGGATGATCGCGGAGATGAAGTTCTGGAGCTCCTTCACCTCGACGCGCTCGGAGATGCCGCGCAGCGCCTCCTGCCGCGCCTTACCGATGCGCTGCTCCGCGGCTGCGCGCTTGAACTCATCGCACAGCGGCCCCTTCATCTTCTCGGTGACCTTCACGACCGCAGCGTCGAAGCCGAGGCCGGCCTCGACCGAGATGGTGAGGAGATCGAGCGCGTCCGGCAGTTGATCGAGGACGGAGTTCGAGCGGCCGCTGGCCTTGCTCGACAGGTAGAGGTCCGGCGCCATGAAGCCGAGGATCAGACCGCCGAACGCCCCACCGATCGTGAAGGTGAAGTCGTTGCTCAGCAGGTTCACGATCGCGGACCCGGCGACCGCACCGACGAGCGCGGCGAAGCCCTTCACGCCGATGAAGAACTCGGTGCTCGTGTCCTCCATGCCGGCGCGCTTGAGCTTCAGGCCGATGCTGTTGGCGGTATTGGCCGGGTAGAACCGCCCGAGGAGCCGCGAGATGCCCTGGATGATCGGCTTCAGCGTGCGCTCAGAGAGCGGGCGCTGCAGCTCGAGCTCCTCGAGGGTCCGCGGGCGTACCGCGATCTGCTGCAGGCGGGCCTGCACCGGATCGAGCTCCGAGCCCATGTTCATCGAGACGACGATGAGGATGACCCCGAGCATGACGACGAGACCAAGGGCGATCGGTGCCATCGCCTAGACCTTGATGCTCACGATCTTCTGGATCATGAAGAAGCCGATGACCATCATCACGCCGCCGACGCCGAGCAGGATCTGTCCGAGCAGCTGCGTGAACAGCGGCTGCATGAACGCCGGGTTGATGAAGTTCAGCGTGATCGCGATACCGATCGGGAGGAACGCGACAAGGTAGCCCGACATCCGGCCCTGCGCGGTGAGCGTGTTGATCTCGCCCTTGATGCGCACGCGCTCGCGGATGGTGAACGCGATCGTGTCGAGGATCTCGGCGAGGTTGCCGCCGACCTGCTGCTGGACGCCGATCGCGGTGACCATGAGGTCGAGGTCGTCGCTGCGGATGCGGCGCACAAGGTTCGCGAGCGCCTCCTCCATACCGAGACCGAGGTTCACCTCGCGGACGACCCGGCCCATCTCCTCGCCCATCGGTGAGGGCGTCTCTCGCGAGACGAGCTCGATCGACTGAAGGAAGCTCGAACCGGCGCGCAGCGAGTTCGAGAGGAGCGTGATCGTGTCCGCGAGCTGCTTGTTGAATGCGCTGAGGCGTCCGCCGATGCGGCGGCCGACGTATAGGCGCGGGATCATGTAGCCGAGGATGAGTCCGATGGCCCCGGAGAGCGGGTCGCGGAGCACGCCGAGCACGAGCCCGAGCCCGAGCGCCGTGCCGACGCGGATGTAGTAGTACTCCGAGACCTTCAGCTTGAGGTTGGCGCGCGCCAGGTCGCGCTGCACCTTCGTCGAGAACTTCTTGTCGGCGACGTCGCCTGAGAGCGTCGCGAACGGGTCAATGACGTCCTTCTTCTTCTTTTCTTTCTTCGCGACGGACTTCTGCGCTTCGGCGCCGCCGGCGTAGCGCGCCATGCGGTCCTGGACGCTCATGCCCGAGCCCTTGATCAGGCCGTAGATGCCCGAGAAGAAGAGCAGTACGCCGAAGAACGCGGCGGCCGGGAGCGCGTACTGCATTGGCATCAGCGGCTGAGCAGGCCGGTCATGTCGCCGAAGACGCCCTGCGGCAGCTTGATGCCGGCAGCCTCGAACTTCTCGCTGAACTTCGGACGGATACCTGTCGGCCGCATGCGGCCCTGGACCTTGCCGTCGACGTACGCCGTCTGCTCGAAGATGAAGACGTCCTGAAGGACGACCTGGTCACCTTCCATGCCCTGGACCTCGGTGACGTTCGTGATCTTGCGCGAGCCGTCCTTGAGGCGGCTGATCTGCACGATGAGGTCGAGAGCAGATGAGATCTGCTCGCGGATCGCGCGCTGCGGCAAGTCGACGCCGGCCATGAGGCACATCGTCTCGATGCGGCTGATCATGTCTCGCGGCGAGTTCGCGTGACCGGTCGAGAGCGAGCCATCGTGGCCGGTGTTCATGGCCTGGAGCATCGAGAGCGCCTCGCCACCACGGATCTCACCCACGACGATGCGCTCAGGACGCATACGGAGGGAGTTCTTCACGAGGTCCATGATCGTGACCGCGCCCTTGCCCTCGATGTTCGCGGCGCGCGACTCGAGGCGCACGACGTGGTCCTGGACGAGGCGGAGCTCGGCAGCGTCCTCGATGGTGACGATGCGCTCGTCCTCGGGGATGAAGCCGGACATGATGTTCAGGAGCGTCGTTTTACCGGAGCCCGTGCCACCGGAGATGAAGATGTTGAGCCGGGCCTCCACGCACGCGCGCATGAACTCCATCATCTCGGGAGTGGCTGTTCCGAACTTGATGTAGTCGTCGACCGAGATGCGGTACTTGGGGAACTTTCGGATCGTGACGACGGGCCCGTTGAGGGCGAGCGGCGGGATGATGATGTTCACGCGCGAGCCGTCCGGAAGACGCGCGTCCTCATAGGGCTTCGACTCGTCGACTCGCCGGCCGATCGGCGCGATGATCCGCTCGATGATGCGCATGACGTGCTCGTCGTTCTGGAACGTCGTGTCGGTGAGGACGAGCTTTCCCTTGCGCTCGCAGTAGACGCGGAACGGGCCGTTGACCATGACCTCGGTGATGGTGTCGTCGTTCAGGAGCGGCTGGATCGGCCCGAAGCCGAGGATCTCGTCGAGGATCGCTTCGAGCATCTTCTGACGCTCGACGCGTGTGATGACCGCGCCCTCCTCGTCGAGGAACTTGTTGAACATCTCTTCGATCGAGGCGCGCACGGCCTTCGCGTCGGAGAGGTCGAGGCGGGGGTCGAGGTTGTTGATGATCTTGGTCTGGAGCTTGATCCGGACGTCGCGGTTGGTGTCGCGGGCCGGGGCGACGCTTTGGGTGAGCGGGCCGGTCTCGGGCGTCTTCGGCGGCTGCTGGCCCGGGGGTTGGGGTGCGCCCGGAGCGGCCGGGGCGGCCGGCTGCTGACCGGCGGGACGCTGGCCCTCGATACGCCGCAGAAGACTCATCGCTGAATCAACCCTCGCTTCCGGCTGGCGTTATGTGCCCGCCTGCTCCCTCGCCGTCGGAGTGTACGTCGCATGTATCGCTTTCTGACCACCCTGGCGGGGGTCTAACCCGTCGCATTCGCCTCGGCCTGCCTTGCGGCAGGACTATCGGCTATCGCGCGCCGAAGAGCTTGAGGCCGCCCGGTCGCGCCGCTTGCTTGCCCGCCGCGGCACCCGCTTCCGAAGCGACGGGCGCACCGGCAAGCTTCGCCGCGAGGCTGAAGATGTCCTTACTGACCTGGCTGTCCTTGTGGCTGATGACGAACGGCACGCCGCGGTTCACGGCGAGCACAAGGGTGCGGCCGTCCGAAACGATGGTGTGCGGGATCTTGCGGCCGAGGCTCGCCTCGACGTCGCTCGCCTTGATGCCGCCCGACGAGTCGTTACGGTTCGCCACGAGCTGCACCTTGTCCTGGCTGTAGCCGAGCTTCTCGACGACCTCCATGAAGACGCGGATGTTCTTCAGGCTGGTGATCTCGAGAGTCATGAGCGAGAGGACGACGTCGGCCGCGTCGAGCATCGTGATGACCTGCTCGCCGTACGACGGCCACGTGTCCACGATGACGTAGGCGTAGCGCTGCCTGAGGATCTCAAGCACGTGCTTGATGTGCGCGCCGGTGATGAGCTCGGTCGACTCGGGCGTCGGCGGCGCGAGGAGCACCTTGATGCCGGTCGAGTGCTGCACGAGGATCGATTCGACGACGTCGGCGTCGGTCTGCTCGAACGAGCCGATGAGATCGGCGATCGTCTTCGCCTTGGGGCTCATGTTCAGGATGACGGCGATGTCGCCGAACGGCAGGCTGCCGTCGACGAGGACGACCGGCTTCTCGGTGGACTGATGGAGGGCGACCGCGAGATTCGTCGCGATCGTGGTGCGCCCGACGCCGCCCTTCGGTGAGAAGAACGAGATGATCTTGCCCGTCTCGACGGCCGGCGCCGCGGCAGCACCGGCGACCTGAGTACCCGCAGCTGGCGCGAGCGGCGCGTAGCGCGCGCGGCGCACCTTCTCGAGCTCGTGGACGTGGCGGATCGCGTTGATGAGCTCGTCGGCGGAGAACGGCTTCACGAGGAACTCACGCGCGCCGGCGAGCATCGAGCGGCGCAGGTAATCCTGCTCTCCCTGAACGGACATCATGATGATCGGCGACTCGGGGACGGTGTTCGAGATGATCTCGGTCGCGGTGATCCCATCCATGTCGGGCATGTTGATGTCCATGAGGATCACGTTCGGCCGTTCCTTCTTCGCGAGGGTCACGGCCTCCTGACCGCCGCCAGCGGTGCCGGCGACAGTCATGTCGGGCTCGAACCCGATCAGCTTGGCAAGGTTCTCACGCGTGTCGGCGATGTCGTCGACGATGAGAATGCGGATCTTTTCGCCATCAGCCACGCGTCAATATCGCTCCCCTCAGTTGAGTCCCGGCCGAGTTTACAGGCGCTGGTCGGGTCCGGCGCCACCTGTACGGGTGACCATCAGGATGTTCCGAGCGCGATGACGCCCGTGATCTCGAGCGCCAGCGCGAGCAGACCACCAAGACCGAGCGCGACCCCGTACGGGATGGACTGCTTCATCAATCCGGAAACGCTCGGCGCGCTCGCGCCGTTCGCCGGACGCAACCGGCGGGTCGCGATGAACCCGACGGCGATGAGCCCGCCGAGCAGCGCGCCGTACAAAGCCGATACGAGGAAGAAACTTGTGCCGCGCACGGCGCCGACCGCCATGAGCAGCTTCGCGTCGCCCGCCTTGAGCCCGCCCGCGGCGTAGAAGGGATAGGACAACGCGAACGCGAGCACCAGCGCCGCGACGTGATCGACGAGCCCGCCGGTGAAGAGACCGCCCGGGATGCCTTCGACGACGCCGAACACAAGGCCGATGAGCATCGCCGGATAGGTGACGGCGTTGGGGATCCGGAGCCAGCGGAAATCCGTGTACATCACAACGAGAAGGAGGGCGGCGAGCACCGTGTCTTCGACGATTCGTCCAGCGTCGATGCTCGTCGCCCTCCTCGGACCTTCTAGGTGAGGTTGTTGCCGATGTTGCTGAAAATGTTCTGGATCTGACCGCGGAGGAACACCATGGCCACGATGACCGCGATCGCAATCACAGCGATGATGAGAGCGTACTCGACCAGGCCCTGCCCTTCGTCTTCACGGATGAATGTCAACATGCATCTCCCTCCTTCCGCTGAGGTTGTGCAACGCGAAGCCTGCTCGCCTGCCCGTGCCAGCAGCAATGAGAAGGATGTACTAGTCCGGTCGGCGGTGGCTAGAGTCGCGCTGAAAAAGCGAACGATGACCACCGCGAATGGCACGACGACGCGCATCGCAAAGGCGAGTTTTGGCACACGTGCCCTCGCACTGCTCATCGATGTTCTCGGTTTGGTCATCGTCGAAACGATCATCGCGAGCATCCTCTACGGCGGGAATCTGAACGGTCCCGAGCCCTTCGGGTTGATCGTCGCGCTCGCGTACTTCGTGTACTTCTGGTCCGCGTCGGGCGGCGGACAGACGCTGGGCATGAAATCGCTGAACATCAAGGTCGTGAAGGCCGATGGCTCGATGCTCGATCACATCGGGGCGTTCATCCGCTTCGGCGGCTTCGTCGTCTCATGCGTCGCGCTCTTCATCGGTCTGATCTGGGCAGCGTTCGACGCGCAGGGACAGGGCTGGCACGACAAGATCGCGGGCACGTACGTGGTGAGAGCGTAACCAGACTCACTTCGCGCACCGAGGGAGAGCCCCTGCCGCCGATCCTCGCTCGCGGACGGGATGCGAGCGTGTACGCGCTCGACGAGCACACGGTGCTCCGACATTACGAGCGGCGCGATGTCCCCGAGTACGAAGTCAACGTCATGCGCTACGCCCGTGCACACGGCTATCCCGTTCCCGAAGTGAAGGAGGTGTCCGGCCCGGACATGGTGCTCGAGCGCGTCGACGGGCCGACGATGCAGGAAGCGCTCGAGTCCGATCGGACCCAGCTCGATCGCAACATCCGATTGCTCGCCGCGCTGCATGAGCGTCTGCACGAGATCGCCGCACCGCCGGGCCTCGCCTCGGTCGGCGAAGGGGACGCGCTGCTGCACCTCGATCTCCATCCGAAGAACGTGCTGCTGTCGACGAACGGCCCGTACGTCATCGACTGGGCGAACGCCCGGCGCGGTCACTGGGCCGATGACGTCGCGCAGACGATCGTCGTTTTCTGGAGCGCGCTCGCCGACCCTGCGTTCGCGGATCGCGAGGCGATCGTGCACCACGTCGTCGAGACGTTCCTCGCATCGTTCGATCGCGACGCTGTGCGCGCGCATCTTCCCGCGGCGATCGCGCGACGCGTCGCGGACGCGAACGTCGGCGACGCGGAGCGCGCGGTCACGCGGCGAGGCCGCATCTGAGCTTGTGAGCGCTAACCGCTGCTAGCAGGCAGCGCTTCGAGATCCGCGCGGTAGCGAGCGAGCTGTGGCACAAATCCTTGCGTCGCGATGACCACGCCGACACACGCGAGCCCACCGGTGATCACAGAGAGCTCAGGCGTGAGCAGCTCCGCGACGACGCCGGATTCGAACTGCCCCAGATAGGGACCGCCGGCGACGAAGACGAGGTTGATCGCGGACAGGCGGCCGCGGAGTGCGTCCGGCGTTTCAAGCTGCAGGATCGTGTGGCGGAAGATCGCGCTCACCGTATCGGCGCCTTGCGCGATCGCGAGGAGGACCAAGCCCAAGAGGAACCCAGTCGGCGGAAGGAAGCCGAAGGCGGCGATCGCGAGTCCGAAGACCGCGACCGCGACGAGGATCCCCAGGCCCTTCCGCGATACGCCAGCGGTCCATCCGCTCGTGAGCGCGATCACCGCGGCGCCGACGCCCGGCGCGGCGTAGAGCACGCCGAGTCCTTCCGGCCCGACCGCGAAGACGCGGTCCGCGAAGTACGGCATCACCGCTCGTGACACCGCGAAGAACGTCGCGAAGAAGTCGACCGACATCGTCGCGAGGAGGAGCGGCCGTGACCAGAGGAAGGCGATGCCTTCGGCCAGCGCGCGCAGCGGCGGCGCGTGCACGACGGTGAGGTCGGCACGCGGAACGCGCATCAGCAGCAGGGCCACCGTCGCGCCGGCGAACGTCGCGACGTCGATCCAGTAGGCCGACGCGAGCCCGAGTTGCGCGATGAGGAGTCCCGCGGCGGCCGGGCCGATAACCGACGCCAGCTGCCACTGCGTCTGCGTCAGCGCCATCGCCGCCGGGATGAGACGGCGCTGGACCAGACTCGGTGCGAGCGCGCTGCGCGCGGGTTGATCGAGTGCGCCGATGCCGGCTCCGACCGCCGTTAGCACGTAGAGCAGCGGCAACGTCGCGGCGTCAAGTTGAGTCGCGATCGCGAGCGCGACAGATACGAGCGCGAGGCCGACGTTCGTTGTGAGGAGCAGGCGCCGACGGTCGACGCGATCCGCGATGACGCCGCCCCAGAGCGAAAGGACGATGAGCGGCACGGCCTGGAAGAGCCCGAGCAGACCCACGGCGAAGGTGGACCCGGTGAGCAGGTAGACCTGGTACGGGAGCGCAACGAACCGCACCGCCGAGCCGACCTGCGAGATGAGTTGACCGCTCCAGAGAAGACGGAACTCGCGGGACGTGCGAAGCGGCGAGATGTCGGGGAGGAGCGAGGGCACTCGCCGGGAGCATAGGTGCCGTGATCAGCCGATGAGCGTGAGCAGCGGCGGGCCAAGGAACACGAGCAGCAGCGCCGGCAGGATGCAGAAGGTGAGTGGGAAGAGCATGAGGACCGGAAGCCGGCGCGCGCGGGCCTCCGCGCGGTGACGTTCGGTCGTGCGGATCGAGTCGGCCTGGAGCACGAGAAGCCGCGCGAGCGGCGAGCCGAACCGCATCGACGCGACGACGAGCGTCGTGATGCGGGCTTCGTCCGGCCCGCGCGCGAAGGTCGCGAGCGCATCGCGCAGCGGCCGGCCGAGCGCGAGGTCCGCGAGGAGTCGACGCGCATCCGCGTCGCGCGTCGTGAGTGATGCGCGCTCGACGAGACCCGCGAGCGCGCGCTCGAAGGTGAGGCCGGCCTCGAGTCCGACGACCATGGCGTCGAGGAACGACGCGAGATCAGCGGGCGCGAGCGTCGAGCGCACGATGCGCCACAGCCACGCAGCTCCGGCGCACTCGAACGCGAGCGCGAGGACCAGCACGATGCGCCCGGCGTCGAACAGCGTCGCGAGGTAGCCGTCCATCGCGAGCGAGAAGAAGACCACACCGAGCGGCGCGAGCGCGACGAGCACGAGGGCCGATGCCTGACTTTGGGCGAGGAGTGCGGCGCGCTCCGCGGCGAGCGCAAGCCGGCTTCGCAGCAGCGCGGCGATGCGCTCGAGACTCGCGCTCACGCGACCCCCGCTGCGCGCGAACGCCGAGAGCACGACCGCGAGCGGCGCGATGTCCTCCGCGGGCACGACGGCGTGGTACTCCACGAGCGCGACGCTTGGCGACGCGCCGAGGGTGAGCGATGCGGCAACGCGTCTCGTCGCTGCGGCGAGGCGGGGTTCGAGCGTCGGCGCGATCTCGGCGAACGCGACCGAGAGCGACACCCCGCCCGCGAGCGCTCCGGCGAGCGCCTCGATGAGGCCGGGCAGAGCAGCGCGCGATGCGCTCGTGCCGCGCGAGCGACGCGGCCACGCGAGCAGCCGGATCGCGCGCCCGCGGCGCTGGCTCGACCCTCCATCGACGAACGTCGCCGCGAACAACGCCGTCGCGGCGAGCCCGAGGATCGCGGCGATCACAGGATGGGCCGCAGCTCGTATGTATCGCGCGCGTCGGGGACGACCTCGACGACGTGCGTGATGCGCCGCCGTCCGTCGGGCAGGCGCTGCTGCTGGATGACGATCTCGATCCCGCGGCGGATCTGCTCGCGTATGGCGGCGAGCGGCAGATCGACGCCTGCCATGAGCGCCATCGTCTCGAGCCGCAGGAGCGCTTCATACGGTCCGTTCGCGTGCGCGGTGGTCAGCGAGCCGCGGTGACCGGTGTTCATCGCCTGGAGCATGTCGAGCGCCTCGCCACCACGGACCTCACCGATGACGATGCGGTCCGGACGCATGCGGAGCGCGGCGCGAAGCAGCGTGCGGACGTCGATCGCGCCCGTGCCCTCGACGCTCGGCGACCGCGTCTCGAGTGACACGACGTTGGGCTGCGGCAGCCGGAGCTCGGCCGCGTCCTCGATCGTGACGATGCGCTCGCTCTCGCCGATCGCGAACGCGAGCGCGTTGAGCGTCGTCGTCTTACCGCATGATGTCCCGCCGGAGACGAGGATCGAGCGGCGATCGCGCACGGCACCGACGAGCACGTCCATCGTCGCGGCATCGCACGTGTCGAGACGCACGAGGTCCTCCGGGCCAAGCGCGCGCTGCGTGAAGCGACGGATGGTGAGGATCGGTCCGGCGAGCGAGATCGGAGGGATCGCCGCGTGCACGCGCGAGCCGTCGGCGAGACGCGCGTCGACAAGCGGATTCGCAAGGTCGATGCGTCGCCCGAGCGGTGCGACGAGGCGCTCGATGATGAGGACGATCTCGTCCTCAGACGCGAACTGCACTGCCGCACGTTCGAGGCGGCCCTCGCGCTCGACCCATACGCCGCGCAGTCCGTTCACCATCACCTCGCTCACGCGTTCGTCGCGCAGCAACGGTGCGAGCGGGCCGAGGCCGAAGAGCCGATCGTCGAAGAAGCGCTCGAGCTCCACGAGCTCGACGGAGGGCGCGACGATCCGCTCGGCGGTGAGCGTGTCGCGGAGCGCCGCCTTCAGCATCTCGCGGCGCGGCCGCCCGTCTTGTGCTTCGCGCAAACGCGAGACGAGACCGCGTTCGATGCGCTGCTTCGTCGACTCGGTCGTCACGACGTGTCGATGAGGAGCAGCTCGCTGAGGTCGTCGTAGGCGCGACCGAGCGCGCCGCGCACGGCCGCGCGCCCCGAGATCGCCGCGGCGACCGCAGGCTCGTCGCGCGGGAGGGCGCGGAACACGTTGCGTTCACCGACGCGCGACCGCGCGCACTGCGAGCCGATGAGCCACACGTCATCGCTCTCGCTCGGCAGCGCCGCAGCGGACATCGGCTCGTCGTACGCGAGGAAGAGCGTCCGCTGTGCAAGCTGTGCGAGCGATGCCGTGAGCGCGTCGAATGCGATCGGCGCATCGACCAGCACGAGGTCGTCGGATGCGAGGGCGACGCGCACGACCGCGAGAAGCAGCGCTCGCGTTGGCGCGAGACCCACGCCGCCGACGCAGCGGACGCCGGCGACGGGTTCGTCGGCCGCGAGCGCCAGCTGCTCGACGGACATCTCGTCCGCGAGCGCCTCGAGCGACGGCCACGATCGTGGATCGGCGCCGAGCCACCACGCCGCGGCGCCCGATCCGGTCGCGTCGAGGAGCCACACGCGGCGCTGCTTCGCGATGCGACGCGCGACGTTGGTCGCGAGGAGCGTTCGTCCGACGCCGCCGCGCGCGCCGGTGACGACCATCATCCGCGTCGCGGCTCGGGTCCGCGTGGGGAGGATACGAACGAGCGCGGGCCCGAGTCGCGCCGGCTCGATGCCCGCGACGAACGACGCGTCGAGGCCCAGCGCCGCGACGAGCGGTCGCTCCACGTCGCCGCCGACGAAGACGCGCGGGACGCCGGTCATCGCGGCGGCCCGTCGTACCGCGGCGGCGTCGCGCAGATCCACGACGAGCGCCTCGGGGCTCGTGTCGCACGGCTCGAAGCCGAGCGCGAGCACCGCTGCATGCAGCGCCTCGTCGCCGAGCACCGCGACGCGCGCCGACGGCATCACCGACTCGAGCGGAGCAGCGCGATGAGCTGCATGCCGCCGGCGCGCGCGCTCGCGAGCGCGGCCGCGTCGCTCTCGTCGACCTCGAGCAAGAGGCCACGGTCGTCGGCGAGGATCACCGCGGCGCCGTACACGAGAGGCGTCGCGAACGCGCGATCGCCGATCTTCATACCGAAGACATCGAGCAGATCGCCGCGTCGGAGGCGCGGTACCGGCGCGGCGAGCCAGGTCGATGGGACGAGGATCGCCCACGTCGCGGGATGCAGCTCGTCGGCGAGGCTCGTCTGCGCGGCCGCGGGCGCAGTCGCGGATTGTGACGATGCGAGTGCGCCGAGCGCGAGGAGCGCGGACGCGATCCCGAGCGCGATGCGCCGTCGATCGGGAAACCGCGACCGGACCGTCAGCGACGGGAGCATTCGCCCGCGGGGAATCCGGCGCGGTACGACGCGCCGGACGAGAGGATCGTGACCTCGACGCGGCGGTCGGCGCAGCGGAGCGTGACATCGTCGATCGCGCTGCCGCCGTTCGCGGCGCTGGCCTCGGCGGCTGCGGCACGCGCGGCATCGTTCGTCGCGGCGGAGCCGATGACGCGGCCGATGTCCATCACGCGCTTCTTCGCGACGGCCTCGCGGAGCGCCGCCGCATACGCGTCCGCGACCGCGGTCGTCGCGGCCTCGGCCGCGGCCTCGCCCGCGCGGCGCGACCGTTCGAGCGCGAAGGCGCGAGCCTGCTGGAGCTGGAGACCGATGAGGACGGCGGCGGCGATCGCGATGATGAACGCCGCGAGCAGGACCGCCTGTCCGCGGTCGTCCCTCACGGCGTCCATTCGATGCGCCGCGCGGACGACGCCGTGACGACGACCTGCGAGAGACCGACGAAGCGCAGCGGCATCGGGATCGCGTAGCTCGCGCGCACCACGAGCAGCGAGCCGCGCGGATCGCTGTTGCGCGGCGGCACTCCTGCTGCCGGCTCGATGGCGGTGACGACACGCTCGGCTACCAGCGGCGTCACGGCGGCGGCAAGCGTGGAGCGGATCGCCTCGTCGTCGTTCGTGAGCGCGCCGGCGCGCGCCGCTTCGGCGGTCGCATGCTGCAGCGAAAGACGGGCGACGCCGACCTCGGCCGTGAGCAGGATCGCGAAGGTCGCGATCATCAGCACGGGTAGCACGAGCGCGAATTCGACGAGCGCCTGGCCGCCGTCGCGCGTCACGCGCGTGCGCTGCGCCGTCGTCTTACGGACATGGTTTTCGCGTCGCGCGCGGCAGCAGCTCACGCAGTCCCTGCACGATGGGGATGCGGAAGATCGGGTTCGTCTTGCTCGCGTACACGCACGCAAGCACGGTGAGCACGCAGATCGCACCGAAGACATGCCAGCCGAGCTCATCCGACCGGTCCTCGATCGCCTGAACGAGCAGCGGGCCGCGGTGCTCCGGCGGGACGGCTCTCGTCGTGATCGTGCGGAACGTCAGATCGATCGCTTCGGGATCGTCGAGGATCCCACCGTGACCTTCGAGCGCGCGACCGAGCGTGCGCGATGCGACACCGGGATCGCGTGCATCGCGCGGCGTGACGAGCGTGTCGTTCGCCTCGCGCAGATCGAGGCGGACGACGCCCTTCGGCGGCGGAATCGGCCGCGTGCTCGCGAGATCGCGCACCGCCTGCGACTCGCTCTCCATCCGCAGCCAGAGCAGGCTCTCGTGGATGGCCGGGTTCGGTCCGCGCGCCACGCTGTTCGCGAGCACGAATCCGCGCGCCGCGTCGCTCCCGCTATGCGGCGCGGACCAGGCGACGTACGTTGCGACGCCGTCCTCGTGCGACAGTCCTTGGGCGAAGGCACGATCGGCGACGACGCCGCCCATCGAATGGGTCACGATGTGGACGACGGAGTGCGTGGGCGCGAGGGAGCGGATGTGATCGCGCAGGTTGATCGCGCTCGCGTCGATCGATCCGAACGTGTCGAACGGGAAGCGCGGATCGGTGCCGAAGCGGACGACGTCCGTGTTCGGCAGCGCGGCAAGGCGTTCACGCAGCGTGTCGAACGTCCCGTCATCGGGACACGCGCAGGACTGATAGCCGCCGACGAGGATCACGAGCTCCGGGAGCGCCGGGTCGGTCGGTGCCGGGCTTGCGGTCGGTGCATCGACGTGGCGCAGAACGCCCAGCGGCGGGCGGATGTGAGGGCTCGCAGTGGCATTGCCCCTGGAGCCCTCGTCCGCTGAGGCGACGAGCGCTGCGGACGCCAGGAAGGGAAGGGTGAAGGCCATGACGACCGCGGCGCGAAGGAGCCGTCGCATCGCGGCGCAGTGAACGCGCGTGCCGAGCGAGCGCGGAGAGGAGAGGCGGTCGGTACCGGGGTACTAAGGGCGAGCGCGGGCGACCGCGGCGGCCTGCTCGTTCGCGAGACGCTCCTCGCGATCTTCAAGTGGCGAAAGACGCACTGTCCCGTGGCGGCGCTCGAGCGCCCAAGTGAGGAGCTTGTCGGCGAGCCACGGATTCTTCGGAAGGCACGATCCATGGCTGTACGTCCCGACGAGCTTTCCCTGCACGGCGCCTTCGGTGTGGTCCTCGCCGTTGTTGCCGTGACCCACGACGACCGCACCGAGCGGGACCGCGCGCGGACCGAGATACGTGCGACCGCTGTGGTTCTCGAACCCGACGAGCAGACCCTCGGGCGTCTCCGCCACGAGGTTACCGACGAAGCGCTGCTTTCCCGCCTTCGTGTGCACATCGAGCACGCCGAGCCCCGGGATCGGGTCACCGACCTCGGGCAGGTACTCCGTGCCGAGCAGCTGGTACCCACCGCAGACCGAGAACGCGGCCGCGCCGCCCGCGATGGCCTTGCGCACCGCGTCGCCGTTCGGGCCCTGCAGGTCGGCGCCGACGACGTCCTGCCCGATGTCCTGTCCGCCACCGAAGAAGAACAGATCGGGCCAATCGGGATCGAACGTCATGCCCGTCGTGTACGCGCGCACCTCGACGGCGATGTCGCGCCAGCGCGCACGCTGCGACAGAGCGATGACGTTGCCGCGATCGCCGTAGATCCCCATGAGGTCCGGGTACAGGTGAGCGATGCGCAGATCCACTACTTGTTCGCCTTCTTGCTCGCGGTCTTCTTCGTCTTCGCGGTCTTCGCCGGAAGCGTCTCCGCATACGCGAGGCCGTCGGCGATCCAGCGCTTGAGCGAGGCGCCCTTCATGTCCTTCGCCGGCACCTCGACGTACTCGCCCATCGGTCGCCCCGGCATCGGCTCGAATCGGCGCGCGCCGACCTTCGTGGCTTTCGCCCGACCGGTCTCGTCGAGGCGCACCGCGATCTTCGGTCCGAACGTGAACGCGAACATGTTCCCGTTCACGAAGAGCGCCGGGTAGCTGAACATCGTCTTCCGCGCGATGTCGCTTCGCGCCGGCGACGCTCCGTCGAACGCCGCGACCACCTCCGGCGGCGTCTTCGTGAACTTCGGCATCTCCCGCGGCATGTCCCCTAATCCTCTCTCAATCTCTCGCCTTCGCCTTGAGACCGCTCATGGCTGGTGGAGTCGCTCCTCCCGCACGCGCTTCGCGACTGAACCCCCACCCCTGAGCCTTTCGTCGCTCCCATTTCAATCCTCCCAGAACGGCGGCACGTGGCCGCGGCGCGCGAGCTCGCCGCGCAGCGCGAGCATCGCCGTGTACGTCGCCAGCACGACGAGCTCGCCGTCGCGCGCGACGCTGCCGACCGCGCGATCGATCGCGCTTCCCCACTCATCGACGACCTCGATGGCGTCGAGCGGGACGCCCGCGTACTTGAAACGGTTCGCGAGGTCTCGTGAGCGAATCCCGGTGACGACGACGTGTTCGATCGACGGTGCGAGCGTCTCGAAGTCGGCGTCCCAGATCCACGACACATCACGGCCATCGGCGTCGCGGTCGTTCAGCGCCGCGAGCAGCTTGGGATGCCGGCCGGTCTCGAGGAGCGCGCCGACCGCGGCATTGAAACCCGCCGGGTTCTTCACGAGGACGAGGCGCACGAGCCGTCCGTCAACGGGCAGCTGCTCGAGTCGACCGAACGCCGGACGGAACGCGGCGATCGCGCGCGCCGCGGTCACGAGGCTCACATCGAGCGCGCGCGCGGCCGCGAGCGCGGCGAGCGCGTTGTAGGCGTTATAGAGGCCGGGGACTGGGACGCGGATGGGATCGAATGCGGAGGACACCGCGACGCGGAGTTCGATCTCGCTCGCCGATGGCTCAAGACGGATCGTCTTCGCGCTCACGTCGCGCGGCGGACGCGCGAGGCCGCACTGACCGCAGGACCAATCGCCCTCATGCGCGAGGACGACACGCTCGTAGCGCAGCGGCGCCTTGCAGCGGGGGCAGCGCGTCGCGTCGCTGATCGCCTGCGGGATCTTCCCACCGACGGACGGATCGTCGACGCCGAAGTACGTGACGGGACCCCGATGTCGCGTGCCGATGAACGCGACGATCGGATCGTCCGCGTTGAGCACGAGTGCGGTCGAAGGGTCGAGCTCGGCGATGGCATCGCCGATGCGCTTCGCGAGCTGGTCGATCTCGAAATACCGATCGAGCTGATCGCGGAAGAGATTCGTGATCACGACGATGCGCGGCTTGACCCGACCGAGCACTCGGGGGAGTGATGCCTCGTCGACCTCGAACAGGCCGAGGTTGCCGCTCAGCGCGCCACGCCACGATGAATCGGCGAGAAGGGCGCCCGCGATGCCGCGTTCGAGGTTCGAGCCGGAGCGGTTGTGGATCGGGTACCAGCCGCTGCCTTTCGCGATATCCGAGAGCATCCGCGCGGTCGTCGTCTTCCCGTTCGTCCCTGACACGAGCACGACGCCGTGCGGCAGCGCGCGAGTGAGCGCGGCGATGTAGTCGGGGTCGAGCTGCAGCGTGACGAGCCCGGGGAGTGCGGTGCCGCCGCGTCCGGCGATCTGGAGGCCCATGAGTGTGACCTTCCCCGCGGCGTTCGCGACGAGCGCGAGGGCGTCAGGCACGACGCGAAGCGTATCCGTCACGCGCGATCAGATCGCGGCCGACGAGACCTCGCGCAGCAACATCTCGAGCTCGTCGACGGCGCGACCGAGACGGAGCACGAGCGCTTTCGCACCCTCGCCACTCGAACCGGCGCTCGCGAGCGCGCCTTGCTCCTCGAGCCGCGCGAGCTCGGCGGTCGCGCGTCGCAGACGCGCGAGCGAGAGCGTCGCCGGAAGGCTCCGGCGCAGCTGTGCGACACGCTCCTCGAGCTTCTCGAGTCGGCGGCGCAGTTCGTCCTCGAGCTCCTCAGCGGAGAGATCGTCGAGACGCTTCACTTCGCTCTGCAGCGTCGCGATGTCGCGCTGCACGAGCTGCGCGGCCTTCTCGAGCGAGTACCCCTTCGCGAGCGCCTGGCGAATGCGGATGACCTTCTCCATCGCATAGACGTCGTAGTCGTGATCGCCCTCTGCCGACGCCTTCACGAGGCCCTTCTTCGTCCAGTAGATGAGTTGCCGCGGCGTGACGTTGCAGACGCGGGCGGCCTCGGCGGCAGAGAGGCGCAGGCGCGTGAGGACCTCGCCGTCGTTGGCGATGAGGATCCGGCTCAGGACCTCCCGTGTCTCTGTTTCGCCCATGTGCTCCCCTTCGCTTGATAACGCCATGGGCATGTTCGGCGGCGCGGCTGTGGAATGTCAATAACAGAGACAGATGCATTGTTCCGACCCCAAAAGGGGCGCTCAGCGGGGGGCTTGGAGACGCTGGCGGTAGGCGACCTTCACGGTGACCCGGTAGCGCGAGAGCCTGCGGCCGTCCCAGTCGGCCCACATGCGCGCGACCTCGACGCCGACCGGCGCGTTGACGTCGGCGGCCTTGACCGCCGCGGCGACCGCCGAGTCCCAACTGCGTGGCGATTCGCCGGTCGCTTCGGTGATGCGGACGACCGAGGCGGGCGAGGGACGCGACGACTTCTTACGACGAACGGGCATCGGTGTTCGCGGGGCGGCTCGGTTTCGGTGTCGTCGACGGACGCTCGGTGTGGCCATTCGTTCGCGCCTGTTCCGGCTGCACCGGTGGCAGCGCGGCGAGCTCGAGCAGCTGGTTGATCGCGTTCGTGATGCGCTCGTTGAGCATGCGGCGCGTCTCGGCGCCGGGGCGCGGCGCGAACAGCACGCCCATAGCCACACCGACGACGAACGCTCGGATCGATGCACGGATGACACCGAACATGCTGTCCTCCTACCGGCCCTTGGGCGGATAGCCCTCGAGCGCGTACTCCTTGATCTTCGCGTAGAGCAGACGACGGTAGATGCCGAGCATCTCCGCAGCCTTCGAACGATTCCCGCCGGCGTCGCGGAGTGCCTTCATGATGAGGTCCTTCTCAAACTGCGCGACCGACTTCTTGAAGAACGACTTCTCGGCCGAGATCTCGTCGCCACCCTCGCCCTCGCCATCGTGCTCAGCATCGTGCTCGCCGAACGGGAGCTCGCGGCTCGTGATGACCTGGCCGCGCGAGAGGACGACAGCACGCTCGATGACGTTCTCGAGCTCGCGCACGTTGCCGGGCCAGTTGTATTCGTTAAGGCGCCTGAGCGCCTCCTCGCTGATCGTCGCGGGCTGCGCGCTCGCGCTGTACCGGTGCTTGGCGAGGAAGTGCTCGACGAGCGCAGGGACGTCCTCCTTGCGCTCGCGCAGCGGCGGCATGTGGATGTTGATGACGTTCAGCCGGTAGAAGAGGTCGTCGCGGAACCTGTTCGCCTCGACCTGTTTCCCGAGATCCTTGTTCGTGGCGACGATGACGCGGATGTCGACCTTGATCGGGATCGATGAGCCGACGCGCTCGATCTTTCGCTCCTGAAGAACGCGCAACAGCTTCGTCTGCGTCGCGAGGCTCATCTCGCCGATCTCATCGAGGAAGATGGTTCCTTTGTCAGCGAGCTCGAACCGTCCCTTGCGCGTGGCCATCGCGCCGGTGAACGAGCCCTTCTCGTGACCGAAGAGCTCGGCCTCAAGCAACGTCTCCGGCAATGCGGCGCATGAGACCTTCACGAGTGGACCGCTGCGACGCGTCGAGTTGTAGTGGAGCGCTTCGGCGACGAGCTCCTTGCCGGTACCGCTCTCGCCGGTGATGAGAACGGTGGCATCGGCCTTCGCGACCTTGCCGATGGTCTTGTAGACCTCCTGCATCGCGGCGGAGTTGCCGACGATACGCTCGGTCTGCACGAGCGAGGAGATCTCGTCACGCAGCACCTCGACCTCCTGCGTGAGGTCCTGGTACTGGAAGGCGCGTTTGACGGTGTACGAGATCTTGTCGAGCTCGAACGGCTTGGTGATGTACTCGAACGCGCCGAGCTCCATCGCCTTGATCGCGGCGTTGGAGGTGCCGAAGGCGGTCATGATGAGCACCGCGGTCCGGGGCGAAGCGGTCTTCACCTTCTGGAGCGCCTCGATGCCGTCGAGCTCCGGCATCCGCAGGTCCATGATTACGAGGTCAGGCCCCGAGTCCTTGACTTGTTCGACGACCTCGCTGCCTGTCGCCGCCTCGAGCACGGCGTAGCCTTGGTCGGTCAGGAGCTGCTTCAAAAGGGAACGGATCGAGGCGTCGTCATCGGCCACCAAAATCGTCCGCTGGGCCATCTTCTGTACGGTTCCTTCTCAAACGGGCCACTTTAGCCGCTCTGCAACGGCTCTTCCCGCCGACCATGGCTAGTTTGTGTCCCGCGAAGCGTACATGTCAAATCGCCCGCAGACTCGCCTGTCGACCGGAATCGCGGACGGATTAGGGGACGTCGCGGACGGCGGGGATGAACGCGGCGACGATGGCGGCACTGAACGTCACGAGGCCGGCGATGGCGAGGAAGACATGGACTCCGATGGCGTCGGCGATGAAGCCACCGAGAAAGATGATCGGCAGCCAACTCAAGTTCGTCAGTGCGATTCGCGCCCCGAACACGCGTGCCGTGAGCTCCTGCGGCGTGCCCTCTTGGAGGATCGTCACCGTCGGCACGTAGAACAGGACGTTGGTAAAGCCGAGGATCCCAAAGAAAACGGCTGCGACCGGATACGTCGCGGTCTGCGAGATCGCGACGATCACAAGTCCCGTCGCCGCGAACCCCAAAATCAGCGATCGACCTTTGGGCACTCGCTCCAGATAGCGGGGCAGGATCGCGCTGCCGACGACCGCGCCGAGTGCGATCGCGGCTTCGGACCCCGCGTAGAGGACGGCGCCGGCGACGGCGTCGTTGCCGGCGAAACGGCGGATCAGGAACGCCGGCGTCAGCGTGTTGATGACCGGGTTCGCGAACTGCGCAACGAGCGAGAAAACGGTGTTCGACCATAAGCGCGCGGACCTACGCAAGAACAGAAATCCCTCGCGCGCGTCGTTCCACACCTTCGACCAAGTCACGGACTTCATCGGTTCGCGCAGGACTACGCGCGCGAGCAGGACGGCGCTCAAGGCGAACGTCAGCGCGTCGACGTAGAAGGCGCCATCACCGATTGACGCGACCAGGGCGCCACCCGCGAGCGCGCCGCCGATCTCGACCGCACGGTCAGACGCGAAGACGAGTGAGTTTCCTTGTGCGAGATGGTCGCGTCGCAAGAGTGCAGGGATGACCGCGCCGCGAGCGGGCGCGAAGATCGCCGCACCGATCCCGGCAACGAAGGCGAGCGCGAAGATCAGAGCGAGCGGCGCATTGAAGATGAGCAGGATCGGAATCGTGCCGACGATGACCGCGCGCACGAGGTCACACCAGAACATTGCGCGGCGTGGACCCACCGCATCAGCAATGGCACCGCCGAAGAATCCGAAGAGCGCATTGGGAATGCTCGCGACGCCAACCGCGAGAGCTGTCAGCAGCGCCGATTGTGTTGCACGGTACGTTACGAAGGTGAGCGCGATGAGCGTGATCGGGTCACCGAAGCGGCTGATGACCTGGGCGAGCCAGAAGAACGCGAAGTTCGCCGATCGCACGCTGTGTGTTCGTGGGTCCGCTTCTTCCTGCAGCCACACGAACGGGATGAGGAAGCCGCCGAACGCGATCAACAGATCCCCAACGCTGTAGACGGCGCGGCCTAGACCAAAGGGAATGATGTCCGAGAGAAACGGCAGCCTCGTGTCTTCATTGAGGAGGACGTGCAATGCGTCAGTCGGTGGAGGCGCACCGACCGCTGTCGCGGTACTTGGGTCATACGGCATGCCGGCGTTCGCGAGAACGACCAGCACATTCGCGAACGTGCCGATCGCGATCAGTGCCGCGCCGGCGACACGCCAGTTCACCGCGGAGACGATCCCAATACCAATGAGGCCCGCGAGGTAGACGGCTAGGTCGGCGCTCGGAACGAAGAACGTCCACAGCCGCAGGGCCGAGGCGATGACCAGAAGCGGCCACCAACGGAGGCTGAACGTTGCGAGTCGTCGCCAGTCGCCGCCGAATGCGATTCCGGCGGCAATTCCGATAGCTACACCACTAGCCAGCATGGGCGTCGCGAACTAGAGGTTCGCGCGCGAGGCGCCGACGCAACTCGGCGAGTGTTTCGTAGTTGATCGGTGGAAGGTCGCTCACTTCGAACGCTACGGAGCCGCGCTTGCGGACGATGTCATGGAGGGCGCGCACGACACGCGGATCGAATTGGGCGCCCTTGTACTTAGTCAACTGCTCCATAGCTCTGTCATGACCGATCGCCTTCCGGTAGATACGGTCAGAGGTCATCGCTTCGTATGGTTCGTGAGCCGATCGGAATCTCTTCGCCCTTTAGTCCCTCGGGATAGCCGCTGCCGTCGAAATTTTCGTGGTGATGCAGAACGATCGGAACAAGTGGCCGCAAAGCTGCGGACGGCTCGAGAATCGATGCACCATAGATCGGGTGGCGACGCATGAGTTCGGTTTCGTCCGGATCGAGTCGACTCGGCTTCATCAGCACGCGGTCTTCGACGCCGATCTTGCCGATGTCGTGCAACAGACCCGCCAGCTCGATCTCGTCGATCTGCTTTTCGGATAGCCCGAGCTCACGGGCAATCGCGCCCGCAATCCGCGATACGCGATCCGCGTGGCCGCGCGTGAATCCGTCCTTTGCATCGATTGCTTGCGACAGCGCCTGGATCGTTCCGAGGAAAAGCTCGCGCGTCT